>Ga0307470_10000273_pt1 | contig 31893 bp, 38 predicted proteins | sample atmos_gasesAM3C__FD_204565 | JGI IMG/M metagenome (GOLD analysis project Ga0307470, IMG submission 204565) | Hardwood forest soil microbial communities from Morgan-Monroe State Forest, Indiana, United States - atmos_gasesAM3C_05 | ecosystem: Environmental > Terrestrial > Soil > Temperate forest... | reverse complement strand
GGTGCCGGCGGGGGGGCGGGGGGGCGTCCCGCCGCGGTGTTAACCCGCTATTTTGCGGCTTTTGGCGGGTGCGGGGGCCCCCCCGGCGCCGCGCCAGCCGGCGTGGACGCCAGCGCTCCGCTCGAAATGACCCAGCCCTTCTTCTCGTTTGAAACCCCACGGTGACAAACAAGTCCGCACTCCGTCTCGTCGTGGAGCCGTTGGTGATCGCTATCGTGCTGGCGCTGGCGGTGCGTTGGGCGCTGAGGATTTACGTCATCCCGTCGTCGTCGATGGTACCGACGCTCGTCCCCGGCGATCACATTGTCGTGACGCCGTACCGGTTCAGCGCCAGGCCTCTCCGCGGTGACGTCATCGTCTTCCGTGCCACTCGCGATGCCGAGGATCTGCTGATCAAACGAGTGATCGGCACGCCCGGCGATCTGGTGGAGACGCGCGGCGGACGGGTGATCGTGAGCGGCCACGCCGTGCCGGAGCCATACGTCGAGGCTCAAGCCGCGACCGGCTTCATCTCGCCGCAGATCGTTCCTGCCGACTGCTACTTCGTCCTGGGCGACAACCGCGCCGACTCGCTCGATAGCCGCAGTTGGGGCGTGCTGCCGCGCGATCTGGTGGTGGGACGGGCGCGGATGGTTTTGTGGTCTTCGACGCGGGGAGTGGGGAGTAGGGAGTGGGGAGTGGTAGCGGCGTTTTCTCCCAGGGCTGTTTCTTCTACCACCCCCCACTCCCCACTCCCCACTCCCCACCCTTCCCGTCTCTTCAAGCTCATCCAATAGGTATACTCACACGCGACGGAGGTCGTTATGCGCATGAGTCGTCGCGAGCGCGGTGAAAGTAAGCTCGGCTGTCTGGTTGGCCTCATCGTCCTCGGGCTGGCTATCTTCGTAGCGTGGAAGATGATCCCGGCGAAGGTGAAAGCCGCGGAACTGCGGCAGACCGTTGTCGACGAGGCGAAGTCGGCCGGCACGCACAATGATGAGCGCATTCGAGCGGCGATCCTGGCGAAAGCCAGGGAAGACGACCTGCCCGTGACCGACGAGAACATCAAAATCGTCCGCAGCGCGGGCGAGATCACGGTCACGGTCGACTACACCATACCTATCGTGTTTCCCGGCTACACCTACAACTGGCATCTCGAGCACGAAGCAAAGAATCCGATTTTCTAGGGAGAGTGGATGGCGATCAATATCAAGGTTCGCGACAACGGCCCGTACCTCGTCGAGGGCGAGTTCACACTGACTAATGCCCAGGGCAATCCCATCGAGGTGAAGAAGCCCGTGCTCTGCCGCTGCGGCGGCTCGACGATCAAGCCGTTCTGCGACGGCACGCACTCGAAGATCGGCTTCAAGGGAGCCAACGAAGCAGTCCAGCAGGCTGACCCTGCTGCTCAGTCATCCGGTGGCACGTCTTCGACCTGAAACACCACGCTTTCCCATCCTGTCAGCACGTTCGGCACCATCGGATCCTCGTCCTCCTCGCGTTCCTGAATGAATTCGCAGTCGTTCATGGCGGGTACGAAGATCAAGCGCCGCGCCGGCGATGGGCATCTACCAAGTAACGGTGCCGACGTGAGTTACACGGACCGCGTTCGTGTCGCTCCGTCAAATCCGCTGTGAGGCGCCAGTTTTCTTGACGCAAGAAAAACGGCAGAACGGCTTCGACCGGCTCCATCCACGAGTTCACTCTGCACGAGGGCAACTTGACGCGGTTCCGCGCCTACGAAGACACGGCTGGAGTTCGCGACGCCTGGAATGGGTGAGCCTTTGTCTCCGTCGTTTCCCGGGATAAACTTTCGCCATGCCTGAGAACGATATTGCCTTTGGCCCGAATGCGAAGTCAGCCGACGTGACGCCGTACTCCCTCGGCGTGCTGCGGGATGTCATGTCCGCGGCGAACATCGCCAAGGTACTGATCTCCAGCACGCAGAGGAGTCCGGCCGATCAGGCCCGCGTCATGTTCAACAATCTCGAGACGAAGGGTGTCGCCGCGCAGCGAACTTTGTACAAAGCGCCGGGCCAGGCCGTGATCGACGTCTACGTCGCCGGCAAGGCAGCGGGCAAGACACCGGACGCGATCAAGGCCGACATGACGGCGAAGATTGTCGAGCTCGGACCGATGACCGTGTCCCATCACGCGGCCGATCCCAAGCTGCTCAATGTCTTCGACGTGGCGCCGTCGTCGGTGGCCGATGTGGACTCGTTCGTGGCGGCGGCGAAGGCCGACGCGCGCGTGTCGAAGTTCCTGACGCCGCCCAGCGACCCCGGTCTGCACTTCGAGATCCCGCAGCCGCAGGCGTAGAAGCCCGATCAGGCGCGGTAGAGCGCCGCGCCCCAGTGCATTCCCGAGCCAAGGGCGGTGAAGCAGACCAGGTTGCCGGGTTTGATCCGTCCTTCGGCCACACACTCGTGGTAGAGGATCGGGAGGGTGCCGGCCGTGGTGTTGCCGTAGCGCTCGATGTTGTGCGGCACGCGGTCCGGTCCCAGGCCGAGTTGCTTGGCGACACCCTCGACGATGCGCAGATTGGCCTGGTGAATCAGCAGGACGTCGATTTCCGACACGCTTTTGCCTACCGACGCGCATACCTCACGCACAGCCTCGGGCATCTTCGAGAGTGCCTGGCGGAAGACCTCGCGGCCGTCCATGTCCGGGATGATGTCACCGTCGTCGATCTGCTTCCGCGTTACGTACGGACGATGCCGGAAGCCGACGCCGCGCACGTAGAGCGACTCGATGTCGGAGCCATTGGTGTAGAGCTTCGAGGCCAGAAAACCGCGGTCGCCGTCATCCATCCCCTCGACGACCACGGCGCCGGCTCCGTCTCCGAAGAGCACCACACGGTCGCGAATGCGCGTGTTCGCCTCGCGCTCTTCGGCCGTGACCTCGCGAACTTCGAGGCCGATCGTCGTATCCCAGCCGTTCTGCCACGGCATGAACGGCGTGTGCACGTCGCCGCCGATGAGGAGGATGCGCCCGTACTTGCCGCTGCGGATGAGCGAGTCGGCGAGGTCGAGACCATAGAGAAATCCGGAGCATTGCTGGCGGATGTCGAAGGCCGGCAACGACTCCCGAAACCCCATTTTGGCTTGTACCACCGGACCGTTGCCCGGGAAGAAATGGTCGGGTGTCATCGTGGCGAAGACGAGCGCGTCAATATCGTCGTGCGCCCGACCAGCGGCTTTCATAGCGCCCTCAGCGGCCATGATGCCCAGATCCGACGATGACTGGCCGGGATCAGCGTAGTGCCTCTGCTCGATGCCGCTGCGCGCTCGGATCCACTCGTCGGTGGTATCCATCAGGAGGGAGAGCTTTTCGTTTGAAACGACGTTTTTCGGAATGCCGATCCCGCTGCCGGTAATCACGCTTTTCATGGATGGCAGAGCATACACGGCTCGCCCCTTGCTATTGCAGGGATAGGAGGAATCTATGAAACGAGCCATCACCTGCGCGATCGCCATCCTGGCGTTCGCGTGCATGCAGAAACAGGCAGACGGGACGTACCGCGTCACCGACAGCAGCACCACGTCCGATGTGGCGAAAACAGCCCATGACGACGCCGTGAAGTCCGGCGATCAGATCAAGAAAACCGCTGACGACATCGGCAAGTCGGACGCTGTCAAGAAGATGAAGAACGGTTCGGTCGAGCTTGGTCGCGGCGTGAAGGAAGGCCTGGGCCAGGCGGCGCAGAAAGCCGGGAACGCGCTATCCAAGGCCGGCAAGAAGGCCGAGGAAGACGTCAAGAAGACGGACTCGAAGTCGTCAAACAACTGACTCGTGCGTGCTCTGATAGAGTTTCGGCGCGGCCGGCGGCGTGGACCTGCCGGTTGCGCATCGAACACAAAGGAGGATCTTCCCATGGCAGTCAGCACCGGAAGGGACTCCGTCGCGAGCCAGACCCAGACGCTCAAGGTAGGGGATCGAGCCCCTGATTTCGAGCTGCCCGGTCACCGCGGCGGAGAGAAGTACCGACTCAGCGAACAGCGCGGCAAGAAGAACGTCGTGCTGGTGTTTTACCCACTCGATTGGACCCCAGTCTGAACCGTGCAAATGCCGGGATATGAGGCGGAGAGCGCCGATTTTGAACGGTATGATGCCCAGGTCGTGGGCATTTCGGTCGACAGTGTTCCAAGCCACGTTGCATTCGCGAAGTCGTTAGGCGGCATCACCAACTATCCACTGCTCGCGGACTTTCACCCCAAAGGCGAAGTCTCGAAGAAGTACGGCGTCTGGAAAGAAGACAAAGGGATCTCCGAGCGCGCCATCGTCGTCGTCGACAAAGAGGGCATCGTCCGCTATGTCGACGTCCACAACATCGCCGAGGCGCCCGAGAACGCGCAGGTCGTCGAAGTATTGCGGGATCTTCAGTAACCCTTTTGCGTCGGCGGGTCGTCCACGGGCCCGCCACGCCCATTCACCCCTCAGGGAGTCTTGATTCTCCATGCTCAGCATCGCCCGCCGTTGCGTCCCCTTCACACCGTTCGATAAAGACCTCTCCACCGCCATCGTCACACTGGTCTCCGCCACCGGCGTCTACGAGACCGGCCAGGAGCCGTTTCCGACGGAGGACCCGGGAGACATCACGTACCGGGTGATCGGCGCCGCAACGGAGACGAATTCCCTGCGCATCGCCCATCATCACTACGATCATTCCGAGGCGGATGCGGATCCGAACATCGTCTTCCCGCTCGACACGCTCCGGGAACTGGTAGCCGACGGAGTGATCGCCGGAGTGAACGACAAGCACTACAGCTATGGCTTCACGACGCGCCTGCGCGAGCTGTACGAGACGACGTTTCCGGAGATCGCCGACAGGATCGAACGTTCTAAGACGAAGCTGGTGCTGCTGACCGCCGGCTGTCCCGAGACCTGTCATCGCTCGATCGCCAACATGGCTCGCGAGATCGAGGCCCGCGGTGTTCCGACGCTCATCATCTCCGCCTCTCCCGCGGCCACCGAGTCGGTCCGTCCGCCGCGAGCGATGACGTTCGACGGCAGCGAGATCGGCCGCATCGTCGGCCGCGCAGGTGACCGGCCATTCCACAAACGAGTCCTTCGTGCCGCGCTGGAGATGTTCACGCACGACACGCCTCCGGGGCGGGTGGTGATGAAAAACATTCGCTGAACGAATACCGCGCGCTTCTTGTTGTTCTATCCTCCACGCAATGGAAGCGAAGCCGGAACAATTCGACGAGCAGCCGCCGTGGACGGTGGACGACTCTTCGTCGCTCTACATGATCGACCGCTGGGGAACCGGCTACTTCGACGTGAACGCGTCCGGCGATCTGACCGTGGCGCCGCTGCAGGAAGGCGGCATCGCCGTTCCGATCATCGACGCCCTTCGTGAGGCGCAGGCGCTGAACCTCAACGCGCCGCTGCTCATCCGCTTCCAGGATCTGCTGCGGCATCGCGTCGAGACGCTCAACAATGCCTTCAACGGCGCCATCGCCGAGCATAACTACCGCGGCAGCTATCGGGGCGTTTTCCCGATCAAGGTCAATCAGCTCCGTGAGGTCGTGGAAGAGATTCTCGACGCCGGGCGACCGTTCAACTACGGCCTGGAGGTCGGCTCCAAGCCGGAGATGTTCGCCGGTCTGGCCATTCACGGCGACCCTGAATCGCTCATCGTCTGCAACGGGTACAAAGACACCGGCTACATCCGGATGGCGCTGCTGGGCCGCAAGCTCGGGAAGAAAATCATCCTCATCGCGGAGAAGCTTTCCGAAGTACGAGCCATCACGCGCATCGCCGCGGAGATGAACGTCGAGCCGTGGATCGGGATGCGCGTTCGCCTGCTGTCGAAGGGCAAAGGCAAGTGGGCCACCTCGGGCGGCGAGCACGCCAAGTTCGGGCTCTCGACGGCCGAGATCCTCGAAGCGATCGAAATCCTGCGCGAGGCCAAAATGGAGTCGGCGTTCAAGCTGCTCCATTTCCACATCGGCTCCCAGATCCCTGACATCCTGACCATCAAGCGCGCCGTTCGTGAGGCGGCCATGTACTACGCCAAGCTTCACAAGCTCGGCCACCCGCTCGAGTATCTCGACGTCGGCGGCGGCCTGGCCATCGACTACGACGGCTCCCGCTCGGAATTCCACTCGTCGATGAACTACACGCTCGAGGAGTATGCGAGCGACATCGTCTACAACATCATGGACGTCTGCGACGACGAGAGGGTGCCGCATCCGAACATCGTCTCGGAGTCGGGCCGCGCAATCGTCGCGCATCATTCCGTGCTGGTGGTGCAGGCCTTCGGCGCGATCGAGAAGACGCCGATCGAGCCGCGTTCGGTCCGGGCCAGCGACCACAAGCTGACCCGCGAGATCCTGGACATCGATCAGGGCCTCAGCGATGAGAACATCAACGAGTCCTGGCACGACCTGCAGCAGATCAAGGAGCAGTCGCAGCAGATGTTCGAGCTGGGGCTGCTGCCGCTCGATGTGAAGGCGCGCATCGAGACGCTTTACTGGGAGATCGCCGAGAAACTGCAAAGCATCATCGCCAACATGGATCCCGATGAGGTGCCGGAGGATCTGCGCACCCTCAACATCGAGCTGGCCGATCAGCACATCTGCAATTTCTCCGTGTTTCAGTCGCTGCTCGACCACTGGGCGCTCGGTCAACTCTTCCCCATCGTCCCCATCCACAGGCTGAACGAGAAGCCCCAGCTCGAATCGACGCTGGTCGATATCACCTGTGACTCGGACGGCAAGGTCTCGAAGTACATCGATCGTAACGACGTCCGGGAGACCCTCCCTCTCCACGAGCTACGCGATGGCGCGCCGTACTATCTGGGCATCTTTCTCACCGGCGCCTACCAGGACATCATGGGCGATATCCACAACCTCTTCGGCCGCGTGAACGAGGTGCATGTCTTTCTCGATCCCGATGAAGAGAGCGGCTTCTACATCGAGGAAGAGATTCCCGGACAGACGATCGGCGAGGTGCTGGCCATGACGCAGTACGACTGGCGCGATCTCGAGAAGCGGATGAAGACGCAGATCGATGCCGCCATCAAGCAGGACATCGTCCGTCCGAACGAGGGAATGCGCCTGCTGCAGGAGTTCGAGCGCGGGCTCAAGGATCAGACGTACCTGAGCATCGACTGAGGCGACCTCACGAGTAGAATCGGCCATGGCGAAGATTCTCATTGGCGCAACAATCGAGGAGCTGGCAGAGGAGATCGACGGCTTCTTTATGAGAACCGACAAGGTCTGGAAGACGATGGATCGTGTGACTGGGCGTCTCCGTGACGAAGGCATTCCTTACGCGATTCTTGGAGGGATGTCCCTGGCCCTTCATGGTTATGTTCGCGTCACTGCCGATGTCGACGTTCTGACCACACGCGACGGCCTCGATATGGTTCATCAACGGCTTGTGGGACGGGGTTACGCGTTGTCCTTTCCGGGGGCAAGGAAGCGCCTTCGCGATACAACCACCGGAGTTTCGATCGACTTCATCACGGCGGGCGAATACCCGGGCGACGGAAAGCCCAAAGCAGTTCAGTTCCCGGACCCCTCTGACTCGATTGAACGCGACGGCTATAACGTGCTGTCGCTGCCGCGGGTGATCGAAAGCAAAATCGTTACCGGAACGACGGTGCCACATCGGCAACTTCGGGACCTGGCGGACGTTCAAGCGATCATCGGTGAGCTCCAGTTGCCACGGTCATTCGTCGAACAACTCGATCCCACCGTGCGTGGTGAATTCGAACGCCTGTGGCAGCTTGCCCAGCAGCACGACCCCGAGTTCGACTGACTATCCTATCCGTCGTGGTCCTCGAAGTGGGTGAGCTTGCGGAACTCCTGGTAGCGGTCGTACACGTCGTTGAGGGTGATCTCGCGCAGGTGGTCGAGCGAGAACTTCTCGACGGTGAACGAAGCCAGCACGCTGCCGAAGATGATGGCGCGGCGCAGGTCACGATCGGTCACTTCCGTGCGTGAGGCCAGATAGCCGAGGAAGCCACCGGCGAAGGTGTCGCCGGCGCCCGTCGGATCGAAGACCGCTTCCAGCGGATATGCCGGCGCGGCGAAGACCGCGTCGGGTGTGATCATCATGACCCCGTACTCTCCGCGCTTGACGACGAGCGTTCGCGGGCCGAGGGCCAGGATCTGCCGCGCTCCCTTGATGAGGTTCGCCTGCTCCGTGTACTGCCGCACCTCGGCTTCATTGATGACGACGAGGTCGACCTCGCGGAGGATGCGCGTCAGCGATTCCTTCGCCGTGGCAATCCAGAGGTTCATGGTGTCGAGCGCCACCACCCGCGGCCGGCGGCACTGACGGAGCACTTCCATCTGGAGATCAGGTTGGATGTTGGCCAGGAACAACACGTCCGGATTGCGATGCCTCTCACCGAGCCGCGGTTTGAAATCGGCGAAAACGTTGAGCTGGGTGTCGCGCGTCTTGGCGACGTTGAGGTCGAAGCCGTACTCGCCGCTCCAGAAGAACGTCTTCGCGCCCGCGACGCGTTGCAGCCCGTCAAGGTTGATCTTGCGGTCGCCGAAGATCGCCAGATCCTCCTCCGTGAAATCGTCTCCGATGACGGCTACAAGATCGACTTCGGAGAAGAACGATGCGGCGACGGAAAAGTACGTTGCCGACCCGCCGAGGCAGCGGTCGACCTTCCCAAACGGAGTCTGAATCGCGTCGAACGCGACACTGCCGACCACGAGGATGCTCATCTCATCTCCTAAGAAACATACTTCCCAATGATCGGCGCAAGGTCACGCTTCACCCGCGCCGAAATCGCTGACTGCTGCGTGATGATCGCGTACTGCAGCGCGTTCGGACAGGCGCAGTCGCGCGCGCGGCTCGCGGCCGGCACGATGGTGTTGCGGAGGATCTTCTGCGCGGTCTCCGCGTTCTTCGCCAGGTAGGCGAGAATCGTCTCCACGTTGACGTCCTCGTGTGTCTCGTGCCAGCAGTCGTAGTCGGTGACGAGAGCCATGGTCGCGTAGCAGATCTCCGCTTCGCGGGCCAGCTTCGCTTCCTGGAGGTTGGTCATGCCGATGACGTCCACGCCCCAGGAGCGATAGAGGTTCGACTCCGCGCGCGTCGAGAACTGCGGCCCTTCCATGCAGAGGTAGACGCCGCCTTCGTGGACGCGTGCTCCCAGGTCGCGGGCCACGGCGCTCATCGTGGACGACACGCCGGTGCAAATCGGATCGCCGAAGGCGACGTGCGCGACGATGCCGTCGCCGAAAAAAGTGTCGGGACGATGCCGTGTCCGGTCGATGAACTGGTGAGGGAAGACGATGTCGGTCGGCGCGTATTCCAGTTTCATCGAGCCGACGGCGCTCGCGGAGAGGATCGTGTGTACGCCGAGGAGCTTGAAGCCGAAGAGATTCGCGCGATAGTTCAATTCGCTCGGCGTGAGGCGATGGCCGCGTCCGTGCCGCGAGAGAAAGGCCACGCGCACACCGTCGATCTCGCCGATGACGTAAGAGTCCGAAGGATCGCCGAATGGTGTCTCGACCTTGCGCTCTTCCAGAACGTTCAGCCCCTCCATCTGATACAGGCCGGAGCCCCCGATGATGCCGATGGTTGCGTCGTTCATTGCGTGCTCACTCCCGTGACATTCCGAATCGCTTCAACGAGTCGTCGACGGCCTTTGCCACTCGAATGGCCAGTTCCACCGCCGCCAGGCCATCTTCTCCGCTCACGAGAGGGCGCATGCGCGTGCCGGCGCACTCGATAAATGATTCCAGCTCGGCGCGCAAAGGCTCTTTCTTCGTCACGTTCAAATCAATGGGCACGATCGACTTGCCGTCGAGACGATAACCCTTCACTTCCTGTTCTTTCGTGTCGATCGAGATGTAGGCCTCGCGGCTGAAAAAACGGATCTTGCGTACACGATCCTGCGAGACGCGGCTGGCCGTCAGGTTGGCGACGGCCCCGTTCTCGAGTTCGAGGCGGACGTTCGCGATGTCGACGTTCTCAGTCAGCACAGCCACGCCGACCGCGCGTACGTCGACGACGCGTTGGCCGAGGAGCGAGAGGACAAGGTTGAGGTCGTGAATCATCAGATCGAGGAGGACGTCGATGTCGAGCGAGCGGCCGACGAAGACGCCCAGCCGTTCGGCGACGATGTAACGGGCGCCGTGGATGAATGGCTCGGCAGCGATGATGGCCGGGTTGTAGCGCTCCACGTGGCCGACCTGCAGGATCCGCTGCCGGGATGCGGCAAGGTCGATGAGACGCCGCGCTTCGTCGGCCGAAGGCGTGATCGGCTTCTCGACCATCACGTCGCAGCCTGCCTCGAGCAGCTCACGGGCGATGTCAAAGTGGGTCATGGTCGGCGTGGCCACGACCGCGCAGTCGATCTCGCGCGCCAACGCGGCGACGGAGTCGAATCGCTTCAGCTTGAGGTTCTCGGCCAGCTCAGCGGCAACGGCATCGTCAGTCTCGACGAAGCCGATCACGTCCGCTTCCGGCATCTCCGTGAGAATGCGCGCGTGCAGCCGCCCCAGGTAGCCGGTGCCGACGACACCGACCCTCATCGAATGATGCCCCGCTTCGACGCGCGCACGAATTCGACCAGATACCTGGCCTCGGGATAGAGCCCGAGCTCTTCTTCGATCTTCTGCAGCGCCTCGTCCGCGTTCAGTTTCGAGCGGATGAGGATGCGATAGGCGCGCTCCAGCGCCTGGACGGTCTCTTTCGAGAAACCCTTGCGCTCCAGGCCGATCGTGTTGATGCCGTACGACCGGTTATCGCGCTTGGCCACCGTCTTCGCATACGGCATCACGTCCTGCGTGATCATCGAGCCGCCGCCGACGAAGGCGTGCTCACCGACGCGGCAGAACTGGTGCACCGCGCTGAAAGCGCCGATCGTGGCGAAGTCCGCGATCTCCACATGCCCGGCCAGCGTGGCGTTGTTGGCGAAAATCGTGTGCGAACCGACGTGGCAGTCGTGCGCCACGTGCGAGTAGGCCATGAAGTAGTTATCGGAGCCGATGGTTGTCTTACCGCCACCGCCGGCCGTTCCCCGGTTTATCGTGACGAACTCGCGAAAGACATTGTCGTTGCCGATAGCAAGCTCGGTGTGCTCGCCCCCGTACTTGAGATCCTGCGGGGGGCCGCCGATCGACGCGTGTCCGTAGAACTGGTTGCGCTCGCCGATCGTGGTCGGCCCTTCGATGCGCGTGAACGGGCCAATGACGCAGCCGTCGCCTATGGTGACGTTCGCGCCGATGACGACGTACGCGCCGACGACGACATCGGGCGCGATGACGGCGTTGCCGGTGATGACCGCCGTGGAATCGATCTCAGCCATCGTGCTCACTCCGGCCTGTCGATCAGCACGCTGAACAGCTCGGCTTCCGCGACCAGCACGCCGTCGACGGTGGCCTTGCCGTGGATTTTCACCGACGTAGCCCGGCGGTGCAGAACGACGCACTCGAGACGGAGTTGATCGCCCGGCACGACGGGACGGCGGAAGCGCGCTTTGTCGACGCCGCCGAAGAGAAAAAGCTTCTTTTCGCGGTCCGGCATATCGCGCAGGCCGAGGATGGCCGCGCACTGGGCCATGGCCTCGACGATCAGCACGCCCGGCATGACCGGCGCTCCCGGGAAGTGGCCCTGGAAGAACTGTTCATTCGCCGAGACGTTCTTCAGGCCGACGATCCGCTTCCCCTCCTCGATCTCGATCACCCGGTCGACGAGCAGCATCGGGTAGCGATGCGGCAACAGTTTCATGATTTCGTTGATGGTCAGCATGGTCACTTCTTCTCCGTGTTACGCCGCAGCCGTCTCAGCATAGCTTCACGCCGGGCAAACTCGCGGAACGGTATCGCGGGAATCCCCATCACCTTCGCTCCGTCCGGAACGTCGCCGAGAACCGCGCTTTTCGCCGCAACCTGTACACCATTTCCGATCGTGAGGTGCCCGGAGAAGCCCGACTGGCCGGCAACGACAACATAGTCGCCGAGCTCCGTCGAGCCGGCGATGCCGACCTGCGCCACCAGCAGGCAATGCCGGCCGACCTTCACGTTGTGACCGATCATCACCTGATCGTCGATCTTCGTGCCGTCGCCGATGGACGTCTCGCCCAGGGCGGCGCGATCGATCGTCGATCCGGCGCCGATCTCCACGTCGTCACCGATGCTAACGATGCCGATCTGCGGAATCTTGTGATGCCGCCCTCCCTCGGTGGCGAACCCGTAGCCGTCGGCGCCGATGACGACGCCGCTGTGGATGATGCAACGCCTTCCGATGACGGAACGGTCGTAGATCGACACCTGCGGATAGATGATCGTCCCCTCGCCGATGGTCGTTTCCGCCTCGATCGAGACGTTCTGAAAGATCACCACGCCGTCGCCGAGGGTCACGTCATCGCCGATCGTCGTGAACGGCCCGATGGCGACGTTCGAGCCGAGGGTGGCGGTCGGAGCGATCGACGCCAGCGGAGAGATCCCCTTCGGCATCGGACGCCGGTCGAAATACTTCGCCACCACGCTGGCCATCGCGTAATAAGGATTGCCGACGCGAATGAGGCGATCGTCATCGCCGGCGACGGAATCGGAGACAAGGATTGCCGCTGCCCGCGTCGAAGCGAGCTGGGAAGCGTATTTCGGGTTCGAAAGGAACGTGAGCTCCGATTCGCCGGCGCCGGCGAGAGGCGCCACGCCATCGATCATCCGGCCGGCTGGACCGCTGTAGCGGCCGCCGACGAACGCGACAATTTCCGAGATCGGCACCGCGGGCATTCGGGCGCGCATTGTATGCCGCGGGAAACGAAAAAAGCCTCCCGCGAGGGAGGCCTTTCACGTGTACGCGTCGTGCTTACGGTTTCTTCGCCGGAGCAGCAGCGGCCGCGCCGGTGGTTTCGCTGAAGCGCTTGATGACCGTGTCGGTGATGTCGACGGCGTCGGAGGCGTAGACCAGGCCCGACTCGAACTTGTTGAAGATGACGGCCAGGCCCATCTCCTTGCCGACCGCGTCGATGACCGGCTTGATCTTGTTCTCGAGCTCGAGGAGCGTCTTGTCGCGAGCCTCGCCGACTTCGCGATCGGCGTCCTGCGCGAAGCGCTGCGCGGCGATCTTCTTGTCGGAGAGTTGCTTGGCCATGTCGGCCAGCTTGTCCTCGCTGAGCGTGAGTTTCTTGGTATTGATATCGTTGTCGATCTTGGCGATCTCATCGTTCATGGCCTGGGCCTTGGCAATGCGGTCGTCCTGCATCTTCTTCAAGCGCTCGTACGCGGCCTTGCCGGGGGCCGAGCTCATGAGCACCTTGTTGACGTCGATTACCGCAACGCGAGCCGGCGCGCTCTGGGCGAACATCGGCGCCGCGAGCGCTGCCACCGCGAGCGAAACAAGAAACTTCTTCATGGAGATCTCCTTAAATTTTTTGGGCGGGACGATCGCTAAATCGCCGCGCGATTAGTACGTATTCCCGATCGTGAAGTTGAGGGTTTTGAAACTATCACCCGGCCTGGGAGCTGGATTGATGGCGTAGATGAAGCGGATCGGAAACTGGAAAACAGGCAGGAAAATCCGCAACTCCATGCCCGTCGAGTACCGAAGCTTACTGGGATCGACTTTGTCGAGATATCCGTAGGCGAAGCCGCCGTCGCCGAAGAAGACCAGGCGCAGCGGGTCGTTCACTTTGAAGACGTACTCGGTGTTGAAGAACACCTGTTTGTAACCGCCGGCGATCACCGATTGCCCGTTGACGACCTCTTTCGGGCCGAGCGTGCCGTATTCGAAGCCGCGCACCGAGTACTCGCCTCCGACGAAAAAGCGTTGCCCTTTCGGGACGCACAGTTTGCTGTTCTGATCGAAGTTGTCGTAGGTCAGGAAGCAGCCTTTTCCGTAGTCGAGGGGCTTCAGATAGCCGAGGTCGAGGTTGACGCTGAAAGACGAGCGGCGTGAGAGCTTGAAGTACTTCGTGGTGGCGAAGGTTGGCCGGATCGCGTGGATGGTGCCGCCGAGCGGACCGCCCGAGAATGACATCCCCATCGACAGCCGGGCCCCGCGTGTCGTATCGAATGGGTTGTCGCGCGAGTCGTACGAATACGACGGGCCGATCGACGACGAGGTGTACGTCGCGTCGAGGATGTCGGAAATGGGCACGTTGCCGTTGACGTCCGGCAGCACGTTCGTCTCTTCGTGAGTCTTCACGTGCTCCAGTCCGTAGACGAACGAGATGCTGTCGAAGCGGCGCAGCCGGTATCCGTATGCGATCGAGCCGCCTTTGCTCTTCTCCTGATACCCGATCGAGGACGGGTAGTCGGTGTTGCGGTTGAAGAGTGAAATGCCGAGGCTGTTCGGTGTGTCCCGGAACCAGGGGTCCGTGTACGACGCAGAGTAGAAGTTCTGCCGGTTGCCGCGCTGGAAGCTCAGGCCGAGGTTCTCCCCCTCGCCGAGGAAGTTGCGCGTCGAGAACTGGGTCTGCACGAAAAAGCCGGTTCCCTCGGAGTAGCCGCCGCCGAACTGGACGTCGTTTTTCCCCTCCTCGGTTCCCTTCACAGTCACATCGACGGTCTTCTTCTCCTGATTGACCTTGAAATCAGGGTTGTCGTTGACCTTGAAGTAACCGAGCTGGCCGAGCTTGTAGATCGACTGTTTGAACGTCTCCATGTCCATGATCTCTCCCTCTTCGAGGAAGATCTCGCGGCGGAGGACCTTGTCTTTCGTCGTCGTATTGCCCTGGAACTCCAGGCGGCCGAGGCGGAACTGCTCTCCTTCGAAGACCTGGATGTGAACGTCGGTGACGTTGTTCTCGCGCTCGACGTACTCGGGATTGATGTACGAATAGATGTAGCCGCGCATCCGATAGGCCTCATCCAGGGCGTCGAGGCGGTCCTGGATAGGCTTACGGCGGATGACGTCGCCCTTTTTGATCGGGAAGTTGCCCGTGAAGGCCTCCGGCTTGAAGACCGAGGCGCCTGTCACGGTCACCTCGCCGAAGTGATGGATCGTCCCTTCCTTGATCGGGATGGTGATCTTCGTGCGCGGCTTCTTCTTGGTTCCGATGGTAGTGAGCTGCGGCTCACCGAAGGATACGTTCGTGTAGCCGAAGTCCTGGTAGTAGTTCTTGATGTGCTCGAGATCCTCGTCCAGCTTCGACGGGATGTAGAGGTTCGTCTTCCGGATCCAGGTGACGATGTTGTTTTCCTTCACCTCTTTCATCTGCCTGCGCAGGACGCGAGAGGAGAAGTGCTTGTTGCCGGTGAATTCGACGCGGGCGACGGTGGCTTTGGTGCCCTCGCTGATGTTGAAGACGATCTTCTTGTCGCCGGCCGTGGTCATGTCTTCCATGGTCGTGTCGACGACGACGCCCTCGAAGCCACCCTCGGAGTAGGCCCTCTTGATCGACTCGGCGGCGCGGCGGACGAGCGTCTGCTCGATGGTGTTGCCGACGTGAAGGTCGATCTTGTCCTTCTCCAGCCCCTCGTTGATTTTCGCGGTGGTCAGGTCCTTGTTGCCGCGAAACTCAACCGCACCGATGCGCGGCCGCTCTTTGACCACGGCGCGGACGATGATGCCGCCGTTCGGCGCCGTATCGGTTTCCAGGCGGACGTCGTCGAAGAGACCTGTTTGCCATAGGTTGACGAAGTTTTTCTGCAACGTCGCCGGATCGTACGGCTCGCCCGGGTTGACCCCGAGGTAGACCCGGATCGTGTCGCTGGCAACGCTCGTGTTGCCGACCGCTTCGAAGCGTTCGATGTTCTTTCCGGTTGGCGAGGTGCCCGGCTGCGGCGTGGCAGGGACGGGAGGGGCCGGTGTGGCTGGTTCAGAGGTTATCCGTCCGGCATCAGGACGATCGATGATCGTTCCGGCCTTTGGTTTGGTGGGAGTTTGCGGTTCGGGCTGAGTTTGCGCGAGAGCGCTCCCGGCAACGAGTCCGGCCGCAAGGCAGATGGCGACGATTCGGTTCATAGTTTGTCTGGTGGCTCGTGACTGAGATCAGTCGCCACATACCCGGAGCACTTTGCAGCCTGTCGATTAATAGACGTGCGAACCGGGACTCAGGTCACGCGGCGCCCACAACAGACCGAAGCGGCGGCGCATTCTAGCACTGCCTCCCGAGGGCACCGGGGTTTCATGCGTACGTCGCCCGCCCCCCGCCAAACGACCAGTTATCCTTTGTAACCTCGACCAGCGAAACCAGGACGTCGTCGGGTCGGACTCCAACTCTCTCCAGTCGCAAAGCGATGTCAGCAAAGAGGTTCTTCTTGATTTCGACCGTGCGCCCGATGTTGAGGGTGATCTCCACGATGACGATGTCCTCGGAGCGATTAACGCCGCCGTACGACGGGTCTGCAACGATCTGGTCACGTTCGAGGCGATTGAGGATCTGGAAGCGATCGTCGACCGGAACGTTGGCCTGCGCCACCAGTGCGTCGTGGACTCCATCGGCGATTGCGCGAAGCTCGGCGTCGGTCTTGTTTTTGCGTACGTAGATTTTTACAAGCGGCATGATCACGACAGTTTATCTGCTTCTGGCGGCGCTGACGCTCGGCACGCCGCTCCCTCACGTGCCGCTGGCTCCTGCCGCCGGCACGCTTCGCATCGCCGTCGTCGGTGACACGGGCGAAGGATCGGACCGCGTTGCCCGCGGGATCGCCAGGCTCCATTCCCGTACGCCGCTGGACGCGATCGTCATCACCGGCGATGCTTTTTATCCCTGCGGCCCGGCCTCGGCGACCGACCGTCAGTGGGACCGCGTCCGCGCGCTCAGCCAGGTCGGTGTGCCGCTCTTCCCGGTGCTCGGCAATCACGATTTCTGCGGCAAATCGGCGCCGGGTGCCCAGATCGGCGCGACCACCGTCCCGCACTGGCAATTCCCGGCACGGCAGTATGTCGTCCAGTCGAAGCTTGTCGAGCTGCTCATGCTCGACACCACGCCGTACGCCGCCGGCCGCGGCAACGACGCTGCCGATGCCGTGCGTCAGGGCTTCTCGTCAAAGAAGACCGTGTGGCGCATCGCCGCCGGCCATCATCCGATCCTCTCCTCCGGCTACCACGGCCACTTCCCGCGCGCCCAGCATCTGCGCATGGTCACGCTCGAGCCGTTGATGAAGCGCGCCAGGGTCGACCTCTACATCTGCGGCCACGACCATCATCTCGAGCTGATCGACGGCCAGCCGCGACTTCTCATCAGCGGCGCCGGCTCCGATCCCGTGCCGCCGCTCATCCCGCACGCGAAGACGCTTTACCCCTCGGAAGCGACACGCCAACTCGGCTTCGCCGTCGTCGAGCTGGACGCCCATTCCATGACGATCCGCTTCTACGACGGCGAGGGGAACTCGATCAGTAAGCCGTTCATCTTCCGACGTTAAGCAATTTTTACCACCTCCGCGCCGTTCGATCAGACACTGCTTCACCTCTGTCCGAGCGTCAGAGCTGAACAAATCACTCTGACAGGAACGGACACAATGCCTTTTGAAGCTCTCGGGCTCGACCCGAAAATAGCAAAAGCCGTGCGCGAAGCCGGCTACACAGAACCAACCCCCATCCAGACCAAAGCGATCCCGCTCGTGCTGCGCGGCTGCGACGTCATCGGAATCGCCCAGACCGGCACCGGAAAGACCGCCGCCTTCGTGCTGCCGATCCTGCAGCGCCTCTCCACGCGTGGCTCGGCCACGAACCGGCGCTGCATGCGCGCCCTGGTCATCGCTCCGACCCGCGAGCTGGTCGTGCAGATCGAAGAGAACGTGCGCAAGTACGCGCGCCATCTCCATCTCCGCATCGCCACCGTCTACGGCGGCGTCGGCGAGCGGCCGCAGATCCAGGCGTTGCGCGCAGGCACCGAGATCGTCATCGCCACGCCGGGTCGCCTCATCGACCTGATGGACCAGGGTCACGTCGATTTCAAAGGTCTCGAGGTCGCCGTGCTCGATGAAGCCGATCGCATGCTGGACATGGGCTTCCTCCCGGCCATGCGCCGCATCGTCAAAGCGCTTCCGAAACAGCGCCAGACGATGATGTTCTCCGCGACGCTGTCGAAAGAGATCGAGACGCTGACGAACGAGTTCCTCATCGAGGCGGAAATCGTCCAGATCGGCCGCCGCGCCAATCCCGCCGAGCTGGTCACCCAGTTCGTCTACGAGACCACGAAAGAAGCCAAGCTGCCGCTGTTGCTGCACCTGCTGCGCGATGCCGCGCTCGACTCGGTGCTGGTCTTCTCGCGCACCAAGCACGGCGCCGACAAGATCGCCCGCAAGCTAGCTTCCTCGGGTATCAACACCGCCACGCTGCACTCGAACCGCAGCCAGAGCCAGCGCATCGCCGCCCTGAAGGCCTTCAAGGCCGGAACGGTCCGCGTCCTCGTGGCCACCGACATCGCCGCACGCGGCATCGACGTCGAGGGGATCTCGCACGTCGTCAACTACGACTTTCCGCCGCAGCCGGAGGATTACGTCCACCGCATCGGCCGCACCGGCCGCGCCAAAGCGATCGGCGACGCCATCAGCTTCGTGACGCCGGACGACCGCGGCAATCTCCGCGATCTGGAACGCTTCATCTCCCGCGGCATCCCTCGCAAGGTGGCCGAGGGCTTCGACCCAAGCGCCTACAAAGCGGCGGCGCCAACGATGACCTCGTGGAGGCCGTCGCGTCCCGCCGCCCCCCGCCCGCAGCGCCCGAGCATGTACGCGAGCTCGCGACCGTCGTCACGCCCGGGAGCCCGCCCCGCGCACGCCCCGCGGCCACACGCGGGTGGAAACGGACGGGCTACTACCAGCAACGAGCGGCCGCAGTTCTCGGATCGCACGCGGCGCCGGCCGTAATCAGCGGAGCGCTGCCGTCCCGGCGGCTGGCTCGGCGGCGTCTCGCCGCCGAGGATTACGAACGGCCTCGTCGCTTCGCCTTGCTGATTTCCGCGTCGGTCGCTTCGAACGTCAACGTCGATCGAAACCGGCGTGCCTTCTCGAGCAGTTCTTCGACATTCACAAGCTTCGGCTCGATGGATTGCTCGAGGATCGTGATGATCTCGGAATTGAGACTGCGGCGATGCTGCATCGCTCTCGTCTTCAGCTTCTCGTGCAGTTTGGCTGGGAAGTCTTTGATGGTGATGGAAGCCATGGCGCTCTATTTTGCTGCGAAACTGGCGCGCATCGATCGGTATGATCGCCGTCGTGACGCTGAAGAAGCACCTCTCCGCGGCGATCCTCTTCGCCATCCTCGCCATTTTCATGACCTGGCCGCTGCTGCCGAACATCGGCCGCGCCGTGGCCTATCCCGGTGATCCCTACCTCAACACCTGGGTGCTGGACTGGGACTGGCACGCCACCTTCCATCAGCCCGGGCGTCTGTTTCAGGCCAACATCTTCTACCCCGCCAGGTACTCGCTGGCGTTCAGCGAGAACCTCTACGGCATCGCCGTCGTCCTCTTCCCGCTGCGCGCCGTCGGGGTAACGCCGCTCGCGGCCTACAACGTGGCCATGCTGCTCGGCTACACGCTGTGCGGCTTTGCCGCCTACCTGCTCGCCCGCGAGATCACCGGCAGCACCTGGGGCGCGATCGCCGCCGGCATCTTCTACGCCTTCCTTCCCTACCGCTTTACCCATGCTCCGCACGTTCAATACGTGTGGGCGGGAACGTTGCCGCTCCTCCTCTACGCGCTCGTTCGCTATAAGCGAACGCCTGACTGGCGTCATGCCTGCTGGTTCGGCGCGGCATTCCTCTGGAACGGGCTGTCCAACATCCATTTCCTTCTCTTCGGCAGCGTGGCCATCGTGATGACGATCGCCCTGCTTCGGCCGCCGCTGATGCGCATCGCCGCCACGGGCGCGATCGCCATGGCCCTCATCGTCCCGTTTCTCTACCCGTATCACGCCGCCTCGAAGCTGTACGGGATGGAGCGGTCGTGGGACGAGACCATGGGCCACTCGGCGGAGCCGCGCGACTGGCTGCTCGACAACTTCTCCAAGCGTCCCTATCCCACGCACAGCGATCCCGCTGTCGATCCCGAGCGATGGCTCTTTCCCGGCGCGCTCGCCCTCTGCCTGGCCGTGCTCGCCTTCGTCTCACGCGACTGGAAGCCGCTGGCGCTGGCATGGTCCTGGGTTCTCCTCGGCTTCATCGGATCGCTCGGCCTGCGCACGTTCTTTTACCGATTTTTTTTCAACCATGTCCCCGGCTTTCGCGCCATCCGTGTCGCCGCGCGATGGGCGCTCATCTCGCACGTCGGTCTGGCCCTGCTCATCGCCATCGCCGTCGCGGCGATTTCGCGACGGGCCTGGTGGGCCGGACTGGCAATCGCGCTCGCCTTTCTCGCCGAGCTGCACGCGCCGATCCGCTGGTACATGGCCCCGACGGAGATTCGTCCCGTCGACCGATGGGCGGCCACGGAGAAACCACACGCCATCGCCGAGCTGCCGATGTCCGAGCAGAACACCGAATACGAGGTCATGCTCCGGGCAACGGCTCACCACCGGCCCGTCGTCAACGGCGTTTCCGGCTTCGATCCACCGGAGTACGTACGTCTCAGGGATCTGGCGCAGCAATGGTCTGACGATCTCGTTCCGGAGCTGGCGCGCATCGGCGTCACGCACGTCAACATTCACGCCGATTCGCTCGATGCCGCCGGCCGCGTGTGGCTCGGCAGGATGGTCGAGCGCGGGCAGCTCGGCCTGATCAGGCGATTCGACGGCGGCGTCGGCGGCGACTGGCTGTTTCGCGTCGGCGTACACGGCGACTCGCCGGAGCTGCGGGCCATGCTGGGCGGGCACGCCACTTACAACGAATCGACCTTCGGCGCGCTCCTTCTGCCGACCGGCCACGAGACGCTCAAGGGACCTGCCACCTTCTCCGGCGTCGCGCTCTCACCCTTCGGCATCCGCGAGGTGAACCTGCTCTTCAACAACGGCATGGTCCGTCTGCCGGCCACGCTGAAGGCCGATCCGGTAACAAGCCATTGGTACCGCTGGTATGACGCCACCACCGAGCCGGTCTACATCCGGGAGTTCGCGTCGCGGCCGAAGAACATCCGGCCGGACACCGACGTCCAGGTGGAGATCATCGACGGCCGCGGCGAACGGATGTTGCTCGACGACCGATGGATCGGTTGGTATTGAGGCTTACACTTCGCGCATGGCAGCCATCGTCACCGGCGCATCGAGCGGGCTCGGATTCTCGATTGCCCAACTCCTGCGCCAGCGCGGCACGCCCGTCGTCGGCGTGAGCCGCCGCGCCGGCGCCGGCGTCTCCGGTGATGCCGCGAAACGCGAGACCGCGTTGCGCGCCATCGAGGCCGCCGAACGCCTCGGTGCGATCGACCTGCTCGTCAATTGCGCCGGCATCGGCATCTTCGGACCGGCCGGCTCCTACGACGAGAAGACGATCGCCGCCATCATCGACTCGAATCTCGTCGCCACGATCACCTTCTGCGATCTGCTCTTTCCGCGTTTCAAAGAGCACGGCGGCACGATCGTCAACGTCCTCTCCACCGCCGCGCTGACCGGCAAAGCCAACGAGAGCGTCTACTGCGCGGCCAAGTGGGGTGCGCGCGGTTACACCGAAGTGCTGAAAGCCGAGGCCAAAGGGACGAAGGCGCGCATCATCGCCGTTGCGCCGGGAGGGATGAACACTCCCTTCTGGCCGGAGCCGCGTACGGGGTTCATGGATCCGGCCGACGTCGCGGCCACGATCGTCGACGCCATCGAACGGCCGGTCGATATCAGCGAGATCGTCATCACCCGGCGCTAATTCGAAGGTAGACTAAAGAGCGGAGGTACCGCCATGCGTCGATCCGTATCGATCCTCTTCGTGTTTCTGGTCGTCCTTGGGCTTGGGTTGCCCCTCGCGGCGCAGCCGTTTCCGCCGTTTCCTTCTACTCCTTTCACGCCGCCGCTCACACCAGAAAATCTCTGGAAGCAGTTGGAGTACGGAAACGCCAAGTACCAGGGAGGCTCGCTCCCCTACTCGGACATCGACGGTGCACGCGACCGCACGAAAAACAAACAGCAGCCACCAGTGACCGTCCTTTCGTGCTCGGACAGCCGCGTGCCGCCGGAGCTGATCTTCGCCCGTACCGTCGGCGATCTCTTCGTCGTGCGCGTGGCCGGCAACGCCGCCAGCACGTTCGATATCGCCAGCATCGAATATGCCATCGATCACAAATGGACGAAGCTGATCGTGGTCATGGGACACGAGAACTGCGGCGCCGTCGAGGCCGCGTTGGAGCGGGATGACCCAGGGACGCCCAGCCTCGACGCGCTCGTACAACGGATCCGCGAGTCGTTCATCGGCTGGCAGACCTGGACCGGACCCAACAGCGAACACCTCGAAAAAGCCGTAAAAGCCAACGCCCGCAGCTCAGCCGCGTACCTGCTCGCGCACAGCACCGTGATCCGCAAGGCCGTGCTCGAAGGCAGAGTCGGGCTGATCGTCGCGTACTACAAACTGAAGAGCGGTGAGGTGGAGGTGTTGCCGTAGCGGTTGCGCTATCGTGATATCATCCTTAGGCAAATGGCTCAACTCTTGGTTCGCCAGCTCGACGATGATGTGAAAGAAAAGCTCCAGCAGCGCGCGCGCAGCCATGGCCGCAGCACGGAGGAGGAAGTTCGCGAGATCCTTCGCAACGCGGTCAAGAGCGAGGGTGCCCCCCCCGTAGGGTTGGGGACACGCCTCGCGGCTCGCTTTCGTGGTATTGGCCTCGACGAGGAGATTCCTGAGTTGCGCGGTTATCCGGTCATACCCATCGAGTTCGATCCGTGATTCTGCTCGACACGAACGTCATTTCGGCGTTCATGAAGCAGGAACCGGATCAGGCCATCATGGCGTGGCTCGATACGCAACCGCTCGAATCACTATGGATTACAGCGATCACCGTCTTTGAGATTCGCGTTGGTATCGAGTTGCTCGCGTCGGGCCGACGGCGGCAAGTTTTGGAGGAAGCTTTCGGGAAGTCACTCGAGCTCGATCTAGAGGGACGCATCATTTCATTCGACGAATCCGCCGCTCAGGCCGCGGGCCGAATTGCGGCTGCGCGGCGCAAGATAGGTCGAAGCCTTGAGATCCGAGACGTGCAGATTGCCGGTATCGCTGTAGCACGCAAAGCCAAAATCGCCACACGCAACGTTCGACATTTCGAGGGTCTTGGTCTGGAATTGATCAATCCCTGGTCCGCGCAATCAAATTAAACGGCGCTCCTACCACCCCTTTCCAAACCTCCACCACCTTCGCCCCATCTCGTTTGGCGCCTCGACCACGTGGATGCCCGCAGCCTTCGGCGCGGCCATCTTTCCGTCGCCCCTACCGGCCGCGCGCGGCGGCGGGACGCACGCCGAGCCAGCCGGCGAGACGCCAGCGCTCCCGTCACCGCCCCTTCCAAACCTCCGCCACCATCGCCCCCATCTCGCTCGGCGCCTCAACCACGTGGATCCCCGCCGCTTTCAGCGCGGCCATCTTTTCGGTCGCCGTTCCTTTGCCGCCGCTGATGATGGCTCCGGCGTGGCCCATGCGACGGCCCGGGGGCGCGGTCTGTCCGGCGATGAAGGCCACTACCGGTTTGGTCACGTTCGCTTTCACGAAAGCCGCCGCTTCCTCCTCGGCCGATCCGCCGATCTCGCCGATCATGATGATGGCCTCGGTGGCGGGATCGGCCTGGAATGCCGCCAGGCAATCGATGAAATTCGTCCCCGGCAGCGGATCGCCGCCGATGCCGACGGCGGTCGACTGGCCCAGCGCGCGCGTCTGTCCGACCGCCTCGTAGGTCAGCGTCCCCGAGCGCGAGACGATTCCGATCGGGCCCGGGCTGTGGATGTGGCCCGGCATGATGCCGATCTTGGCCTGGCCCGGCGTGATGATGCCCGGACAGTTCGGCCCGATGAGGCGCGACGGCGTCGCTCCGGCCGCAATCGCCCGCGCGTTCGACTTCCGGAGAAAATCGTGCGCTTTCATCATGTCGTTCACCGGAATGCCCTCGGTGACACAGATGATCAGCTCGATGCCGGCGTCGGCCGACTCCATGACCGCGTCTGCCGCGAACGGCGGCGGCACGAAGATCAGCGAGCAGTTCGCGCCCTCTTTCTGGCGTGCTTCGCGAACGCTGTTGAAGACCGAGAAACCCTCGTGCGTCGTGCCGCCTTTGCCCGGCGTCACGCCGCCGACGACCTTCGTGCCGTAGTCGCGGCACTGAATGGCGTGGAATGTCCCCTCGCGTCCGGTGATGCCTTGAACGATGACTCGTGTGTTCTTGTCTGCCCAGATGGCCATCGACTATTTCCCTTGTTGTTCCTGGCGTAGTGAAGGAGATCCTTCGTCGCTACGCTCCTCAGGATGGTCTCGCCGCATTCGCGGCTGCGACCACCTTTTGCGCCGCGTCCCACATCCCGTCAGCCGTGATCAGCGGAAGCCCCGACTTCGCCAGGATCTCCTTCCCCAGCTCGACGTTCGTCCCTTCCAGCCGCACCACCACCGGAACCGGCAGCCCCACTTCGCGCGAGGCGCTCACGACCCCCTCGGCGATGCGATCGCAGCGCATGATGCCGCCGAAGATGTTGATGAGGATGGCCTTCACGTTCTTGTCCGAGAGGATGATGCGGAAGGCGTTGCGGACCTGCTCCGCGCTGGCGCCGCCGCCGACGTCCAGGAAGTTCGCGGGCTGGCCGCCGGCGAGCTTGATGATGTCCATCGTGGCCATGGCCAGTCCGGCTCCGTTGACCATGCAACCGACGTTGCCGTCGAGCTTGATGTAGTTGAGGCCGAACCCCGAGGCCTCCACCTCCAGCGCATCCTCCTCGTGGAGGTCGCGCATCTCCACCACGTCCTTGTGGCGGAAGAGAGCGTTGTCGTCGAAGTTCATCTTGCAGTCGAGCGCCAGCACGCCGCCCTCTTTCGTGATCAGCAGCGGGTTGATCTCGGCCAGCGAGGCGTCCATGTCCAGGTAGCAGCGCATCAGCTTCTGCACGAAGTCGACGCACCGCTTGTACGCGTCGCCGGTGAGTCCGAGGGCGTTGGCCACCGCGCGGGCCTGGAACGGCAGCGCGCCCAGGACGCCGTCGATCGGCTCGCGATGGATCGCCGACGGATCGCGCTCGGCCACCTCCTCGATCTCCATCCCGCCCTGCTTCGAGGCCATCACCACCGGCATGCCGATGCGCCGATCGAGCGTGATGCCGAGGTACAGCTCCTTGTCGATGTTGAGCGCTTCCTCGATCAGCACCTTCCGCACGATGCGCCCCTCGGGGCCGGTCTGGTGCGTGACCAGGGTCATGCCGATGATCTTCTTCGCCAGTTCCGCCGCTTCATCCGCGTCCTTGGCGAGCTTCACGCCGCCGCCTTTGCCGCGTCCGCCGGCGTGTATCTGCGCCTTGACCACCACGCGCCCACCCAGCTCCTTGGCCGCCGCGCGCGCCTCGTCCGCGTTCTCGGCGACGATGCCGCGCGGCGTCGGTACACCGTAGCGGCGCAGGATCTCTTTTGCTTGATACTCGTGGACTTTCATAGGGCGCGGGTTGTATCACACTGAATGGCGCCGGCGCGGTGGCGGCCACGGTTACATCCTGAGGTTGTGAAAGAAACCGCTTCCACAAGCAATTTGTCATCCTGAGACTGCCGCAGCCGCTGAGCGAGCGTAGCGAGCGAGAAGCGGCGGAGGACGGCGAAGGATCTCCAGCGGCAGCGGCTGGGGCAAGAGCGAAACTGTGGGTTTTGTGAGGAAGATCAATAACAAACCCCATCTGCGCTCCTGCACCAAGCAGCGTAGTTCGAGATCCTTCGCCGTCCTCCGCCGCAATTCACTCGCTACGCTCGCTCAGCGGCTCCGGCAGTCTCAGGATGACAAAATTGCTCGGTAGTACTTTTCACGACAGCGAGGATGACGCGGTCGGTGTCCGCCGCGCTTTGCATTAGACTTCCGCCGAGGTTCCCGATGCCCATCGATGACGCTCATTTCAGACTGGCCATGTCCCACTTTGCCAGCGGAGTAACGATCGTTACGACGTCCCACGAAGGGCGCCCGTACGGGATGACCGTGGCCTCGTTCGCATCGCTCTCGCTCCACCCGCCGTTGGTCCTGGTCTGCATCGAGAGATCGGTCAAGACGCACGACGCCATCGCCGCCGCGGGCAAGTACGGTGTCAGCATCCTCAGCAGCGCCCAGGCCGACATCTCCACGAAGTTCGCCTCGCGCAGCGACGACAAGTTCACCGGCGTGGAGCTCGTTCCCGGCGAGCACGATGTTCCACTCATTGCCGGCGCGCTGACGGCCATCGAATGCCGGGTTTACGACCGGCTCCCCGGCGGCGACCACACCATCTTCATCGGCGAAGTCCTGAAGATCCACACCACCGACGGCGATCCACTCATCTACTTCCGCAGCGGCTATCGCGAGATGCGAAGCTGATGCGGCAGATGCGCGACACGCTGCGCGGTGCGTTACAGCGCGTGCTCTGGTTCCCCAACCGGCGAACGGAAACGCGGCCCGGCACCCTCGAGCACATCCGCGGCTTTCACTCCGAGGTGCTCGATAACGATCGCGACATCACCATCTACCTGCCGCCCGGATACAACGACCGCGCCGACCTTCGCTACCCGGTGCTCTACATGCAGGACGGCCAGAACCTCTTCGAGCCGGAGCGCGCCTTCATCCCCGGCCAGCACTGGCGCCTCGCCGAGGCCGCCGACGGGAAGATCGCCCGCCGCACGGCCCGGCCGATGATCATCGTCGGCATCGACAACACACCCTCGCGCATCGACGAGTACACGCCCACGAATGATGCCGTCCGCCACGGCGGCGGGAAAGCCGACGACTACGGTCGGATGCTGATCGAAGAGCTGAAGCCTGTGATCGACGCGCATTACCGGACGCTTCCCGATGCGCCGAACACCGCCCTGGGCGGCTCATCGCTCGGCGGCCTGGCGACCCTCTACCTCGGCCTCACGCATCCGAACGTCTATGGTCATCTGGCGGTGATGTCGCCCTCGGTCTGGTGGGACAATCGCGCTGTTCTGGCCGAGGTCGATCGCTATGACTTCGACGCCCCGCGGCGGCCGCGCATCTGGCTGGATATGGGAGGCCGCGAGGGGCTGGAGGGGTTGGCCGACGCGCGGCTCTTGCGGGACAGGCTGCGCATGAGAGGCTGGAGGAGGGACGATGACTTGCACTACTTCGAGGATCGGCGTGCCGATCACAGCGAGCGGGCCTGGGCCAAACGCGCCCCGGACGTGCTGGAGTTTTTGTTCCCCGCGCTGGAGTTGTCCCCGCTGAATGGCAGTTGACTCCTTCGGCCGCCCCCTCCGCGACCTGCGGATATCCGTTACAGACCGCTGTAACTTCCGCTGCACCTATTGCATGCCCAAGGAGGTCTTTGGCCGCGACTTCGACTTCCTCGACCGCGCCGAGCTGCTGACCTTCGAGGAGATCGCCCGCCTGGCGCAACTCTTTGTTCGCGAGGGTGTTGAGAAGATCCGGCTCACCGGCGGCGAGCCGCTGCTGCGCCGCGACATCGAGCGCCTGGTGGCCATGCTGGACCGCATCCGCGGTGTGCAGGATATTGCACTGACCACGAACGGCGCCCTGCTCACGCGCGACAAAGCCTTCGCCCTCCGCGACGCCGGCCTGAAACGGATCACCGTCAGCCTGGACGCCCTCGACGACGCCGTGTTCCGCCGCATGAACGACGTCGAATTCCCCGTGGCCCGCGTGCTCGAGGCCATCGACGCCGCCGAGGAGGCCGGCCTGTCGCCGATCAAGATCGACGTGGTGGTCAAACGCGGCGAGAACGACGACGACATCGTCGCCATCGCCCGCCGCTTCCGCGGAACCGGCCACATCGTCCGCTTCATCGAATACATGGACGTGGGCAACACCAACGGCTGGCGGATGGCGGACGTCGTCCCCGCCCGCGAGATCGCCGACCGCATCGCCGCGCACTGGCCGATCGAGCCCCTGCAGCCGAACTACTTCGGCGAAGTGGCCGAGCGCATGCGATACGTAGACGGCGCCGGCGAGATCGGCATCATCTCCTCCGTCACCCAGCCCTTCTGCGGCAGTTGCACCCGTGCCCGCCTCTCCGCCGACGGTAAGCTCTACCTCTGCCTCTTCTCCGGCACCGGCCACGACCTGCGCGGCCTCCTCCGCGGCGGCGCCGGCGACGAAGAGATCGCCTCCGCCATCCGCGCCCACTGGCACACGAGAGACGACCGCTACTCCGAGATCCGCGCCGAGGCGACGCCAGGTACAAAGGTGGAGATGTCGCATATCGGGGGATGATCGGCTGGGGCGCTGTGTTGCGCGCTCCGTCGTTCCGCGGTAGTCCGCGCCGCGGCCGGAGCGCTGGCGTCTCGCCGCCGAGGGACCGTCAAAATGTTTGGAGTCTGGCGGAGACGTGCCCGCGGCTTCCGGTGGTCTCGCCGTCATGCTTGTCCATAGGCTGCGGCGCTCGCCTCCCTGGGACCGCGGGCGTCTCGCCCGCCGATCTCGCGCGATTTGTAAGAGAGGACCGTGAACGAGGGAGCTAACTGCGGTGTATTAGTCAATTAGTGGGTCCGTCGATCCTATCACCGCGGCCAACATAGGCCTTTTGAGTAGGACATCCGCCCCTCTCAGGGTACGATACGCAAGTTGCTAGATCTCATGCAGTACTGGGATGGACGAGCCTTGCTGCGCAATAGTTAAACCGCGGGATGACTGCTGGAAGGGGAAATATGTCTAGGCGTTTGCTCACTCTGGCGCTCATCGTTATCATTTCTCAAGCTGCATTTGGTGCATCGCTGGAGAAAGCGGACCTTCTGCGGCGCCACGGCTTATTGCCGCAAGCAAAGATCGAACTCATCGATGTGATCTTCAGTGGTGCGTCGGATGCGGCAAAAGCGAGTGCATATTACGACCTTGGCAGTATCGCATTCCAGGAGAACAGCGTCAGTGCTGCTCTCGAAACATGGACCACGCTGCTAAGTAAATACCCGGGTAGCGAACCCGCAAAACTGGTCAAGGATCGCGTACAGGAACTGGCGGAGATCGTTGGTGAGTCTTCCAAATCAACGTTGGACAATGTGGTGGCGCAATCTTACCTTCGCCACGCCGATTTCTGGTCTGAGCACAAGGAAGAGATTTTCAAAATCGATTCTAGCTGGATACCAAACCTCGAAGCAGCAATCAAGTGGTACGACAAAGTCATCGCAGAATTCCCGAAGAGTGCGGCGTCCCGTCGTGCGTATGAGGGAAAGCTCAGGGCCCTGCTTGGATGGCGCGAGCCTGGGGAGTACGGCGGGGTTTATGGGGTGAAGGGAAACTTCACAAAGTACATGCCTCAGCTCGAGGCAACGTTCTTGGCCTTCGAGGCGGCCCATCCCGACGCTGGTACCCTTCAGGCCTTCCGCTATCAGATCGCGCAAGCATATTGGTCTCACAAAGATTGGGCCAAGACCAGGGAGTGGCTGAACACCATTATCTCGAAATCAGGCGATGGAGATAGCTTTTACAAAGATCTGGCTACGCGACGGTTGGCAAAGATCGAATATTGAAGCGGTTGCCTGAATTTCTGCGCTAAAGGGACCTGGAGTCCGTAGGTTGCTTGCTACGAAGTCTCCCCGAGTTCAGAAGCTACGCGCGTTTGAAGAGAGCCACTGGGAGGACCCTACGACCACGGTTCGTTTCAGGTCAGAGTCGGTCGAAGGTTAGATGGTCGTCTTCGATCGCTGATCTACTTTCGCGTGTCTCCCCTGCGGTGGATGGAAGCGACCATCGCAGGCTCCCGCAGCGCGTTCCTCTTCCTCTGTGAGAGTAGCGAATCAAGGGAGGCGGCGCGTCTCTTCGTGCGTGGGGGGGTAGGAAAAATCCACCTCGCGTCACTCTCATATGCGAGAGGGGAGTTCGAAGATGAGAAACGCCGTCCTGTCAGTAGCTGTGATCTGCCTCGCGGCCCGGTGCGCATCGATCGCGCACGGCCGCTACCAGCAGGTTCCGATCAACTCAACCCCGGCTGGCGCGACCGTTTCGGTTGCTTGCGGCTCCAGTCCGCAGCCGGCCGGTCAAACCCCAGTAACTGTCAGCCTCAAACGCAATGCTGAGCCGTGCAAGGTCAGCATCGCCAAGGAGGGATACGAAGATGCGAGCGTGATCTTCGCGCGGGCTATCTCCGGCTGGATATGGGGAAACATTGCTTTCGGCGGCATTCCGGGATGGATCATCGACGGCGCCGACGGCGCGATGTACAACCGGTTACCCGAGAGCGTGCAAGTGACGCTGACGAAAAAGTGAGAGAAGAACCGGGTTCGGCTGTCGTCAACTGACGGGTGAGGTCGAACGTCGACACTGCCACTTGGAGTTGCCTCAATTTCTGCGCTGCAAACACAGTTAGTTTAGGTTAGTTATTCGGCCATAGGGAGGGAGACATGCCCGAGACAGTTCTAGATCTAGTGACGTTTCTCGACGAAATCAAGAATTTACTAAAACTCTTGCTTCAGTGCCAGGAGGTACTATTCCGTCGACGGTTTCGTGACAACTTAACAGCTGCAATTCAGGAAGCCTTGAGCCAATTGAGCGAATTTTCGGACTATAAATACCTGCACGCGCCTGAGCAATTTAAGGAAATGCGATTAGCGGGATTAGCCGGGGCGCAACTGAAGCTTAAGCTCGAATCGTTCAACGCTTCGCTGGTCGCCTTTCAGGAAGACGCTGGCCAGGGTCACCTTGAAAAAGCGCTCGATACAGGTGCCGAAATACTCAAGAGTCTAGCGGGAGCTATTCCTGGCTTTGGTTCGTTTGCATCGGAACTTGTGGGTTTCTTGCTCAAGGAGTTGAAGAAGCGTTTTACTTTGTGGTGACGCTGAAACCGTATAAAGGCGTTGAAACCCAGAAAATTAGAATGCTCTTCCTCGCACTTGCCTGGCCAGACCATTAGTTTCATAGTGCCGTCGCGCGATGCCTCGGCCGGGGTCCAATAACCGAATGGGCGACCTGTGTGCTCACGGACCCGAAATGACCTCCCCTATCACCCTCCTGGCAAGCTCGCGTTTGCTATCGGCGTGGTGTTGGCGGCGACCAGCCCCTGGGGCCCGTGCGGCGCGGCAAGTGTTCGTGGCGTTGTGGGAGAGGGACGGGTTTCCATTTCACTACTGCCGTCGTTCAAGGCGGTGGTCAGCCATTCGGTAAAACGTGCCAACCCCCACCCGGTGCTACGATCGCCGCATGCGACGACTCTTCCTTCTCATCCTCACCATCGCCCTAGCTCTCTCCGCTGTCGCGCAGACGAAATCGACAGCCGAGGAGAGGCGGTGGGCGGTGGAGACGGCTCGTTGGCTGGAAGAGCATCCGACTGATGTGGAAAGCAAGACCCGCTCGGCAAAATTGATGACGTGGTGGGTGGCCGTGCCCGACCTCACCTTGAGCGTCTGCCCGATGTTGCTGGAAATGAAGAACGAGAGCGTCGGAGAGGCCGTCGTGACCCAGGCGATGTTCTCCTGGGGCGCCTTTATGATCGAGCATCCGAAGGCATCACGCGCGGATCTGGTGATGGCCGGAGTGGAGGGAGGTCTGCGGGCCTACACGAACGCGGTTTCCAAAGACGAGAAGCTGCGCGACAGGTTCCTGGACCAACTGGTCGCCGCGCAGGCCGCGGGCAAGTTGAAGGAGACATACGTCGACGCCGCGGTGAAACACTGCGATGAGTCGGATACGAAGAAGGGGAAGTGACTTCGGCCGGCATGACGAACCAGCGTTGAGTGACGGCGAGTTGCCTCGGCCGTCGTCATCGTTGCGGGCTTGTCCTCGGCGACGGGGTCGCGGAGACCGTCGATGGGGACCCTTTCCTCAACGGTGGGGTCGCGGACCTCGTCGGATGAGGAGGCTTTTCTCACCTGGGAGGTCGCGGAGACCGTTGATGGGGACATTTTCCTCATTCGTTGGGACGCGGACCTCATCGATTGGCAAAACTTGTTAATCAATGAGGACGCGGACCCCATCAATGGGCAAAACTTGTCAATCGATGGGGACGCGGACCCCATCAG
>Ga0307470_10000272_pt1 | contig 31946 bp, 34 predicted proteins | sample atmos_gasesAM3C__FD_204565 | JGI IMG/M metagenome (GOLD analysis project Ga0307470, IMG submission 204565) | Hardwood forest soil microbial communities from Morgan-Monroe State Forest, Indiana, United States - atmos_gasesAM3C_05 | ecosystem: Environmental > Terrestrial > Soil > Temperate forest... | reverse complement strand
AGGCACCGTGACTCAAGCTAGAAATCTTGGCAATCTGTCGCGACGTCGCTGCAACACAATCTTGACATCACCGGGCGCGCTGGCCCAGCCTCCCCGCATGAATTCACTAAAGAGATTCGCGGATCCGGTTTACTGCATCATGCGGCTGATTGTCGGAATCATGTTTGCCTGTCATGGCGCTCAAAAGGTGTTTGGAATGTTCGGCGGCAAGGTAGCGGGTGAGATGCCCATGCGCGTGTTCGGCTGCTTCGAGCTGGTCTGTGGAATTTTGGTCGCGCTCGGCTTGCTGACGTGGCTTGGCGCGTTGCTCGGAAGCGGCATCATGGCGATTGCCTATTTCAAGGCCCACGCTCCGAACAATTTTCTTCCGATCATTAACCACGGTGAGCTCGCGGTCGTTTATTGTTTTCTCTTTCTGTTCATCTTCTTCTATGGCAGCGGCCGGATCAGTCTCGATGCGTTGATCTGGAAGCGCGGGACGGCGGCACCACCGGCGGCCTAACGAACAGAACAAGAAGATGAAAAAGATCCTTCTGACCCTCAGCGTCGTTCTTGTTGCCGCTACCGCCTCCGCGCAGGATTGGGCGAAAGCGCGGCTGGAAAAATCGTCGCGGCATGGGGAGTGGGTGGAATACAAATCGGGCGAACGCACCCTCAAAGCGTTCGTGGTTTATCCCGAGCGCAAAGACAAGGCGCCGGTAGTTGTTGTTATCCACGAGATTTTTGGACTCACGGATTGGGTCCGCGGCGTGTGCGATCAGCTGGCGGAGAACGGCGTGATCGCGATCGCGCCTGATTTGCTCAGCGGCCAGACCTACGCCGATATCGACGTCGCCCGCAAAGCGATCTCGGCGTTGCCGAAGGAGCAGGTGAAAGCCGACCTGAATGCGACTTCGGATTATGCGCTGACGAAAATTCCATCGGCCAATGGGACGCTCGCCGTCTGCGGATTCTGTTGGGGCGGGGGATGGGCATTCGGTTATGCGAGCGTTAATCCGAAATTGAAAGCGGCTTACTCCTTCTACGGGGTCGCGGTCGATAACGCCGAAGACGCGGGGAAAATTGCGTGTCCCGTGTACGGCTTTAACGCCGAGAAAGACGAGCGGGTAAACGCCACCATCCCGAAAGCCGAAGAGCTAATGAAAGCGGCCGGCAAGAAATATGAGCCAGTGATCTACAAAGGAGCTGGCCATGGCTTCATGCGCGATGGCGAATCGCCGACCGGAACCGCCGAAAATAAAACGGCGCGCGACGATGCCTGGACGCGTTGGAAGACGCTGCTGAAGCAGCTGCCCTGACGCCCGTCGCGGCAATTCTTATTTCCCGAGCTCGTCCGCCAGCGCGCCGGCGTCGTAAATTTTCCGCATCGCTTCGGTGATCGCGGCGGAATCGACGCTGACAGCGCGGGCCTGCTTCTCGGTGTAAATGCAATCGAGCGCGAGCGACTGAATATTCCCGTCGAAAATAATGCCGACGAATTCGTTCGCCTGATTCACGACCGGGCTGCCGCTGTTGCCGCCGATGATGTCAGCCGTGGAAACGAAGTTGAACGGCGTGCTGAGGTTCAACTTGTTCTTCCGATCGAGCCAGCGTTTCGGCAGATCGAACGGGGACTGGTTGTTGTGCTGCGCCGCGCGTTCGTAGAGACCGGCCAGCGTGGTTAACGCCGCGATCTGTTTGCCATTTTCCTCGTAGCTCTTGAGCGGGCCATACGAGAGTCGCAAGGTGAACGTCGCGTCCGGATAGCTGTTCGTCCCCTGAATCGCGAAGCGCGCTTTCGCGATTTCGGCGTAGGCCTGCTGTTTGGTTTCATCCTGCGCTTCCCAAATCTTTCGCGCGTTACGAGCCGGGCCGTCGACTAACTTCGCGAGCTCGATCATCGGATCGCTCGCGGACGCGATCGCCGCGGCGCCGCCTTCATAGAGCTGTTTGCGAAAGGCAACATCCTTCAGCTTGCTCTTGGAAAGCTCGGCGGCGCGATCGGCTGGCGATTTTCCCGCAAGAACTTTCTGGACGAGCGAATCGGTATAACCCAACCGAGATACCATGTCGGTGAGCGAACTCGTTAGCTTCAACTGCTCGACATCTTCGTGGATCGGTTCGGTCGAAAACAAATCCAGCTCGAGCGATTCCTTGTTGCTGTCGCGGAATTCCGGAAACCGTTCGCCGTTGGGCTTGGGTCGTTCCTCCGCGGCGCGAACGAGACGCCGCGCGTACTTGAATAGGGTGCTGAAAAACGCCCGGGGCGCGCGATAGGCGGCACCCCGTCCACCACGGAATGATTCGAAGTAATTGTAAACCGGCGCCACTTTCGAAATCGCGTCCTGCGCCTGCTTGATTCGATCGTAAGCGGCGAGGGTGGACTGGAACTGCGCGTTCCCATTCATCCCATCGCGCAATGTTTTTTCGCGCTGTTCGATCGACGCCCATACTTCCGGATCGACCAGCGCCGCGATGTAGCCGTCGTATCGTTTCCGGTTATTCTCAATGCCGCGAACATCGGCCTGGACGCGCCGCGCATTTTCGAAGCTTCGTTTCGCAAACGAATGCAGCATCACCTCGCGCCGCGCGAACAAGTCGAGCAGATAGGGAATCTCGACGTCGCGAGTTTCGGCCAGCTCACTCACGGTCAGCTGGCGATCCGTGCGTCCCGGGTGTCCGCTCACGAAAGTCAGTTCGTTATCCGCCGGGCCTTTGCTGTTCCATTTCAGGAAGTGCTCGATCTTCGCCGGCTTACCGTTTTCGTAAGCGCGAAAGATGCAAATATCGAGGTCGTACCGCGGATATTCGAAGTTGTCCGGATCCCCGCCAAAAAACGCCATCTGCTCCTCGGGTGCGAAGACGATTCGGACGTCGTCGTAGCGTTTGTAACGATACAAATTATAAACGCCGCCCTGGTAAAGAACGACGACGTCCGACCGCAGACCGGTCTTCTCTTTACTCTCTTTCTCGATCTGCGCGATCGCGCTCGCCCGCGCCTTGGCTGCTTCGTCCGGCGACATGCTCGACTGAACCGCGCCGGTTACTCGCGCGGTCACGTCTTCGATGGAATCGAGCACATTCAGCTCGAGGTCGGCAGCTTTGACTTCCTCCTTTTGCGTCTTCGCGTAGAAACCGTCACGGACGTAATTGTTTTTGTCCGTACTGATCTTCTGCAAAGTGTCGAGACCAACGTGATGATTGGTGATGGCGAGGCCGGTTGAGGAAACAAACGAACCGCTGCCGCCGGAATTGAAACGCACGCTCGATTTTTGGAGATGCTCCAGCCACTGCGGCGTCGGCTCGAAATGATATTTTTCTTTGAGCTGCTTGAGTGGCGGGTTGTTGAAGAGCCACATCCCTTCGTCGGCGCGAGCCAGATTGATGGACGAAACGGTTAAGACAACGGCAACGAACGAGCGGCGAAGAAACGCGTGAGGCATAGGTCGTGGAGCTTAGAGAAGCGCCGCCCGACCGCCAGCGATTTTCGCTCTCTACAAACCGACGGGATGGCGCGCTTCGAAACCGTGCGGCATGCGCTCGGTTGGTTGCCAGCGCGGCGCCCAACGGCGGGAAGGATTATGCGGCGAAGTCGTATCGAGACGCAGCCCGGCGATGACGGCGAAGGTGTGACCGTTGCGGGCGTAAACCGTGATCCATTTTCCCGGACCACGACTGCCGAACGCGCGAAACTCCGTCGAGCTCAAAGGCACATTCACCAATCCTGCTCCAGCCAGGGCGTACGACACGGTACCGGAACAATCGTAACCGGAATCATAAAACGTCTTGTGACCGCCGCCCCAGCGATACGGTTTCGTCCGCAGTTGGTTCGCGGCCCAGATGACACGCTTCACCGAAGCCGGCGCATTCAGCGGCGCAAGCGCAACACCGTCGCGGAAGATAGCTGCGTTACCAGGCGTCGTCGGTCCGGATGACGGGAATGATCCCGCGGCGAAGGTCAGCGATGCGACGCCGCAAACCAGCGTCATGGTCATTAACAATTTTCGAACTGCAATTCTCACGTCTACCTCAATTCAGCGATTGGTGTGCCTGGGGTCTTTTTCAAAATTTCGCCGCGCCAGACAAGCACAATCTTCCGGCGCAAGCTCCGCGCGGAACGGGATTTGGGAGGGCGGGGGACCGCGAAGAACGCGCCTAATACTTTGAACTGGGCGTGAAGTCAACGGCCGGCAATCAGTTTTTTTGCTGGAGCGCGCTGAGCTTTTCCTCGGCGCGATTCACCTCCGATTTTCGCCCGCTTCCCATCGCGAGAAGTTTCTTCTGCCGCTGGAGATTCAAAACAGCCGCGTCGAGTTCGGCTTTCTCTTTCTTCGCGATGGCTAGCTCGGCCTCTTTCGAGGCCGCGAGTTCCACAGACTTTGCCTGCTGGAGTTCCGATTCTGGAATCTCACCCGCTTCGAGTCGCGTCTGCTCTTCAGCGGCGTTCTGCTTAGCTAGCTCCAGTTTCGCCTGGGCCAGCTCCGCTTCCAATCGAATCACTTTCAAGGCGCGATTCTCCGCATCGACCTTCGCAATAATGCCGCTCTTATAGAGTCGCTCGCCTGAGGCCGCGCTCTTCCGCGCTTTCTCCAATGAAGCGGTGAGTTGATCGACGTCCGGCGCGGGTTTTTGATCGCCGGTCGCCGGCGTGGTGAACACGATATTCTGATTCGGCGCTTCCTGGATTAGGAGCGGCGGCTCGATGTCCATCGGTTGCTCGGGATCTTTCGGCAACTCTTCCTGCGCCGGCAACGTAATGGCGAAAGCCAGGACAAACGGCAATGCGATCCAGCGCATCATCGCGTGGCATTATTCCACGGAACTCTCGCAAACAGAAGCAGAAATGCGAGCGCGCGAATGGACCGGCAGTCCCGATTAAAGAGCGATGGCTTTGGACGATCGCACGAAACCGGCAACGGAAGAGAACGCAGAATCAAAACCCTTTCGAATGAGCGACGTTTTGCGGCGCCCATTCGACGTGCGCTCGATCGCGCTCACCGGGCTCTTCGTCCTCGGAATTTTTTATACGATGTATTTCATGCGGGCGATGCTCCTGCCGTTGGTGCTCGCCCTGTTGCTGAGTTACCTGCTTGTCCCTGTCGTGCGCGTGCTCGCCAAGGTTCGGATTCCACCATTCCTAGGCGCGGCGATTGTCTTGCTGGCGCTGGTAGGCGGGATCGTTTACGGAATTTCCCGCCTGTCCGAGCCGGCTTCCGGTTGGATTGAGAAAGCGCCCTACAGTTTGCAGCAGCTCAAACAAAAACTGTTGCCGCTGAAAAAACCGATGGAGAAAGTGGCGCAGGCAACTGGGGAAATCGACAAATTGACCGAACCGGAATCGCCTCAGGTCGCAAAACCGCAGGAGGTCGTCGTCAAGAAAGGGGCGCTCGCCGAAATTTTCACCCAGGGACCTGAATTCGTCGCCAGTGCGGTGGTGATGTTCATCCTGCTCTACTTCCTTCTGGCTTACGACGGGGTTTTCCTCACGAAAATTATCAGGATCATGCCGCGCTTGGACGATAAGAAACGAGCGGTCTCAATCATGCGGGAGATCGAGACTCAGATTTCGCGATATCTCCTGACGATTACGGCGATCAATATCGGGCTGGGCGTCGCGGTAGGGACAACCGTCCATTTCCTCGGGTTACGCAATCCGATCATGTGGGGGGTGATGGTTGCGATGCTGAATTTCGTTCCCTATGTCGGGGCGCTCACCGGAATCGTCTGCATGACCTTGGGAGCGGTGCTGAGCTTCGACAACCTCGGCTACGCGCTCATCATTCCAGCGAGCTACATGGTCATCGCGATCCTGGAAGGGAACTTCATCACGCCGACGGTCCTTGGCCGATCGCTCACGCTGAACCCGGTAATTATCCTGATCGCTTTGGCGTTCTGGGGCTGGATGTGGGGCATTTCCGGAATGATCCTGGCCGTGCCGATCCTGGCGGCCTTCAAAATTTTCTGCAACCACATCGAGCCGATGGCGCCCGTTGCCGAATTCATGAGTTAACTAAACGAATGCAGCTGATTGATCCTTTTTATATGGATCATTCGTAATTCAATCGGCGCGCCTGAATCCGCTCGTCAGTCCTCATTCGAACCCGTTATCCTTGCCGTTCCGTCATGAAAACTTGTCGCTTTTTCCTAATCGCCGCGCTGTTGGCGCTTATCCCGATCGCTAACGCCGACAACGTCCTGCGCGTCGGCCATTTTCCGAACATCACCCACGCGCAGGGACTGGTAGCGCATAATCTGTCTCGTCAGGGTAAAGGCTGGTTCGAGGAGCGCCTCGGCGCGGGGACAAAAATCGAATGGTTCGTCTACAACGCCGGCCCGAGCGCGATGGAAGCGATCTTCGCCCAATCGATCGACCTCACTTACGTCGGCCCGGGGCCTGCGCTCAACGCTTATACCAAGTCCAATGGCGCTGAAGTGCGATTGATCGCGGGCGCGGCAAACGGCGGCGCCGCCTTGATTGTCCAGCCGGATCAAAATTTGAAAGCGGCTGCAGATTTTCGCGGGAAGAAAATCGCGACGCCGCAGCTTGGAAATACGCAGGACATTTCCTGTCGCGCGTGGCTGATAGCCGGCGGCCTGAAGATCACGCAGCTGGGAGGCGATGCCCAGGTGTTGCCAACGCAAAACCCCGACCAGCTCTCGCTCTTCCAACAAAAGAAAATTGACGCCGTCTGGACCGTGGAGCCGTGGGTTTCGCGCCTCGAGCGCGAAGCGGCCGGCAAAGTTCTCGTCGATGAGCGCGAAGTCGCGACGACGGTGCTGGTGTCGAGCGCGAAATTTCTGCGCGATCAACGCGAGCTCGCGAAGAAATTCGCGGAAGCGCACGCGGCGCTGACCGATTGGATGGCGAAGAATCCCGACGAAGCGCAAAAGGTGGTCCGCGCTGAATTGCTGGCGGAAACACGGAGCGACATGGCGCCCGACCTGATCGCGCAATCGTGGAAGCGAATCGCGTTCACCGCGGAGATCCCGCGCGCTTCGATCGAAAGTTTCATGCAGAATTCGCTCAAGACCGGATTCATCAAGACCGCGCCCGATCTTTCGAAGCTCTTCGAGAAACCCTGATGTCGCTTCAGCAGGAATTGCAGGGCTTCCCGCCGGCGAAGCTGGTGGTCGACAACGTCTCGAAATGGTTTCGCACGAGCCGGCAGACGGTCCACGCCCTGGATAAGATCTCGCTCGAGATTGCTGAGGGCGAGTTCGTTTGTCTGGTTGGCCCGAGCGGCTGCGGGAAATCGACATTACTCGACATCATCGCGGGTTTGGAAACGCCGACCGAAGGGCGCGTGATGGCGGACAACGAGCCGGTCAGCAATCCCGGTCGTCATCGTCTCGTTATGTTTCAGGAATCGGCGTTGTTCCCCTGGCTCGATGTGACCGGCAACGTGATGTTCGGATTGAAACTCAAGCCTGGGTTAAAAAACAAGGAGCGCCGCGAAGTGGCAAAGTTTTTCATTCAATTGGTCGGCCTGGAGAAATTTTCCAAAGCGCACGTCCACGAGCTTTCCGGCGGAATGAAGCAACGCGTTGCGCTCGCCCGCGCTTTGGCGCCCAACCCGCGGGTCCTGTTAATGGACGAACCGTTCGCCGCGCTCGACGCGCTGACGCGCGAACAACTTTACAGCGACATCCAGCGCATTTGGGAGAAACGCCGCAAGACCATTGTCTTCGTCACCCACAATGTTCGCGAAGCCGTTTGCCTGGCCGACCGCGTCATTCTCTTTTCGCGAAATCCCGGTCGGATCCGCGAGCAATTCCAAATCCCGCTGCCTCGCCCGCGCGACATCAACAGCATCGAGCTGGCGGAATACGCAGGGACAATCACGCGTGCCTTGAAAGGACATTTGGAAGGCGAGGTGGGCGAGTAATGCGACGCTTCCTGCTGGCCACATTGTTCTTCGCCGCGCTCGTTGCGGCGTGGCATTTCCTGGTGAAATCCGGTCGTTACTCTCCGGTGCTTTTGCCTTCGCCAGAAAGTGTGGGCGAATATCTGATCGGCGCCGCGCGCGACGGCACCTTGTTGCAAGCTACTGGAGTTACGGTGCGGCGACTCCTGGTTGGATACTTGATCGGCATCGCGATCGGTCTGCCGTTAGGTCTCTTCACGTCCGCTTCAAAGTTCATGGAGGACACGATCGGCGTTCTGGCGCTGGGGCTGCAGACCTTGCCGAGTGTCTGCTGGATCCCGCTGGCGTTGCTCTGGTTTGGACAAACTGAAAGCGCCATGCTCTTCGTCGTTGTCATGGGTACGGTTTGGTCGGTCGTGATCGCAACCGATACGGGCGTGCGCAACATTCCGCCGATCTTTGCTCGCGCCGCGAAAACGATGGGATCAACCGGTTTCCATAAATGGACGAAGGTCATTCTACCGGCCTCGCTCCCATTCCTGGTGAGCGGGATGAAACAAGGCTGGGCTTTTGCGTGGCGCTCGCTCATGGCCGCCGAAATTTACGTCACGATTCTAACCGGCTTCGGACTCGGCCATCTCTTGCACTACGGCCGGGAGCTCAATGCCATGGAACAGGTAATCGGCGTCATGTTCGTGATCATCGTCATCGGTCTGCTCGCCGATAAAATCATCTTCTCGCCCATCGAGCGATTCCTTCACAGCCGTTGGGGAACCGGACTGCGTTAGACTTTCGCCAAACGATTTTCTTCTGGTTCAACGCAGACCTACTCAAATACAAACAGGAAAATGAAAGCCAAAATAACGATCGCAATCTTGTTCGGTACCGCGGCTCTTCTGTCCGAAGTGCGGGCCCAGGACATTACTTTGGAAACGGCGCGGCCAGTCGTGGTCAAGTCGGTCCCGCAGTCCGGCGCGGACGATGTCGATCCGAGCCTGACGGAGATCTCCGTCGCGTTTAGTAAACCGATGAAGGCCGGAAGCTGGTCGTGGGTAATGATGAGCAAGGAGAGTTACCCGGGCACGGCCGACGCGCCGAAGTATCTCGACGACAAGAAAACTTGCGTGTTACCCACGAAGCTTCAGCCGGGCAAGACCTATGCGGTCTGGATCAATTCCGAGAAGCTCCAAAACTTCAAGGATGCCACCGGCAACATTGCAGTCCCTTACCTCGTCGTCTTTAGAACGCGAGATAAGTAGTTGTAGCGGCGGCGCTCAGTCGCCGCCCGAAAAGACGCGCCGACAAAGCAGCGCGGCTACCGCGACTAGTCTTTGATGCTGAGCAGCGTCTTGATTTCCTTCAACGCCTTCTTCCGCGAGCTATCGTAGGCCTGCGCGTCAGACTGCTTTCCGCTGGCGATGTAATCCTTCAGGTCGCCGGATTCGCGCAAAACAAGGTCGAGAACTTCAATGGTGTTCTCGACAAACTGGTTGTCACTCTTCGACAACGTTCCAGCCTCAACCAGTTTCGACATCTGGTCCTTCATGCCCTTGGTCACGTTAATGTAGGTATTGATGAAGGTAGTGGCCTGTTCCTGTTTGTAAGCTTTCCCCACATAGGCATCCGCGAGTGTGCCGACCGCCATGTGAGTAAGCAGGACCGATTGGCCGGTCGTGTAACCCAGAGTGTTGAGCAGAACCGTATCGTCCGCGGCGCGAACCGAAGCGGTGGCGAGAACGAACGCGGACAGAAGAGCGAGAACGAGTTTCGAAGTCATAAGGCGCGACGTTAGCGATCCAATTTTGCGAGCACAACCCAAAACCGCGGTTGTGCCAGAGAAAATGCTCGACGCTGCTGCCGCATTGGAGAAAAAGGGGGCATGGAAACAGCAACCCCACCACCGCCAGCTCCACGGCCAGGCTGGTGGAGTCGGAACTGGAAATGGTTTGTGCCCACGGGCTGCTGCCTCACTCCGCTCCTCCTCGGCGGCGCGTGCCTGGCATTCTTGGTTATCGTCGTCTTCGGCGCGCTCAAACAGACCGACGTTTATAAAATGGCAGTCGCCCGGGCGAAATCGGATTCGCGCGTGATCGCCGCGCTCGGCACTCCGGTCGAGGAGGGCTGGTATTTATCCGGCAACACCAGTGTCAACAACGGCTCGGGCACTGCCGATCTCAGCATTCCCATTTCGGGACCCAAAGGCAAAGGAACCATCTACGCCGTCGCCACAAAATCGGGCGGCGAATGGAGCTACTCGAAATTGAGCGTGAAGATCGATAGCACCGGCGAGACGATCGATCTCGGGCCGTAGTTGTAGCCGGGATCGTCGATCCCGGCCGGGAAATGTCGCGTTTGCCGGGATCACCGATCCCGGCTACAACCGATGCGTGAACGAGAAACCAGATCCGGCCCGGCTCGAGTTATCCCGCGACGAGATGCAGAGGCTTGGTTATCGAGTCGTCGATTTGCTCGTCCAGCATTTCGGCGAAATCCGCAATGCGCCGGTTGGGGCGAAAGGGCAACCGGCTGATTTGCTCGCGCGTTTCGCCGGCCCGCCGCCCGAAGCGCCCACCGAACCTAACGAGTTGTTGGCGCGACTGGAGAAGGACGTTTTCCCAAACAACCTCCATGTCGATCATCCGCGATTTTTCGCCTTCGTTCCTGGGCCGGGAAATTTTGTCAGCACGATGGCGGATGCCCTCGCTTCTGGTTTTAACATTTTCAACGGCACCTGGCTTGGCGGTTCCGCCGCGGCGGCGATCGAGCTGAATGTGATCGATTGGTTCCGGCGCTTCTGCGGTTTTCCCGAAACGGCCGGTGGGCTTTTCGTCAGCGGCGGATCGATGGCAAACCTGACAGCGCTTCATGCTGCCCGTCGCGCAAAACTGGGCGACCAGATTCAGAACGCGACCATTTATTTTTCCGACCAGACGCATTACTCGGTCGAACGCGCGTTGCGCGTCATCGGCTTCGCGCCCGAGCAATTCCGCAAGATTCCATCGGACGATCGCTTTCGGCTGCCACTCGATCGCCTGCGCGAAATGATCCGGTCGGACAAAGAAGCGGGGCTGCGTCCATTCTGCATCATCGCGAATGCCGGGACGACAAACACCGGCGCCGTCGATCCGTTGCCGGAACTAGCGGAGCTTTGCGCGACGGAGAAAATGTGGCTGCACGCCGACGGTGCTTACGGTGCAGCGACGATGATTTGTGAGCGGGGCCGGGAAAAATTAGCGGGGCTCGATCGCGTCGATTCGCTTTCGCTCGATCCGCATAAGTGGCTTTTTCAACCGTTCGAATGCGGCTGCGTTCTCGTTCGCGACGCGGCTCAATTGAAGTCCGCGTTTCAACTCATGCCGGAATACATGCGCGACGTTCATCGCCACACCGAAGAAACGAACCTCGCGGATTATGGCGTCCAATTGTCCCGCGGTTTCCGCGCGCTGAAGGTGTGGCTCTCAATCAACACTTTCGGCCTCGCCGCCTTTCGCGATGCCGTCACCTCCGGTTTCCAGCTGGCGGAATTCGCCGAGCGCGAGCTGCGGTCTCGTCGTGATTGCGAAATCCTGTCGCCAGCAGAAATGGGCATCGTCGCCTTTCGCTTTGGAAAAGATGATGCGCTCCAAACCCGACTCGTCGAACAGATGCTAAGCGACGGATTTGCCTTCCTCACTTCGACGACGCTGAAAGGTGTGACTGCGCTTCGCTTGTGCACGATCAATCCGCGCACGACGAAAGACGACATCGTCCAGACGATCGATCGCCTGGAAAAATTCGCGCTGTAGCGGCGGGTGTCTCACCCGCAGTGTTATCGCTAATCGAATCTGCGGGTGGGACACCCGCCGCTACAGCGCTACGCTGTCTCTGTGCTCGCCGGCATGAAGCCGAGAATCAGCGAGACCGCGGCGATGGCAACGTGCAGATACGTGTCCGCATCATTGTTGCTCACCATGCCGAGCAGCATCGTGTCCTGGCCCATGTGCATGAAACCCATCACGGCGACTGCGGCGTAAACCAGGCCGAAGATCCGGAAATACATCCGTGACGCGCCCACGCTACATAGCCCGCAGAACAATGCGACCACACCCGAAAGCAAGTGAACGCAGTTGTGAGCCATGTTGACGTGAAAGATGCCGAGAAGCATCTGGTCCTTCGTCACCGCTGGCACGAAGCCCAGGGTGCCGACGACGAGAAACACAATACCGAAGAGAACCGCCATTGTCTTAACCATATTTGTTGTTCCTGTTGGTTGGGATCGACATCTCAGCGAAAATCCCGGGGCAAAGTCAAGCCTTCTAACGTTACAAGGCGAGGAGATAAATGGCGGCCAGCGTCAGGAGAAAATAGGGCACCAGGACCGCCGCGCCGGCGTAATCCTTGGCCATTCGCTGCCCGAAAAAAAGTGCCAGCAGCGACAGCGCCGAAATTAACGCGCCATAAAACGCGAGCGTCGAATCATGCCGGAAGAGAATCAGCAGGCAACCGACGGCGCTCAGCGCGCCCGCCGCGATTTCCATGAGCGTAATGATTGTCACCATCAGCGGCACCATTCCCGCGAGCAGACTCTTGGCGAAATGGCCCCTGAGCCACTCCAGGTTGCCACGCCGATCGACGATCTTATCGATTCCCGATTGCAGAAACAAAATCGCGAGGAACGCCGAGCTCAGCACTTGCATCGTGTGGATCGCGCCTGCCGGTGTGTGGAGGTCGTGCATGGACCGTTATTGCTTCTCAGGCGTTGTGGCGTTGCAAGCTTTTTGTAGCCGCTTCGCTGTGCGAAGCGCCGGATGTCGGCGGCGCGCCAGCTCACGTCGCCCACGGGGCGACGGCGACAAATTACGCTGCTGCGTGGGAATGCGCGTGCTCGCGCGCGGCTGCATTCGTCGCCTCGCGCCGCTGTTCCTGCGCGACGAAGGCAGGCGCGGATGGCGTATGAAACATCTCCAAGTCCTCGACGTCGTGCTCCGTCACCGGCGTAAGCGCGACGTCCATGTATTTGAAGCGGTTCGGGTCTTTCTTGATGCGGGAATAGATGCGGCGAATTCTGCCGTACAAAAAAGCGAGGCGTCCGAGCTTCAGGGCGCTTTCAATCCAGTAACGCGGATAGAAAATCAACGCGGACTCGAGCGGCAGACCAGGCCGGCGGTCGCGGCGAAACTTGAGGCGGAAAACGCCGCTCTCGAGCGGATGCACGCCTTCGAGATGAATCGCGCTCATGAACCACATCATGAGGACGATCGCGTTCGCCGCGCGACCTTTCTTGGCCACGAGCCGGCGCAGAATCGTCTCGATGTGCTCAAACGTGTAGTAGGTTTTCCACGCGGTCAGATACGCGCGTTCCCATTCCTCCTTCGACATTTTCGAATGCGCGGTGCAGACGTGGTTGAGATCGTACTTGTTCAGGTCGGGATCGACCGGCACGCCGGCGTTGACGAGTTTCTGGTGGTCTTCGGAGCCGGGGAGCGGCGTGAGGAAAAAGAATTCGAGAACATCGAGCGGTAATTCCTTCTTCACGATCTCGACGTCGCGCCGGATGGACTCAGCCGTGTCGCTCGGAAAGCCGGTGATGTAACCGCAATAGGTAATGATCTTCGCTTCCTTCCAGGCGAGCAACATCTTGCGATACTCGGTGATCTTGTTCTGGCGCTTGTGCGCCGCGGCCAGGTTGTCCGGATTGATATTTTCGAGTCCGATGAAAACGCGGCGCACGCCGGCCCGCGCACATTTCTCGATAAAGTTCGGCAGCTTGTGGCACAGCGTGTCGACCTGGATGAGGAAGCCAACCTTTAACTTCTCGACTTCTTTCAAATGGATGATGCGGTCCAGGATCGCTTCCCAGTCCTTATTGCGGGCAAAATTGTCGTCGGTGATGAAGAAGCTGCGAAGTCCCTGTTTTACATTCGCGCGAATGATCTGCTCGACGTCGTCCGGCGTGCGGCGGCGCGATTTTCGTCCCTGCACGTTGATGATCGTGCAGAAGGAACATTGAAAAGGACAACCGCGGCCCGCGTCGAAGCTGGTCACGTGACCGGCTGTCCGTTGCGCGCGCACGGAGCTGATGAGCGGGATCGGCATTCCATCGATGCCCGGCAGATCCGCCATGAAATTATAGAGCGGCTTGAGCTGCTTCTTGTACGCATCCTGTAAAACCATTTCGAGCCGGCCCTCCGCCTCGCCGGCGAAAAGCGAGATGCCCATCGCTTTCGCGCGATGAACGTCCGCGTCGTTTCCACCGAGCATGCTCATCGTTCCGGAAACGTGGAAGCCTCCCACCGCCATGGGAATTCCGAGCTCGCGAAATCGCTTCGCCAGATCGAGCATGTGCGGGAACTGGTTCGATTGCACGCCGACGAACATCACCATGCCGTCGCCCGCTTCCCGGATCATGGCTGCGAGTTCGTTCGGCCGAATCCGCGCATTGGTCTCGTCGAACGGCTGAATCTCGATCTCGACGTCGTCGCCAAGAACGTGCCGCTGTTTGCAATCGAGCGCCAATCCGTAAAGCGCCGCGAGAGAGTTCGACGGGATCGTCGACCGCAGCCATTGAATCACGTAGCCGTCGTCATCGTAATGCGACGGTTTGATGAGGATCAGGCAGAACCGCTTGGTCGCGGGTGCAGATGTCGTTACGGCAGGGGATTCCATTGGTGATTTCCGAAGTTCCCACCATACATAACCTGTCCCGTTCCGACAGTGAAAATTGGCCGAGCGCCCCCCGCCGCTCCTGGCACCAGATCCCTCGTTCCCAAACTCAGTTTGGGAACGGCCTTGTCCCCGCAACTCTGTTGCTGTCTTTCTACCGCCACGGATCAACCCGCATCAATGGCGTCGCCCCCTCCAACCACTCATGCGCCGATGAATAAACCCAGTGCTCGGGCGCCGCGACCAGCCCGCGCTTCACCGGATTGTTGTGCAAGTACTCAAGCTTCTGCAGCATCACTTCGTCGTTGGTGATCGACTGAGGGTGGACTCCTTCCTGCCAAATCTGATGACTGCTTGCACTCTTGTGAGCCGCGCGAAAATACGACAGTTGATTCAGCAGCCATTCACGACCTTCCAGCTTCAGTTGGCCGAGAAGTTCGTGCGCCGTGAACTTCTTCAAATCGGCGACGATCTGCGGCAACCTCGGTCCCGAGACAATTGCGTGAAAATGATTGTCGAGAATTACCCAGGCGTGGATGCGTAGGCCTTTATGTTCACGGCAATATTCGAACGAATGGACGAGAATGTCGCAGCAAGCTGCTGTCGTGAAGATCGGCATCCTTTCGATGACCGTTGATGTGATGAAATGCGCGGCATTTTCGTTGTTTATGCGGTAGCGACTGCGCATGCCAGCGGGGAGGAAACGGAGTTTCGGGGACAAGTGCGTTCCCAAACAGAGTTTGGGAACGAGAGGAAGGGGAGAAAGTTTGCTCGGGAGTTAGTTTTTTGAGGCACGCTACGCTACCGCCGCATGCTCGCGCGCTTCGGCGTTCGCATGCGCGCGCCGATGCTCCTGCTCGATAAACGCGGGCGCCGATGGCGTGTGAAACATCTCCAGATCCTCGTCATCCGTCACCGGAGTCATCGCGAGATCCATGTATTCGAGTTTCTTCGGATCCTTCTTCGCCTTCACGTAGATCGCGCGCAGCCGCGCGTAGAGCCGGCCCCATTTCCACAGCTTCGCCACCGACTCGATCGCGTATTTCGGATAGAACTTCCAGATCGGCTCGATCGGCAAGCCCGGCCGGCGATCGCGCCGGAATTTGTAACGGAACAATCCAGTCTCGAGCGGATGAATCCCTTCGATGTGGACCGCGCCGTAGAACCAGGCGATCAACATGATCGCGTTACTCGCCGGCGCCTGTTTCGAAACGAGCCGGCGAATCACCGCGTCCATGTGTTCGTCCGTGTAATAGGTCTTCCACGCTTTGTCGTAAACCTTCTCCCATTCTTCCCGCGACATCTTCGGATGCGGCGCGCAAACGTGGTTCAAGTCGTACTTGTTCAGGTCCGGATCGACCACTACCCCGGAATTCACCAGCGTCTGGTGATCTTCCGAGCCCGGGAGCGGCGTGAGGAAAAAGAACTCGAGAATATCGAGCGGCAATTCCTTCTTCACGATCTCCACGTCGCGGATGATCGATTGCGGCGTGTCGTTCGGGAACCCGAGGATGTAACCGCAATAAGTAATGATCCGCGCTTCCTTCCAAGCCTGAAGCATCTTGCGATACTCCGTAATTTTATTCTGCCGCTTGTGCGCGCCCGCCAGGCTGTCCGGGTTGATGTTCTCCAGCCCGATGTAAACTCGCTTCACGCCGGCCGTCGCGCATTTCTTGATAAAATTCGGCAGCTTATGGCAGAGCGTGTCGACCTGGATCAGGAACGAAAGTTTGAGTCCCTCCTTCAGGCGCAAATGAATCAGCCGATCCAGGATTTTTTCCCAATCCTTGTTCCGCGCAAAATTGTCGTCCGTGATAAAGAAGCGGTTCAATCCCTGGGCTACGTTCTCGCGGATCAACCGCTCCACGTCGTCTGGCGAACGCCGCCGCGATTTGCGTCCCTGGACGTTGATGATCGTGCAGAACGAACATTGGAACGGACAACCGCGTCCCGCGTCGAAACTCGTCACCGCGCCCGCCGTGCGCACCGCGCGAATCGCCGGAATGAGCGGCAGCGGCTCGCCCTCGATGTTCGGCAGGTCCGCCATGAAATTGTAAAGCGGCTTGAGCTTTTTCTCGTAAGCGTCCTTGAGCACCATCTCCATGCGCCCTTCCGCTTCGCCCGCGAAAAGCGTCACGCCCATCGCCTTCGCCTTATGCACATCGGCGTCGTTCCCGCCCATCATGCTCAGGATTCCCGAGACATGGAACCCGCCGATCCCCACCTGGATTCCGCGCTCGCGTAACGGCCGCGCCAAATCGAGCGCATGCGGAAACTGGTTCGACTGCACGCCGATCAGCATCACCATGCCCGCGCCCGCCTCCTCGATCATGCGCGCCAGTTTTTCCGGCCTGATCCGCGTGTTCGTCTCATCGAACGGATGGATCTCGATCTCCACGTCCGGTCCGAGCGTGTGGCGCTGCTGACAATCTCGCGCCAACCCAAACACCGCCGCCAAAGAGTTCGACGGAATCGTCGAGCGAAACCACTGGATCACATACCCGTCATCATCGTAGTGCGACGGCTTAACGAGAATCAGGCAAAAACGTTTCGTCGCTGCTGCTGCTGTGCTGGGATTTAGCATTGGAATAATCTGGCCTCCGACTTCTGACTTCCGATCCGCCACCGGACGGATTCGCCGTGGCGAACCTCCGGCTTCAAACCGCACCTTATACACAATATCTCTGCCCTCGACAGCAAATTTTCGCCCCGCAGCTGATTGATCGCGCCGAATTGCTCGCCGACTTCCCAGAGCTGGGAACGCCGTATCGGTTCCATCCAATCGGTCATGGCCAGCCTAGAGCTTGACCAGGCGCGCGCTCTCGGCCCAGAGCCTCTCGGCCAGTGCGTCGTCGAGCGCGAGCCTCGACGGCTCCTTCGGCTTGAGCCGGTTGAAGTAGAGGCCGGTCTTGCCCTCGACTTCGGCGGTCAGGGCGAGGTGCACGATCGACTTCGCGGCTTTTTCGGGCGTGATCATGATCAGTTTTTTCGCCAACCAGATTATCGGCTGCGTCCATCCCGGCGCCACGTCCCAAATCCCCGTCGCCACGGCGCCGGGATGCACCGCGTTCACCGTCACGCCCTTGCCCTCGAGCCGCTTCGCGAGCGCGCGGGTGAACATCACATTGCCGAGCTTGCTGCGCCCGTACGCCTTCGCAATGTTCCAGCCGCAGCGCTCGTAGCCGAGGTCTGAGAAATCCATCGTGGCGTCGTAGTGCGCGACGGACGCCACGTTCACGATGCGCGCGGGCGCGCTCTTCACGAGCAGGTCGAGCAGCAAGTTCGTGAGCAGAAATGGCCCAAGGTGATTCACTGCCAGGGTGCGCTCGATGCCGTCTTCCGTGACCTCGCGCCTCCGCGTCGCCAGACCGGCGTTGTTCACCAGCACGTCGAGCCGGTCGTACTTCGCGAGCACGTCGGAAGCGAGCTTGCGGATCTGCGCCTGCGAGCCAAAGTCGCAGAGCCTCGAGTCCTGTGCGGCCGCCACGCCCGCGCGGCGTTTCACCTCGTCGACCGCCGCGTTCATTTTCTTTTGGTCGCGCCCGACGAGCACCAGCCGGTTCCCCTGCCGCGCGAGCGCGACGGCCGCTTCGAGCCCGATGCCGCTCGTCGCGCCGGTGATCAAGATCGTCGACATGTTACGATCCTAGCATGATGGCAGGATCAATGTATGACGAATGGCCGCGCCTCCAAGAAACGGCTAGTCTCATTCGTAATGAGACCGATGAAGATTTTCCATCCAACTCCTCGTTCCCAAGTTGCACTTGGGAACGCCCATGTCTCCGCAACTCCGTTGCCCGCCGCATTCAGCCTGGTTGCGTTCGCCGGCGAGCCTGGCACGATCGGAACGGCGCAGATGAAGATGGATGGAACAATTGTCCCGCGGCCAGATCCGACGCTTACCTGACCTCCGACTTCTGAAAACCAAGTCGATCATTTATTCCGCGGTTACCCTCATCGGCGCCGTTTGGATGTATCGCTTTCTTAACAGCGGCGGCTGGCTCACGCATCATTATCAGCTCAACCAGCTCAACGATCCCGACAGCTTGAATCTTATTCCCGTGATCTTCGAGCCGATCGCGGTGCTGGGTGTCATTGCTTACTGGGTCTGGCGAACGCGAAAGCTTTACCGGCTCCTTTTCTTTCTTTTCCTCGGCCAGCTCCTGATCGGGGCGAGTTACCTCGCGATGTTCCTCTTGTTCGTTCTTACCTATAAGCCAAGGATGATGTGAACGCCAAAGCACAGACGGCTCATTGTGAAATGCTGCTGCTGGTTACGTTCGACTGATTATTGTCGGCTCAATTTCCGAGCGCCCAGCACGCTGGTTTAATAGGCACATTCCCGGATGCGCTCGTCGCCTTCACCGCGTAGAGCCCTTGGGGGAGCGTAATCGATGCAGTGTTATTCGTAGCACTGGATCCTCCAGCTGGAATCACGCAGGTAGCAGAAGGACCGCTCCCCACGGCGGCGCCGGAGCTATCGAAGACTTGGAAAGTAACGGCGGAGGCCGCGGTGCCACCAGTGATCCGGGCGTGAAAAACGGTCAGGGTGACGGTTCGGGAAACGAAGAACAAGGCCGACGCTTCGTTCGCCGCACCAGAACTGTCAGTGGCGTCGAAGTCCGCACCGTTACCGATCCAGACCGCGGGGCGGGCAGACATATTATTATCTGAGCAGGAGTTCAGCAATGTGACACCCGCAGGTCCAGTGAGTCCCGTTGCGCCAGTCGCTCCAGTTGGACCGGTCGGTCCGGTCGGACCTGGTGCCCCATTCGTTCCATTCGTCCCGTTCATTCCGGCCGGCCCAGCCGGACCCTGAGGGCCTTGAGGCCCTTGGGGACCGGGAGGCCCTTGGGGACCAGGAGAACCTTGGGGACCAGGAGAACCACTTGAGCTGGTTCCAATTCCGAGTTGGCCATTGGCGTCGATGAAAACCGGGTTACCGCTGCTCATATTCACTCCATTCACGCCAGCGATAAAAGTTGCTGTCTGATTTGTGTCGCCGATGCGAATCGTGCCGCTTTCAACGTCATTCCCTACGTTACCGATATAAATGTTGTGATCGCCCGAACTCAGGGAAAAGCCGGCGTCAAAGCCCAGCGCAATGTTATAGCTGCCGGTATCGTTGAAAAAGAGTGTGCCCTCGCCAATGGCCGTGTTTAGGCTGCCGGTTGAATTAAAAAAGAGCGCTTGCACACCGTGGGCCGTGTTGTCGGAGCCCCCTGTATTGAACCAGAGCGCTTGATAACCAGTGGCCGTGTTGTAGCTGCCGATGGTATTATTAAAAAGCACGTCATTACCGGTAGCCGTGTTGAAGGTGCCCATGAGGTTGCCCCAGAGCGCAGAATCACCGGTGGCCGTGTTGCCGCTGCCGCTTGTATTGCTCCAGAGCGCAGACTCACCGATGGCCGTGTTCCCGCCGCCGTTTGCGTTGCTCCAGAGAGCATTGAAACCGATGGCCGTGTTCCGCATGCCTATTGTGAGATGGAAGAGGGCATCAGTGCCTTCAGCGGTGTTTTGGCCCGCATAGCCTCCATCCGGTGCTGGGATGACCGCTCGCAGCGGCGGCAAAAGCGCGAAGCCGGCTAGAGCGAGCGCCACAAAAACGAAACGGCACCGCACGCGCGAGCGTTCGATCAAATTTTTTACGAGCGGCCTGGTGGTTCTGAACTGAATCGACTGGTTCATCATATGGACTCTTTTGTTTCTCCTGCTCCTTAAGTTTGTGTCTCCATCCGAAAGAGATGGAGCGCCTCAAGCAGCGCATTTTATGCCTCATCCGGCACTATTGACGCGCTTTGGAACAAATCGTTCGCATTTGGTCATTCGCCGCGCTCGTCGCTCCTCGTTACCAAAGCCCGCCTGCCGTGGCGGGTTGCACTTGGGAACGCACGTGTCCCGGCAACTACGTTGCCTTCTTTGCTATGCCAAATGGGCGCTCGATCCCTCGCCGCTCTGTGATATGATCCCGCCATGGCAATCCTAGCCCTGCTGCTCGACGAGATGACGGTTAAAGACAAACTCCAGACCATGGAGACCATCTGGGCAAGCCTGTCGTCGAATCCCGAAGCAATCAAGTCGCCGGCCTGGCATGAACAAGAGCTGCGTCTGTGCGAGGCTCGTCTCGCGTCCGGCGAAGCCAAATTCATCGATTGGCAAAAGGCGAAAGAGGAAATCCGGCGACAAACCTCGTGAGGATCGAAATCCTCCCAGACGCACAACGCGATCTCGCTCCCGAAGTAAATGGAATATAGGCTTCCAGCCCGTGCGGCTATCGGGCGTCTCGCCTGATGACCTTGTTTTGCCTCGTTCTCAAGCTGCGCTTGGGGACGCAGCCGTATTGCGATCTCTCGCTCAGGGTAGATCAATTTGCCCCTTGCCGCGAAGAGGCAAACTCGGTACTCTGGGAGCTCGCGGCATTCACCAATCCAATTCTCGTTAGGCTATTTGTTCTAGCGAGGAGGAATACTGATGTTCAGCTCCCAAAACTGCAAAAGTGATTGCGTAAGGCAGAAAGATGGTTCTCATTCGCAGACCTCTTCTACAAGTCAGGCAACGTTCGGGGTGGACTCGAACGCCCTCATGCCTCGATCCTGGCGTAATCAGCCTGTGTCCCGTCTCAGCCGGGACCCTGCGCCCCTTACCTCACCGGACGCTCGCCTCAGGTCGGTTGTTAGCCAACCAGGAGATAGATACGAGCAAGAGGCAGACCGTATCGCAGACTGGGTAATGCTTACACCCCAGCCGCAGTCAGCCTATCCGTGCGTTCGAGAGCCTAATAGATCGCAGCAACGACGCAATCGTGCATCCTGGCAGACTATGCAAATTCCAGCAACTGACTTTGCGGAGGCTGAAGTACCGCCGATCGTCCACGAAGTGTTACGTTCGTCTGGCCAGCCACTAGATTCGGTTACGCGCGCCGACATGGAGTTGCGCTTCGGGCATGACTTCAGCCAAGTTCGAGTTCATACAGATGCCAGAGCATCTCAGTCAGCGCAGGTAGTGGGGGCACTGGCTTACACCGTCGGGCGAGACATTGTTATGCGCAAGGGTCAATTCCAGCCTCTGAGTAAAGCGGGACAGCGGCTATTATCGCACGAGCTGGCGCATGTTATACAGCAAAATGGTAATACTACAGCATACAGCAGCGATACTTCCTCACTCGTCGACTTCCCACTGAAGCTTAGTGCGGCCCCGACAGGTATCTATCGTCAACAGGCGTTGTTGGAGCCGCCCCTGGTTACTCAATTTCGAGGAGTCGGGCAATTGCTGCCACCCGACCAGCTCGGCATGGTGTCGCCCAGGACTCCGCCACCTAACGTTCTTCCGCCTATCGCGACGTCCGAGCCTGGTCCACCCTCAATACCGCAATCTTCACCGCCTGCTTCTGGGCCGAGTGCGGAAATTGTCTACTTCATTATGAGACATGAGGGTTTTTATGCGCACCCGGACGATGTCTCCGATCCTTATAATTGCACGGTCGGGTACGGCATTCTTCTCCATGAGGGGCCATGTGTAGGGAACGAAAGTGAGGCCCATCCGCGATTCGCTGAAGCGGAGCGGCGCTTCGCGCGAGGCATGACCCCAGAGCGAGGATTGGCTGGACTTGTGGATCGCGTGGTGGGGGTGGCGAATAATTTGCGTGCTCGTCTTACCGTGCCACTAAGTCAAAATCAGTTTGATGCCCTTGTATCTTTTGCCTTTAACACCGGGGGCCTCGGAAACTTGCTTGCGCATGTTAATAGAGGGGAATATGCGGTTATTCCCCGAATAATGCTCCAGTACACGGGCGCTCCGACGCCTGAAGGACGAATGGCGCATCCACATGGCGTAGCTGTGCGACGTGCTGAAGAAGTTGCTATATGGCAACGTGGTGACTATGGGCGTGGTGCGCCGCGCAGGCATCACGGATGCAGGCGTATGATTGAAGATTGTTCGGATCGAGAGCATCCCAGACCACGCGTAGCGACGCCAGACCAGACGTCAAAATTGCCTCGTTCCCAAGCTGTGTCCGGGAACGCCCATGCGCTTGGAAGCTCTGCTTCCTCTGATCTCTGACTTCTAACCTCTGTCTTTTGACGCTGACTCATCCAGCTGGTCTAACACCTCTTGCTCGGCTGCGCGGGAACGCATCACTTCAGGGGCATCGTTATCGGTTGCATCTATCACTTGAGATACGACCGCGCGAACCTCCCGCGAGATTTCCGGTTTCCACTTGCCCAGCTTCGTGTCGAGCTTTTCCGCGATGGCGTCCACGGATGCATCTTACTTCCGCCCGTCTGGTGGTGCAACCCGCATCCTCCGTCCTCTGCCTGCCTTCGCGTAGCCCCTGGCTCGCCGTAGCTTTTGCAAAGGCGGCTTGGCGTAGGCGGGCCTGCCACGCCGCAGGCTCAGCGAAGGCGGGTTCTCCTTCCCCTTGTTTCCCATTGCCGGCCGCGCCCCGATCCGCTATCCTGCGAAGGATGCGCCCTCCCATTCTGTCCTACCCCGACTCCGAGTTAGACGTTGCCTCCCGCACGCTGAACACATGACCCTCAACCCGATTGCCGCGATCGAGAAACTCATTAATGAGCATGGCTCCGCAGCGATTCTTCGCGAACGCCTTAGCTTGGCGTCGGATCAGTATTCCGCGCTCGAGGGCAAGGTAACGGAACTTCAGACCAAGACCGAACAGCTTGAAGCGCAGAACGAAGAACTTCGCTGTCGAGTCGAGCAAAACGTCGCGGAGAATCAGCGGCTCAGAAATCAACTGAACGAGAATACGGCGCATGGCTCGAAACTTTCACCGGACGAGCTCAATGTCTTGCAGGCCGTTGCCCGTGAGCCCGGGCATAACCACTGCGGCATTGCCAAGGCTTCCGAATCGCCGACGAAGTTGCCCTCTTTCTCCTTCAGGAGATTCGTCGACGCAGACTCGTCGAGAGGCGTGGGTTCGCCGCTCATCGTCACGAGTGGCATCCCACTCAGGAGGGGCGCCGGCTTCTCATTACACGAGCTTTGCTCCAATGAGCCGGCAACGTCTGACCAGGCGGTGCAGCGACCCCCGTGTCTCGTTAGACTAGGCAGCGATGGAATCCCTTGACGACATCCTTCCAAAAGATTGGGACCGGAGCGCACAAGACGCCTATGCGGACACACTTCGCGCCGTCGACAGCTATCTTGACCAAGCGGAACAAGCACTAGAGTGCACTACACAAACAGATGCCGCGCGACGGCAGTTAGTGGAAAGCCGGCGACGCATCCGGGAGCGTGCGAAACGTATGTTAGATGATGATGCAGACTATCCGAGGCTCGTTATGGACTATCTCGCAACCATACGTGACGCTATCGCCGCAAGAGAAGTTTTTGGCGGTAATCTGCGACGTAACGCCGTAGAACCGCACTTTGACTACAATGCCAATATTAATCGGATGATCAGCTTGGTTACTGACGTGCTTCAAAACCGGACAGAGTGGAAAAGGGTTTAACCAAGCGATGCTGCCAACCGCTGGTCGCTCCGATGCCTAGTTTTCACATGACTACGACACTTTCATTTCGGGCCACGTGCGCTCTCGCTAGCGGTCGCTGATCTTGGGTCTCGTTAGACCCCAAACCGCCGTGATTTACACGCTTGCCGCAGATGGAATCGCACCGAAAAAGACTAAGGTATTCTTCGCTACATATATGTACCGCGTAAGCGACGACGTCGTCGGGTCGATCAACAAAGACGAGATACGAGCATTACGCAGGAAGAAAATCATTTTGCCAGAAACCCCGATTTTCTGTCCGGCAACTGAGGCGTGGCATCCATACTCCGCATTTCCTGATTTTCCAAAGCCTTCGTTGCGGCGCTTCATTCGTTATCACTTCGAGCCACATTTTGAGCCCATTATTTCTCTCGCAGATCAATTGATTGATGATGTAGTCGCTTGTCGGACGTATGCATATCGTGCAATGGATGCGCTTCGAAAGGCGATTTTAGAGCACGGCTACACCGCGCCAGAATATGACTTGGACACGCTTAATGACCTCACGTCACACGAACGCATTAAGCTGATCGTGGACACAAACGTCGAGTCCCGTCATGGGGCGCGGCAGGCCGGCTACAACGCCAAGAACCGGTTATATGGCACTGATGGTTTACTTCTCGGCCTTTAGCTATTCGCCGCGTCCGGGCCTAACCATGCGGCGATAGAGCGAACAGCGGGCAGCCTTACGCTTCACTTTTGAGATGGCTATAACACTTTCACTCCGAGCGACGCTCCACCCCGCCCGCTGTCGCTCATCTTGTTCTCGTTAGCCGTTGCTAGCCGCACGCATGAACCCAATACTCTGCAATTTCTACGATTCGATCTACGCAGACGTTATGAGCGCACTTGCGCTTTTCCCCGACACTTCGGACCCGATGTTCTGCTGCGTTCCCGACGGCTACTCCGACACAGCCATTCATCTGATGGTCGTCGGCCAGCAAACGCGAGGTTGGGGCGAGGAGCCCGGACTTGATAGCGCCTCCGCACTCATGGAGCACCATCGGACATTCGACCTCGCCCGCAATTACACTGCACGACGAAGCCCTTTTTGGCGCGCCGCCCACGAACTCGCCGCGAGCGTTAACCCGAATGGTCCAGAACGAGCGTTCCTCTGGTCGAACCTAGTGAAGGTCGATCAAGCCGGAGTGCGGCCGAACCCCGAAGTCGAAACCATCATTTCGAGGTTTGGCATGATACCCAAGGAGATTGAAGTTGCCCGTCCAGATGCGGCGGTTTTCTTCACCGGCCCGAACTACGACGAGCGTCTAACCACAACCTTTCCAGATTTACATTTCAAGCCGCACAGTAACTTTATTGCGCGACTGGTTCACCCAGCGCTTCCGCGATCTTCATTCCGCACATATCATCCAAACGCGCTTCAGTGGCAGAGTGGTTGGCACGCCATTGCCGAGATAGCTGCACTAATCCAAAATGATCGCAACGAATAACCACCCGCTGCAGCACTGCAGCGAACGCCTGCCCGGTGTGGATGAAGGATGAGGGAGGAAGGATGAAATGAACTTGTGACCTGGACACAAGTCTATGATCCGTTGGGCCATTGGTGGCTTTCGACGCTGCTAGCTGCGTTGCCGATCGTTGTTCTGTTAGGGTTATTGGCGGGGTTGAAGGTGCGGCCACACCTTTGTGCTATCGCGGGGGCGGCGACTGCCGTGCTCGTGGCTATCATCGTTTTCCAGATGCCCGCCTTGCTCGCAGTCAGCAGTTTCTTTTATGGAGCGGCTTTCGGTCTGCTCAAAATCGTCTGGATCGTGATCGCGGCGGTTTTTCTCTACGACATTTCGGTCGAGACCGGCCAATTCGAAATCATGAAGCAGTCGGTCGCGGCCATCACGCCGGATCGGCGGCTGCAACTCCTGCTCGTGGCGTTCTGCTTCGGCGCGTTTATTGAAGGCTGCGCTGGGTTCGGCGCGCCGGTAGCCATCGCCGGCGCCTTCATGATCGGACTTGGGTTCAAGCCGTTTCAGGCCGCGGCCCTCAATCTGATTGCGAACACTTCGCCGGTGGCATGGGGAGCGATCGGCACGCCCGTGCATACTTTGGCGGCTGTGACCGCGCTGAATGAGAGCGATCTCAACGCGATGATCGGGCGCATCCTGCCTATCACCGCTGTGGTCGTTCCCTTCTGGCTGGTGCGCTCCATGGTAAGTTGGAAAGAAACACTCCAGGTCTTTCCCGCGATCCTGGTTGTCGGCGGTTCTTTCGCCGCGACGCAATGGTTCTGGTCCAATCACATGGATAGCAACCTCGTGGATATTTCCGCGGGGGTCGTGTCGCTCGTTGTAACGATGCTTTTCTTGCGCGTCTGGCAACCGAAGAAAATCTGGCGCTTCCCCGATGAAGCTGCCGTGGATGCATCCACAGCGAGTAACTCCAGCAAACGTGATATACGTGATTCACGTATATCATTGCGTTACTCGGCTGGACAAACCGCAAAGGCGTGGATGCCTTTCTTGATCCTATCGATCTTCGTTCTGTGTTGGGGACTTCCCTCGATTAAGAACGCTCTTAACGAAGCCACGACTCCTTCCTTTAAAGTAGTAATGGCCGATGGTAAGCCGCGTCCCGGTCCAGCCGGCTGGGACTGGCCGTATCTCCACGGAAAAGTTTCGCGAACGATGCCTGTCGCTGCCAAGCCAACACCTGAAGCCGCCCGCTTCGATTTCAACTGGCTGACTGCTACGGGCACTGGTTGTTTCCTTGCCGCCATCCTTGCCGGACTTCTTCTCAGGCTCAGCTTCGGCCGGATGTTCGGCATCTTTGTCAAAACTCTCGTGCGCTTGCGATTCGCCATCATCGCGATGACTTGCATGCTAGGGATAGGCTACGTGACTCGCTACTCGGGCATGGACGCCGTGCTAGGGCTGGCCTTCACGCGGACGGGCTGGCTCTTTCCGTTCTTCGGCGCCTACATCGGATGGCTCGGCGTTGCGCTAACCGGGAGCGACACTTCGTCGAACGCCCTCTTCGGAAATTTGCAACGAATCACCGCGCAGCAGCTCAATCTCAGTCCTATTCTCATGTGCGCCACGAATAGCGCCGGGGGCGTGATGGGTAAGATGGTTGACGCGCAATCCATTTGCATTGCAACGGCCGCCACCAACCAAGTTGGGAACGAAGGATCCATTTTTCGCTTCCTCTTCTGGCACTCGGTGGCGCTGGCGGCCATCGTCGGGATCATCGTGATGATGTATGCCTACGTTTTCCCGCAATACATTCCCAATGGGTTAAACTTCATCCATTGACCGCGCAACCGTTCTCCTCGGGGAACGCGCATGGAAAGGATGAGGGAGGAAGGATGAAAGTCGTCTTGATCCAGTTCATCCTGTCCAAGCTAAGTCTGGCCGCGCAATTCGGATCATCGCGGCGACGCTGCGATCGACATCGGCGTCGGTGGTGGCCCAGCAGGAAACGCTGATACGCATAGCGGTCCGGCTTTGCCAGGTAGTGACGCCACACCGTGTCGAAATAGGCTCGCTCGCGGATACTAGCTCCCGGTAAGCTTAGGCATGAACAAATTATTCTGCGGTATTCTCGCGCTTGTCCTTATGGCCTGCGTGGCGGCGAGCGCGGGCGAGCCGCTCACCTTCGAGGTGCGGAAAAGAGACGCTGTGGGCGAATTGAAAGTGGTCGAAATTCCTTTCCGGTCGCTACCCGAAGCCAACGGGATTGTCGTCCTGACTTTTAATGCCCCGGAGTCGGGTACCTACGCTTTCATCTACACGAATGGCCCGGACAAGGGTAAAGTCGCGAAGATAATCGACGTCGCACAAGCCGGTCCGGTCACGACAGAGGTAAAAACCCGCGCGCAAAAAGACTCCGGTGAATGACCGCGATCAGGCGGCTGTGAATAAGCTCGCGGCCAGGAAAAAGGGAAAAGAGAATGCTGGTATTGGCGACTCTGTCCTGCCGCCTCGTGTGGACACAGGCGCCCCCGAGAATTTAGGATGCGCCGCAGCGCCAGCTAGAGATGGCGCTGCGGTGTCCGGTTCTTAGTCTTAAGGCTTCCGAGCCGCGCTTTATTGCGGCGGATTCGAGATGTCGAGAGAAGCGACATCCGAATCGTCGTATCCGTCTTTGTAGCAAATGGCCCTGAAATATCTCCACTGACCGTACGGGACGGGAACGTCAGTGTAAAAGATAAGAGTCCCTGAGCCCGGAGTGGCGCCACTATGGGTGGGAGTTTGGCCATCCGTTCTGTAGAAGATTATGGCGTCCAGCGTGGTGGTATCCATGTCGACGTAGATTCCGGTGGGGCCGCCGTAGTCATAATAGATGTCGATGGGATCACATTGAGTGGCCCGGGCGGATGTGCTCGGGAAGACTACGAGGAAAAGCGCGAGGAGCGCGCCAAGGAGGGTTACTTGTTTCATGGGTTTGGTTTTGGGGTTGGTTGTTTTGGAGCGGGGAGTAAGAGGTGAGGGGTAATGCGCAGGCGCAAGTCGGCCAGAATTAACGCTACGGGTCAATCAAAAAGGCAGGCGGCGACGGCAATTAAGAATTAAGAAGGAATTCAAAGCCAGTGACAAGTGACATGTGACAAGTGACGAGTCCGGTGATGGAGGAGCGCTGGCAAAGCGCGCCGGCGAAGTAAGAGGAAAGAAGGCCGGGGGAAGATGGGAACGGAGAAATTTGCTCGCCGGCCAAGATCACTGCCAGTTAAGCTAGAAAATATGAACAAGATATTTTGTGGTGTTCTCGCGCTGGCGCTGATGGTCGCCGTTGCGACCAGAGCAGCCGAGCCGGTTGGGATCGAGGTGCGGACAAGGAATTCCATCGGGCGATTAGGGGTGGTTAAGGTGAATGTGACGATGAAGGCGGAAGCAGACGGCTCGATGACCGTGTCTTTTCAAGCGCCGAATGCGGCCACTTACGTTCTGAACTACACGAGTGGTCCCGATGCCGGTAAAGTGGCGGCGACAGTGAGAGCTGAAAAGCCAGGTCCGGTTACCACAAAGATAAAACCCAGCAAACACTAACGTTAACGCCGCGCGATTCCGATCATCGCGGCGACGCTGCGATCGACGTCGGCGTCGGTGGTGGACCAACAGGAAACGCTGATTCGCATGGCGGTGCGGCCTTGCCAGACGGTGACGCCGCACCAGCAAGTGCCGTCGTCCTGAAGTTCTTTGATGACGCGTTGAGTTTTTTCGGCGTCACCGAACGAGACGAGGACCTGGTTGAGGACGACGTCGTTCAGGATCTCGAAGCCGGCGGCGGAAAGTTGATCGGCGAAACGGCGCGCTTGTTCGCAGTTGCGCTCGATCATGCGGGCAATGCCTTCGCGGCCTAACGAACGGAGAGCGGCCCAGACTTCGACGCCGCGCGCGCGACGCGACAGCTCGGGTGTGAAGTCGGCCGGGTTCCGGTGCTCGGTCTCGGTGGGTAAATATTCGGCGGTGATCGCCATGGCGGCGGGGAGGGAATATTGATCGCGGACGAAAGCCAGTCCGCAATCGTAGGGAACGTTGAGCCATTTGTGGGCGTCGGTCGCCCAGGAATCGGCGTCGGCAATTCCATTTGCGAGATGCGCGCGCGATGGCGTCGCCGCGGCCCAAAGACCGAACGCGCCATCGACGTGGACCCACGCGTCGGCGGCATGAGCGACGCGACAAATCTCCGCGATCGGATCGAACGAGCCGGTGTTCACGTTGCCGGCCTGGACACAAATGATCGTCGGGCCAGAGATCACGGGCAGTTGAGCGGCCAGCATTCGTCCCTTGTCGTCGACCGGAATTTTCACGACGCGGCTGCGGCCAAGCCCGAGCAGGCCCAACGACTTTGTAACGGACGGGTGCGCTTCCGCGCTGACGATCACGGTAATCGGCGGCGCGCCGAAAAGTCCGTCGGCTTCGGCATTCCAGCCGGCTTGTTTGAGGACGGCATGTCGCGCGGCGGCGAGTGCGCAAAAGTTCGCAACGGTGGCGCCAGTGACGAAAGCGCCGCTGCATTCGGGCGGGAGCCGGAGGACGTCGAGCAACCAGCGCAAAGAGATTTGTTCCAGGAACGAAGTCGTGGGCGTCGGACGCCAGAGACCTGTGTTTTGGTCCCACGCGTCGGCGAGCCAGTTGGCTGCGAGCGCGACCGGGAGCGAACCGCCGATGACGAATCCGAAGAAGCGCGGCCCCGCCATCGCCATCGTCCCGGGCGATCCAATTTCGTCCAGGAGTCGTAAAGTTTCGGCCGGATCGGTCTCGCGATCGGGCAACGATTCATCGAAGGCGCGGAGCGCTTCCACCGCGGCAGCGGTCGGAGCGACGGAGCGTTCGCCAATCCCTTCCAGGTAACGGATCGCGCGCGTGGACGCGTCGGTCAGGAGTTCGTTGTTCATATTAGTGCGCTTCGGATTCGCGCTATCGCAAATATTTCCTGCGCGACAAACAAAACGAAAGTCCGAAAGTCAGGCAATGAATTCTGCCAGTCCCAGAGCTGACGCTGTGAGGCCATGGCAAGGTTGAGGCGGCTAATGATTTCGCGATGACTAAGAGCTGGTTTGTTTGGGCGATGCTTTCGGCTTTCTTTGCCGGTGCGACAGCGATCCTGGCCAAGGTGGGAGTCAAGGACGTCGATTCCAATCTGGCTACGGCGATCCGGACGACGGTCATCCTGTTTTTCACCTGGGCTTTATTTTTCGCGACCAATTCGCTGCGCAGCATCGGCTCGCTCGCCAGCCGGACCTGGATTTTTCTCGCGCTCTCAGGCGCGGCGACCGGGTTGTCGTGGGTCTGTTATTTTCGCGCATTACAACTCGGGCCGGCATCGCAGGTCGCTCCGATCGACAAACTGAGCGTCGTGTTCGCGATCGTGTTCGCGTTGATCTTTCTTCACGAACGTCTCGGCTGGGTGCAATGGATTGGGTGCGCGCTAATGATCGTCGGGACGATCATGCTGGCGGTGCATACGTAAGCCGCCTCTTTCACGACGAGCCGCTCATTCTTCTCGCTCTGGCGAGAGGCAGCTGATCTCATTCGTCCTGTCTCGATGAAAAAATTACAACCGCTGATCGTTGCTGCGATTGCTTTGGCCTTCAGCATCGCCGCTTTTGGCGCCGAACCGAAGAGTGAGCCCGCCACCATCGGAACCGCCGAGATGAAGGCTGATGGAACGATCGTGCTACGATTGCGCGCTGAGCTTCCGGGAGGCGGCGGTCCGGGTGAAGGCGAACTCGTTTATCCACCGACTCATCCCGAATACAAAAAAATCCTCGAACATGTTAGTCCGATTGCTCCCGGCCAGACGGTTCTGGTGCGTCCTTGGCCAACGCCCTAGCTTTTTTCAATCTCCTGAAAACAAAAGCGATCGTGTATTCGGCCGTCAATTTGATCGGCGCGATTTTGGTCTACCGATATCTTATTACGGGCGGTTGGCTGACGAATCATTACCAGCTCAACGATCCAAATATCGTCAATCTAGTGCTGGCGATCTTTGAGCCGATCGTGGTGGCTGGTATTGTTGCCTACTGGATTTGGCGGACGCGCCTCTTTTACCGGCTTCTTTTCTTCCTCTTTCTCGCGCAGCTCCTCGTCGGCGCGGGATTCCTCGGCTTCATCCTGTTGTTCTTCATCACTTGGAAACCAAAAATGATGTGAAAAGGCAGTGACATGTGACGTGCGGAATGAATGCGCTGCGCATGGTTATCTCGGGTGGGCAGACCGGGGTGGATCAAGCGGCGCTGCGAGCGGCGAAGGATTGCGGGTTGGAGATAGGCGGGTGGTGTCCGCCGGGAAGAGAGAGTGACGGTGGGACGATCCCCGCAGAATTTCCGCTGAAGGAGACGCCGCAAGAACGAAGCGCAGAGGCTCTCGACGTGCCGCGATCGCAGCGAACGGAATGGAACGTCCGGGATTCGGATGGAACCCTGGTCATCCGCAGCGGAAACGACACGGCAACGAATGCGGGGACGCAGTGGACGATGGACTGCGCGCGAGAGTAC
>Ga0307470_10000271_pt1 | contig 31999 bp, 27 predicted proteins | sample atmos_gasesAM3C__FD_204565 | JGI IMG/M metagenome (GOLD analysis project Ga0307470, IMG submission 204565) | Hardwood forest soil microbial communities from Morgan-Monroe State Forest, Indiana, United States - atmos_gasesAM3C_05 | ecosystem: Environmental > Terrestrial > Soil > Temperate forest... | reverse complement strand
CCCGCCACAGGCGCTGCCAGATTGCGCTGATTGGGGCAGGAGCGCTGTTGGTAATCTTCTTCACAAAACCGCAGTTTCGCTCTTGCCCAAGCCGCTGCCGCTGGAGTTCCTTCGCCGTCCTCCGCCGCACTTCGCTCGCAATGCTCGCTCAGCGGCTCCGGCAGGCAACCTATAGGGATGACAATTTGAACTGTTGGGAAATCGAGTTTTTTTGACCATCGCTGACCTCACTTCCCCCTTGCCGCCAGCTCCCCCTCCACCTCGCCCCACTCGATCCCCTCATTCGTCATCAGCACGCTGACGTGGAAGACGAGGTCGGCGATTTCGCTGACGAGGCGCTCGCGTGTCTCGCTCAGCGCGGCGATCACGACTTCGGTGGCCTCTTCGCCGATTTTCTTGACGATCTTCCCGCGGCCGCCGTTGAAGAGCTTTGCCGTGTACGAGCCCTCGGGGCGTTTCTCGCGCCGGTCGCGCAGGACGCTCATCAGCCGATCGAGCGCGCGCGGAGGCACGCCGGCGAAGCAGGAGCGCGCGCCGGTGTGACACGCGGGGCCGTTCGGGATGACGCTGACCGCGAGCGCATCGCTGTCGCAGTCTTCGCTGATGGCGACGACGCGCTGTGTGTTCCCCGAGGTCGCTCCCTTGTGCCATAGCTCATTGCGCGAACGGCTCCAGAGCCAGGTCTCGCCTGTCTCGCGCGTTCGGCGCAGCGATTCGGCATTCATGTAGGCGAGCGTCAGCACCTCGCCCGTTCGCGCGTCCTGAATGATTGCGGGGATGAGGCCGTTGTCGTCGAATTTCAGATCCACTGTTCACTCCTTGCGCTGACCACGATTCACCGCACCGGTATCCCTTCGCTCGCCAGAAACTGCTTCACATCGCCGATCGACAGCCGTCGATCGTGGAAGAGCGACGCGGCCAGCACGGCTCGGGCGCCTCCCGCTTCGATGGCGTCGCGGAAATGATCAACGTTGCCGGCACCGCCTGAGGCGATGGCGCCGATCTTTACGGTGCTCGTGACCGCGCGCAGCAGCCCGATGTCGTAGCCGCTGTTGGTTCCGTCGCGGTCGACGGAGGTGAGCAGGATTTCTCCCGCACCCAGCTCCTCGGCGCGACGACACCATGCCACGGCATCGACGCCGGACGATTCCCTGCCGCCGCGTACCATCGCTTCGAAATGATCGCCCGTGCGTTTGGCATCGCACGACAACACCACTGCCTGGACGCCGAACTCCGTTGCGCAATCGGCGATCAGCTGCGGGTCGCGGATGGCGGCCGTGTTGATGGCCACCCGATCCGCGCCCGCGCGGAGTAGCGCGCGAAAGTCCTCGATGGTCCGTACGCCGCCGCCGACGGTGAGCGGGATGAAGAGCGACTCGGAGACGCGGTGTACGACTTCCAGCGCGGTCGAACGGTTCGCGTCGGTGGCGGAGATGTCGAGGATGACCAGCTCATCAGCGCCCTCGGCCTCGTAACGTATCCCGCACTCCACCGGATCGCCGGCATCGCGGATGTCGACGAAGTTGACGCCCTTGACCACACGTCCATCGCGGACGTCGAGGCATGGGATGACGCGCTCCGGAATCGCGTTCGGTGTGGCCACGCGTGCCCGGGCCTCAGCCAGCCGAATCCGTCCGTCGAGCAGCGCGCGCCCGATGACGCATGCGCCGACGCTGTCGATGCGGCTGAGCGAGACCACATCGCTCACCGTGGAGACACCTCCGGAGGCGATGATGCGCATGCCCGTGCGCAGCGAACGGTAGAGCGCAAACGACGGTCCGCGCAGCGCGCCGTCTTTGCTGATGTCTGTGATGAGCACTTCGCTGATGCCGAGGTCTTCGACCCTGGCCAGAACCTCGGCCAGCGAAGTCGTGGCGTCGCGCTCCCACCCGGCTACGCGAACGATGCCGTCGCGCACGTCGATGGCGGCGATGACGCGCCCGGCGCCGAGCTCGTTGACGATCGCCCGCAGGACATCCGGCGCATCGGCCGCGACCGTGCCGATGACGACTTTCTCCGCGCCAGCCTCGATCCACGTCCGTGCATCAGCGAGAGACCGGACGCCGCCGCCCGCCTGGATGTGAAGGTCGCGCGCGGCCAGCCGCCGGACGATCTCCGTCTCGACCGGCCTGCCGCTCCGCGATGCTTCGAGATCGACGACGTGCAGCCGCGAGCCGCGCGGCACGTCGAGCGTGTCGAGCACGGTCTCGGGATCGCCATACTCCGTCACGCGCGCAAAGTCGCCGTGCAGCAGGCGGACGACCTTCCCGTCGAGAAGATCGATCGATGGGATCACGTCCATGCGATGTAGTTCCTGAGGACGCGAAGTCCGGCCGCCGACGACTTCTCAGGATGAAACTGCACACCGAAGACGCGCTCCCTCTGCACCGCGGCAGTGAATGGACCGCCGTAATCCGCGCTTGCGATCTCGTCGGGCGCGTTCCACGCCGCATAGGAGTTGACAAAGTAGAAGACGCCGTTTTCGACCCCTTCGAAAAGCGGTCCGCGCGCGGAGACGCGGTTCCATCCGATCTGTGGCACCGGGAGGACGCCGTCGAATTGCCGCACCTCGCCTTGCACGAGACCGAGCCCTGGCGTGGTGCCCATCTCGTGCGAGACCTCGAAGAGGAGCTGGTGCCCGACGCAGATGCCGAGGAGCGATGCGCCGCGGTTCACGGCATCCCGGATCGCCGCGTCGATCTTGTTGTCCGTCAGCCAACCCATCGCCGCAACGAATGAGCCGACGCCGGGAAGGACGAGCTTTGGCGCGTTCGCGATCTTGCCCGCATCGCGCGTTACGTCGAGTTCCGCGCCAGCCGCGCGCAGGGCGCGGGCGATGTTGGCGACGTTGGCGACGGGGGAGTCGATGAGAGCGGTGTTCATGGTTCGTATGGACTAGACGCGCGGCTGGCGCCGCTATGCTCAGACAAGAGTGTCTGTGCCACATTTGGCCTCGTGTGGCTCAACATCCTTGTCTGTGCAACATGCTCGACGCGTTGTGGCTCAACACCCTTGTCTGTGCAGCATGCCCGACTCGATGTGGCACAGACACTCTTGTCTGTGCTTTGAGTCCTCGCGAGACAGTCAATTCAAATCACTCCCTTCGTTTGCCGCGAGACCCCGCAACCGCGAAATCTCGCAACCTCTAAATCACTCCCTTCGTCGAAGGAATCTCCCCGCCCACCACCGCCTTCGCTTCACGCAGCGCGATGGCGAATGCTTTGAAGATCGACTCGGCGGCGTGATGGCCGTTCCGGCCGCGGATGAGATCGACGTGGATGTTGCAGGCGCACTTGTTGGCGAACGACTTGAAGAATTCCTCGACCAGGGCGAACGGAAAATCTTTGTGGATCAGCAGCATCTCCCGGTCCATCGGCACGTCGAAGACCAGGTAGGGACGGCCGGCGAAGTCGACCACGACTCGCGCCAGCGCCTCGTCGAGCGGTACGTAGGCGTGACCGAACCGCCGGATGCCGCGCTTGTCGCCGAGCGCCAGCGCGAAGGCCTCGCCCAGGACCAGAGCGGTGTCTTCGACCGTGTGGTGGTAATCGATGTGTGTGTCCCCGGTGGAGACGATGTCCAGGTCGACACGTCCGTGGCGGGCGATGACGTCGAGCATGTGTGAGAGGAAACCGACCGGCGTCTCGATGCGCGAGTGCGTCCCGTCGCCGTCGAGATTGACTGTGACGGCGACATTCGTTTCTTTGGTGGTGCGGGTGACGGTGGCTACGCGCATGACGACAGGGCCTCCAGGAATGCGTCGTTCTGTGACGGTGTGCCGACGGAGACGCGCAGTGCGTTCGGGACGGCGGCGCGGATGTCGCGGATGAGGATGCCGCGCGCGTGCAGGTCGTTGAAGATGTCCTTGGCATCGCGCCGCGTAGTGAAGGCAATGAAGTTCGACCGCGACGGGAACGGGGTCACGCCGTCGATCTGGTACATCGCATCGAACATGCGCGCGCGCTCGGCGATGGTGTTGGCGACGTTCCGCGCGCGGATCTCGCCGTGTTCGAGTGCCGTCGCTGCGATCGCCTCGCTGATGATGTTGAGCGAGTAGGGCAGCTTCACTTTGCGGATCTCGCGGCACGTCGATGCGGTCGAGGCCAGCCAGCCCACCCGCAGCCCGGCCAGCCCCCAGGCTTTCGAGAACGTGGAGAAGGTGACCAGCCGGTCGTGCAGCACGGGAAGCGAGTCTTCCGCGAAATCGCCGTAGGCGCGGTCGAAGAGCACCGTTGCGCCGGTGGCCAGGAGTGCGTTGATGCCGCCGTCCGGCAACACCCCTCCGGTGGGATTGTTGGGCGAGCAGACGACCACGATGGCGTTGTCGCAGCGGTCGATGGTCCGGAGCATTTCGTCGAGCGGGAGAAAGCCTGTCGATGGATCGACGGCGATCGGCAGAGCAATCCCGCCCATGACCGCGATGAGCTTCTCGTACAGCGCAAAGCTCGGCTTCGGGAAAACCACCGGCGTGCCGGGACCGACGAAGGTGGGGATGGCGGCGGCCAGCAGTTCGTTCGAGCCGTTGCCGACCAGGACGTTCTCCGTCTCGTAGCCGTGTGTTCTGGCGAGCGCTCCGCGGAGGTGCATCGACTCGAAGTCGGGATAGATGTTCCACGGCCGTTCCAGCACGCGGGCCAGCACCTCTTCCTTCAGCTCGCGAGGAAAATCATATGGCCCCTCGTTCTGATTGAGCTTGATCTCCGCCTCGCGCAGCTCCAGAGTGTAGGCGGTCATGGCCGCGACCACGTCACGCGACATAGGCCCTCCGTGCCGCGATCGAAGCGGCGTGTTTCGGCAATCCTTCAAAGTTGGCGATTCGTTCCCCGGCCTCGCTGATCCGCGCCAGCTCCTCGGCGGTCAGCGTGATGACGTTGGATCGCTTGACGAAGTCGTAGACGCCGAGCGGGGAGAAGAATCGCGCGCTTCCGCCGGTTGGCAGCACGTGATTCGGTCCGGCCACGTAGTCACCCGCCGCGACCGGCGAAAAGGGTCCGCAGAAGATCGCGCCGCAGTTTTCCAGTTTCTCCGCGATCGCCGCTGCTCCGCGTGCATGAATCGACACATGCTCCGGCGCGATACGGTCAGCGAGAGCGATGGCATCGTTCACCGATTCGACGTTTAGATTGAGAGTAGCCCGGACGTCGAGCGCCCGGCCGATGGAGATGCAGATGACCGCGGAGTCCTCGCCGTGCTCGGCTTGTGCGTCGAGGTCGGCCTGGACCAGTGTCGCGTCCGACGACTCGTCGGCGATCACGACCAACTCGGTCGGGCCGGCGGTCATGTCGATCCCGACGGTGCCGACGAGGCGTGCCTTTGCCGCTGTCACGTATTGATTGCCGGGACCGACGATCTTGTCGACGCGCTGCAGCGACTCGGTTCCGAGCGCCGCCGCGGCGATGCCGGCCGCCCCGCCGCATTGGTAGATCGCTTGGACGCCGAGGCGGGTGCAGGCGTAGTGCAACTCATCGCGCGATGCGGCGGAGGGAGTGGTGATCACGACCAGCTCAGGCACGCCGGCGATCCGCGCCGGGACCGCGCACATGATCAGCGTCGAGAGATAGACGGCGCGTCCGCCCGGGACGTAGATGCCGACGCGGCGCAGTGGGCGGACGCGATGCTCCATCCCGTTCCATTGATACGACTCCGGCCGTTGCGGGCGGTGAAAGGCCTCGATCCTCTCGATGGCCGTTTCGATCGCCGCGCGCATCGCCGGATCGATCGATGTCTCGCGCGGCGCGATGAGGATTTCGTCCAGCGTCACTCCATCGAACCGCGCGATCTGCTCGGCCACGAACGCGTCGCCGCGCGTGCGAACGCCGTCGATCATCTCGCCTGCCACGCGCATTGCGTTCTCATTCGACGCGCCGCGGCGGGCTTCGAGGGCTTCCAGGTCAGCGCATCGCATTGACCGCCTCCTCAACCCGCACTTTGAGCTCGCGCGACAGCTTCGGCTCCGTGCCATGGAAGTTCTTTGCGACGATCAGGCGCGGCGAGATTTCGGCGATCACGTCCTGCAGCACCAGCTTGTGGATGCGCACCGTCTCGCCGGTCTCGACGAGGTCGACCACGTGCGATGTCAGCTTGAGCACTGCTGCCAGCTCGACCGAGCCGCCGAGGGTGACGATCTCGGCGCGCAAACCGCGGCCTTCGAGGAACTGGCGCGTGATGCGCGGATATTTGGTGGCCACTCTCGTGAGCGACGGCGCACCGGGCGCCGCGATCAGCCTCATCACGCAATGGCCGAACGGCAGCTCGACAGGCTGATAGGCCGCACATTGGTGCTCGAGGATCTGATCGAGCCCGGCAATGCCCGCGTCGGCGGCGCCGTGGTCGACATAGACCGGGACGTCACAGTCTTTGACGAAGATCCATTCGATGCCGCCGCGGTCGAAGACGAGCTTTCGCGTCTTGAGATCGGCGTCCGAGGGCACGTCGTATCCGGCGTCCGCGAACACGCCGAGTGCTCTGTCCTGCAACCGTCCTTTTGGTATTGCAATGCGCATGTCGTTCAATCCAGGTCGTCGATCGTGAATGTGAAACCGATGGCCGCGGCGGGCTGGCCGAAGCGTTCGTAAAGGTTGTCGTAACGGCCGCCCTGGGCCGCCTTTGCGCGCGCGCTACCCGCGTACACGCGGAAGCGGAGGCCAGTGTAGTAGCCGATCTCCTCGATGTCGTCGAGATGGAGGGCGAAGGTGCTGTCGCTGCCCAGCGCCTCGCCGATCGCGCTCAACCGCGCCGCGGCCTCGGGGGCAAACGGCGCCACGTCGTCGAGCGTGGCCTCTCCCGAGATCAGTTTGGCCACGATCGTCTGCAGAGCGACCGGCACGCTGGAGGTCATCCGCTTCTCGGCCAGCGCCTCCTGCACCGCTCCCGACTGTGCGATCAACGCGGCGGCGATCGAGACGTCGTTGTAGACGATGGCCGGCTCGTCTCCGGGCCGGCGCGCCAGATCCGCGACCAGCCGCAGCATCTCGATGTCCGCATCCACCGAGGCGTCGCCGACCAGTTCCGCGCCGATCTGGAACAGCTCGCGTTTGAAACCGAGGCGGGAGGCCTCGCAGCGGATCACATCGCCGCGGTAGAAGAGCCGGAGCGGCAGATCCTCTTCGCGCATGGTGGGCGAGAGCGCTCGGGCCAGCATGGGCGTGAAGTCGGAGCGGATGGCGATCAGCTCGCCCTCGCGGTCAACGAACCGGTAGCTCTGCCGGTTGGCGGCGCGATCGACGAGCGCTTCGTACGGCTCGACATAATCGATGATCGGCAGCACGACCTCGGCGTAGCCGGCGCTCGCGAGCTGGTCTACGAAGCGCGTCTCCACGCGCCTTCGCCGCGCCGTCTCGTCGACCAGCAGAGGATGTACTCCTGTCGGGTATCTCAGTTTGGCAGCCATAAGCAAAAAACCTCTCCCCCGAGTCGGAGAAGAGGTCGTTGGTTGACTGCTTGATGCGCTCGACGCCCCTTGTCCGCTCGGGGCGCATGGAGCACCCCTACATCACATGGTGATGATGGTGGTGGGTCCGGTGAGCGAGCGTGGTCGACATCGTTTGCGAACTCTAAAGACGGTTTGCAGGTATGTCAAATTCCGCCGCCACGAGTAGTGAGCCAGCTTGAGAGTTATTCAGTTTCTCTTCGAGAAGAAACTACCGCGAGGGTTGGCTCTGGATCGACGTGACATCGAACTCGAACCGCATTCGACCAGCAGGACCATCGTAGTGAATTCTGGCGTGCCTCAGGATGTCGCGACCCAGGAGTCCGCTTACCGGCACTCGCTGCCCTTGCAGCATGAGAGGAGCCGCGAACGTGTGCAACTCGCTGATGCCCTCAACTTCCTGTTCCCAGGCAAAACTGTGGGTTAGATTGGTCACTGGATCGGTGATTCTGATGACTAGCCGGGCCAGAAAGACCGGGTTCCGATGTCTTCCTGCCGCGCCTAAGCCGTCCTGCATTCGAGTTGGTTGCAAGCCGAGATCGGTTGCCGTCTGGAGTGCGATGCACGTTCGCGTCGCGCCCGTGTCCAGGAGGAGAGTGCCAGCGACAGGGGAGGGAATGGCTCGTCCAGCTTTTTGCAAGGCGTCGGCCGTCGCCGCCGCAACTCCCCACTCGCAGAAAAGCTGTGGGCCACAGGCTTCGAGGATCTCGGGGCCAAAGACGGAAGTGAATTTTACGTTTGGCGGACTCGCTTGCTGCTGTTGCTTTCGTTCGGCCTGTCTCGCTTTGCGCGCTCCCTCACGGCGTTCGTGTCTTGCCTGACGGATGCTCTGATCGCGTTGCTTGTCACGCTTTTTGGTCATCCGCAGCCCGCATCACAATCTACACGGCGCCAGCGGCCCACGTGACGGACGTCGCGTATTGGTCGCGTCTCTTTACTTCGGAGATGATGTAAACCTCATCGAGCCCGAACTCGTCGAGACCCGCTTGGTAAGCCTCGTTATACGTAGGGAAGAAGGCCACCGGTTTCTCTCCCCGAAAGAGCACGTATTCGCCCTCATGCTCGAGCATCATTTCGTCGAGTTGAGCGTCGAACGCGTTCTGCTCTCGTTCGAGTTTCGGGTATTCAGTTGTGGTTTCCATGGCACGCCTCCAGGCAACGGGGTGGATGCCTATCGATGACGAGTGGTGATCACCAATTGTGAAACGTTTCGTGTGCTTGAGGCCGCATCGAATTATACGTCACGCCGTATGGCCCCCTGCAAAACACCCAGTTTGAGCATCAAATTTTCACTACCCGTCACCTCGGCTGGCTACCGCTTCGTGGCCTTCACGGCCATGGTCTTGAACTCTTCGTACGAGCCGCGGGCGTCGAGGATCTCGCGATAGAAAAGGTCGTCGAACCATGTCTCCACCGTGAAGCCGATCGATTCGAGAAGAGCGAGCACGGCGTTGGCGTCCGGGTATTTCTCCCAGAGCCACGGTTCGATCCAGTTGAAGGGATCGGTGAACACGAGCGTGCCGCCGGGGCGGAGGACGCGATGACATTCGCGGAAGGCGATCTCCGGACCGTGCGGGAGACGGTCGACGATGTTGACACTCAGCGCCAGATCGGCGCAGCCGTTGATCAGGGGAAGGTCTTCCACGTCCGCGCGCCCGAGGAACACGTTCCCGGCGGCGGCGCCGCGGATGCGAAGCGGGGGAAAGCCGAAGGTCGGGAGCGAGACTTCGATGATCTCGTTGCTGACCACGACGCGCCGCGCAAACGCGAGCATTGCCGGAGAAGCGTCGAACGCGAGTACGACGCCGTTCGGCGCCAGGGCGGCGCAGTCGGCGAGCACGCGTCCGACGCCGCACCCGGCGTCGACGATGAGCGCTTCGCGATCGGGCTGTCGCGCCAGCGCCTCGGCGACGAATGACGACACGGTGCGGTAGAGTCCTTCGTCGAGGCCTTTGTGCAGCGTCTGATAGCCGAAGGCCCAGAGCGCGGCATAGCGGGAGGCGTATTCGGGCTCGTACTTTCCGACGTCTGGTTCGGCGAAGATGTGAATCCCGTCCGTTTGCGGAACGACGTGCGCCTCGGAGGCTGTGCAGACGAAGCCGCCGGATGTCGTGGCCAGCGGCGCCCGGCACTCCCTGCGGGAGCAGCGCACGACCGAGGCGATCCGCGTGAGGTTCAACGTCAATCCCCCACGAGCAAACCCGATTCGATCAGCACGCGCAGCGCGCGGACCGGCTCGTCCAGAGTCTGGTCGTTCACGATGGCCGGCACGCACTCGCGGATCGATCGATAGACCGGGCGCAGCTTCGGCGCGAGCTTGGGCAGGACCGCTTTGCGCCATCGCGCAGTGACCTGCTTGAACTTCGCCGCATTCGTGTTCGCCTCGGCGACCGTCTCGATCGTCTGTTGCGGAAGCTTCCCCTCATCATCGGGGCGCGGAGGTACGGGAGAAATGTTCATGCCGATGCGCCAGTCAGCCGCCTGCGCGGCGGTGAGCATCTCGATGGCAATCACGGTCTGGGCGTTGCCGAGGATGGTGCGCAGCTTCCTGGCGGCGTGCGTCGACATCGACACGTGGTCCTCGGAGTTCGCCGAGGTGGGGATGGAGTCGACCGAGGCTGGGTGAGCCAGGACCTTGTTCTCCGACACCAGGCTTGCCGCCGTGTACTGCGCGATCATCAGTCCTGAGTTCACGCCGGGAGAGGTGGTTAGATTCGCCGGCAGACCGCGGTTGTGGTGGGCGTCGAGCATCATCTGACTGCGACGCTCGGAAATGTTCGCCAGCTCGGCGACCGCGATGCCGAGGAAGTCTGCAGCCAGGGCGATCGGCTGCCCGTGAAAGTTGCCCGCCGAGTACGCGGCGCGCGCCTTGCCGTCATACCAGCGCGGCCAGTTCTCCGCGAAGCGAGTGTCCCACGGTGTATCGCCCGGAGCGGAGAAGAAGAGAGGATTGTCGGTCGCGGCGTTGATTTCTGCACTCACCACGGTGCGGGCGTACGAGATGGCATCCCGGCTCGCACCATGGACCTGCGGCGCGCAACGAATCGAATAGGGATCCTGCACGGCGCCCGCACTCTCCGCTTGGCGGCTGCCCTCGAGCATTGCACGCATGCGGGCAGCACTTTCGATCTGTCCTCGTTGCCCGCGAGCCAGGTGTACCTTCTCGTCGAGCGCGCGCGTACAGCCGCCGAGGACTTCCAGCGTGAAGGCAGCGGCGGTATCCGCCGCGTCGGCGAGGAGTTGCGCGTCATGCACAGCCAGAGCGAGCATGGCGGTCGAAAAGTTCGCGCCGTTGGTCAACGCAAGACCTTCCTTAAACGTTGGCGCCATCTCCTCTTTTTTCAGATCGGGCAGCTCGCGACGCAGCACCTTGAGGAGTGTTGGCACTCCCTTGCAGATCCGCTCCGGCGCCGAGAGGAGGTAGAAGCGGTTCTCGCCGAGCAACGTGACGAACAGATGCGATAGGGGACAGAGATCGCCGCTCGCGCCGACGGAGCCGCGGAGCGGGACGAGGGGAATGACTCCGCGGTTGAGCATCGCCTGCACGATCTCCACGAGCCGCAGGCGGACGCCCGAATGTCCTTTGAGGAAGGCATTCAGACGCGTGGCCAGCGCGGCGCGCACCACTTCCGCGGGAAAGTAGTTCGAACGATCATCGCGGTCCGTGTTCAGTCCCACTCCGACGGAATGGCTGAGCAGCAGATTCCGCTGAAGCGCCTCCAGGTCGCTGGGCTGGATCGGTTGGTCTTTGAACTCGCCGAAGCCTGTTGTGACGCCGTACTCCGTGGCAGGCGACGTCGTCGTTTTTCGGGAGGCGAAGGCGGCGTAGTCCTTCTTGTACTTGTCGACGATCTTGGCGATCGATGCTTCGCTGCGCCGGACCACGCTGTCGGTTTTCGGCGCACGCTCGACGCGCATTGAGGGATCGCGCGCGATGCGGACGAGTGTCTCGATCGAGAGGTTCGTCCCGTCCAGCGTGACCGAAGCGGCCATGATCACTTGCCCGGGCCGTCGATCTCGGCGACGAGACGGCTGACCGCGTTGACGAGGTCGTTGCGGTTGGGTGTGGTTTGCCCCTGACGGGTGGCCAGCCATTCTCCGCGGTCGCCGACGTGCGCCGCTTTCTCTCGTCCGATGGCCATGTCCTTTAGAGTAACGATCCCCTTCGATTTCTCCTCGGAGCCATAGAGCAGAACGATCGGAATCTCGCACTGATCCGCGTACTTGAGCTGCTTGCCGATGCCTTTCGCCGTGCCGAGGTACAGCTCCGTCGGGATTCCTGCACGGCGCAGCTCCCAGGTCATGATCAGGTAATCGTCGATCAGGGCCGGGTCCATGTTGGCCACCAGCACGCGCGCCGTTGCTTTGCGGTTGCCGAGCTTCTTCAGGTGCGTGAGCGCCGCCAGCAGACGATCGACTCCCATCGAGGCGCCGGTGGCGGGGATGCGCTCACCGAGGAAGCGCATCACCAGATCGTCGTAACGGCCGCCCCCGAACACCGAGCCGAACTGCGGCGCGTCGAGGACGATGGCCTCGAAGACGGGGCCGGTGTAATAGGCCAGGCCTCGGGCGATGGAGAGATCGAGCGAGACGCAGTCGTCGCCGTAGCCGAGGGTATAGAGATGCCTGGAGATGCGGTCGACGATGTCGATCTCCGCGGCGGCTCGTGGAATCCCCGCGAACAGCTCGCGCAGTTGCGATACCACCTCGGCACGGCTATCCGATTTCACGTTGAGGAACCGTTCGATGCGGTCGGCCTGATTGCTCTGCAGACTGAGTCCGCTGATCACGTCGCCCGACTCGTCTTTGTAACCGTCCATCAGTTCGGCGCGAACCTTCTCCGGGCCTACTTTGTCCAGCTTGTCGAGCACCCGGAAGACATCGACGCCGCGCTCGTTCGGGATGTCGGCGAAGTCGAGCAGCAGGTTCAGCATCGCGCGGCTGGAGAAACGCACCAGGTAGCGGCCCACGTCCAGCGCGGCGAGCGAGTCGCACATTCCGGCGATGATCTCCGTGTCCGCGACCTCGGATTCCACGCCCACGGAATCGAGATCGAATTGCGTGAACTCGCGGAAGCGGCCCTTGTCCGGCTTGTCCGCCCGCCACACCGGCGATTCTTGGTATCTACGGAACGGCCGCGGAAGGTCGTTGTACTGCGCGATCACCCGCGCCAGCGGCACTGTGAGATCGAAGCGCAGTCCCAGCGGCTCGTTCTCCGGGCTGACCACGCGGAAGATCGACTGCTGCGCCTCCACGCCCGCGCTTCCAGAAAGGACGTCGAGGTACTCGATGGCCGGCGTGTTCAGCGGCACGAAGCCATACAGCTCATAGACGCGCCGGATCGTCGAGATCATCGATTGGCGCGCCAGCATCTGGTCGGGAAGAAGATCGCGCAGCCCCCGCGAAATCCGGGGCTCGACTGTTGAAGGCATGGTGGGACCTCGCGGAAGAGTCGTTGGTGCCGAGGAGCGTTATCGAGCCCCGGCCTGGTCCGCAATCATACTCAATCGACGGATGACAGAGGCGCCGTCTCCTTCGCGACGAGAAGCTGATCAGCAAAGAGACCGCGGGAGTCGGTCCAGCGGCGCGTTACGTCGAATCCCGTTCGACGGGCTAGCGCATCGATGGCGTCGTCATCGAACTTGTACGAGTTCTCGGTGTGAATGGTCTCGCCCGCGGCGAACGCGATCTCCATATCGAGCGCGTCGATGCGGATGCTTTGGGCGATGGTGCTGGCGATGTGCATCTCGATCCGGCTCTCGGTCTCGTTGAAAAAAGCGCGATGCCGGAAGTTGGCCAGATCGAATCGGCCGCCGAGCTGCGCGTTGATGCGGACAAGAATGTTCAGGTTGAACGCGGCGGTAACTCCGAGCGCGTCGTCGTAGGCCGGCTCGACGATGCTCTTGTCTTTGCGCCGGTCGGCGCCGAGCAGGAGGGCGTCGCCGCCTCGCATGAGGCGGCGGATCGCTCCGAGGAGGTCGTCCTGATCCGATGGGTCGAGATTGCCGATCGTCGAGCCGAGGAAGAGGACGATGTTGCGCGGGACAGGGTCGGCGGCGACGATCGGAGCGAGCAACTGGTCGATACGTCGAAAGTCCGAGGCCACACCGTGAATGCTCAGCGTCGGGTAGAGATCCAGAAGCGTCTCGGCGGTCCGGCTGAGCAGGTCACCGTCGACATCGATCGGTACGTACTCCAGCGTCGGCTGCCGCGAGACCAACGGATCGAGCAGCAGGCGCGTCTTCTGCGAGTTGCCGCTCCCCAGCTCGATGAGACGGATCGGCGCGCCGAAGGATTGCACCATGTCATCGGCTGCGGAGCCGAGGATCTCAGCCTCGGCACGGGTGACGTAGTACTCGGGAAGGTGGCAGATCGCTTCGAACAGCGCCGAGCCGAGGTCGTCGTAAAAATACTTCGGAGGGAGCGTCTTGGGCGAACCGCTCAATCCGCGCCGGACATCCTCGGCAAAGTCATCGCGTTGCTGATCCGGTCGAATCAAAGAGAAACGGTCGGCCGCCGAAGCGGTCGCGTACGAAGCCATCCGCGCCATTCTAGTCTTCACGTTTACAATCCGCCTCCATGACTCTCGACGAACAGCTCGACTTCCTCGGCAAAGGGACCGTCGATTTCATCGAACGCAATGATCTGAAGGCCAAGCTGGCCCGCGGCAAGCCGCTCACGGTGAAGGTCGGCTTTGATCCGACGGCGCCGGACATTCACCTCGGGCACACGGTCGTGATCAGAAAGATGAAGCACTTCCAGCAGCTCGGGCACCGCGTCATCTTTCTCATCGGCGACTTCACGGGGCTCATCGGCGACCCGACCGGCAAGAAAGCGACGCGTCCCGCCCTTTCCCGCGAGGAGATCGAGCAGAACGCCGAGACCTACAAACAGCAGATCTTCAAGATCCTCGATCCGAAGACCACGGAGATCCGATTCAACTCCGAGTGGCTCGGCGCGCTCGGGTCGGACGGGATGGTTCGCCTCGCGGCGAAGTACACCCTGGCGCGCATCCTGGAGCGCGACGACTTCCGCAAACGCTTCGATAACCATCAGCCCATCGCCATCCACGAGCTGCTGTACCCGCTGGCGCAGGGCTATGACTCCGTGGCTCTGAAATGTGATGTCGAGATGGGCGGGACCGATCAGCTCTTCAATCTCCTCGTCGGCCGTGACCTGATGCGCGAATACGGCCTCGAGCCGCAGGTGGTCATCACCACACCGCTGATCGAAGGGCTCGACGGCATCGAGAAGATGTCCAAGTCCCTCGGCAACTACATCGGCATCAACGAAGACCCGGCGTCCATGTTCGGCAAAGTGATGTCGATCTCCGATGATCTGATGTGGAAGTACTACACCCTCTGCACCGACCTGACGCCGTCCGAGATCGAGGCACGGAAAGCGGCGCTGCACCCGATGGAGGCCAAGCGCGAGCTGGCCAAGTCGATCATCCGCGATTTCCACGATGCCGATGCCGCCGACGCCGCCGAGGAAGGATTCCGCCGCGTCTTCAGCGAGCGGCAGGCACCCGCGGAGATCGAAGAGACCACGCTCCCCTCGGCCGCCGAGCCGCAGTTGCTCTCGAAGATCATCGTCGCCGCCGGCCTGTCCGAGTCGAACAAAGACGCCCAGCGCGTCATCGCCCAGGGCGGAGTACTCGTCGATGACGCGAAGGTCAGCGACCCGCGGACCACGCTCGATGCCGCAAGCGGCAAGTCATACGTGCTGAAGGTAGGGAAGCGGCGGTTCGCGAGGGTCACGTTCGGGTAGGACTGTTGTCTACGCCTCCCTGGGACCGCGGGCGTCTCGCCCGCAGAGCTTGCGCGACATTGGGCCAACGCCAGGTCGCACGATGGCAGGCGAAAGAATTTATATCTCCCAAGCTCTGCGGGCAGGATGCCCGCGCTCCCAGGGAGGCGAGACAACCGGCACTGGAACTGACCGGGCGCGCCGCGAATCGGCGCGCCCGGTCCCACTTGCTTCTTCTACTTCATCAGACGTGCGACGCCGGCGTCGTGTCCGGCGCCGGTGAAGGCGTCGGTTCCGGCGTCGGTGCAGGCGCCTGCGGCTGTGCCGCTGACTTGCGGCGGCGTCCCAGACGGTTCGTACGGCGCATCTGTTCCAGGTGCGGCAGCAGGTTGGCGTGCTCCGGCAACTTGACCAGCTTCTTGCTGACCGTGTACGTCAGAAATGCCGCCTGAGCGAGGCTGCTGCGCCTCGTCAGGTTTGCCGATGAAACGCCATTCAACATGGCCCGCAACTCGTCTTCGACCGGCGACCAGCGGGCGGCCGTTTCCGCAACGATCTGCAGCTCCTCCGCACTCTGACCGACTGTGGCCTCCACCCTCGGCGACGCGCCGACGGCATTGATGGCCGCCTGCGCGAACTCCGGGTTGAGGTTTGCCAGAATCCGGATTGACCGGGCATCCGGCTTCGACAACTGCACATACTGGGGAATTTGCGCACGCATCGCGCGCAACTGCTCCACCATCGCTTCCGGCGTGATCACAACTGGTGCGTCGGCCGGCGTCGGGTCTGCCGCTGTCGCGGCATTGTTTACCACTTTCTCGCTAGACATGGGTATCACCTCCGCCCCAAACGGGGCTTTTTGTTGTGGATCGGTTCCTTCGCCGAATGCGCGGCGAGAAGCGCCGACCCGGGCCCACCACCATGAACGGACGCCGCAAATCGCCCGTTCGCCTGCTCCCAAAGGCCGCGAACCTCGGGAGAACGATATGGTTGTGGGGCCGGAGGAGCTAACGCTCAACTCCACTTGTCGCTGATACGGCGAGGCCTTTGCTCAAGCTATGGCCGGGTCAGCACCCCATTCGAGCCGATCATGTACGACCACCGGTCTCTGGCTCGGGAATCGGACTCCATGGCTCAAGAGTCGCCTCCGCTTGCAACACAATATAGGTCCGATGACTCAAAAAGTCAAGAGGCAAACACAATTCAATCGTAAGTGATTGATTCAAAAAGTAATTTTCATCCTCGCAGCTCGTTCCTCAGCGATTCGGGGGCGTGAATCGACGAGCGATCACCTGGGTAGGTAGGGATTTCTTCGCCTTCAAACACTCCTAGATAGATGACCTCCGGTCATGATGTGCAGGGTGTCTCAGAAGAATCGGGGCCAAAGGCTCCTACGAACATCGTATCCATCGCCGATGCAACGGCCGGCTTCGACGCGATCTACGACGATCATGCCCCGTTGCTCCGGGCGATCGCGCGCGGCAAGTTCAACATTCCCGACGCGGACATCGATAGCCTCGTACACGATGTCTTCGCCTCGTTCCTGACCAGCACTTCCCGCGTGCGCGACCTTCGCCCCTACCTGGTTGGCGGCATCTGCAACGCCTCCCGGAACTACTGGCGCCGGCGGGAACGCGACGACGCGCTCTTCGTGCAGATCGACGAGAACGCCGCCTGCGATGAGAACGTTCAGCAGGACGTGAGCCGGACGATGACGCTGAATGCCGCACTCGCGCGGATCGGAGACCGGTGCCGCGATGTCCTGCAGCGGTACTACCTGGAAAGCGAGTCCACGGGCACGATCGCCGAAGCCATCGGCACCACGCCCGGCAACGTCCTCTACATCCTGCACACCTGCAGGAAGCGGGCACGCGCGTTCCTGAATCAGATGACGACCCGGTGACCCTCAAGCGATGACCCACTACTCCGACGATGATCTTGCCTGGCATTCCCTGAAACCGCGCCTCGAGATCGCAGCGCATCTCGATGAATGCGCGGAATGTTCGGCGCGGTATGAAGCTGTGCTTCAGTTCGACGTCGCGCTCTCCGCCGGCGGCACGTGGACATACCCGAGGAACCTCAGAAGTGCCGAGGATTCGACGCGTGGACATCTCCGCGAGATCGCCTCGCGGCTCGCTCGGGAGACGGCGGAGGCGGAACGCAGCCTCGGGCCGCTCATCGCCAACCCGCTCCCGTTCATCTGGAAAGATGTCTCCCGGAAACGGGGATTTCGAACGGCCGGAGCCGTTCGGGTCCTTTGCGCAGCCGCGAACAATGCCTGTGAACGCGACCCGTTGCACGCGTTGAACCTCGCGGACGCCGCGCTTGCCATCGTCACGAGCTTCAACGAAGCCGAGCACTACCTCGGGATCAAGGTCCACCAACTCTCGGGTCATGCGTGGAAGGAGCGTGCAAACGCTCTTCGCTACCTGGGACGTTTTCCCTTAGCGCTTGACGCTTTGGATCAGGCGAAACGGGCCTACGAGAGAGCAGATGCCAACCCGTTCGATCTGGCAGTCCTGCTCTACACCCGGGGAATCGTTTTCTATCGATCGGCGCGCGCCACCGAGGCGGAGCAGTGCGCTGACGAAGCAGCCGCCATTTTCGCGGCCACTGGCGACCGAGCGCGGTACCTGCATGCACGAATGCTTCGCGCGACAGTTCGGTACTCTCTTCAGGACTTCGCCGGCGCCCGCGACGACTACCGTGCGCTACTGGCTCGTGCGAAAGTGGAGGGCGACGATCTGCTCTCCGCCCGACTTGCTTCCGCCGCGGCCCAGTGCGAGCTCGATCTCGGAGACGCAAAAACTGCCGAACCCGCGCTCCTCGGCGCGTTGCGCGTTTTCGAACGTGAGTGCATGGAAACGGAAGTGGCGCGCATCCGCTGGGTGCTTGCGCGTGTTCCTCTCATGAACGGCCGGTTTGAAGTTGCGATCTCGCAACTTCGTGCTTCCAGACTTGAATGCCGTCGCCTCGGGATGGCGAATGATGACGCGTATGTTGCTCTTGACCTTGTTGAGGCCCTTGTCGCCGAGGGTACCAACCTGCAGGAGGTTCAGAAGCTCTGCCGCGAGCTCTTCGCTACGTTCAAGGCCGACGGGATGGTAAATGACGCGCTCACGGCGCTCGCCTATCTGCGCGAAGCGACACGTGCGCGCACGATCACGCCAGAAAAGGTGCGCCACGTCCGCCGGTTCCTCACTCGCCTCGAAGACCAACCCACCCTTCGCTTCGACCCGCCCGAAAGCTAGCGCCTCCTGTTTCCGGTTCACCTTTTGTTAGCGCCTGCAAAGAATCCGGCTGTCTCCGGTACACCTTAAGCGAGGGCGCCCTCCTCATTCCCACCAGCATCCGCTGGTACTTGGAGGGCTTATGCGACGGGTAACTTTTCTCGCGATCCTTATGATCGCATTGGCAGCGCCAACTTTTGCAAGCACAGGAAGATACGACGACAAGCCTTCTTTCGTTCGGTCGTTCCTGACGCGCTTTTTCAAGGCGCTGGATCTCGACAAAATTTCGCTACCTCCGGGCTGAGCGAAGAAGGCTTCTGCGGCCGAAGATCTGCCGTGGGAGGTTCATCAGACGCTCCGATTCGGGGTAGGGAACCCGGCTGCGCGGGCACACCTTGACCGAGGACATCTTCGGCTGAGCAGGCGAAGCCCTGCTGCCGGAGACTCGGTCGACCATGAATCGCCAGATTCCCTTCGTGGAGAGACAGCGGCTCGAGCGCGCTCTCGAAAGCTACCTCAACGGGTGTTTCGAGCGCCGTTCGGCCGCGCGTGTGTCGGAGTTCGCCGACTCCCTCGGCGTCAGCCGTTCCTATCTCGCCCGCGTCTTCCCGGCCGTTCTGGGCCAAACGGTGCATGAGGCCTTGCGCACACGCCAGTTGGCGGAGGCGGAGAGGCTTCTCCGGACCACCGGCCGCTCTACACGCGACATCGCCCTCGCCGCGGGCTTTGGCACCCAGATGACTTTCTATCGCGTTTTCTCTGCCGCGCGAGGCATGAAGCCCGAGGAGTACCGCGAAAAGTGGACGAAATGATAGTGGACGCGCAACTCGGGCGCGGCCTAACCTGCAAAGGTAATTAAGGCATGCCACATCGTGGCCACTGGATCAGCCCGTGATACATCACTTTCGCTATAAGAGGGGATCGCTGGAAAAGACGCGTATGCGTTGCGCGATCTCCCTGCCGCTGTCGTACCGCCGTCTGCTCGTGCGCGCCGCGGCCTCCCGCCGCGCCCGCGTCGCCGCGGCATCAACCGACGCATCGCCAGAAATGCGGTTCGCGTTTGACGCCGACGACCTGTCCGCGTTTGCGAATCTTCCGTTGCGCGCCCGTCTCGCGAACCGGTTTACGGACGCCATGCTCGCCATCGACGAGGCGCTCAACATCTGTGAGATCGAACGTGAAGGGAGCCGTGATGCATCGTGGATCGAACCACAGATTCGGGCCACCTACGACCAGGTCAACGCACTCATGAAAGTGGTATGCGATTGAGTGAAACGGAAAAGTCGTGACTGAGACCCTCTGATATGAGGAGACCGGCGATGCGTCACTTAGCGAAGATCATCCTGCTTCTTACGTTCTGCCTCTTGACCGCGCCGCTGATTGCCGACAAAGCGGGCGCGATCGGCACCGTTTTGCTGAAGCGCGAGACGTTCAATCCGACAGCCGGCGAGACGGTCGACCTGGCGGTGACGTTCCTGAAGGCGGGCCGCGCTTCTGTCCGCGTCGTCGACCGCGACGGATTCGTGGTTCGCACGATCGCCGCGTCGCGACCGGTTCAGGGAAGTTGCTCCTTTCGCTGGGACGGACGTGACGACCGAGGGCGGACGGTCGCGGACGAAGCGTATGCGTTCCGCATCGAATGGGCCGGTGCAAAGGCCCGCGAGCTGTGGTTTCCCGCCGATCAGCCGTCCACTCCTGTTTCCATTCCGCCGCGCTACTTCGACCATCGCAGCGGAACTCTCGCCTACACCCTTCCACGCGCGTGCCGCGTTCACATCCAGGCAGGCAGCGCGGTTTTCGATACGCATGGCGAGGCCATCGACGGCCCGGTGATGAAAACCATCGTCAACCGTGAACCGCGCTCGGGCGGCATGGTCGCCGAGCACTGGAACGGCTTCGATGATCGCGGCGCGGTCTACATTGCGGACCTCGAGGGCTTTGCCATCGCCATCGCTGCCGTGCCGCTCGCCGAGGGCACCGTCATCGCGTATGGCAATCACCAGCGAACCTTCGTTGCGGAAGCTGCGAGCAGGCGCGGTACGTCCATCTTTTCGCGCCGTCATGCCGCCTCGGAGCATCACGGCGGCCTGACCACGCTGGACGACGTTTCGCCGTCACTGCGAATCGAACCGTTGAACGCCACGTGGTCCGCGGTGGAGCGCGCGTGGATCGTTCGCGGCGACGTCGTGTGTATCCGTCTTTCCCTAAGTGGCCCCACGGCAACCGCGTTCGCTCGTCAGCCCTCCCGCATCCACCGATTCATCGATGGCCACCGCGTCGGCGACACCGTGCCCGTGAGCGAGATGGTCGAGGTTCCGTTACGGCAGGACCAATCCGTTCAGCGAGTCTCCATCAACTGGCGGAGCGAATGGGGACCGCTGGCCACTGATACGATCCTCGCACGTCGCGGGGAAGAAGCCACAGCGGCATCCCGAGGCGGCCGGTGACGCGCGTACGGATCGCCGCGATTCTGTCGCTTCTGCTGGTCGCAGCCTCCGCGGCGGTCGCCGATTCGATCACCTCGGTGACGCCGTCATCCTATTACCTCTTTGATGTCGAAGAGTTCGCCACGCTCCAGGGCGTCAACCTGTTCGGCAGCGTCACTACCCAGATCGTCGTGTCCGGCCCGGCGAGCTCATTCACGCGCGACACGAGCGGCGGGTGGCACGATGCGGCCAGCGGCATCGACACACTCTTCCTGGCCATCCCCGATCAGGTACTTAGCGTCGCCGGCCACTACTCGGTGACCGTCGTCGCCACCGATGGCACGGGCGTGCGCAACATCGGGCCCGCATTCTTCGATGTCGTGGCGCGCTCCGTCCAACAGCCGCCGTTGCTGGCGATGCCGGAGTCCGTCTTCGCCGAAGCGACCAGTCCGGCGGGCGCGAACGTCACGTTTACCGTGCATGGCATCAGCTTCGTCGACCCGGCACCCACGATTACCTGCGACCACGCCTCGGGCGCGCTCTTCCCGCTCGACAGCACGACCGTGAACTGCACCGCGACCGACAGTTACGCGAGCACCTCGGGGAGTTTCGAGGTCTTCGTCTCCGACACCGTCGCGCCGGTCGTCCATGTTCCCGCGGATATCGCAAGCACCTCATCCGTCGTCACGTTCACTGCGACAGCGACGGACGCCATCGACGGCAGTATCGCAGTCACCTGCACTCCGGCATCGGGCTCGACGTTTCCGACCGGTATGACGACGGTCGTCTGCTCGGCCTACGACGCCCATTCCAATCTCGCCTCCGCCTCGTTTCATGTCACGGTCACGCTGCCGAACTTCACGGTTGGTCAAAGCGTCTACCAGGTGAACACCGCGGCGGGTGAGACCGTCACCTACACCTCGGTCGTGCCGTATTCGCTGACCGAGACGCTCACCATCCGCTCCGTGAGCACCGGCGCGGTCGTCCGGACGCTCGTGAACGCGCAACGCTCCGCCGCTACGTACACGGACGTCTGGAACGGAACGAACGACGCGGGCGCCCTGGTCCCGGATGGCGCCTACCAGTACATCGCCACCGCGGTGTCAGGGTCCGGCACGGTCACGTGGGATCAGAGCGCTCAGTACGTGGGCGGGGCCACACAATTGCCTTATGCGAAGTGCCGCAATGACGCGGGGGCGCTCGTGGCCTGCAACGATACGACGATCAACTTCGATCCGTTCGCGAACAAACCGCTACGCATCAACTACTGCGTCGGCGGAGGGGATCCACCCTCCTGTACGGGATCGGCGCCCGCCATCGTCGTCGTGAAAGTCGCGGCGTACACGGAGACGGACTCCTCCTGCAACCCAACCGACTGCATCGCGAACGGATATCAGTCCGGCGGCGCACAGGAAGTCGCCTGGTACGGCAGCACGACGTCATCGATCTATGTTCCATCCGCCCCGTACCTGGCGGTCATTCGCCGGGATGACAATTGGCCCAGAAACGTCGTCCTGCTGTTTGGCACGGCCCCCACGATCTCGAATGTGGCTCTCTCGTCATCGATGTTCAGTCCGGCCAGCGCCACCACAATATCGTCAGGGCTGGACGTCTCATTCGATGTGGCAGCGTTCCAGTCCAGGAGCATCACCACAACGTGTCAATTCCGGAATACCAGCTCCGGATCGACCCTGCGCACCATCACCCTGGCCGCCCAGCCCGCCGGCCACCTCACCGTCCACTGGAACGGCCGAGCCGACAACGGCGATTGGGTGGCGCCGGCTGTCTACGAAATCATCCTGACGACCACCGATTCCGCCGGCAACGCCACGACCGTGCGGCCGATGGTCCCGGTGCAATACTAGAGGGAGCGCGACGAATGTCATCGAGAACATTTCTCAGAATCGCCGGTCTGGTCATTGGTCTGGCTATGGTGGCGTCACTCCTCGGCACTCGCGCCGAGGCCCAGCCGACTTACTGCCTGACACCGACAGCCGTGCCGCAACCGCCTCCTCCGCCGAGTCCGCCGCCGATCTGCCAGCCAAAGGAATGCGACAAGTGTACGAAGTCGCCTTGTTATGTCGCGACCGGCATCTACACTACCGACGCCCTCGACCTCACCATTCCAACAGCGGGCACGTTCAGCCTGATGGCATCACGGCTTTACGACAGCAGCCGCGTCGTCGACGGCCCGCTCGGCCTGGGCTGGTCCACGGGCCTCACGCCCCACCTTTACTACGCGACCTATCTCTTTGCGGCACCGAGCACCTATTCGCACGAGGCCGACATCGTGATGCCGGACGGGGTTCTGTACCGTTTCACCACCGACGGTTCCGTGTTCTCGCCTCCGGCGGGGCGGTATGACAAGCTGGTGAAGAACGGCGACGGCACGTATTCGCTGACGCTTCAGCATACTCGTACCGTGTACGCCTTCACTTCCGACGGCTCCGTATCGTCGCTGACTGACGACTTCGGCAACGCCATCACCTGGACGTATGACTCCGCGGGCCGCGTTCAGCGTGTCGCCGACAGCGCAGGCTCCGGCCGTTACATCGACCTGACGTGGGGAGCGGACGGACGGGTGAGCACGCTGACCGACAACAGCGGACGGCAGGTCAAGTACTACTACGACAGCAGTGACGGTACACTTACCGGCGTGGCTGACCCAACGGTATCCGGCAACGCGTCGCTCCGGTCGGCCAACTATACGTACGCCGCAGGCCGTTTTGGGAAGGTTCTGACAAAGATTTCCGACCGCTGGAGCCGCGTCATCACCGCTCTCACCTGGTACAGCGACGGAAAGCTGAAAAGCTATACCGACGGTGCGTACGATGACTCGTCGCCGGCGACATCCCCAGGCGAGAAGTACACCTACGTGTACAACCCTGCGACGTCATCGACGACGAAGTCAGACTCATTCAGCTCGACCTCGTATGCCTATGGCGATACCGGTCTCGTCGATCCAGGGAACTATGTGAACGGTCAACCAACGAGCATCACGAATCCCGCTGGCGGTCAGGAGCAATACTCGTACGATACACTCGGTCGCGTCACCACGGTCGTCAAACCGAGCCCCGAGCCATCAACGTCCGGCAACGGCACGGCCGTATGGTGGTACACCTATGACGCCACGTGGCCGGACCAGGTTGCCAGCATTATTCCTAAGGATTCTTCCGGGAATCTGAAGACGAATTGGCCCGGATGGCGCTACGACTATAACGCTGCCAACGCGGCTGCGCCGGGAGCGCTCTATCACGTCTGGCGCGTGCGCGCAGACGCGGTCACCAATGACTTGGTTGCTTCCTACCAATACACGTCCCACGGCCGGCTCAGCAACAGCGCGGATGAGAACGGGATTGTTGCCGCCTACGGCTACAACGTCGCCGGCGACCTCATCTCGATCACGACCTCGGGCTTTCCAGACGTCACCCAGTTCACCAACGATGCTCTTGGACGGCCGCTCTCCGTGGTCGATCCGAACGGCCATACCACCGTCTACACGTATGACGCGCTGAATCGAATCCTTACCATCACGCTCCCTAAACCGAGCGCCACTTCTTCATACGATACGGTGACGACCTACTCGTACGACAACTACGATTCCGCAACTGGTCTTGTTTTCGTAAACACGACCGACGCCAACGGAAACATCACCAAGGTCGGCTACGATGCCCTTGGACACGCCGTACAAACAATCGACGCCGCCGGTAACATCACTCAGTTCACGTACCTGCATGACCTGTTGCAGAAGATCCGGGATGCGAACGGTAATGAGACCAGCTATGGTTACAGCGCCACGCGGGAACTGGCGAACGTGACATACCCAGACGGCGCGGTAGAGACATATAACACCGCCAACGGGGTGCTGTTCTCGCACACCGACCGCCTCGGCAAGACCATCGCGTATACCTACGATGGGCTCGGCCGGCTTTCATCGGCGCTCTACGCCGGCCTGTATAACAACTACGGCGGTCCTGTCGGCCAGCTCTACCGATATGACGGCCAGAAACTGATCGAGCTCGATGACAATCAGATCGCCACCGTGGCTACTCACAACTACAGCTACGACAGTTCTTGGCGAATGGTGACGGACGCCGTTGTCGCCGGCGAGACGAAGACGTACACATACCAGGGTAACGGTACACTCACCGGCTCCTATACCATACAATCTCCATCCGGAAGCAGCGCCTCTACTCAAAGTGTCTCCTATTACTACGCTTCGAATGGGCAGGTGACCAGCGAAATCTGGAGTTGGCTGCCTGGCTCGTTCACCTTCGAATATACGCCCATCGGCCTGTACAGTCGAATGACCTTTCCGAACGGCCAGCAGCGCCGCTTCGCCTATGACAATCAGGACCGTCTGACGAACATCACCAATACAGCGCCGGGCGGTGATACCATCGCATCCTTTGACTACGGTTACGATTACGACTGGCCCACGAACAGCTACGCGATGCGCGGGCAGAGAACGAGCGTGTCCGCGACGGCGCCGAACGCAGCGAACATCGTCACCGGTCTCACGAAGTATTCGTATGACAGCCGTTACCAGCTCGTCCGGGCCGACTATCCGAACAACACCTACGCAGCCTGGACCTACGATGCCATCGGCAACCGAGTCAGCAGACGCGAGCCTACCTACGGCTACATTCTCCCGTACACCTATTACACGAATGCCTCCGGCGGCAACACGCAGCGCCTTCGAAACGACTCCTCATCGAATGGCGATTTTACGTACGACGCCGCCGGCAATCTGACGGGTGCAAACGGCGTGTCCAACGCCTACGTCTGGGACTACGCTGGTCAACTGTCATCGTACGGTGGCTACACGTATACGTATGACGTATTCGGCAGAACGTCATCGTTAGTCAGCGGGAGCACAACGCGCTACATCGGCATGAGCCGCCACACCGTCGGCGAACGGAACTCAACATCCGGTACAGCGACCGACTACGTATTCGGCCCCGAGATCGATCAGCCTCTTGCCAAGCGCACAGCAAACGGCAGCATTACCTACTACGGCGCGGACGGCCTCGGGTCTATCGTCGTTGCCACCGATCCCACAGGCGCGGTTCTGAGCTCTACGGGCTATACGCCCTGGGGCGAGACCGCCACCGCCACGCCAGAACTATTCGGATACACTGGCAGAGAAACAGGCGGACCGTCGTGGTACTACCGTGCGAGATATTACGATGCGGCCCATGGACGTTTTCTCAGTGAAGATCCAATTGGCCTACCTCTCGACATCAATCATTACCGATACGTCCTCAACAACCCGCTTGCGTATGGCGATCCCTTTGGGGAGCAAGCACAAGCGATTCCGGTCGTCATTGGCGGAGTAGTGGTCACAGCAGTCATCGGAGTGACGATTTACGGTTACATGCGTAGTCATCCTGAACTTGCGGATGTCTTTCATCCGCCGATCCCGTTCACAATGGCGCCGCCGACGCCTGTAACAGCGGTGGGACCTCGTGATCGTCCGGTTCAACCGGGCAAAGATGAACCTAGGCCGGGAGAACGTTACCAGTATCCACCGGATGCATGTCCAATCCCGATGACGGGACCCACTGTTCCAGCGCCACGGGGACCATGCGATTACCCTAACGGTGAAATGTGGCGATGGGCCGCAGCCGCGCCGACACGAACGGAACGTCTACTTCGGGCCGTCCTAGTAGCCTACATGTGCGGGAAGCAGCGGTCGCCATGACCAAGATGTATTTTCGCGGTCGTCTTCGCAGTCTACGCCGAATCTTGCGGGCGCTTGTTGCGCTAGTGGTCCTCTTGAGCGCGGGATTAGTAACTGCTGTCGTCACGCGACAGCGCATAACGCTTTTTGTTGCAATTGCGAGTGGCGCGGCAGCACTCGTGATCGTACTCCTCGCGCTAGCGCTGAGGATTGCATTTCGCAATTTGCCAGAGTTGGAACAACTTACAGCGAAGTTCGACGCGGATGCCGAAGCCGAGAGAAATAGGCAGGGTCCGGGACCTGCATGAGACGACGTGATGGCGTGGCAAACGACGGAATAGTGCGCCGTCGCCGGTCCAAGCGCTCCTTCGCTGGTTATCTACTCGTCATCATTCTCGCCAACCTGTTCACCTATTGGTTCCTTTGCCGGCCCGAACTTGCCATGAGGGCGCAGGACCCTGGAGGCTACTCGTATCTACATGCCGTTCTGAGTCATGCCGGCGGGGTCTGGGCGCTCTCTACGCGCCAAAGATGCGTAGTGCATTGTGCCTTCACGACATTTCTTGTTCTGGCGATCTTTGCTGTCGTAGCCGCCGTAGTGTCAAAATATTACGGCGCAAGTCGTGAGAGGAAGGCAGGAGGGTCATGGATGAATCGGGGGCGGTGAGACGGCGCGGTCGCCGCCACGAATCGCAGTGTCTCTGCCGAGCTGTTGGCGAAGCCTACGGGAACGCTCACAGTCGCAGCCGTGTGGCTGCGGAGCCGAAGCGATGAAGCGCTTGCTTGTTTCGCTAGATGTCATGTCGGACTCGCTAACGCTTGATGATCTGATCAGGCTGTTCGGAGCTTCGCTGTCGTCAGATTCGTTCAGCCGGGGCGACGTCGGCCCTCTGGGCAGGGTTCGGCGATATAGTCTCCTGCGTTTCGAGTCGGCAGCGGACGAGGGTGCGACTTGCGAGGAGCACGTCGCGACATTGAAAACCGACATCGCTCGTATCGACGCCCATCTGGAGAGGCTAGGAAGAGTCGACGTAAGCCTGCTGCTGAATATCGGCGTATTCTTCACCACTGCGAATGGCTCTGTCGGGTTTGCTCCCGTCACGCTCCGCAATGACACGACCGCCCTTCGCATTTCGGTGACGGCAGAGCGGTCTGCGTTTGGGTGGAGAGAGGTAGCAGCAGGCTCGCTCGCAGGGCTGGTGACATACGCCTTCACGGCCACCGACGTTCGTGCGCCGTCGGACGTGATGGTGGGCGGAATGCCTGCATGTCTTGCGTGAGCGACGCTAACGAGGGGGCCGATGGACGCTGTCGAAGCCGTGCTTAGAGTCATCTTGCGAGTCATTGACTTCGTTGGCTCTCTAGTCGACGTCGTGGTTGGCCCACGAAGCCGGGCGCGCAGAAGCCGACGCAAAGTAAAGGGGCACAAATGAGCAGCCATCCGCGTACCGCCGCGATGATGCTCGCCTTGGGCGGCACACGGCCATTGCGCCGTCAGAGCTATTCGGGTATACGGGTCGCGAAACGGGAAATCCATCGTGGTTTATCAATTATTGCGCGCTTTGCGCGAAGCTGAAAGCAACTGGTAAATGAATCGCGATATTGCCGTCGGCTGGGTCATGTTGGCGGCCATTCTTAGCGGATGCTCGAATGGAGGTGACAATCTGCTACCCCGTTGCGAAACAGTGCGCTCGTTGCAAGTTATAGACTCAGGAGGGCGAGTTCTATGGAAGATTGAGGCGGCAAAGCCTCGAGAAATCTGCGAAATCACGTACGGGCAGACGCCTACAGACTTTGTGCAAATGACGCCGGCCGTCGGTTTGCCCCGCGCCTTCGTGTTGGATGAGCGATTGACCGTAGAGCGCATCACCGCAGAAGGATGGGTGCGGACAGACTGTAGCGCGGCAACAAAACGTACTATGATCTGCGCGGGATATATCGCAGGCCCGCCGCGATAAAACGTGAGTTGGCTTCGTATGGCCTTCAGCCGGTCACCGTGCGAGCCTGGCATCATTGCGCTTACTGCTGGTCGCCTCGTTGGCCGCGTTCCTCGCGTGGACCACGGCTACGGTCACACGGAGTATTCAACAAATTTACGAATCGCTTCTCCCGGCCGGTGACTCCGCTTCGATGAAATTACGCCTACGCATGTTCGTCAGCACCGTTCTTCTCATAAGCGCGATGATCGCGCTGGGAGCGCCGCTCTTTTTGTTGGCCATGCCTTACTTTGGCAAGTCACAGGCGGTGGATGAGATCGCCTTTGTCTCGCTCATCGGCCTATTTCCACTGTTGACTGTCGCATCACTGATCGCAGCATTGACGCAATTCTTGCGTGCTCGCACCAGGCAGGGAGCGATAGAGATTGTGCTAGCGTGCTTGTTGCTCGTCGTTGCGGCTTTCAACGGTGCACCATGATAAAGTGATACATCACGAAGCAATGATCTCTTCGAATCCATGAGTGAAACAGCGAATCGAAATATTCGAACAAATCGCGGCGCGACGCGTGCTTTGCTCGCTGGTAGGACCCTCTTTGTCGGCGTCGTCGTTCCTTTCCTTGGCTATGTCACCTTGCTTGGATCGCATGAGAACAATGTTCGGAGTCGCGCAATCAACCGTGTTAGGCGGACTGATGGTATTTGCGATCGTCAAGAGTGCACTCGGTGGCGTAATCGCCGCGCCATCAGTATTCTCGCTGTTCTTCGCGCTTGTGTGCACAGCCGGCGGCGGTGCGTTTGGCGATACTGTTGTGAGTTGGTACCGGCACCATGCGCAGCGGCGAGCATCGGCGATTTCTGAGTCGTGAAAAGTTGAAGCGGCGTGATGCGTAAGATAAGTAACAAACCTCAGTTCGGTAACGCCCTACGGTGGCGGCGGCGATTCACCTTAACCGAACGTGTCTGGTATTTCATATGTGTGTTTGTTCTCACGCTCGCCAGTCTGTGGTTTGCTACTTTCACAGAGCGGTCTGCGTTTGGGTGGAGAGAGGTAGTAGTAGGATCGCTCGCAGGGCTCGTGCTTGGCGTCGTGGTCGCCGTCGCGAGCGATTGGCTACGCGATATGCTATTCTGGTTGTTCTTTCCATAAGCGCGTTGCGCGGTCGGGACGCCGCCAGAAGGACGTCGCGCAAGGACAGCTAAAGTGGTTACTCCTGTTAGTGTAACGTCATACGATTCGAATTACGAGCAACGCGCTCTGGGGGAGTGCTCGGGCAGCCCGCGAGAAGCGGTGCCTGTAACTGCAGGGCCTGTGATTCCGCGTCCGGAGCCGCCGGAATGACGGCGCGAGCAACCGTTGTAGCGATGGTGCTCGTCGTAACAGGTTCGTTCGGAAACACTGCGTGCGACAGGTCGACGTTACAGCCCAGCTCTCCGCCAAAGCCAACGGTTTCTGCCTCAGAGCGGCCGCAATCATGGGTCGCGCGAGGCGTCAGCCTCTTACAGGCAGGGCGATGTGCTGATCTGCGAGCACTCCTGAAAACAGTACCACCATCTCAGATATCCGAGCAATGGTATGAGCTGCGTGGGCTCGGCGAGGCAATGTGTTGGTCACATTCCCGCCGCGATGCGGATAAACGCCCGGCGCTATCCGCAATAGAGGAAGGAATGCAGCGGTATCCCAACTCTGCCTCCTTGATTGCAGACAAAGGCGGACTATTGGAGATGTTTGGTGACGTCGCTGGCGCGCAGCCTTTTTACGAACGCGCAGCCCAAGTTGCAACAGCTAATCTTCGACGCAAGCCACAGTCGCAAAACGATCGAGACGTGCTGCGGCGTCTCGGTAAGCCGCAGCCACCGGAGAGTGCAGCGCCGTCACAGGCGATGACAACGCCAAGTGCGGCCACCGATCTTGCTGACGCCCGCCCTGCGTGGCAGCAGCGCACGTGGCAGTTGATAGCTGCAGATGACTGCAAAAGTGCAATCGAATATTTGAAAGCGAATCCGCTGTCAGACACTGTGTGGTATGCAATGTATTCGCAAGCCGATCTCCTCTGCTGGCAGGATGGGTTTGGAGATGATTATAAGCAACACGGTTTGGCCATTCTAGATGTTGGACTTCATTCGCATCGTGATTCGCCACGCTTGCTTAAATCGAAGACCGAATATTACGAATTCGTAGGTGATAAGGCTAATGCCGCGCGCTTTCGTCAGATGGCAAGCGAAAGCGCGAAGAAGATTATTGTGATCGGTGACAGCGCGGCCAAAGACGAAGGTGAGGAGGTTCTAAACGAGTTGCGACTTGGCGGCAGCAAGCAGTGAGCGACGATCGCGATGACCGTGAAGATACAGTGCCCAAGCATCCTGTCGTAGGTGTATCGTCGAAATATTACCGCGCTGGCCGCGCTAGGAAGGCAGGAGTGTCATGAATGAATCGCGCGAGCCATACTACGCGCCGCCACCGTCCAGAGGGCAGCGATGACCGCGATACTAGCCGCTCTGTGCGCTACATTGTTTCTGATAACCGCTTTTCTTGGGTGGCGACGGCCGAGTGTGTTTTGGCCAAGCGTTGCAGGGCTGGCTGGATTTACATTGACGGCACTTCTGATCTCCAGTCGGACGCTCGCGCCAGATTTTGTGGTTGTTATTGCCTTTGTGTTGCTTGGTCCGGTCGCAGTGGTGTTGTGTCTCGTGAGACTTCGAGTCTTTACGAAGAATTTGTTTCTGGCGGTCGTCACGGCGGTAGTAACATTTATGTGTGCGGCTGCAGTATGGGCATTCATCGCCGTGAGCGTTGGCGCTCTAGCGCCCTGACGGCTTGAATGGGGATTGCATGGTCACTTGTTCGATTGCAGAGGTTTGACTAAGACACTTCGTCAGTCGCAAGTGCGCGGCTGGGGAGCCCACTAACCATGAAACACCTCATTGTTTCGTTGGACTTGATGTCAGATTCGCTAACCCTCGATGATTTGAGCCGGATATTCGGGTCTTCACCGTCTGAAGATTCGTTCAGCCGGGGCGACATCGGCCCTCTGAGCAGGATTCGGACATATAGTCTGCTCCGTTTCGAGTTATCAGCGGATGAGGGTGCGGCGTGCGAAGAGCACCTCGCGACATTGAAAACCGACATCGCTCGTATCGACGCCCATCTGGATAGGCTAGGAAGCGTCGACGTAAGCCTGCTGCTGAACATCGGCGTGTTCTTCACTACTGCGAATGGCTCTGTCGAGTTTGCTCCGGTCACGCTCCGCAATGAGACGACGCCCCTTCGCATATCGGTAACGGCTTACCCGGTGGCTGACGCCACGGTAGTATGCGCGGGTGACGAGCACCATGATTTTTGCGTCGGCAGACGTTAGCAGCTCGCCTTAACCGCGTGTCGGCTATGCCGGCGTCCGGCTTCTGTATCTCTCGTCTAGTAACAAGGGCAGTCTCCTGCCTCCACGTTGCCTTCATCGATCATCGTTTCGATACACAGCCATGCCCAGTGATGCGCAAACGACCGTGCCGTCGTTCGCAAACGACCAGGGCATCGTTTGCAAACGATC
>Ga0307470_10000270_pt1 | contig 32119 bp, 33 predicted proteins | sample atmos_gasesAM3C__FD_204565 | JGI IMG/M metagenome (GOLD analysis project Ga0307470, IMG submission 204565) | Hardwood forest soil microbial communities from Morgan-Monroe State Forest, Indiana, United States - atmos_gasesAM3C_05 | ecosystem: Environmental > Terrestrial > Soil > Temperate forest... | reverse complement strand
CCGGGACCGGCAAAGGGACGGGGGGTGCCGGCAAAGGGACGGCGGGTGCCGGCAAAGAGACGGCGGGTGCCGGCAAAGGGACGGCGGATGCCGATCAAAGGGACGGCGGGTGCCGGTAAAGGGACGGCGAGTGCCGGTAAAGAGACGGCGGATGCCGGCAGAGGGACGGCGGGTGCCGGCAAAGGGACGGCGGGTGCCGGCAAAGGGACGGCGAGTGCCGGCAAAGGGACGGCGGGTACCGGCAAAGGGACGGCGGATGCCGGCATTAGGTCGGCGCAGGCCGCCATCGAGCCGGCGCAGACCGGCATCGAGTCGGCGCGGAACGGCGTCGAGCGCGCATGGTGAATGAGCCAGATTGTCGGTGCACGCTGGTGGGTTCGCGCGGGGACGCTATTCGTCCCCCGTGCGCAACACCGCGCTCCAATCGCCGTCGCGATCGCGAGTCACCTCGACCTGCCATGGCTGACAACAGACCGGGCAGTCCTGCACGTACGACTGCCGGCTGCCGCCGGTGTCGTCGACGTCGAGGTCGGCCTCCTCGCCGCAGTAGGGGCAATTCAGCAGGATCGACTCGGTCATGTCAGATCAGCCCGCGGTGATGCGCGTACGGAATCGCCGTGAGGATCACACCGGCGATGAAGACCAGGAGTGCGTTCGAGAAGAGATACGGATAGATGATGAGAATCGCGCCGACGATGAGGTGGATGGGGCTTGACACGCGCTTGCCGTAGATCAGGTAGACGGTGCCGATCGATCCGAAGAGCAGGTTGAGGAAGAGGGTCATCTGGTTGCGGCAGAGCCCATTGTAAGCGGTGCTCTTGACGCTGCCTCGGCGCGGACATACGGTCCGAGGATGAATTCGAGAATCTGCGCGCTCCTCGTGGTTTCCGTTTGTCTCACGCTGCCTGCCATCGCCGGCGACGCTTCCGGCGAGTTCACTGCCGGCAAGCGGGCTCCGATCCGGCCGAAGTTCGCGGCGGCGTTCGAGACGCCGGATCAGCGCGATGCCCGGAAGATGGCCATCGAAGTCGTGCTCTCCGAGGAGCCGATCGACGCCGCGGCGGCCGCGGCGCAGCTCGACCCGCACACGAACGTGATCAACCAGAGCGCGCTTCGCGATCACAACTACGTCCTGCTGTGGGTCCGTCCCGGCAACGACGTGAGCATGAACGCCACGTACTCCGACACGATGACGCAATTCGTGGAGACGACCGGAGAGCGGATGAAGGCGGAGATGACGGCCAACACGCCGGACAAAGTGGCCGGACGCCTCGTCTCGACGAAAGCACTGAAGACGATGGACGGCTCTCCCTACGCCATCGACCTGACCTTCTCGACCGCGGTCACGCGCCCGCCCGCCGGAACGAAACTCCCCGCTGACGGCGGCGAGCCCGGGAAGGCCTACAAAGCGCTTCATGAGGCGATGGCGAAGAAGAGCTGGGAGGGCGTCAACCTGAACGTCACGGCGAAGAACCGGGAGAAGTTCAACGAGTCCTACCGCAGCGAAAAAGAGAACCTCGACGACGCGGTGCAAACGCTCGGCTTCTGGCTGCCGAAGAAGCCGGGCAAGATCACCGGCGGCGAGCTGCGCGGCGACAGCGCGGTGCTGCACGTCGAAGCCGAGCTGTTCGAAGGACAGAACGCCCTCTTCCTGATCCGGATGGTCAAGGAAGGGCCGCGTTGGGTGTTCGATCGGGCCACGAAGGCGGGGCTGATCGATGAGTAGTCCCGGTGCTCACGCACGGGGCTACGTGGATGTCGCCGCTCCGCGGCTGAACTGTTTCAATCCTGACAGCCCACAGGCTAGCAAGCCGAGGCTTCGATATACGCCATCGGGATCGTCAGCCGTAGCTCGCCGTTTTCCCTTGCAAGCACGTTCAAGGCATCGCGCAGGCGCGTGAAGATGAGTCGCGCGTCGCCCGTCATGACTTTCTTCCAGCCGTCCAGGAAGCCGAGCTTGATGAAGTAGTGATTGAGCAGGGCCGTGCCGTCGGCGAAGCGCATCACCCCTTCGCGCTCGACGACTCGAGTGACGGTGAAGCCGCCGTTCTCCAGTAGCTCGCGCACGTTGGCGACGGTGGCGCGATGTTCGACGTGGGCGCGCAGGCGCTGCAACGCGTCGGCGTCTCGCAGGACGTCTTCGAAGACAGCGTAGAGCTCGCGCATGTGCCCTTGCAGGTTGGTGGTCAGCGCCAGTGTGGCACCGTCGCGGGCGACGCGCCGGCACTCGCGGATGGCTGCGGCGCGGTCTTCGAAGTTGTTTACGCCGAGGTTCGAGACGATCAGATCGAAGGTCGCGTCGGCGAACGGTATTGCCGAGGCGCTCCCTTCGTGCAGCGTCACGTTCGGAGTGCCGCGGCTGGCGATTTTCTCCGCGGCCCGTTTCAGACCGCCGCTCCACGGGTCGATGCCGTGAACGTGCGCACGGGAACCGAGGCGCTCGGCCAGCTCGATCAGCGGGAACCCCGTGCCGCAGCCGACGTCGAGGACGTTCGTCTCGTTCGTCAGCGGCACTTCCTCGAGCAGCAGGAGCCCGAACATCGCCGACCAGAGGGGGAGTTCGTCGTAAGCGGCGATTAGTTCCGGAGAGGAGAAGTCGGGTTCAAAGGTGAGGAAGTTCAGGTCGTCCATATCGTATTTTGGGTTGCTGGTTGGTATTCAGAGTGAGTCGGAAGCTTGCCAAGCTCCGGCACAGACAAAAGTGTCTGTGCCACATTGGCTGCTTGTATTGGGAACATCACGGTGCCTGCTCCCATCGAAACCGGGATCGATGTGGCATGGCACAGACACTTTTGTCTGTGCCGAGCTCGCGCGAAATCAAGAATGAACCGTGTTGGGCGATGCTGCATCTACCGCTTCTTCGGTTTCCCTTTCGGCGGGAACGGCTTGCCCGGGCGATCCATGCCTGGGCGAAACGGTTTGCCGCCCCGAGGTGGTGCGGATGCGCCCGGCCGGAACGGCTTGCTGCCGCGTGCCGCGGGCGCGTCGGGAACGAAGGCGTTGCCGCTATGCTTCGGAGCCGAACGGAACGGCTTACCTTCGCGCGGCCGATCATCGCGTTGGAACTTGCCCGCGGCCGGGCGGCTGTCTCTGCGATCCTGGTCGAATCGCGGGCGCTTGTGCCAGGCCCCCTCGGGTGCGGCAGCGGCGACGCGCAGGTTCACCGGACGGCCGCGGAAGCGCGCACCGCCGAGCTTGGCGATCACGTCGTCGCGATAGCGCGCGGGGATCGATACGTAGGTGATCTCGTCGCGGATGTCGATCGGTCCGATCTCGCTTCCGGAGATGCCGGCCTCGTTGGCGATGGAGCCGACGACGTCGGCGGGACGGATGCCGTCGCGTTTACCGAGGGCCATGGAGAGGCGGACCTTGGCCTCCGCGTCATCGCGCTCCGGGGCCTTCTCTTTCCGCACCGAGGGCGGCGGGGGCGGCTCCGCGGACGGCGCTCCGACCGCGCGCATGCCGTGCGCCAGCCGCGCCGCGGCGGCGGCAACATCGGCCATGTCGAACGGTCCCTCATCAGCGAGCTCCGTGACCACTTCCACGTAGAGATCGAGGTCGCCGCCTGCGAGCTCTTTGCGCAGCGTCTCCTTGAAGACGGCGATGCGGCGCGCGGCCACGTCAGCGCGTGACGGCATCTTCATCGGCTTGATCTGCGTCCCGGTGAAGCGCTCGATCTCCCGCATCATCCGGCGCTCGCGCGGGGTGATGAAGAGCGTGGCCACGCCGCTGCGTCCTGCCCGGCCGGTGCGGCCGATGCGATGGACGTAGGCCTCGACGTCGTTGGGGATGTCGTAGTTGACGACGTGCGTGATCTGCTCGACGTCGAGCCCGCGGGCGGCGACGTCGGTGGCCACGACGATGTCGATTTTGCCGCCGCGCAGTCGCCGGATGACGCTCTCACGCTCGGGCTGTTTCATGTCCCCGTGCATGGCCTCGGCGACGAAGCCGCGGCCGCCGAGTTTTTCCGCCAGTTCCGCGGCGCCGTTCTTCGTGCGGCGGAAGATCAGCACGGCGTCCGCTTCTTCCAGCTCGAGCATCTGTGTCAGCACCTCGAGCTTCTGTCCCTCGGCCACATTCAGGAAGCGTTGCTCGATGTCCGGCGCGGAGATGCCGTGGTGCTCGATCTCGACGCGCTCAGGACTAACGAGGTGCCGCTGCGCGATCCGGGCGATCGGCTCCGGCATCGTGGCGGAGAAGAGGGCCACCTGCCTCGGCTTCGGTACCAGCGACAGCATCCGCTCGACTTCGTCGATGAATCCCATCTTCAGCATCTCGTCTGCTTCGTCGAGGACGACCATGCGCACTTTGGCCAGATCGAGCGTGCCTCGGTCGAGATGATCGATCAGACGTCCGGGCGTGCCGACGACGACGTGTGCGCCGCGCTGCAGGTGCTTCATCTGCCCGAAGATCGGCGCGCCGCCGTAGACAGGAAGGACGGTCACCCCTTCGAGTTTCTTCGCGTACGAGTGCATGGCCTCGGAGACCTGCATGGCCAGCTCGCGCGTCGGCGTGAGCACCAGAGCTTGCGTGGCGTGGCTCTTGAGGTCGAGCTGCTGGAGGATAGGCAAGGCGAAGGCGGCCGTCTTGCCGGTGCCCGTCTGGGCCTGCCCGATCAAGTCGCGGCCGGCCAGAAGCGCGGGGATCGTCCGGGCCTGAATCGGCGTCGGCGCTTCGTAGCCGAGGCCGGACAATGTTTCGAGAAGCGGCTTGGAAAGGCCTAGGGCGGCAAAGGTGGGTTCGTCAGGCATTGTGTGACTGTATCAATTCGCGGTGCCGCGGTCTCGCGGTCTCGGGGTAGCGTGGTTTCGGGGTCTCGCAGTACTCGTAACCTCGGGGTTCAGCCACCGCGAGACCACGCTACGCCGAGACCGCGAAACCGCGAGCGAGACACCGTTACCGTTCCGTCGCACTCCGCCCGTCGCGCGTGCCTAACTTTGGCGACCTCGATCTCGTATCCTTCACGCGCGCATGCATCAACGCTCGATCGTCTCCCTCGTTCTTTTGCTCGTCGCCACTGGGGCAGGGGCTGTCAACTGGCCGGAGCATCCTGTGCTCCATGCCGTTCGCGTGGCCGCGGGGCCTGTCATCGACGGCGACCTGTCCGATGAGGCGTGGAAGAACGCGCCGGAGTTCGCCGACTTCACGCAGCACGATCCGGACGACGGGAAACCGCCGACGATGCCGACGAGCGTCCGCATCGTCTATGACGAACACGCCATCTACTTCGGCATCAAGGTCACCGATCCGGAGAAGCCGACGGCACCGCTGGCACGGCGCGACAACTTCAACGGCCAGAGCGACTTCCTCTCGATCAACATCGACTCGCGACACGACCGGCTTTCCGGCGCGGCGTTCACGATCACGCCGGCGAACGTGCAGATCGACTCGATCCTTTACAACGACATCGGCGAGGATGGGAGCTGGGACGGCGTGTGGGACTCGGCGGTGAAGATGGTGCCGGGAGGCTGGAACGCGGAGGTCCGCGTCCCGTTCTCGCAACTGCGGTTTCCGGACAGGCCGGTTCACGTCTGGGGCATCAACATCACCCGGCGCACGGTGCGCAACAACGAGTGGGTGCGCATCGTCAACACCAGGAAAGGGGAGACCGGCTTCGTCTCGCACTTCGCGGACATCGACGGATTGGAGGGCATCCATCGCGGCCGTCCGCTGGAGCTCGTGCCTTACAGCGTGGCGCGATCCGACCTTCTCACGCGCAGAGACCCGAACAATCCGCTGCTGCAGGGCACTGACTACCGCGCCGCGGGCGGTCTCGACGTGAAGTACGGGCTGACCTCGGACCTCACGCTGACCGGAACGATCAACCCTGACTTCGGGCAGGTCGAGGTCGATCCGGCCGTCGTCAATCTCAGCCAGTTCGAGACGTTCTATCCGGAGAAACGGCCGTTCTTCACCGAGGGGTTGAACATCTTCCAGTTCGGCGACACCCCGGCGCCGAGCCACTTCAACTTCTTCTTTCAACCCAGCCTCTTCTACACGCGGCGCATCGGCCGCGCGCCTCAGGGCATCCCCAGCGCCGACTTCGTCGATGCCCCCTCCGAGACCACGATCCTCGGCGCGGCCAAGGTGACCGGCAAGCTGGGCGGCTTCTCGGTCGGCGTGCTCGACGCCTTGACCGACGCCGAGCACGCCCGCTTCGTGATCGGCCCCGTGACCGGGCGGCAGCAGGTCGAGCCGATGACGAATTACTTCGTCTCGCGCGGCACGAAGGAGATCAGCGACGGGTCGCGCATCGGCTTCATGCTGACCTCGGTGAACCGGCGCCTGCCAGACGAGTTGATGTCCCTCCGCGATTCGGCGGTGACGGGCGGCGTGGATGGCTACACCAGCTTCCTCAACAAGTCCTGGATCCTCGAAGGGTCGGCCGTCGGCTCGGAGATCACCGGCAGCCCGGAAGCGATCACCAACGCGCAGACGTCATCGTCCCGCTACTACCAGCGGCCTGATTCGGACACTCTCCACTTCGATCCAACGCGAACTTCACTGGATGGATGGGGCGGACGGGCCATGCTGTCGAAGGCTACCGGCTTCTGGCGTCCGAACGTGCAGGTGCAGGTGTTCTCACCCGGCTTCGAGACCAACGACGCCGGCTTCATGCAACGGACCGACATCATCTCCACCCATGCGCTGATGCAGTACGTCAATCAGAATCCGGCGGGGCAGTTCCGCGAGAAGGATGGATGGTTCGGCGTTTGGGAGAACCGCAATTTCGACGGCAACACCCTCGATCACGGCGCGTTCGCTGACCTGACGGGGATTTTTCAGAACTACTGGACCGCCCACACGTCGTTGTTCTTCAACGAGCAGGCGCTTTCCGACCGGCTCACGCGCGGCGGTCCGCTTGCCCGCACGCCTGCAAACTGGAGCGATGATCTCAATCTCGCGACGGACAATCGCCAGACGTTGTCATTCGGCCTGAACGGCCACATCGACCGTTCAGGAGACGGCTCCTATACGCATTCCCTGGGCCTCACCGCGTCGGTGCATCCGAAGGCCAGCCTGCAAATGACCGTCGGCCCGATCTTTACCCGCTCGCACGATCACACCGCGTACGTGAGCACGATCGCCGACCCCACGGCCACGCTGACCTTTGGGAACCGGTATGTGTTCGCCGACCTGGAGCAGCACTCATTCGAGCTCGACACCCGCGTCGACTGGACGATGACAACCCATCTCTCGTTCCAGCTCTACCTCCAGCCGTTCATAGCAACGGGCGATTATCACGACTACCACTCGCTGGCCGCTGCCCGAACGCGCGATTACACGGCCTTCACCGGCTACGTCGCCAACCCCGACTTCAATTTCCGCAGCGTCCGCGGCAGCGCTGTCTTCCGCTGGGAGTTCCGCCCCGGCTCGGCGCTCTACGTCGTCTGGAACGAGAACCGCGCCGACACCGTACCAATCGGCGACTTCAACTTCCGCCGCGATCTGAAGGCGATCCCGACGTCGCCGTCACACGACGTGTTTCTGGTGAAGTTCTCGTACTGGCTGCCGATGTAACGGCATCAACCGACAACCGACAACGCGGCGAAGCCGCTACTTATCCACGAATTCCCTCAGCTCGCCCACGAACTTGTCCGTGTTCCGAATGCTGCGCAGGACCACGACGATGGCCTTGTCGGGGAAGCCGGACTCCAGCGTGAAGGTGTAGCCGCAGAAGACATCGTCCGTGGAGTCCGCGCCCCAGAAGAGGAAATTGTTGTCGCTGAAGGTCAGCAGCTTGTGCATCAGGCCGGGGCCGTCCGCCGCCTTCTGGACGTTGATGTAGCCGCCTTTGTAATGCGGATAGATCCGAAAACCGATCGTGTCGTTCGTCGTCACGCTGATCACGATCTCGAGAGAATCGGCGTTCGTCAGGTTGTCGCTCATCGAGCCGACGAAGTTGTAGGGCTGCTTCGCGCTCTGTTTGAACGTGGCGTTGACGTCTGATTTTTTTCCTGCCGTCTCCAGCAGGGCGCGCAGCTTCTCCCGCGTGGCATCGCGCGACGAATCGGCGCTCTGCGCGAATGCGGACGGCAGGACGACGATCAGCGAGAAGAGAATGGCCAGACTGACGCGGATACGCATCGAAATCCCCCCGGTTCGTGACGCATTCAACGCGGCCAGAGCCAGCCGAAGGCTCCCGCCATCAGCAGGCTGTAGATCACGCCGTCGATCAGTTCCTTGAACACGACCTTCCACGGCTTGCCGTACCAGATCGCGTCGGGTACGGTTCGGAAGGCGTAGGCCAGGACACCGGCTGTGCCGACGACGCGGAAGACCTGGAGATACTTCGTTCCGATGGGGAGCGTGTGGCCGGCGAGATACGCAACGAAGACCGACACCACGACGGGGTAGAGAAACCAGAGGGCCATGGCTTTCCCCATGGAGAAATGCGCTGGGTTGCGGAGCAGCAGCAGGGCCATCGGTCCTCGCTGCATTTCCTCGCGTTCTTCGGGCGTCATTTTGTTCCAGTCGAGCTTCGGCACCATGTACTGGCCGCTCTTCGCCGCGGACAGCCCTGCCAGGACGGTCTTCTCGTCCGGGAGCTTGCCGTAGTCGCTTCGATGCCAGAATGGAAGGGCCATCCACATGATGTTGCTGGCGATGAAGACGAAAACGGCGGAAACGAGAATCGGGATCCAGAGCGCGGAGAGAGGAACCATCGCGACCTCCTTGTAGTCGATTCGTAGCAGTCGATTTGTAGATGAGTAGATTAGTCGATTTGGGTCTCGATGGTGGGGTTCCGTATCATCCCAGGCCGCGAAGCCTCCCGGAGTTATAGTGAAACGAGTCGACACGTCGGAGATCACACATGGGCAAAGCGTCTCGCCGAAAATCGATTCGGGTCACTGGAAGCGCGATCGATCTCCAGCCCAGCCCCGAGAAAGCGTCGACACGGCTGACGCAGCTCATTGCGCCACACGTCGCTCCAGGTGAAACGCGAGACAGTTACGCGGCACTGGTCGCGCTTGGTGCGATGGCTTGGAATCTCTCCCTCTTTTCCGGGAAGGAACGAAGCGTGTTGGTCAGCGATGCCGTTCGTGATGCCATGAAAGTGGGTCTGCCCCTCACGGTTCAATGGCTAAACGCGCTCATCGACCGCAAGCTAAGCCTCTTTCCATCGGACACACGACTCATCGAAGGCTTCGAAGTCGTGGAGGAAAAGGATGGCAGGTTCACTGTGCTCGTCACGACATCCGCATAGGAAACTAGGCAATTTGTCATCCTGAGGCTGCCGCAGCCGCCGAGCGAGTGTAGCGAGCGAGAAGCGGCGGAGGACGGCGAAGGATCTCGAACTACGCTGCCACTGGCCACAGCGCTGCCAGATTGCGCTGCTTGGGGCAGGAGCGAAGATCGTTGATCTTCCTCACAAAACCACAGTTTCGCTCTTGCCCCAGACGCTGCCACTGGAGATCCTTCGCCGTCCTCCGCCGCTCTTCGCTCGCTACGCTCGCTCAGCGGCTGCGGCAGTCTCAGGATGACAAATTGCCCAGTAGTGTTTTTTCACAAGATGTCGCGTCCGGCTCCCAGAAGCAGCGTTTCACGCGACCGGTTGATTCGCCGCCGCGGGCCTGCGGGTCCAATACGACACCGCCAGCAGAAAATCAGCGACATCGGTCGACGCAAACGTCGGCGCGAGATCGGACGGCGCCACGATTCCGACGACGTTGTCCTTGTCGTCGAGGACGGGAAGCCGTCGCACCTGCTTGGCTTCCATGAGCTCGATGGCTGCCTGGACATCGTCATCCTGACGGATCGTGTACACCGTCTTCGTCATCACGTCGCTCACGGGGACCGCGGCTGGGACCACACCGGTGGCCACTGCACGGCAGGTAATGTCGCGGTCGGTAACGATGCCGACGAGTTTGGTGTCTTCGCAAACGGGAATGACGCCGCAATCGTGCACCCGCATGAGTGCGGCCACGGCATTGAGCTTGTCAGTCGGCTTGCAGCATAGGGGCGAGTTCGTCATTACATCTTTGACTAACATGGGAGCGTTCCTCCGCGAATATAGATAGTCCCCTGAACGCGTGCCGGCGAGGAGGAGCATCACCCGGCCATAGTGTTCGCGGTCACTACCCGACGCTGGTGTGATCACTCGGTGAGGTGCGCTACCATCGAGGTTACGGGGTCGCGTAGTTGCGGGGTCTCGCAGGGAGTCGGGCCGGTAGTGATCATCTGGCTGCGAGACTGCCGAAACCCGAGACTGCCGAAACCCCGAGACTGCGAGACCGCGCAACCCCGAGACTGCGAAAGGAGCATCCAGTTGACTGACCACGACCAACGCCCGCCCGTCTGGGTCGGCCACATCGTTCTTGAAACGGACCGCCTCGCGGAATCCGAGCAGTTCATGCGCACGATCGGGATGCGGTCGGTGGTTCAGCGCCCCGAGGTGGCCGTGCTCGAGCTTCGCGGAGGGACCCATCTCGTTCTGATGGCCAAGGCAGGAGCGATTGCGGGCGAGGCGCCGTTTGATCTGATGGTCGAGGATCTACAGGCAACGCACCAGCGATTCATCGAGCTCGGGCTGGATCCCACGCCGATCGCACGGACATCATCCAATCACGAGTGCTTTACCGTTCGAGAGCCATCCGGGCATGTCATCACCTTCATGTCCAATCACGTATCCGGCAAGCCGGTGTGAGTCGAGAGGGACACATTGAGAATCGCTGTCGGCCTCAAGGCACACTCCGGCTGGGCGGCCCTCGTCGCCATCGGCCTCTCGGGCAACGACCTGCGAGTGATCGACCGTCGTCGCATCGAGCTCGTCGATCCGGGCGATATCGACTGGGCCAAGCAGCCCTATCACGCGGCGGACGGCCTTCCGCCGAAGGATGCGGCAAAGCTTGTACAGCGCGGCATCGATGCGGCGAATCGGGTGGCGGTCAGGGAAATGCGCGCCCTGGTGGAACGATCGAAAAAAGCGGGGCACAAGATCGTCGGCTGCGGGGTACTCGTCGGCACACCGATGCCCGAATGGACCGTCGACCAGATCCGCGCCGTCCACGTGCGCATGCACAAAGCCGAGGGTGTGCTCTTCCCCGCAGCTTTGACCGTTGCGGCGGAAACGTGTGGACTGAACGTGGTCGCGATCCCGGAGAAGACCCTCGACGCGCGTGTCGAGGAGTCGATGGATCTGGCTGTGGCCATGGAAACGATGGCTGCGCTCGGAAAGTCGGCCGGTCCGCCATGGGGCAAGGATCAGAAGACGGCTACGCTGGCCGCAATGATTGTGTTGGAAGAGGCTTCAAGATGAAGTGTTCGGTATTCATTGCCACGAGCATCGACGGTTTCATTGCACGGACGGACGGCGCGCTCGATTGGTTGCCGGCTGACGCAGAACCTCACGGTTACGACGAGTTCATCGCCACGATCGATGCCCTGGTGATCGGCCGCAAGACGTTTGACACGGTAATGACCTTCGATACATGGCCCTACGGGACCAAACCGGTGGTCGTTCTCAGTAATACGTTGTCCGAGGTCACCGTGCCTGCCGGAGCCGTGTGTGACGTGATGAGCGGAACGCCGCACGAGATCGTGGACCGTCTCACGCAACGTGGGATGAGCCACCTCTACATCGACGGCGGAGTGACCATCCAGCATTTCCTGGAGGCCGGCCTGATCCAGCGCCTGACCATTACCCGCATCCCCGTGCTCCTCGGCAGCGGGATTCCCCTGTTCGGCCCTCTGTCGCGCGACGTCCGCCTCGAACACGTGGCCACGCGGTCGTATCCGAGCGGATTGGTTCAGAGCGAGTATCAGGTGTCAGAGGTCATTTGACGGCACTCTTTCGCCCGCTAAAGCGGGCTACCGGCGGCTGTGCCGCCTCGCACAGACAAGAGTGTCTGTGCCACAACCATTCGGGTGTTTGTCACAAGCCTGGGGTTTTGGACGAGTCGAAGGTGTCTGAGCAAGGAAAGCAGCGGCTAATGTTCGGCTAATGTGGCACAGACACTTTTGTCTGTGCGAGAGAATGGTGGCCGAGCCTTGGGCAACCAACGCTGCCGGCCGTGCCGGCTACGTCCACTCGCAAACGTACTCGCAGAGCTCCGCTCCCCTTGCCCTGCACTTCGTCTCGGTGACTTTCACGTTCGTGGCGCCGCACATCTCGATGGCTTTGCGATGCCATCCCACCACCGTCAGGCAATCGTGACGCGAGAAGGTCGGGGCATCGTACGTGCGGAGGACGGCCTTGTTGTCCGCCAGCCGTTCGTAGGTGCGGCGGCCGGTGTCGTAATACATCTGATAGATCTGCGGCGTGCGCCGCAACAGGCCGTGAGGGTCGCCCGGGGAAAGCATGGCCCGATGCGCGCCGGTCAGGTTGTGCTCGGCGGACTTCCTGCCGATCAGCAGGAAAACGTCTTCGCCCATCCCCATCTCCGCGGCGATGGCATCGTCCAGGCGCTGGTTCAATGCGAACGGATACCAGCCGCCGGTGAGGATCGGCGAGCAAAGCGCGCGGTCGCTTTCCGAAAGGCGCGCCAGCACGCGTTGCACGCCATCCTCGCCTCGCTCCTCTCTCACGAAGGCCAGTCGCGACAGCAACGCGCCTCCTTTCACTTTGACTTCCTTTGACTCGTCCATATTCGGAGAGGATACCCTTTCGTCCCGCGATGGGTTGTGATTCCCACCGTGATAATTGCATCAAATTACAGATGAGCAGCAACCCAACCCTCACCCGCTCCATCGGCCTCCTTCGCGCCACGGCCATGGTGGTGGGGATCATCATCGGCGCCTCGATCTTCGTCCAGCCGTCGGAGATCAGCCGGCGTGTGCCCAGCGTCTCCGGGATGTTGCTGGTCTGGCTCCTGGCGGGCGTGCTCACGCTCTTCGGCGCCCTCATCTGCGCCGAGCTGGCCTCCGCCTTTCCCCGTACCGGCGGCGTCTATGTCTTCCTGAAAGAGACCTTCCATCCCGCCGCCGGTTTCCTGTGGGGATGGGCCATGTTCTGGTGCATGCACTCCGGGATCGTCGCCGCCATCGCCGTCGTCACCGCTCGCTACATCGGCTTCTTCGTTCCGCTCGGTGCCAGCGGGACTCGCATCGTCGCCATCGCCGCGATCTTCATCCTCTCCGCCGTCAACTATGTCGGTGTGCGGCAGGGAAGCGCCGTGCAGACGTTCTTCACCATCGTCAAGGTGCTGGCCATCGGACTGATGCTCATCATCGTCGTCGCCCTCGCCCCCGTGCGCGCCGGCAACGCTCCCGCAGTCGCGTCGACGTCGATCCACGAGTTTCTCCTGGCGCTGGTGGCAGGATTGTTCGCATATGGCGGCTGGCACATGGTCACTTATATTGCCGAAGAGACGCGCGAGCCGAGGAAGACCATCCCTCGCGCTCTGATGCTGGGGACACTCATCGTCACCCTTTCCTACCTCGGGTTGAATGCCGCGTACGTCTATGTTCTCCCTGTCGATCAGGTCATACACTCCGAGCGAATCGCCACCGACGTGGCCACCGCACTGGCCGGCCCGCGCGGGGCAGCAGCGGTGGCGGGGCTGGTGATCATCTCCGCGCTCGGCGCCCTCGGCGGCGTGATCCTGGCCGGGCCGCGGGTCTACTTCGCCATGGCCCAGGACGGCTTGTTCTTCCGTTCCGCCGGCGTGCCTCATCCGCGCTATCGCACTCCCTATCTGGCCATCGTGCTGCAGGCGGTGTGGGCCTCGGTGCTCGTAGCCACGGGAACGTATCGCGACCTCTTCACGCGCGTGGTCTACACCGAATGGATCTTCTTCGCCGCGCTCGCGGTAGCAACCTTCGCCCTCCGGCGGCGGCCCGATTACGCGCCGGCCTATCGCACCTTCGGCTATCCCGTCGTACCGATCGTGTTCATTGCCGCCACCGCTCTCATCGTCATCAACCAGATCGCCGCCGAACCCGCCGACAGCGCCATCGGACTGTTGATCGTCGCCGCCGGCCTTCCGGTATACGCTCTCTGGACCAGAACGACTTCGAGAAAAGGACCTGTCATCGATGCCCGTGATTGATTTTCACAACCACTTCTATCCCGCCCCTTACCTCGACGCCTTGCGCGCAGGACCCAGCAATGTGCAACTCACCGTCGATGCCGAGGGGAACACGCTGCTGCACTATCCGGGCGACTACAACGTCGCCGTGCGCGGACATCGCGATATCACCTATCGCTCCGAGGTCATGCGAGAGGTCGGTGTGGACACGCAGATCCTCAGCCTGACTACGCCGGGAACGCACGTCGAAGAACCGCACAACGCGGTGACTCTGGCGCGCATCGTCAACGACAGTTTCGCCTCGATCGCCGCTGATTATGGAGGGCAGTTCCTTGGGATCGCCACGCTTCCGCTGTGCGATCCGATCGCCTCGGCACGCGAGCTCGAGCGCGCATACACGCAACTCGGTTTTTGCGGGGCCATGATCTTCAGCAACATCAACGGCGTGGCCCTGCACGATGACCGATTCCTGCCCGTGTGGGAAGCAGCGAACGATCTCGGCGCGGTCATTCACATCCATCCCACCGCCCCCGTTGGCGTCGAAGCGATGACCGACTACTGGCTGACCGCGCTGGTCGGATTCCCGCTCGATACCACGCTGGCCGCGGCCGGCCTGGTCTTCAGCGGCGTCGTGGAACGTTTCCCGAAGATCCGCTGGGTCCTCGGCCACCTCGGCGGCGCGATTCCGTACCTCGTCGAGCGCCTCGACCGCGGTTTCTACGCCTACAAAGAGAACCGCGTCCACATCGACCGCCCGCCCAGCGAATATCTGAAGAACTTCTACTACGACTCCGTCAACTTCGACGTCCGCGCCCTGCGCCTGGCCATCGAGTTCGCCGGCGCCGACCACATCCTGGCCGGCAGCGACTACCCCCACCTGATCGGCAGCCTGCGCCGAATGCTGGACAGCATCGCGGAGCTGGATCTCTCGGACGCCGACCGAGCTGGCATCCTCGGGGGGAATACGGAGGGGTTGCTGAGGAGGGGGTAGACCTACCATTCTTGGTGGGTTAGGCGCGATTTCAAGCTCGAGCACATTCGATCGATTTTACGGGGACCCTACTCTGGTCGTTTCAATCCAGTACCTGGCGGTGGCGTAAGTGCATGTTGTGGATTTACCGGTGCCTTTGCATCGAGGTACGAGAATCAGGGACCTGCTGGGACCGGGCTCGCCAACGTACTGTTCATTCGCTTCGACGAAGACCACGAAAACGGAAATGTTCTTACCGGGCTCGTGGAGGGGTGCCTTGAACGAAAACTTGATTGTCTTGCTGGCTCCATTGGCGACCGCTCCTATCGGCGGCTGGTAACCCGGAGGAATCAGGTTGGTACCTCCCGCGAGCGTAACGGAAATGTAGGCACGCGCGTTCTGAAATGGGCCGGTGACGTCTGACTGAATCATCACGGTTGCCCCGCCCTGAAAGGGCATGGGAATCGCTTTCGTCGATCCATAGGTCGCGGCGTGAGCATTCGAGGCAAACGAGAGGATCGCGGTGAGGGCAAGCACCTTCGGAGCGTTCATGAATCCTCCATTCGTAGAGCACAGACACTCTTGCTTCGTTCGGGCGAAACGTGACAGTGAGGGGAGCGGCAAGGTTACTCCTTTCCTCGAAGGTCATCAATCGTTCGGCGCTCCCATTTGCCATCCCGCCCGCACCGGCGCTATCGTTTCCCCTTCCTTAGTTCTTTTGAGTTTCAAAGGAGAGTGATCATGCACTCAGATACGGCCCGGATCCGTGTGCGTACCCCCCTCGCCCTCATCGCAGCCATCCTCATCACCCCATGCATCGCCGCGCAGACGATCGACGTCGTCGATCCGCACATCCGCGCCAACGACTCCTTCACGCCCCGAGGGGATGCGGCGCCGCTGCCAGTGTCGAGCTTCTCCGTCTCGCACGGGATTGGCATCGTCACCGACGACGGCAATTCGTACTGGCCGGGATATCCCTCGGATCTCCAGGCACCGGCGACTTTCCACGTCGTTCCCACGGCGAACAACACCTTCATCGTGTCGCGCGTGGCCTTCCAGTTCGATGATCCTTCGACGGGAGTGGTGGCGTACGACGGGGCCAAGAGGCCGATCGTCGGTTTCCTCGACGCCAACTATCTTCCTCCGGCCTACACGCTTCCAACGCCGTTCACCTTCGCCGGGAAGCAGTACACGAAACTGAGCATCTCCACATGGGGAGCAGTCGCTTTCGGCAACGCGGACACGACGACGGTCAACTACGATCCCACCGTCGTGAGCTCGATGTTTCACATCCAGCCGATCGTGGCGGTCTGGTATGAGCTCTTCAACTACACGGACGTGTCGCGCATCATCACGAAGAACAAGCCGAATTCGGTCGTCATCACCTGGCAGAACGTGCTCAGCCGGCACTCGACAACCCCGTGTACGTTCCAGTTGGAGCTGTTCACAACGGGCGAGATGAACCTCTCGTATCAGACGCTGCCGATTGGCGACGGTCTGATCGGGTTCAACACCGGCACGGAGACGCCAACGCGGCAGAACGCGGTTCCGGTGAATGCGGCGGGACTGCCTGCGCATCTGCAGGTGGCCAGCGCGTCGTTCGACAACTACGGCGGCATCATCGCCGGGGTCACGATCAAGCTCGGTGCCGCCATTCCGACGCCGGCGTCGGGCGAGTCGTTCCGATACACGCTGATGCTCAACGGCGTCGAGGCCGGGGGCGTGGAGGTGAGCTCCAACCTGTCGACGAATTTCATCGTTTCGACGCCGAAGATCCCCGAGTTTCCAGGAGCGCAGATCAATTCGTGGGAGGTCAAGCTGAATGGCGACACGCTGTCGTTCCGCGTTCCGGCCTCGAGCCTCGAACCGTATCTGAGTCTGAACAACAACACCTGGGCGATCAAGAGCAATCGATTCGGCGGTGCCGGCTTTCTGGAAGGGACAGTCACGCAGACGCTTCCTCTGACCTTCTCGGCGAGGCATTCGCTGCTGCCGTCCGCCGCGACGGGATCGTCCGGCGACGCTACTGTCGAGGTTCCTGCCGAGGTGTTTCATTACATGCCGGGTGTGTGGGATACCGACCGGATTCGCGAGTCGATCGCGGCGTACCTGGTCAGCCGCGGCCAGAACGTTGACAGCTTCCGCTTTTTCCCGACGACGTACGATGACGGCCTGAAGCACTCGAATTACGCTGGCACGTATCCGCGACAGAAGACTGTCACCGGCGCGGGAACGATCCCGGCGCGCACAGAGTGCGACTGCCACTACGGCGCCGAGTTCTCAGCCCTCGGCGAATCACTGGCCAGCGAGGGGATCACGCAGGTGGCGCTCACGCACGAGCTGGGTCACGAGTGCGTCTTCTACGCGGACTACAAAGACGTGGACGGCACGGTGAAAGGGCCGTGGCGTGACGCCGGCGTGCCGTGCTTCGGCGGCGCGCACCCGAACAACGGCCTGGCCAATCCGAGCATGTTCCCGGATACCGAGTCGGGCCTTACGACGATTTCGGTGATGGGCGGGAGCGTTGCCGGTACGTACTCGCTGACTTCGCCGCGATTCGGCTACAGCCGCGTGGAGATGTACTTCCTGGGCCTGGCTTCGCCCGCCGAGGTCACGCCGATCACGTTCAATCAGAACGGAAACACCTCGCAGATCACCATCGACCAGATCATCGCCGCGAACGGCCCGCGCACGCCGGCGTATGTCTCGGGCCAGACGCGCCTCTACCGCGTTCCGACGTTCGTGGTTCAACGGAACAACGAAGGCAACATCGACGCGCAGGTGCAACAACTCCAGGGCGTGCTCTGGAGATGGCAGAGCCGTTTCTGGCGGGAGACAGGCGGCCGCGCCCGCGCCAACCTGACGCTCGACGGCAGTTGCAGCTTCACGTTCTCGGCGACCAGTGTGATGCCTGCCGCAACGGCCACAACGGGCAGCATCAATGTGATGTCCGACGCCGGCTGCGGATGGAGTGCATCAAGCAGCGATAGTTGGCTCACGATCACTGCCGGCGGCAGCGGTACCGGTGATGGAAAGCTGAGTTACAGCATCGCCGCGAACCCGAGTCCCAACTCTCGCACGGGAACCATCACCATCGCCGGACAGCCGTTTACGGTGACGCAGTTGGGAGCGGTGAGGAGGCGGTCGGCGGGAAGGTGAAGGGCGTCTGTCATACTTGCCCTACATCCGCACCTGGGTTGAGGAGACGGTATGGCAAAGATAACCTGTCCGAAATGCAGCACGCTTGCCTCGCGTGGCGGGTTCCCCGCGTGGGCGATCATCGTTGCCATCTTCCTGTTCCCGGTCGGGCTTCTGGCCTTGCTCACGGGAAGAAAACCGACGCGCTGCCCCAGTTGCGGCTTCGCGTGGCAGGCGTAAGGCGAGGCGGCTGACGTGGGCCGGGTTCTCTAACCCGGCCGGACGCCTGGTGGAACGCCTGCGGTCCCACGGTTCTCCCACTCCCCACCCCCACTCCCCGCCCCCGCTCCGGCGGTTTCTTTTCTCCAACTCCGGTGTCTCATTCCACGGAGGATGAAATGAGACACCGAATGATCCTGCTGAGCCTGACACTGCTTGTTCTTGGACTTGCTTCCGGTCAACTGTTCGCGAAGGGCACGACTGGATTCGCCGTCAACGTGCTGGTCGATGACGTCGCGCGACCGGAGTACCACCACGAAGGTTCTGTCTACATCGAGGCAGTCCGCGGAGCGAGCTACAGCCTGCGGCTGACCAACCCGACCCCGTATCGCGTGGCCGTGGCTCTCTCGGTCGACGGCCTGAACACGATCGACGCCAAACACACCGACGCCCGAAACGCTTCGAAGTGGGTGCTGGAGCCGTACGAGTCGACGGTGATCTCCGGCTGGCAGGTCAGCGACCGCGCCGCGCGCAGTTTCTTCTTCACCGGCGAGCGTCACTCCTACGGGGCCTCGCTGGGCCAGACGCAGAACCTCGGCGTGATCGAGGCTGTCTACTTCCGCGAGCGCCGCCACGAGGTGGAGATGTATCGCCCGTTCTCTGGCTTTAGCGAGGGTCGATCCGCCGGCTCGGCAAACGCACAGCCTGCCCCAGTGCCCGAACAATCCGCGAAGGCTCAGAAGAAGGACGCAGCCGACGACTACGCGGCCACGGGCATGGGTGAGAAGCAGCGGCACGAGATCGAGATGGTGGACATGGACCTGGATCCGAATCCAGTGGCCTCCGTCCGCATCCGCTACGAGTTCCACCCGCAACTGGTGAAGCTGGGGATTCTGCCGGAGCAGATCTCGCCGCTCGAGCGCCGCGAGCACGCCAGCGGCTTCAGCGCGTATTGCCCGGAGCGGTAGCCGGCACGGCCGGCGGCGTTGGTTGCCGCGCAGCCTCCTAAGTAGAATTGTCGATATGACGACGATCGACGACCTGTTCGACGCTGCGCGCTCCGGCAACGCCGAACAGGTCCGCGAGATTCTGGAACGGAGTCCGGAATCCGCAGTTGCGCGCGATTCGGATGGCGCGACCCCTCTTCACTACGCGGCCGAGATTGGCCATGGCACCATCGCAGCGCTGCTCCTCGATGCCGGCGCCGACATCAATGCACGCGATGCGCGGTTCCACGCGACGCCGGCCGGTTGGGCGATCGAGTATCTCCGCCAGCGCGGCGCAGTGCTCGGCATCGAGATCGAGGACGCAGCGTACGCCGTCGCCAGGGGCGACGTGGATCTGGTCAAACGATATTTGTCGAGGTTCCCACGGCTCATCGACGCTGTCGATTCGCAAGGCACGCCGCTCAAGAAACGGGCGCAGGATTCGGGGAACCAGGAGATTGCAAGTCTGTTCGCGTAGTTCGCGGGGCGTGCGGGGGTTGACCTGTCGTTAGGTGGAGTTGTTCCTAGGGCGACTCGACCGTCTCCCCTCTCGCCACCAACGCGGCAGCGGCGAGATTGCCGGTCACGTTGAGCACGGTGGAGAACGTGTCGGGGATCGCGTCGACGGCGATGAGGAGACCAATCCCCTCGGCGGGAAGACCGATCGCCAGGAAGAGGGGCGTGAGCATGATGAACGCGCCCCGCGGTATGCCGGGCACAGCGAAGGCCAGGAAGATGGAGGCGAAGGCGATCAAGGCGAGATCGCCGGCGTGCAGGGGAATGCCGTAGAACCAGCCGACGAAGAGCGCGCCGACGGTCCACGACAACGGCGCGGCGATTTTGAATGTGGAGACCGCAAGCGGGAGAACGAATCCGGTCGTCCTCGTCGACAGTTCCAGTCCACGCTCCGCGCTCTCGACCAGCGCAGGCAGCGAGGCGATCGAGGAACTGGAACTGAAGGCGATGAGCTGCGACGGGAGGGCCGCCCGCGCGAAGCGGCGCATCGGAATCTTCGCCACGACAGCCACGACGGGATAGAGCAGTAGTGTGACCACCAGACAACCAACGGAATACGCGACGACGTAGAAACCGATCGCTCCAGCCAGCGCGGCTCCGGCGTGCGCGGAGAGCGGCAGCACCAGCGCGAAGACACCGACGGGAGCGAGCATGACAACCCAGCGCACCAGCGTGAGCATGGCCTCGCCGAGGGCCTGGAAGAATCCTGTGAGCGTCTCGCGCACGGGTGCCGGACTGCGGGCGATAGCCAGGGCAAACAGCAGCGTGAAGAGAATCAACGGCATCATCGCGCCCGAGGCGGCCGCTGCAACCGGGTTCTGTGGAAGCAGCGATGTCAGCCATGTCGAGAATGTCTGCGCCTGTCCTCCAGCCGCGATCTGGCCCGCGGCCTCCGCGGCGCCCGGTGGCAATTGCGGCGCACCCACCCGTTGCGGAAGAAGGCGGAACAGTGCCGGGCCGAAGGGCATGACTACGATCGCCGTCCCGGTCAGAAGGAGTACGAACACGAGAAGCGTTCGTCCTCCGAGGCGGCCGATTGCTTTCACATCCGACGCCGAGGCGACCGCGGTGATCAGAAGCGAGATCACCAGCGGGATCACCGTCATCCGGATGGCGTTGACCCACAGCGTGCCGATCGGGAAGATGGAGTCGGCGGCGCGAAGAAGCGAAGCACTCCCCGACGCGGCGATTGCGATTCCGCCGGCAATCGCGACGATGAGAGCGACGAGTACGCGTGTGCTTTCTTTCATATTGGGGTCACATCATGAGGTCGCCACCGTTGATATCAAACGATGCGCCGGTGATGTAGCCAGCCTCCTCGGACGCGGCAAAGCAGATCAAATCGGCCACTTCCAGCGCCGTACCGATGCGGGGCACCGGGTAGCTGGCAGCGAGCCGCGCCAGCAGTTCCGGCGTGGCGTTCTCGTGAGTCAACTCCGTGTCGATCATCCCCGGACAGACGGCATTGACGGTGATTCCGAATTGACCGAGCTCTTTCGCGGCCGCGCGGGTGAGACCGAGCAGCCCCGCCTTCGACGCCGTATAGTGCGCACCGCCGAGGGTGCTGACCATCCGGCCGGCGGACGATGAGATGTTCACGATGCGGCCGTAATGTTGCGCCTTCATGGCAGGGAGCACCGCTTTGGTGAGAAGAAACGGTGCGGTCATGTTGACCTCGAGCGCTTGACGCCACTCTTCCACCGTCAGGTCAGGAAAGCGCGTCGAGCGCGCCAGGGCCGCGTTGTTGACGAGGATGTCGACCCGGCCGAATCGTTCGAGCGTGCGGCGAACGATCTCCTCGGGGACGCCCGGCGCAGCGACGTCTCCCGGCACTGCGAGTGTGCGTTCGCCGATCGACTTGGCCAGCGACTCCGCCCGTTCACGATCGCGCACGTTGACGGCGACGGACGCGCCGCGCTCATGCAGCCTCTCGGCCGAGGCCCGCCCAAGCCCGCGCGCCGCGCCGGTGATGATGGCCACTCGTCCGGTGAAGTCGGTCATTGGAGGAGGGAGAGTGTATGACGGAGTGCGCGAATCTAACGTAGGTCGGACTCTCAGTCCGACCGGTTCTCGCGCGGGCCAAGGTCCACGCCGCGCTTCGCACGAGCGGTCGGACTGGAGAGTCCGACCTACATGGCGACACCACGGCTTCACTACTCGTTCAGCGCGTCGTTGACCATTTCGAGTGTGATGGGGTCGGCATCGGGTGCCACGTCGAAGACCGGAAAGCTGGAACGCTTTTCCGACTGGCTTCGGCGCGCGAGGCCGCGGCGGGCAAGATCAGAGAGAGCCTTCCCGATGTTCTTGCCTTCCGCCGCCGCGAGGCTTCGCGCGGCCTGAAGCACATCATCATCGATCTCAAGTGTCGTTCGCATCAGAACATCTCACATCATCATTCGTCAGGTTGCCGCTACGCCTCCCTGTAGAACAGATCCACCACGATCTCCGGCTTGCGATGCCCGAGCTCCTCGCCGGTGTAGCGCGCCTCGTACTTCATGCCGAGGCGGGCGGCTACGCGCTTGGAGGGCTCGTTATCGGGATCGATGATGGCCACCACGCGCGGGCGAGCGAGCGTTTCGAGAACGTGTCGCATCGCCGCGCCGCCGGCTTCGGTGGCGTAGCCGAGGCCCCAGGCATCACGCGCCAGGATCCAGCCGATCTCGAGGTTGCCGGTCGTGCCGAGTGGTTGTGTTCCGGCAAGACCGGCCAGGCGTCCAGTGGACTTCTCGATGAGCGCACCCATACAGACGTCATGCGCCGCGAGCTGGCGGGCCTGACGCGCAAACCACTCGTCCACTTCCTCTTCGCTATACGGCAGGCCGCCATGCACGTATTGCGTCACCTCGGGATGAGACATCAGCGCCGTGAAGGCAGGACGATCGTCCGGCTGCCACGGGCGGATGACCAGGCGGTCGGTTTCGAGGCGGAACATGGAACCGGGATTGCGAGCCGCTACTTCTTGTCCTTCTTCGGCTTCTTCGTCTCTTTCTTCCGGGCGTTGTTGCCTTTGGCCATGATGTCCTCCTTTTTGTTGGATATCAGGTTAGCGGATTTTGAAGAGAAATGTTAAGGGAGCAGTGGAGCATCGAAGACGTAGTCGCCTTTCTTCGTGCAGTAGACCGGGGGATCACCGCAAGTACCTTCGCCACAACTCAAGGTGCCCTTCAGTCTCCCGCCATCGCGGCCGGCGATGGCAACGACGACGCTGTCCAGACCGTTGATGGTGCTCACCATCTCGGTGTTGACGTTGCCGTTGCCGGGACACAGGAAGAAGAGCTCGACTCCCCCCTTTGCGTTGAGTTGCACAGCGATGAACGAAGCCTTCTCTTTCTCGCTCCAGAGCCGGCGCGCCTCGGCTCGATCCTTCGCAGTTGCCCAGGCCTTCAGCGGCGGCGGTTGCTCGGTGAGAATGAGCCACGTCATCGCGGCGCTGCCGGTGCCTTCGCGGTAGGCGTAGGAGTACCGAGGAGCAAAGGCAACCTTCTCGACAGTGGGCTCCTTCGCGTCCTTCGGCCAGGTGAGTCGGTCGATGGTGCCTTGGCCGCTCGCCGTTCCAGCCTCCTGGGCCGCGACTGGGGCGGTGATGAGAGTTGCGGCCACGAGGCACAGCCCGAACGCAGATGAGAGAACGGCACGTGTCATTAGCATCCTCCAGTCGAGTGGGAATCCGGTTGATGATCTGATCGAAGTCATGCGCCCTCCGCCGCCCATCCGGCACGGCTCCAAGCAGTAGCGGTAGCCCGGCGGCGAGACGCCGCCGAGCCAGCCGGCGGGACGCCAGCGCTCCGTCGCCGGCCCTAAGCAGCCTGCGCCACACCACCCGCCGGCGTCGTATTCCGCTTTCGCAGGATCGCCGCCGACAACAGCGTCATGAGCAACCCCACCGGGAAGGGCTCGATGAAGGTCATGGCGACCTTGAACAGAGGGTTCTTGTACATCTCCACAAACTTCTCCATCTCTTTCTTCTTCGCCGCGATGGCAGCCTCTGGTTCTGCCTTCTCGCGCATCTCGGCGATCGTGCGCGCGGCGTATTTCTCGGCGAAGTCGGGCATGAACTTGGAGGAGATGACCTCCCACGAGGCCACATAGAACACGCAGGAGATGAGCGTGATGAGGATGCCCACGCTGAACCCGCGGCCGAAGGTGATGGCGCCGCCGGCGTTCTGGCGATACGAGCGGATGCCGAAGAAGACCAGCAGGAAGGACAGGACGAGCGCGGTGTAGCCGATCACATAACCGTTATGGCTATTGATGGTGCCGTTGTTCTCGAGCGGCACGGTGAGAAACATCATGGCAGAGGAGATGGCGCCGGAGAGGAGACCGAAGATGATGACGATTTTTTTCATTTGCGTTTCCTTTCGCGGCCCAAGGTACGGCCGGATGGCGATGATGTCGTCCTACGTTCGGGTGATTTTGGGGTCAACGAAAGTATGAATCAGGGGATCAACCCGAGGTCCTTCCCCTTTTGCACCGCCTGGACGCGCCGGTTGACCTGCATCTTCTCGAACAGGCGCGAGGAGTGGGTCTTCACCGTATTCTCGGAGACGAAGAGCTTCTCGCCGATCTCGCGGTTGCTCAGCCCCTGGGCGATGAGGGCCAGGATCTCGTGCTCGCGCGCGGTGAGGCCGACGTCCTTCAGCGTCTCCGCGTTCAGAACGAACGGACCGTCCCTGAGCACCGGCACTTCCCGGATGACTACGACCTCCTTCGCCCGCGTCCATCGCAGCCCGAAGTAGATGCCGATGCCCGTGAAGATGAGCGCGACCAGGCCGCCGTAGATCTCGGAGGGATATTCGCGGACGAAGTGCTTGTACTCGATGAGCTTGAGCAGCGCGATGAAGACGCCGCCGGCGGCTCCGTAGAGCGCGATCTGTTTGACCATGGAGGAGGGAAGTTTACAGGCTCGCGTCCCTCGTTCCGCTATTTCAACCACGCTAAAGCGTGTGAACGCGTTCCAGGAACGCGCTCACTCGTAATTTTTTCTCATTCATGCGTTCCGAGAACGTGTTCACTCGTTCCATTTTCTCATTCATGCGTTCCAGGAACGTGTTCACTCGTAATTTTTCTCATTCATGCGTTCCGGGAACGTGTTCATGCGTTCTGCTTTCTCATTCATGCGTTCCCGGAACGTGTTCATTCGTTTCGCTTTCTCGTTCACGCGTTCTCGGAACGTGTTCGCTCGTTCTGTTTTCCCATTCACGGGTTCGGCGAACGCGCGCGTTCGTTCCGGGAACTTGGTCAGGCGTGGTACGGGACCCCCGCGATTGACACTCTTCCCGCCAAGAGAGTACCTTTCCGCCCCTCGTTTCTTTCGAACCGCTGAACGCTTCCTCGTCTCCCTCCCACCCCTACGGAGGTCTGCATGAAGCATCCCGTATCGATCACGGTGAACGGCGCAAAACAGGTCGCTGACGTGGAGCCGCGTCTGCTCCTGGTTCACTTCCTGCGCGACACCCTCGGGCTCACGGGCACGAACGTCGGCTGCGACACCAGCCAGTGCGGCGCGTGCACGGTCTTCATCGACGGTCAGGCCGTCAAGTCGTGTACCGTACTTGCCGTTCAAGCCGACGGCTCGAAAGTCACCACCATCGAAGGCCTGGCCACGAACGGCAAGCTGCACGTCATGCAGCAGGCCTTCTGGGACAAGCACGGCCTGCAGTGCGGCTTCTGCACGCCGGGGATGATCATGACCGCCTGCGATCTGCTGCAGCGCAATCCCGACCCGAGCGAAGAAGACGTGCGCCACGGCATCGAAGGCTCGCTCTGCCGCTGCACCGGTTACCAGAACATCGTGGCTGCCGTTCGTGAAGCGGCCGCGCAAATGAAAGCCTGAGGAAGGAACGCTGCGATGGCATCGCGAATCCTGGGTTCCGGCATCAAGCGCCGCGAAGACCCGCGGCTGATCACGGGAACGGCGAAGTACACAGACGACATCGTCCTTCCCGGCATGGTGTACATGTCCGTCGTCCGCTCGCCGTACGCACACGCGAAGATCAAGCGCATCGACACGAAGAAGGCCTCCGCAATGCCTGGGGTTCTCGGCGTCTACACCGGCCAGCAACTGAAAGACGCCGGCTTCGGGCCCATTCCCTGCGCCTGGGTCGTGCCGGGGTCGGACACGAAGACGCCTCCCTATCCGCCCGTGGCCATCGACACCGTGCGCTACACCGGCAACGCCGTGGCTTTCGTCGTGGCCGCCGACCGCTCTCAGGCCCGCGATGCCGCCGATGCGGTGGACGTCAGCTACGAGCCCCTTCCGGTCGTTGTCGACGGATTCAAAGCCACGCAGCCGAAGGCGCCGCAGCTTCACGACGGCGTACCGAACAACGTCTGCTTCCACTGGCACGTCACCGGCGGCGATGTCGATGCGGCGTTCAAGTCCGCTGACGTCATCGTCAAGGATCACATCATCAATCAGCGGCTGATCCCCAACGCCATGGAGCCGCGCGGCGCCGTGGCCCAATACCTCGGCGCCACGGGCGAGATCACCCTCTGGAGCACGACCCAGAACCCGCACATCGCCCGCTTCCTGATCTCGCTCGACACCGGCACGTCGGAGCAGAAGATCCGGGTCATCGCCCCGGAGGTCGGAGGAGGGTTCGGCAGCAAGATCCCTCACTACCCCGAGGACTCCATGGCCATCTTCGCCTCGAAGATGCTGAACCGGCCGGTGAAATGGACCGAAAGCCGCAGCGAGAACTACCGGGCCACCATTCACGGCCGCGATCACATCCAGGACGTCGAACTGGCGGCGATGAAGGACGGCACCATCGTCGGGCTGCGCGCGAAAGTCTGGGCCAACCTCGGCGCGTATCTCTCGACCGCGTCGACGGGCATCCCGACCATCCTGCACGGCCTCATGCTCTCCGGCGTCTACAAGATCCCCAACATCCACGAGGACGTCTTCGGCGTATTCACCAACACCACGCCGGTCGACGCCTATCGCGGAGCGGGCCGCCCCGAGGCCACGTTCATGGTCGAGCGAATGATCGACCTGCTCGCCCGCAAGCTGAAGATGGATCCCGTGGCCGTTCGCCGGAAGAACATGATTCCGCCGTTCACGGACGGATACCAGGTGGCCACGGGAGTGACCTACGACACCGGTAACTACGAAGGGGCACTGGCCAAGGCACTGGAGATGGCCGGCTACGAGAAGCTCCGCAAGCGGCAGGCGGAGATGCGCGCGAAAGGTGAATACCTCGGCATCGGACTCTGCACCTACGCCGAGATCTGCGGGCTCGGTCCGTCGCAGGTCGCGGGCGCGGTCGGGTTCGGGGGCGGGTTATGGGAGAGCGCCATCGTCCGCTTCCACCCCTCGGGCAAGGTGAACGTGATGGTGGGAATCTCGCCGCACGGTCAGGGAGAGGAGACGACGTTCGCCCAGATCGTGGCCAACGAGCTCGGCGTCGGCGTGGATGATGTGGAAATCACGCACGGCGATACCGAGAAGACGCCGATGGGCTGGGGCACCTACGGGAGTCGCGGCACCGCGGTCGGCAGCGGCGCGCTGATGGGCGCCATCAAGAAGATCAAGGACAAGGGCAAGACTTTGACGGCGCACCTGCTCGAGGCCTCGGTCGACGACATCGAGTACGCGGACGGGAAGTTCTTCGTCAAAGGATCGCCCGGCAAATCGAAGAGCATTCAGGACATCGCGCTGATGGCGAACGTGGCCTGGAACATGCCGGCGGGCCTGGAGCCGGGGCTGGAGGCATCGTCGTTCTTCGACCCGCCGAACTTCGTCTATCCGTTCGGCGCACACATCGCCGTGGTGAAGGTGGACGCGGAGACGGGCGAGATCGCGCTGGAGCGCTACATCGCCGTCGATGATTGCGGGAAGGTCATCAACCCGATGATCGTGGCCGGTCAGATCCACGGCGGGATCGCACAGGGGTTGGGACAGGCGCTGTGGGAAGGGGCGGTCTACGATGACGACGGCCAATTGCTGAGCGGCTCGATGATGGACTACGCCGTTCCAAAGGCGGCGTTCTTCCCGAAATTCGAGCTGGCCATGACCGAGACGCTGACCAAGGTGAATCCGCTCGGCGTGAAGGGGATCGGCGAGACCGGCACGATCGCGTCCACGCCTGCGCTCTACAACGCCGTGGCCGACGCGCTGGCGCCGCTGGGCGTGAAGACCATCAACATGCCGCTCACACCCGAGAGAGTGTGGCGCGCCATCCGGGAAGCGAGGAGCTGATCATGTTCGCCGCCGAGTTCGCGTATCACCGTCCGAAGACAGTGGCCGAGGCCGTGAAGCTGCTCAGAAAGGTCAAGGGCTCCAGGCTTCTGGCCGGAGGGCACAGCCTCATCCCGGCCATGAAGCTGCGCATGGCCTCACCCTCTGCGCTCATCGACATCAGCCGCATCGCCGAATTGAGCGGGATCAAGTCGAAGAAGGATGGTCTCAAGATCGGCGCCATGACCACACACGCGGCCATCGCGGCATCGGAGGTGGTGCGCAAGCACTGCCCCGTGCTCGCTGAGACCGCTGGGATGATCGGCGACCTGCAGGTGAGAAACCGCGGAACGATCGGCGGCTCCGCTGCACATGCCGATCCAGGCGCCGACTATCCGACGATCCTGCTGCTCCTCGACGCGCGGTTCACGGCCGTCAATGGAAAGGAGCGGCAGATCCCGGCGGAGAAGTTCTTCGTCGACCTCTTCACCACGTCGCTCAAGAAGGGCGAGGTGCTCTCGTCCGTGACCATTCCGCCGATGAGCTCCGGCGCGTCGGCGGTCTACCTCAAGCATCGCCATCCTGCGTCGTCGTTCGCCGTGGTCGGCGTTGCGGCGCTGGTTCAGGTGAAGAAGGGAAAATGCGCGGACGTACGGATCGCCATCGGAGGCGTCACAGCCACTCCCATCCGCGCCAAAGCGGCGGAGGAGCTGCTGACGGGGCAAGCCCCCACTCCCGCGAACATCGCCCGCGCCGCGAACGCCGTCCGCGAAGCACTCGAGAATCCGCTCGGCGATCCCTACGCATCGGGCGAGTTCCGCGTGCACCTGGCCACGGTCATGACGAAGCGGGCGCTGACCGGGTTGACGGGGTAGCGCGGGGTGTTCTCACGCGGAGACGCGGAGTTACAAGATGCTTTTCTCCGCGTCTCCGCGCCTCCGCGTGATGAATTGAACTTCCCTTCACGGTGAACGCAGCCACCCCTCCAACGCCATCCGCTGCGTTTGCCGGAAGTCGATGCAGTAGTCGATCTGCTCGAGCGCGCCGCGCAGAGAGTTGCCGGCGTCCTTCACGTCGTTCGTGGTGAAGAACGACTGCACGTCGCGACGATGTGCGGCGTCGCAGAAGCGGCCGAGGGAATCGAGGAAGGTAGCGCGGGCAAAATAGAGCTGATGCTCGTCGATTTCTTTCCAGTGCGCCTTCAGATACTCCCAGGCCGCCTCGCGCGTCGGAGCGCGGTAGAGCATATCGGGCATGATGTAGTAGAGCTCTGCCGGCTGGACGCTCTCCTTGATGATTACCAGCGCGCGCGGGATCAGAGCAGGATCGCGGAAGTACGCGAGCGCACTGAGGTAACGAAACAGCTCGTCGTGCGACCCGGCAGCCTTCGCTTTCGCGGCCAGCTTGTCGAACAGCGCGGCGTCGCCGTTCCACGCGGCGATGGTCAGCACTCCCTCAGCGAGGGTGGCGTCGAGCGATTTGGGATCGGTGAGGTAGCGCTCCGCTCTTTGCCGCGCCTCGGCGATGACTTCCGTATCCGCTCCCGTGGTGCCGAGCGCCACGAGAAGCGTGCTCCGCAACTGGACCTGCTCGTCGCTCTCATTCGCGGCGCCCTGCCAACCCAGCTTCGAGGCCGCGGGACGAAGCAACTGCCGCACCCGCGCCTGGAAGGCCGGACGCGCGTCATCCGTCACCAGACGGTCGTCGAGGTTGCTGAGGCCGCGCGTCACGCTCGCGGCGATGTTCGCGTTCTCGCCCAGATCGATCGCCTGCACGAACTTCAGGTAGTCGCCGATCGGCGCTCGCCCCGCCTGCACGAGAGCCCATGAATCGCGGAGGATCGACAACCGCTCGGCCGAATTCAGCGACCGCGCGCCGGTTAGCAGCGCGGCGAAGTTCTTCGGCGCATAGGCGGTGCGGTAGTAGCCGACGCCGTTCGCGTTTCCGTCGAGCCAGCTCTCGCAGTGCGGGAGCTCGAACGTCTGCGTGGCCTCGGTGAGCAGGCGGCATTGCGTGTCCGAGGGACGGCGGAGACAAACCGGGATCTGCCATCGCTCGTCAGAGCCTTTGGCCATGAGCGCGCGGTCGAAGAAGAATCGTTGCTGCGAAAGGGTGACTCGCGTCTTGCCGTCTTTGCATGAGCTTTCGACTATCACCAGCGGGATTCCCGTCTGCTCGATGAACGAGCGCATCAGAGGAATGACCGGTTTATGCGACGTTTCGGCCAGCGAGCTCCATAGATCCTCGGCCGTGGCATTGCCGTAGGCATGCTTCTTCAGGTAGGCGCTGACGCCGGACCGGAACGTCTCCTCGCCGAGGAAAGTCTCCAGCATCCTGAGAACCGCCGCGGTCTTGCCATAGGTGATCTCATCGAAGGCGGCGAAGAGCTGTGCCGGATCTTCGAGGCTGGTCCTCACGGGATGGGTCGAGCGGAGCGAGTCGTCGTAGATTCCCTGGTTGACAGCCCAGTCCGGCAGATTCCAGTCAGGGCGCCATTGCTTGAGCGGCTTCTTCTCGATCCACTCTGCGAACCCCTCGTTGAGCCAGGTGTCATCCCACCACTTCATCGTTACCAGGTCGCCGAACCACTGGTGGGCGATCTCGTGCGAGATCATGTTGGCGGTGAACTGTTGACTTGCAAGCGGCGAGTCCTTCTCGTCGAGGAGAATCTCGTCGCTGCAGAAGATCGATCCGGCGTTCTCCATCCCCTCGAGGAAGTCAGGACCGGCGGTGATGTCGAGCTTGCCGAACGGGTACTTGATCCCGAAATAGTGTTCGTAGAAAGACAGCGATGCCTTGGCCACTTGCAGAGTAAATTGCAATCGCCCCTTGTTCTCCGGCGGCGCGCAGACGCGGACAGGAATCCCATTCACGGTTTCCTGCGCGCACTGGAAGTCGCCGACCGTGAGCGCGACCAGGTAGGTGGACATCTTCGGCGAGGTGGAGAAGCGGATGGTGTGCTTGCCGGCCGGCCCGGCGGTATCAGACACAATGCTGCCGTTGGAGATCGCGGTGTCGCCGTCATCGACGACCGCGGTAATATCAAATGTGGCCTTGAAGTCGGGCTCGTCGAAACAGGGGAAGGCCCGCCGCGCGTCGACAGGCTCGAACTGAGTCACCGCGTACTTCCGCCGCGCAGTGTGCGATTGGTAGAAGCCGTGCAACTGGTCATTGAGCCTGCCGGTGAACCGAAGGTGAATCTCCGCCGGTCCCGCAACCAGCGCCTCGGGGAGGGTGAGCTTTGCCGTCTGTACCTTGGGGTCGAGCACGACGGCGGCCGGGTGCGAAGTCCCTCCGGCGGTGACCGTGGCCTGGCTGAACTCGATCTCAATCGCATTCAGCTCGATGGTCGTGACCGGCTTGCGGACGCTGACGTTGATCGTCTCCTCTCCCGCGAACGTGCCATGCGCCAGGTCGGGAGCAAGCTGAATGGCGTAGTGCTCCGGGATGACGGTACGCGGCAGCCGCTGGGCGATGGCGGGAAAAGCAAGGAGTGAGAGGAGGCAGAGAAGGCTCAGCCGGTGTTTCATTTGGTTTGTCTACGATCGAGGCGTGTGTGTGGATTCCTATGAATGGTTGGTAAGTCTCACTAGCTCACGCGAAGACGCGAAGACGCGAAGACGCGAAGAAAAGAAGCGTCACCTTCGCGTCTTCGCGTGACCAAGCCCTTTCGTTCTGGTACTTATACGGACGTGAGCGTCCCTCCTAAGGTTGAACGTTGGTTCGCGGCCCTGTGCCTGTTTCCTGTTCTCGTCACGGCCAGCGTTTATCTCGAAGCGATCGTGGCCACGATGACTCTTCACCACTGGCCGATCCCCAGCATCGACGATCCGAAGAGTCTGACGACATGGCCTCTTCACGCCGTTTCCACGATCCTGATTCTGGCAATCTATCCGCTGCTGGTAATTCTGCTCGCGATCGCGCTGAAGAACTGGCGCGTGCTGCGCGTGCGCAGCAGATACTGGATCTGGATGGGCGTGTACGTCGTGGGCTACGCGGTTCTCATCCTCTCGTCATACGTTGACCCGTGGCGGGTGTGGTACTGGTGGTGGGATTGAAAGGTAGCCATGCCCCTGCTCTTCTCATACGGCACCCTGCAACAGGAAACCGTTCAGCTATCGACGATCGGCAGACGGCTCAA
>Ga0307470_10000269_pt1 | contig 32183 bp, 34 predicted proteins | sample atmos_gasesAM3C__FD_204565 | JGI IMG/M metagenome (GOLD analysis project Ga0307470, IMG submission 204565) | Hardwood forest soil microbial communities from Morgan-Monroe State Forest, Indiana, United States - atmos_gasesAM3C_05 | ecosystem: Environmental > Terrestrial > Soil > Temperate forest... | reverse complement strand
GGCAAGTCTCTATAGGTCAACCACTTGAACTCTCCCCGAATCCGTTGCCTATCTGGCGCGCCCGCAACGATGAGCGACTTCGTCCCCGCATTCTTGGACTCAAATGAGGTTTTTGGGTGCCACATTGCGCTCCGGATGCAACGCTTTACAGCGTCGCGAAATCTCTGTATCACTCCTGCCGCCATGAAGCGTGCAAAGCAGAAGCGCCGAAAGCAGGCCGACGCGCCCGCGCCGTCTCCTCCGCAACGTCCGGCAGCGTTCGTCATCGCGGCTCTTTCGGCCGCCGCCTTCGTCGTTCTCGCCCTCGGCAACATCAGAGCCACGTCGCCGACCACGGACGAGACCGTTCACCTCGTGGCCGGCGAGCGCTCTCTGGCGGCGCATGACTATCGTTTGAGTCCCGAGCATCCTCCCCTCTTGAAAATGATGGCCGCGATTCCGCTTCGATCGATGCGGGTCTGGCCCGACGAACGCGGCGGCTATGGATCGAAGACGCTGGGCCTCCTCAACGAATCGTGGGCAATGGCGGTAACCAATCCCATGGCGGCGTGGTATTACGCGCACCATCTGCTCTATGGAGTGCGCGATGCGGCTCTGGTGCGTCTTGGCGCAGAGGCCTCCAGCGTCCCATCGACGGCCGCGCTGACACCGGGCGATTTTCTGAACGACTCCGCGACGATGTTCCTTCGTGCACGAACAGTGATGCTGCTGTGCGGTGTCCTGCTGGCAGCGGCGATCTTCCTCTGGTCGATGGAGGCCTGGGGACCACGGGCGGCTGCGTTGTCGACGCTGCTTTTCTGTTTCGACCCGAATTTCATCGCCCACAGCGGTCTGGTGACAACGGATGTCGGCACTACACTGCTGATATTCGCCAGCGTATGGTTGTTCTGGCGACTGTGCCGGACTTTTTCGTGGCCGAACGTGGCCGCATTCGCGCTCTGCTTTGGCCTGGCTCAGGCGGCTAAATTCTCGGCGCTGCTTCTCGTCCCCACGGTCATTGCCATCGCGCTGACGCAGGGTCGCCGCCAACTGCCACGGATCGCGCTGGCCATTGGCATCGCCTTCGTGAGCACGTACATCGTGCTCTGGGCCGCGTATGGGTTCCGCTTTTCGATGGCCGCCGACCCACGGCGTGCGGCGTCGGAGGAAGCGGCGGCGCGTGCAACGCTGGCGCAGCGAGGGCTCGACGGTCCAGTCACGGATGGGCACCCGCCCATACGGCAGTTAGTCGAAGAGTCGGCCGTTCGACGCGTGCTCGCCGATGAGTATCCGAACGGTGCGCCGCCTGCCGAAGCGCGCCGCGCCCGAACCTCGACGCCCGTCGGCTTGCTGGGTCGGGCCATCATCTTCGCGGCCGGTAATCGACTCCTCCCTGAGGCGTACCTGTACGGGATGGCGGTTCTGCAGGACAGCATGACCGTCCGCAATTCGTTCCTCCGGGGTGAATACTCGATGACCGGTTTCAGCGACTACTTTTTCTGGACCTTTGCTTACAAGACACCGTTCCCGGCGATCGTGGCGATCGTGGCCGGACTCTTTGTTGCCGTTCGGCGCAAGCCCGCGGGGTTGCTTCCGTTTCTGCTCTGGCCGATCGCGATTTACTTCATCGTGTCGGTCCGGTCGGGCGTCAACATCGGCCACCGCCACATCCTGCCGATCTACCCGTTTCTTTACGTACTGTGCGGATCGCTGGCATCTCTTTGGGAAACGATGGAACCCCGCCGGCGCATGATCGTCGCGGTCTGCGCAATCGCGTGGATCGCCACGGCAAGTCTCTTCGTCTTCGCTGGAACACCCGCGCCAATCTGGGCGCGTCATCTTTCGTACATGAACGAACTGGCTGGAGGTCCGGATCGCGGGTTTACGCGTCTTGTCGATTCAAATCTCGATTGGGGGCAGGACTTGCCGCGACTTTCTGCGTGGTTGCGCGAACATCACGCTGAGGATCCCATCGACCTCGTTTACACAGGCACAGCGGATCCGCGGTACTACGGAATTCGTCACCACAATCTTGCCCTAGGCTACTTTGCTGAGCCGGCCCTGGCTCCTGGTGACGTTCCGCCATCCCGCTACTTCGCCATCAGTGCCACGGCGTGGCAGGGGGCGACGCTCGCCGCCGACAGCCGTGACTACTGGCGTTCATTCCTCGCGAAGAACGGAGCCGTGCTCGAAGGCAAAGCCGGCTATTCGATGTTCATCTACCGTCTGAGGGAGCCGTCGAAGTAGCGGTAAACTTCGCGCCCTATGAACCGGATCATTTCGATTTCTCTCCTCGTTGCCATCATTCTCGGCGTGGGCTGTCGTCCCGCCGAACAACAATCCACGGCCGCCGCGAACGACATTCCCATCGGCGTCTACGCCGCCACGAGCGGTTCCGAGGCCGCGTTCGGGCAGGCCACGGTGCAGGGCGAAAAGCTCGCCGCCGAGGAGATCAACAACAACGGCGGCGTCCTCGGCAGGAAGATCCGGCTGATCATCGAAGATGATCTGGGCAAAGCGGAAGAGGCGGCGTCCGTCGTGACGAAGCTCATCACCCGCGACAACGTCATCGCCATTCTCGGCGAGAACTCCTCGAATCAGTCGCTGGCCGCGGCTCCGATCTGCCAGGCATCGAAGGTGCCGATGGTCTCGCCGTCATCGACCAATCCGGCCGTCACGAAGAAGGGCGACTACATCTTCCGCGTCTGCTTCACCGACCCGTATCAGGGGAAAGCGATCGCCATGTTCGTCCGCACCAACCTGCAGGCGACCACCGCGGCGATCCTGCGCGACAACAAGAACGACTACTCGGTCGGCCTGGCCGAGGTCATCCGCAAGGAGTTCACCGCGCGCGGCGGCACGATCGTGGCGGAACAGAGCTACAGCGGCGGCGACAGCGATTTCCGGCCGCAGCTCACCACGATCAAGGCCGCCAATCCGCAGGTGCTCTTCATCCCCGGCTTCTACACGGAGGTCGGTCAGATCGCCATCCAGGCGCGCGACCTCGGCATCACCATTCCGATGGTGGGCGGCGACGGCTGGGACTCGCCGACGGTCATCCAGATCGGCGGCAAATCCGTCGACGGTTGCTACTTCTCGGATCATTACTTCTTCGGCGAGCCGCGCCCCGCGGTCAAGCGTTTCGTCGCCGAGATCCGGCGACGCTCCGGCAAGGATCCCGACGCGAACTCGGCCCTCGGCTACGACGCGCTCTACACGCTGACCAATGCCATCAAGCGCGCCGGCTCGCTCGACCGCAAAGCCATCCGCGACCAGATCGCCGCCACGAAGAACTACCAGGGCGTCTCCGGCGTCATCACCATGGGCCCGGATCGCGATCCGATCAAGCCCGTGGCGATGATCAAGATCGACGGGGGAACGACGCATTTCGCTGGGTGGATACAACCGTAAGGCTGCGCTTCGCGCGTTACCACACCGCCAATTGACAACCGAGCCGACCACTGACCACCGACAACCGACAACGCGCTCCGCGCAGACAACGCGCTTCGCGCGATAATGCAGCATGCTCGCGAAACGACTTACGCCGATCCTGAATGTCTCGAACATCGTGGAGAGCTTCGCCTGGTTTGAACGATTCGGGTGGAAGAAGGGATGGGACTGGGGCGATCCGCCGACGTTCGGCGGTGTCTGCTCGGGCGAATGCGAGATCTTCCTCTGCGAAGGTGGCCAGGGCGGCCGTGGCAAGAGCGCCTTTTCGGTAACGTCCGGGGACGATGGCGAGGAGTCGGCGGACAAGGGCGTCTGGATGTCGATCTGGGTGGACGATGTCGACTCCATCCACAAACATTGTCTCGAACAGGGCCTGGAGATCACCTGGCCGCCAACCGACGAGCCCTGGGGTGTTCGCGAGATGCACGTGCGCCATCCCGACGGGCATGTCTTCCGAGTCAGCCAGAGCCTCGAGGGCGAGGAGTAGGCGCCACGGGAACGCTGCATACATTGCTGGCTGCCTCAGAACAATTCAGCGCCAAGTATGCCGACGGCGCGGCGAATCATCTGGCCATGGCTCTCGTCGCGCTCGAACGCCTCGGTGCCAATGATGATCGCCTTCGCCAGTACGCCGGGTTCTACGAGCGACGATTGCGTTCGAAGCCCGCCGATGAACCTCCACTCCCGAATGACAACTGGAAGGAGGCGATCGGCAGACCGGCGTTGGAGACAACGCTTGCCCGGAGGTTCGCCGTCGACCTGCGAGCAAAGGGGAGGGATGCTCTTCTCCATGAAGTGATCGCGCGACTGACTCCGGGTGTTGCCAGCGAAGCCTTCCACGGACTCATTCGCACCGCCTACGCAGTAGAGAGCGGTGACGATGTCGACATCCCCGACGCGCTCACGTCATGGGTCATCGGCTATGCGGAGTTGGGACGGCGCAATGAGCAGCGATGGGACACAGCCGCGGACGCCTTCGCCGCCATGCATCGCGATGAGCGTTTCCCGAAAGACTTCGCGTCGCGGAGCATTACCGCGAGCATCCTGAAGGTCATCGCCATCCCCGCCTTCGATGATTACCGCTTGGCGATCAGGAATGTGGAGCTTCGGGACCTGGCGAAGATGGCCGTATTGATCTACCTCGCCACCGGCGACTTCACGGTTCTCCATCTCGTGACGGCGTGCCATGCCACGCGTGTTCTGGTTCCGTATCTCGCTGCCGATGCCGTCGACCACCTTGCAGTGGCGATGCTGGCCGCGTACGCATCCGTCGGGCGGCCGGCCTTCGACGTCGCGATCCAGCCCGCGCAGGACCTTCCTGATTGGCCGGCGCTGGCCGCGCGCGCGATCAACCGCGACGATGAGCACGACCTGAAACTCGTCTACAGTTGTCGGAAAGAAGAGGAGCACTACGGCTGGCGCCTGCACCGGATGGCCGCGGCGCTCAGACTGAACCGCAGGCCGGCCAGCGCATGATCGTTCACCTCATCGACGGGACGTATGAGCTGTTCCGCCACTTCTTCGGCATCCGCCGTTTCCGGAAGAGCGATCCTCCATTCGGAGCGGTGGCCGGCGTTCTCGGCACGGTCGCGCAGATGCTCGAAGGGGGCGCCACCCACGTCGGTGTGGCCACGGATCACGTCATCGAGTCCTTTCGCAACGATCTCTGGCCCGGCTACAAGACCGGCGCCGGGATCGAGCGCGCGTTGTGGGCGCAGTTTCATCCGCTGGAACAGGCGCTCGTTGCCATGGGTGTGGCCACGTGGCCGATGATCGAGCTCGAAGCAGACGATGCCCTTGCTTCCGCGGCCCACCTTGCGGCCGGCGATGCGCGCGTGGAGAAGGTGTGCATCTGGACGCCGGACAAGGATCTGGCGCAGTGCGTGGTGGGGGAGCGCGTCGTGCAGGTCGATCGGAAGAGCGGCCAGATCCGCGACGATGCCGGCGTCCGCGCCAAGTTCGGTGTCGCCCCCGCGTTGATCCCCGACTATCTGGCCCTGGTCGGTGACGCCGCGGACGGCTATCCCGGCATTCCTCGCATCGGAGCGAAGACCGCCGCCCAGCTCCTGGCCACCTACGGGCCCATCGAACAATTTCCCGCCAAGGTGCTGAGCGATGAAAACCGCGAGCACGCGCTGCTCTTCAAGAATCTGGCGACTCTGCGGACGGACGCGCCGCTCTTTGACGATGTGGAAGAGCTGCGCTGGCGCCGGCCGGATCCGTCGTTCACGTCGGTAGCGGAGAAGATCGGAGATCCGCGACTGGCCACGAGGATGAAGAAGCTGGCGAAGTAGCGCCGGCCGCCGAGCCGGCGGCGGTCCAGCCGGCGAGCCGCCGGCGCTACGTTGTTACTGCGGTTTCACGGAGTGATGACGCTTGGGCGGCGGTGTGTTCCCCCCGGCCTTGGCCGCCTCGAAGGCACCGATGTCGGCGGCGAGAATGCCATCGCCATTGCCGTCGTTCCGAAGCAGGCCCCGCTGGTCGGTCGGAGGAGCGATGCCGGTGTCGCCGGCGTCGATGGCGGGACTGCCGTCGCCGAGGGCCATCGTCTGCGTCAGCCCGCCGTTGTCTGTGAGCGGTCCGAGGAGCGGATTGGCCACGGTCACGCCGGAGCAGGTCGAGTCGCCGAACTGCAGGTTGTGCCCTCCGGTGAACGTGCCGGCCGACGCGTTCGCGCAGTTGCCGCCGTTGTTGCTGGCGATGATGGTGTTGTTCATTGCCGTCACCGGTGTGCGGTTGCCGAAGTAAACGGCGCCGCCGGATCCCGTGGCGGTGTTTCCGGCGATGGTGCAGTTGGTGATCGTGACCGGCGCGGCGCTGATATCGATCGCCGCCCCCTGTCCGTTGGACCCCGTCGCCGTATTGCCAGTGAAGGTACTGTTCGTGATCGTGACGCTGCTTCCGGTGTTGAGATCCTCGACGTCGATGGCGCCACCGGCGAAGGACGTCGCGGAGTTGCCGTTGAACGTGCAGCGATCGATCGACATGACCACCTTGAAGGTCGCATTGCTGAAGATGTCGATGGCGCCGCTGTCCTGTGCCGTATTGCCGCTGAATGTCGAGTCGGCGATGGAGGCGTTTCCTCCCTCCATACTGATCGCGCCGCCGGTGCCGCCAGTGTTGTTCTGGAATAGACAGTGCGAAATGGTCAGCGACGCGTTGGAACAGCCGGCGCAGTTCTCCTGAAAGATAGCGGACCCATGGTTCTTCGAGAACGTGACCGTGTCCAGCGTCAGCTTTCCGAAGTTCTGAATGGCTCCGCCGACCCCAAACCCCGTGGTGATGTTACCGTTGGCGAGGGTGATGTGCCTGAATGTCGCATCGCCGAGCGATGTCGGGTTGCCGGAAACGCCCGCAATCTCCGAGGTGATTCCGGCCCCGTCCAGGGTGATCGTATCGCCGCCGTCGATGATGACCTTTGGGTCAGTCGCGCCGATGATCACCGTGTTCGTGACGTTGATGGTCTGCTGCCCGGCGCCACAATTGAAGGTGATGGTGCCGCCGTTAGGGATTGCTGCCTGCAGAGCCGCCGACGTGCAGGAGCTTGGAGTTCCGCTTCCCACCACGCCGGCCAGCGCAGCAGTCGACAGGAACGCCGCACCGGCGAGCATGAGAAGGGGTCGGGAGACGGAATGATGCAGCACGGCCATACGAGTCAAAATAGAGCTCCTTAGATTGCCGACTCTCACTGGATCGGGGGCGCCGGACGGCAACCCCGTTCGTTCATCACATATTAGGTTCGTGGTGAACAGGATGCGGTGACCTGGCTCACGGAGACCAACGGTTCTGCTACTCCAACCGCGCCTGCCGGATGTAGTCGAGCCGCGGGAACGCGCGCATCAGATAGGCGTTGCCTCCGGCGAAGAGCGCGTCCTGATGGCCGGCGCGCATTCCGCCGCCGGCGGTTTCTCCGTAGCCGGAGTAGAGGTGATCGACGACTTCCATGCCGGAGGTGATGACCCCGAACGGCGCGAAACCCTGCGCGTCGTATGAGCGGTTGTCGGCGAGGTTGATGAACACCTGCGTCGCGCGTGTGTTCGCCGTCGTGAAGGCATAGGCGATCGTCCCGCGCACATTCGACTGCCGCGGCGGATCGTCTGGAATGGTGGCCGCGCGCCAGGCTTGCGCAACCCGAGGATCGCCCGGGATGCCGAACTGCGCGAACGCGCCCTGACGCACGCGGAAGAAGCGCTGGCCGTCGAAGAACCGATGCGCGACTAGGTTGTAGAAACGGTCGGCACCGATCGGCGCCCAGCTCCGATGCACCTCGACGATGAAATCGCCCTGGCTTGTGGAAAACCGGACGCGGAACAGCTCCGGAGCTTGCGCATTCAGATGCGGGGAGTGCGGGTCGAGCAGAAGGGGAGCGCAGGCGATGAACAGGAGTGCGATGAGGGTGAGGCCGGGGCGCATGGCGGGGCATTCTCTCCCAGGCCGGCATGGCTCTGCATGCGATCTGGGAGTACATTGGATGGAAGCAGGCGGTATGGTGCCATGTTCGGAGAGTCGATGCGATATCGAGTCGTGCTTCATGAGTCCAGACGAGGGTTTCGCGGTGGGTTGCCCGGGGCTTCCAGGGTGCTGGTCACAAGGAGCAACCGAGGCCGAGGCGTTGGACAACATCCGTTCGGCGATCGAGGAGTACCTTGGTGCCATCGATGAGTTCAGGGCACTCCTATAGCTTCGATATTGACACCTCCTCCCTTCGCCGCTACTCTCCCAACACGAATGAACGCGCAGCCCAAGTTGTGGTGGTTTAGCCGCATCTAGCGGGCAGCGCGCATGCGCCCCGCAGCGGGAAGGGGCGCGCATATCGGCCGGTCAGCAACCAAACCTCTTCTCGATACGGGAAAGAGGTTTGTTGATGCAATTGGTCGTCACGATCTTCGAAGAGACGCCGGAAAGGGCCATCGACGCGATCCGTGCCTTGCACGCCGATCACGACGCCATCGAACTGCGCGCCGATGCCTTCGCCGGACGCGCGGTCGACTGGCGCGCGGTGCGTGCGGCGACGGGGAAGCCGGTCATCGCCACGAATCGCGGCTGCAGACATGTCGACATCGAGGCGGCGATCGAAGCGGGGATCGACTTCGTCGACGTCGAGTACGGCGCCGGGATTCCCGATGTTCATCGCGACCGGTTCGTCCGCTCGCATCACGACTACGCCGGTATGCCGGACATCGATCGGCTCATGCCGGAAATGCGTGACGCGGAGCATGGGAAGATCGCGGCAACGCCCCGCAATTTCGCCGAGAACGCGCGGCTGCTGGCGCTGCTCAACGGCAGCCGAAACCTGACGGTCATCGGCATGGGAGGGCGTGGGTTGTACGCGCGCATCCTCGCTCCCTTCTTCGGATCGGCGTTTCAGTTCGTCAGCATCGACGAAGCGCGGCAAGCCGCGCCGGGACAACTCTCGCTGCAAGCGGCGCTGGCGATCTATGGTCCGAATCGACAGCGATTGCGCGCGGAGAGGATCTTCGCCATCGCCGGCAATCCGGCCGCGCATAGCGGCTCGCCTGCCATTCACAACGCCATCTTCCGCGCCCGCGGCGTGGCCGCGGCGTACGCCATCTTCGAGACGGACGACTTTCTCGACATCGCCGAGCCGTTCGCCCAGGCCTGGCCCTTCGCGCCGCACGGCCTGTCGATCACAGCGCCGTTCAAGGAAGAAGCACTGGCATTCGCGGAGGCGATCGGCGCGGATATTCGTGAGAATGCGCGGGAGGCCGGGGCCGTGAACACGCTGGTGCGCATCGGCGGCCGGATCGTGGCCGACAACACGGACGTGGACGGTTTCGCGACGCTCATTGGCAGAACGAACGCGCGCACGGCCGCGGTGATCGGCGCGGGCGGCACGGCACGGGCGGCGCTCGTTGCCCTGCGCCGCGCCGGCATCGATGCCATCGTCTTCAATCGGACCGCGGGCAAACTGAACGCGCGCCCACTCGATCAGCGGACTGGGTGGCGTGGCGACCTTGTCATCAATACGTTGCCGCGGAACGTCTCCCTCTCGCTGCCGGATGCCGGTACCATCATCGAGGCCGCGTACGGCAGCGACTCTGACGCAAACTTTACCGGGCTCGATCTCCTGCGCGCACAGGCAATGCGACAGAGCGAGCTTTTTCTCGAGGCATGTCAATGAACCTGGATGATCTTCGCAAGGATTACGACATCGTTCCCATCGCGCGCGAATTGAGCGCCGACGCCATCACGCCGGTAGCGGCATTTGCCGCGCTCTCCGGCGACGGTGAGGCTTTTCTGTTCGAGAGCGTCGAGCGCGGCGAAAACGTCGGACGCTACTCGTTCGTCGGCTTCGAGCCGCGACGCAGCCTCCGCTTCGACAAATCGACGCCGGATCCGGTCCGTGTGTTGAACGAGGAGTTGAAGCCGTTGCGCGTCTACGGCGAAGACTCGCTCCCGCCGTTCTTCGGCGGCGCCGTTGGTTTCTTCGGCTACAGCGTGGCTGGCTGGAGCGAGCGCATCCCTGACTCGTATCGAAACGAGAGCGGCATCCCCGACGCCCGGCTGGTCTTTTTCGACAACGTAGTCGTCTTCGATCACGTCAAGCAGCGCCTTTACGTCATCGCCAATCTCTTCACTTCGGACGCGCACGCGTCGTTCGAGGAGGCGAATGCGCGCCTCGACCGCGCCATCGAGCGGCTGCGCGCCGCCCGCGTCGATCTGCTCGCGTTTCCGGACAAGGGCGCGGACGTGGCCTTCACTTCCAACATTCCCAGGGCCGACTTCGAAGAGGTCGTCAGGGCGGCGAAAGAAGAGATTGTCTCCGGCGAGATCTTCCAGATCGTGTTGTCGCAGCGGTGGAGCACCGACTTTCCGGAGTCGGACGCGCTGACGCTCTACCGCGTGCTGCGCTCGATCAATCCGTCGCCGTACATGTTCCTGCTGCGCACGCCGGAGTGCACGCTCGTGGGCGCGTCGCCGGAGATGCTGGTGCGCGTGGACGGCACGCGCGCGGAGACGCGGCCGATCGCCGGCACCCGCCCGCGCGGCGCGACGCCCGCCGAGGACGCTGAGCTGGAGCGCGCACTCCAGGCCGACCCCAAGGAGCAGGCCGAGCATCTGATGCTGGTCGACCTCGGGCGCAACGATCTCGGCCGCGTCTGCGTCAGCGGCTCGATCTCGGTCTCGGATTTCGCCCACATCGAGCGCTATAGCCACGTCATGCACCTCGTCACGAACGTCCAGGGGACACTTCGCAACGATCGCAGCCCGGTCGATCTCTTTCTCTCTTGCTTCCCGGCCGGCACGCTCACCGGCGCGCCGAAAATCCGGGCCATGCAACTGATCGACGAGCACGAGACCACCCGCCGCGGTCCGTACGGCGGCGCGGTGGCCTACTTCGGCTTCAGCGGTAACATGGACTCATGCATCGCTATCCGTACGATCGTGCTGGAGAACGGCCACGCCTCGGTGCAGGCCGGCGCCGGCATCGTTTACGACTCCGACCCCGCCCGCGAGTACGACGAGGCGATGAGCAAGTCGGCGGCGTTGAAGCAGGCCATCAGCGTGGCGAAGAGGGTGCTGGGGCCTACGTAGCGCCGGCCGCTGGCCGGCTGGACCGCTGCCGGCTCGGCGGCGGTAGACGTGTAAACCGCCAGCGAGCCCCTTCGGCTCCGCTCAGGGCAGGCGCTGGCGGTCCAGCCGTCGAGCCGACGGCGCTACGCTGCGCCGCCGATAGAATGCGTCCCGATGCTCCTGGCGCTTACACGCGAGGTCCCGGAATCGATCAGCCGCTGCGAGTTGACGCACATCTCCCGCAGCCCGATCGATATCGTGATCGCTCGCGCACAACACAAGGCGTACGAAGAAGCACTCTCGAACGCCGGTTGCACGATCCGTCGTCTGCCGGCGACCGATGACTTACCCGACTCCGTCTTCGTAGAGGACACGGCGGTCGTGCTCGCCGAAGTGGCCATCATCACGTGTCCGGGCGCCCTCTCGCGCCGGCCGGAGACTGAGTCCGTCGCCGCCGTGCTGCGCGAGTATCGGGAGTTGCTGTACATCGAGGCGCCGGCGACCGTCGATGGCGGCGACATCCTGCGCGTCGGCCGCACGATCTTCGTCGGCCAGTCCAGCCGGACGAATGCCGCCGGTTTCAGCCGGCTCTTCGAAGCGTTGCCCCGCTATGGCTATTCGGTGCGGCCGCTGACGCCCCTCGGCTGCCTCCATCTCAAATCGGCTGTGACCGCGTTCGCCGAAGACGGAATCGTCATGAATCCGGAGTGGGTCCATTCCGCTTTCTTTTCCGGACTGAGAATCATCCACGTCGATCCATCCGAACCGTCCGCCGCCAATGTCCTGCGCGTGGGAGAGGTCGTCCTCTGCGCCGCGGCGTTCCCGCGGACGGCGCAGCGTCTGCGAACGGCCGGGATGGACGTGCGCATGGTCGACATGTCGGAGCTTGCGAAGGCCGAAGGAGCGCTGACGTGTTGCAGCGTCATCGTGTCTTCAAGGGGCGTATAGCGTCTCGCAGGAGTAGGCCGCTTCTCAACTCATCTGACTGGCGAGCTGACCAGCCCCTGCATGCTGCCAAGTCGCAACCAGATGTCCTTCAGCGGCAGGTAGAGAGGGTCGCTTAGAACTTCTCGACGACTCCGCGAAGCTCTGAAGACGGGGGAGTCGAAAGAAAACGCGAACTCTTCAAATTCGAGCCAGGCAACGTTTGCGTTCAGCTTCTCAGTTGCAACCTGATAGAACCGCTTCCGTTCGCCGCGAAGGTCTGACAGATCGATTCGTAAGCCGGAATCTGGGTTGTGATATCTCATTCAATGACAAGTTGGTGACATCAGTTCGCTTTGTCAAGGCAGTTTTGATCGAGCGAGTCGTTTCCAACACGTCATTCGCTACTACCCCCCCACCGCCCTCCCGCTCGCATCAACAAACCTAACCTTCACCGCCCCCAGCGTGTGCAGCAACTCGGCGATCCGCGCTTCCGCGTTCTGCTGCGCCATCGGGAGGATGCCCTTGTGCATTGCCTCGTTGCGGATGTTCTGCTCGGCGAATTGGCGGGCGCGGCCTTCCATGCCGATGTCGGCGCGGCGGAAGACGCCGGTGCGGCGGTCGATGACGTGGGAGGCTCGGTTGTCGATCCGCGAGACGAGAATCTGCGGTGGTGGCAGGTGGACGACGATCGTGCCGTCCGGCTCGCGATGGATGTCCTTCGGCTGCAGGAGCGCGAGGTCGACACCGGCGATCACGTCGCCTGCGGCGTAGAGTGTCAATTCGTCGCCAGCCAGCGCGTTCGGGATCAAGTCGTACGACTGCCGGATCGTGCTGACGCTCACCACGCGCATGGTGGCCGTTTCGAGGCGATTCAGCTCGCGGACGCGCGTGACGAGCGTGCCGATGTCGGCCATCTCTTCTTTGCGCGTCACGGTACTGATCGCTATCTGCGCGACGCGGTGCATGATGACCCTCGCCGCGACGAAGACGCCAAGGAGCATCAGCACCAGCGCGGCGAGAAGGACGTAAATCTGGCGTCGTGTCATCGATTCCACAATTTCGGTTGCTTTTGGAATTTTCTGCTATCCTGCCGCTCTCCCGGTAGGATTCAAAGAAGCATTCAAGGGGTTACGGTGACCCCGCTGGCCATCGGCCATCGCGAGGCAGGGGATTAGTCGATTAGTGGATTCGTCAGCTCCGATCGACCAATCCACCCATCGACTCATCCACGACTCACGCACCGCTATCCCTTCTCAGCCGCCACTGCTTCTCGATGTGGCCGGCAAAGCTTGACCTGCCGGTTTCGAGCCACTCCGTCAGGAGGTCGACGCTGATCTCATCCAGCGAGTCGATGATGGCCAGACTTGCAGCCTGTGCAACGCGCTCGATCGGCTTTTCGAGCAGCGCTACGACTTTCGCCGATCGCGTGAGACGCCATGCCAGCTCCTCGTCGCGATTCATGGCCAGGATGCGGTTCGCGAGCAGAGTCAGCAGCACGGCGGCGTTCCAGTTCGTCGGCCGGTCCCAGCGCGGAGGAACGACGAAGTCGGCGGCGTCGAGCTCGCCGGCCAGCGCGGCGATGTGGCGTTCCGTGGCCAGTCGGATTGGCCCGAGGTCGGCGTGAAAGAGCATCTCGTAGTGGTCGTCGCGTGCCTCGCCGGTGAGCGATCGCGCCAGCGCGTTGCGCGCGGTGGCGTCCAGCTCCACCGGTACGCCCGCAAAGAAAGAAGCCTGGTGCGCCCTGGCGAGGTCCGCGAGTTGCGCCAGCGCCACGAGATCAGTCGTCACCGGAAAGATGATGGGGATGACCAAGCCCCATCGCAACGCCCGCTCCCTGGCCTCGGCGAAGAGCGCTTCGAGCCGCGCCAGCTCGAGCGGCCACGCCGCGACGGCGATGACCGCGTCGTCGGGAACCTGATGAGGCAGCGTTCCACGCGTGGAGACGAGTTGCATCGCCGCAACCTGCTGCCCGGCGCAGAACTGCAGCGCTTCCTCCCCGCGTCCGAAGATGACCTCCGCGAACTCTGCGGCATCGATCAACGCGGGGGCGTGAAGCGGATGCCGCGTCGTGCTGCGCTCCAGATCGTCGAGAACGTTATCGCAGACCGAGACTTCGAAGCGATCGGCGCAGGAGGCGCGCAGGTCGAGGTAGTCGATGGCGATCGGCGCGGCGCGCCTCGGGCTGTACGGCGCGATGGTCGTCGCTGCCCAGTACGGCGGCTCCGGGACCTGTGCGCGCGTGAGGCGCAGGTGCGGCGTTTTCTTGTAGACGATCACGTCGCGACAGTGTAGCCGCGTCTCAGCGCGCTACGTATGGGGCGACGAGCGAACGGACGTACTTGGCGATCATGTCCAGCTCGAGGTTTACCCGATCGCCGATCGCGGCGTCGCCGAGGTTCGTGCGTCGCAGCGTCTCCGGGATCAACGCCGCGCCGAAGCTGGCGCCGTCAGGCTCGACGACGGTGAGCGAGACCCCGTCGACGGCGATGGAGCCTTTGTCGACGATGAGCTCCGCATACTCGGCGGGGTAGCTCCAGCGATAGACAGCGAAGTCGCCCTCGGCGGTGATCGACCGAAGCGCTCCAACGCCGTCGACGTGTCCCTGAACGAGATGTCCGCCGAGCCGCTCACCGAGGGCTAGCGCGCGCTCGATGTTTACGCGCACGCCGCCTGTCAGTGTACCCAGCGTGGTGCGGGCGAGCGTTTCGTTCGATACATCCGTGAGGAGTGACCCGTCGTCCTGCGGCAGGACCGTCAGACAGACGCCGTTCACGGCCATGCTCTCACCGCGCGTGAACGGTTCGTCGTCGTCCGTACGCAGGCGTAGCCGCGCCCCCGACGCGAGTAAGTCGAGCGATTCGATGATGCCGGTGTGGTGAATGATGCCGGTGAACATGGTTTTTTGGGGGTGTGGGGAGTAGGGAGTGCGGAGTCGGAGAAGAGACAAGAGCGAGCCTCACTTCCGACTTCCCACCCCCCACTCCCCACACCCACTCCCTTCCTCTACTGATACGCGGTAATCATCAGATCTGCTCCCACCACCTCCACCCGATCAAAGCGAAAACAGTAGGCGTCCATCAACGTCGCGACATCATCGCCACTGTAGAGCGAGGGCGCGGTACTACCGCCGACGATCATCGGCGCGATGAAGAGAATCATCTTCTGCCACAACCCCAGGCTGATGAACTCCGAGAGTACGACGGATCCTCCCTCGACGATTACCGACCGGATGCCGCGCTCGTACAGGCCGGCGAGGAGGGCATCGGGATCGACATCGTCGACGATGTGAATCGTCGCGCCGCCGTCATTGAGAACGTATGCGTCGGGAGGCACGATGCGGCTGCGATCGAGGATGACGCGCGTCCAGCCCGCGGCTGAGGTGTTTTTCCGGAGCCGTCTGGTGAGGTGGGGGTTGTCGGCCCGTACGGTGCCGCCTCCGGCGATGATGGCGTCGTACTCCTCGCGCAGCTCCAGGCTTTTCTGACGCGCCGCCTCGGAGGTAATCCATCGGCTGTCACCAGTCACAGTAGCGAGTTTGCCGTCGAGCGTCATCCCAGCCTTCAGCACGACGAATGGACGTCGATAGGTCACGGCGTGAATAAAGACCTCGTTGAGCCTGCGCGCCTCGTCTTCGAGGACTCCGGTGATGACCTCGATGCCCGCGCCTCGCAGCTTCTCCACGCCGCCGGCCGCGACGGGGTGCGGATCGCGCATGGCCATGACGACGCGGGTGACGCCGGCCTCGATGATGGCATCGACGCACGGCGGCGTGCGCCCGTGGTGTGTGCAAGGCTCCAGCGTAACGATCATCGTCGCGCCGCGCGCGTCGACATCGCGCAGAGCCTCGATCTCCGCGTGCGGTTCGCCGGCCCTTCGGTGCCATCCCTCGGCGATGACGTTTTCGTCGCGCAGGAGCACGCAGCCGACCATCGGATTCGGACTGACGGAGTAGCGGCCGCGCTCGGCGAGGTCCAGCGCGCGGCGCATCAGGTCTTCCACGGGGTTACTCGGTGCTCCAGGGCGGGACGACGCCGTTCATGCGCGCGTAGGCGACCGACTGCCCGAGGTGTTCGTGCAGGTGGTTCAGGGCCATCATGAACGCCGCCCGCTCCGTGCCGTCGTTGCCGAACATTCGGATCGGTTTGTCCAGATCGGCGTCGCTGGTGTTGACGATTGCATTGCGCAGGTAGTCGAACGACCGGCGCAACTCTTCGACCACCCTTGGTTTCTCCGTAACGCGCTCGTACGACCGCGTGTCGAGCGTCGGCTTGTCGCCGACGAAGCTGACCAGGGTGTAGTTGCCGCCCGCCATGTGCATGTAGACCTCGCTGACGGAACGCACGCCGAGGCCCGGCCGCCACGAGTACTTGTCCGCGGGCATGGCCGTGGCCAGCGAAAGGATCTTCTTCTGCATGTCATCGAGGTCATGGAGCAGCTCGGCCCGCACGCCGCTCTTCGGCACGGCCGGGGAGGCGGTCTGCCGGAGCTCGTGGGCGGCGGGTGTGCGTACCGAGGCGAGCGGCACGGCGGCAAGGATCACAATCGCGGCGATAGACGAATGGCGCATTTCTTTGTTCTCGCGGTCGCAACAGGTTACTCCGCCGGATGTTTGCGGGCAACCTGCGCTTGACTGTAACGTGTGTTTCATGAAACAGTCGTTTCATGGCAACGTCGGCGCGTCGTGAGGAGCTTCTCGAAGCCACGGCGAGGTACCTGCTCGAGAACGGTGTCGCGGAGCTATCCCTTCGTCCGCTGGCAGCCGCCATCGGCTCGAAAGCGCGTCTGCTCGTCTACCACTTCGGTTCGAAAGACCAACTGCTGGTCGAAGCCATGGGACTGATTCGAAGCCGCGCGAAGCAGGCGCTGGAAACGATGATGGCGGAACAGGCCGCCGGTACGGACATGGGTGAGCTCGTGCGCCGGCTCTGGCATTGGACAACGTCCACGCGAAACCGGCCCTACCTGCGACTGTTCTTCGAGATGCACGGACTGGCCCTTCAGTACCCGCGGCAGTACGCCTTGTATCTTCAGGGATCCGTCGATAGCTGGATCGAGCTCCTGACCTCCGCGCTGGCGCCGAAGCTCGGCCGGGCACAGGCCATCACCACGGCAACGCTGATCGTCGGCGTCATCGATGGGTTGCTGCTGGACGGGTTGGCCTCGGCTAACTGGAGACGTACGAGCAGGGCACTCAACGAATTTGCGACGCAACTGTCGCGGAAAAGGAGATCAAAGCGATGAAACGCGTATTCATGGTGGGTGTCGCAATCTGGCTGGTGGCAACGATTGCCCTGCGTCTTGGTGGTCAACGGATGTTTTATCCGGACCGGCCGTGGTCGATCATCTCGTTGCTCGCGGTCTCGGCACTGATGATGTTCCTTCTGCCGCGAGGGCTGTTCTCGCGCTTCTCCATCCCTCAGGAGCAGCGTGCCCTGGCCGGCATCGCCCTGGCCGCGCCCGGCATGTTTCTCGACACCGTGAGCGCCATCTGCTTTTCGAGCGTCTTTCCGAACATCCGTCCCGATGCGGCGGGCCTGTTCGGCGGCTGGTTGCTCTTCTGCAACGTGGTGGCGTTGGTGAGCGCCGCCACGTGGGGGTCTAAGCCGGCTTACGGAACGGCTGACGGCGCTGTCGGGTCAGACCAGTGAGCGTTGCGGAATCGCCAGCCGCCGCTTCTGGAATCAACTACTGCGGTGAAGTATCCGTCTTCATCAACCTTCCCGCCTGCACTGTCTACGCGCGTCTCGTGGTACGACATAGCCACCATCACCAGGCCCGGTGCGAGCGGCTGAATGCGCAGGTCCGCTCCCCAGCGTAGCTCGATGCTTTTGATGACATGGGTCAGGCCCTGAATGCCCTCGCGCGCGGCAGCACCCGAGGCAAAGACCAGCTTCCCGTCGGAAACCATGAAGAAGTTCGGAGAGTCGTCGAAGAAGTCGGGCCACGCGGCCGGACCTCGGGCTGTGATGTCGGTCGCGACTCGAGCGACAAACTGGCGCACCGCATCCGTGTCGGACGTTGACGAGGGTGCCGGCGCACTCGCCGACACGCAGGCAGTGATCGAGGCGGCAAGGAGCAGAACGGTGATCGGCAGGATTCGAATGGTTCACCTCGGTTCGCTGCCCGGATGGTACCGCGGCCGAGTATCGCAGGTCTGACGATTCGGTCACGCGAAGGCGCGAAGACGCGAAGATCGAGGAGTCCCCTCTCTGCTCCGTGCCTCCGCGTCTCCGCGTGAGTCCTGGTCACGCACGGGAGGTCATCGATCGCGGCTTCCCAGGTACGGCACAAGCAACGCGATTGCGGCGAAGCCAAGCGGCAGCGTGATCTGTTTCACGATGCGCTCCCAACTCCACTGAACGTGCCAGATGACGTCGTGCGGCGTGACGATGTAGGCGGCGATGAAGAAGCAGACCTGCACCAGCAGCGTGACCAGCAGAAAACGCTCCCGCGTGACGGCACGGCGAAACGCCAGAACCAGGGCCAGGCCGATTCCCAGCCAGAAGACCCGCTCTCCGGCGGAGTACGCGGCCAGCGCGGAGAACATCGGCTGAAGGTGCGCCAGACGGCCGGCGGCGCGCGCGAGGATCGGGCCGGTCGTGAGATCGGTCTGCAGATGATGGAGCCGCCGGAACAGGAACCATGGGGCCACAATCGCCACGGCAGGCCAGAGGCGCGACAGAAATCTCGGAGCGGTGAGCAGGAGTCCCGCCGCGGCGGCGAAGATCAGCGCAAACCCTTCGTTCTTGAAGCTGCCGGCCATCCCCAGGAACAGCGCTCCACGAAGCACGTCGGCGGAATTGGACGTGAGCACCCCTCGGCGCACGTAGAGCAGTCCGACCGTGCCGCTTGCGATCAGTGGTCCCTCGGCCAGTCCAACCCACGGCGAGAAGGCAACGCAGGCAAGGGCCAGCGTGCCGGCGGCGACGATGAGCGGGCTCTCCGTCTCGTCCTTGATGAATGCGCGAACCGCGAGCAGCGCGGCAACGCCGAAGGCCACGTGCAGCACACCGAGCCAGAGGGCATCCCACGATCCGCGGATGAGCGTCTGCACATCGAAGATCAGCGGGAGCAGGATCGGGTAATCGACATGCGCGAATTCATTGAACGGGTTCTCGAGAAAGCGCCAGTCGATTCCGCCCGCGTACCAGAATTCTTTCGCCTTGACTCCCCAGACGGCGATGAAGTCGTACTCGATTGACCCAACCGTGGCAAACAGGGCAAATCCGGCGGTGAGCACCCCGGTCATCAGGTCGATGGCCGCGGAAAGGCACCACTTCCAATTCGGGGAGAAGCGTCGCTCATCGCGCACGCGCTCGTGCGGCTCGCGCCTCAGCACCGCAGCGATCGCAATCGCGGTGACGAGCAGAACGCCGGCGAGCAGCGCGCCGCGCGACCAGCGGATCTCCACGATGGAAAGCAGAAACAGCACCGCCGCGCCGAGCGCACTTCCGAGCAGAAATGACGTGGCCACTCGGAGCGGCAGGCGAGCGTCCCGGTCGAGCAGCATCGACAGCGGCCATCCCGCTCCGATGCAGATGGCGATGGTGAGCAGCGCCGCGCCCATCGTTATCGCTTCTTCAGCAGGATTCCGTACGGATCCCGCCAGTTGTCATCGAATCCCGGGGCCTCGATCTCGTCATCAAAGGACGCCAGGTAATCCGCATGTGCCAGGTTAGCCAGTTGGAGGTGATCCTCGTTTCGCGCCAGGAGAGGTACCACCTGCTTGCCCGGCAGCAGATAGCTGGCCCGGTAATACGCGTAGGCATAGCCGCCTTCCCATTGGCGAAACGGACACCAGATGGCGATCCGGGCGCCCGGCGGCGTGTGGGCGTCGACTCCTTTGAGGAAGTCTTGCAGCCCGGTCATCTTGCGGTAGGGCATCGCTGCAAAGGACGCCTCTTCCTTTGCGCGGTCGATCCTGAAGACCCGCAGATAGAAAGGCTCGAACCCGCCGATCAGGATCAGCAGCAGCGCCGCCGATGCCGCCAGACGCTTCGCAGCCGCGCGCGAGTCGGGCGCTGTTTCCGGCGACTCAGTTGCGGCTTGCATGGTCGAGATCGACAGGGAAGATGTTGGTGCGAAAGGGGGGAATCGAACCCCCATGGTCTAATGACCACAGGCTTCTGAGACCTGCGCGTCTACCAATTCCGCCACTTTCGCATGTCGAGCGGGGAGCCGAGATTCTCGGTTGCAGGCTTCGGAATGTCAATCCGTCGTTTCGTATTCCGACGGGTGCCCCATCGGGCGATGATGGTGGCCGAGCCTTGGGCAAACCAGCGCTGTCGGCCTTCCCACCATAGCGCAAAGGGACTAAGCTGATCGTGCGGATAACTTTCGAGAACCTTCCATGCTGCCCACCGAAGCCGTCTCCGTGATGACGGAACCCGCGAAGCCCACCGTCGTCCCTCCGCCGGAAGACGTCGCTACCGAGATCTGGAACCTCCCGAACTCGCTGACGCTGTTCCGCATCTTCCTCGTCCCCGTCATGGTGGTCGTGCTTCTGACGAAGTACTCGAACTATCTCGGTCTGGCCATCTTCTTCGTGGCCGCGATCACCGACTACCTCGACGGCTACCTCGCGCGCAAGTACCACAAGATGACCCGCCTCGGCGCGCTGCTGGATCCGATTGCGGACAAGCTTCTCATGTCGGCGGCCTTCATCTCGCTCGTCGAGCTCGGTCTGGCACGCGCCTGGATCATCGTGATCATCATCGGCCGCGAGTTCGCCGTCTCCGGGCTGCGCTCCATCGCCGCGCAGCACGGCGTCACGATCGCCGCCTCGCCGCTCGGCAAGACCAAGATGGTCGCGGAGGTGGTGGCCATCGCGCTGCTGATCGTCGGCTACGAGCTGGGCGAGTTCCGCTTCATCGGCGAGATCTCGCTCTGGGTGGTGATGGTCTTCGCGGTCGTGTCCGGCGTGGATTACTTCATCAAGTTCTCGAAAGCTGTGCTGAAGGGGTAGGGTGGCGGTCGCAGGGTCGCGCGGTTGCGGGGTCGCGCGGTATCGAGGTCTTGTAGCCTCGTCGGTCTTGTGCAACCCAGCAACTCAGAAACCCAGTAACCAGCACCGCGAGACCGCGAAACCCCGCGACCCCGAAACCGCGAGAACTACTCCTCCAACGCCTCCAGGCTCCCGAGGATCGACTCGATACGGTTCTTGATCTCGCTGCGTTCTCGCTTGAACCGGTCGTTATCCTCTTCCAGGGTCGATGCGCGCTCGGTGGCGTCGCCCTGCTCCTGCAGGCGGGCGTTGGCGTCGTCGAGCTGGCGGCGGAGGTTGTCACGCTCGCGGCGTAGCTCCTGAATCGTGGCGATCGCTTTCTCGACGCGATCGTTGAGGCGGCCGAGGATTTCGCCCTCTTCCGTTCCGGCAAGGGTCAGTTGGTCGTTGTCGCGATTCTTCTTCACGTTGTTTTCTCTCTCAGAGTAATTTCACCGGCAGTGTGGCGGCCAGCCGCGAGGCGAGGTGCTGCTGGAATCCGGCAATCTCTTCCTGCGTCAGCGAGCGGTCGAAGGCCTGGTACCACATGCCCAGTGTGGTCTTGATGATGTCCTCTGTCCCTTCCGGCACGAAGCGGTCGCGCAAACCGACTTCGTGCAGATGCGGGACATCGAACGAACGAATGGTATCGATGATGCGCTGGTATTCGAGGTCGCGTCCGTGCGTAATGGCCAGGATCATGGGCACGCCAGGGAAGCGCGCCACCGACGCCATCTTCCACTCGGTGTTCGACGACGCGAGGATCGTCTCGACATCGAGCTCCGCAACCGCGACGTCACCTTTGATGCCGAACGTCTGCAGCACCTCGGCAGACAGGAACCCGATGCTGGCGATCTCACGATCGCCATGCCACGCCCCGGCCCGCTTGCCGCTGTGCAGCCAGCGTTGATCCGAGGCCGCGAACGTCACGTCGACGTGCATCTTTGCCGCGATCTGCTCAACGATCCCCTTGACGTCAAAGAAATCGACCGGCCTCTTCGCATCTCCCCAGAACGTCCCGATCGAGCCGTAGAGGACGATGGCGATGCGGTGGTGTTCGCTTACGGGGGAGTCGGTTGTCGGTTGTCGGTTGTCGGAGCTCGGGTGTTTATCTCCGACCCCCGACACCCGACTCCCGACCCCCGCAAGGTGGTACGTTCTCCCCACCTCGAACAGCCCCCCATCGCGCGTGCCATACGAGCGATTGAAGGCGACCGTTTCAAGCAGGCCGGGGAGGAGCGAGAGGCGCATGGCTGCGATCGACTCAGAGAGGGCGTTTGTGATCGCGACAGGCTCTTCGTCGGAGACGAGCGCGTTCCACTCCGGGCGGATGAACGAGTAGTTGATGGCCTCGGAGAGGCCGCAGCCGACGAGGACGTCACGGATGGTGTCCTCGGCGACGTCGGCAGCCTCGCGGCGTACATTGCCTGTGGTGACGCGCGGCAGCGACGCCGGGACGTTATCGAGACCGAAGAAGCGAAGCACTTCCTCGATCAGGTCCATCTCTTCGAAGATGTCGCCGCGGTAGGTGGGGACCGTGACCAGCAGGCCGTCGTGAACCTGCTCCGCTTCGAACCCGAGGCGGCGGAAAAGCTCGAGCGTGTAACCGGGGCCGACAGCATTCGCCGAGGCCTCGTGCAGTCTGCTCGAGCGTAGGCGGATGGTCTTCGGCGCTACCTCGGCGGCGACGATGTCGATCGGTGCTTCGGGGATGCCGCCGCCGTTCTCGAGAATCATCCGTGCCGCTTCCGCGATGACGGCGAGCGTATCGTTGGGGTCGACGCGCCGCTCGAAACGGTACGACGCGTCTGTCTTCAGGCCGAGGCGCCGCGCGGTGCGACGGATCGTCGAAGGATCAAACCAGGCGCACTCCAGCAGCACATTGCGTGTCGACTGCGTGATCTCCGACTCGAATCCCCCCATGATTCCGCCGAGGCCGATGGCGCGCTGCGCGTCGGCGATGACGACGGTGTCGGTGTCGATCTTCCGCATCTCGCCGTCCAGGCTCTTCACCGTCTCGCCGCGATTGCCGCGCCGGACGATGATGGTCTGCCCGGCGACTCGGTCGAGGTCGTACGCGTGCAGCGGATGGCCGAGGGCGATCATCACGTAGTTCGTGATGTCGACGATATTGTTGATCGGTCGGAGGCCGACTGCTTCGAGGCGCCTGACCACGAGGGGCGAGGAGGGCTTGACGGCGATATTGCGGATGACGCGGGCGGAGTAACGCGCGCACATTTCGGGAGCGTCGATGCGGATGATCACATCACGTAGATCGGACTCTCCAGTCCGATCGTGCTCCCGAGAACGGTCGGACTGGAGAGTCCGATCTACGTTCACATCTCTTCCGATCGCAGCGGCCAGCTCGCGGGCCATACCCAGGTGCGACATGGCGTCGACGCGGTTGGTTGTGATCTCGAGATCGAAGACCGTGTCGCCCTCGTGGCTCTCGACCGCCTCGACGGCGTGGCCGATTTCCGTCAAGCGAGCGCCGAGGTGGTCATCGCTGAGATCGGAAAGATCGACGTAATCGTTGAGCCACTCGCGGGAGAACTTCATCGGGGCGGGGATTGTAGCCGATCGTCTTCGTCCTCAGCCTCCTGCTCGAAGCGCATCGTCTCGACAACGCGCTTCTTTTCCGGCTCGAGCAGCGACTGGATCTCCAGCGCCGCGGAGCCGAGCGAGCCCGAGGTTCCCTGCTTCTTGCTTCGCGCGATGCCGGCGATCGCCGCGGCGCCGAGCAGCAGGATGAGGCCGCCCGCAACGATGATGGCTAAGCAGCCGAAGACGAGGCTCATCGGCCGAAAGAGACGCGGGCCAGCAGCCCTTCCGCGGCGTCGTGAGGATTGTTCCGCTTGCGGAGGACGTCATCGAGGAGTTGCTCGTAGTCGGCGCGCGTGATCGTGTTGCCGATCAAGCGATCCATGAACTTCTCCTTCAGCGTGGTCTCGATGCGGATGCGCACCCGCTCGCGGTTGCGGCGATCGAGCTCGCCGGACGATTGAATGTGCTCGAAGTGTTTGACGATGGCGGCGTCGAGATCCTCGGTGCCCTGATTCGTCGATGCCACTGTCTTCACGATCGGCGGGATCCAGTCGCCGTGCTCTTCGACCAGCGACATCATCATCGTGATCTCGGTGACGGTGCGGTCGGCGCCGGGGCGATCGGCTTTGTTGACCGCGAAGACGTCGCCGATCTCCATGATGCCTGCCTTGATGGCCTGGATGTCGTCGCCCATGCCGGGGACCAGGACGACGACATTCGTCTGCACGGTGCGGATGATCTCGACTTCATCCTGCCCGACGCCGACGGTTTCGACGAGAACGATGTCGAAGCCGGCGGCATCGAGCAGATCGACGACGTCGTTCGTTGCCTTTGCCAACCCGCCCAGAAAGCCGCGCGTCGCCATCGAGCGGATGAAGACGCCGCGGTCTGTGTAGAGGTCGGCCATGCGAATGCGGTCGCCGAGGATTGCCCCGCCGGTGAATGGCGACGTCGGATCGACCGCGATGATGCCGACCTTCTTTTCCTGCCTGCGGTAGTACTTCGCCAGCGAAGCGACCAGCGTCGATTTGCCGGCGCCGGGCGAGCCGGTGATGCCGACGATCCGCGCGCGTCCCGTGGCCGGATAGATGCTGGCCAGCAGCCGCTCGGCGCGCCCGTCGTCACGCTCGACCAGTGAAACGGCCTGTGCCAGGGCGCGGTACTTGCCGCTTCGGAGGGCCGAGACCAGGTCGTCGATCAGGGGATCGGGAGTCGGGGGTCTGGGGTCGGAGTGCTCCGCCATCTCGCGCTCCTACTCCGACTGCCGACAACCGACAACCGACAACCAGCAACCGATCACTGATTCACTCCCGCCAACAGGTTCCTCGCGATCACCATCCGCTGGATCTCGCTAGTCCCCTCGCCGATGGTGCAGAGCTTCACATCCCGGTAGAACTTTTCGGCGGGAAAGTCTTTGACGAAACCGTAGCCGCCGAAGATCTGCACGCCTTTCTCGGTGGCCCGCACGGCGACCTCGGAGGCGTAGAGCTTGGCCATCGCCGAGGCTTGGGTCACCTTCTCGCCGGCGTCCTTGATGGCGGCGGCGCGATAGCAGAGCAATCGCGCGGCATCGATCTCGGTGGCCATATCGGCGAGCATGAACTGGATGGCCTGGAACTCGGCGATCGCTTTGCCGAAGGCCTGGCGTTGCTTGGCGTAATCGCGCGCCGCCTCATACGCGCCGCGGGCGATGCCGACCGAGAGCGCGCCGATGGAGATCCGGCCGCCGTCGAGCACCTTCATGGCGTCGATGAAGCCGTAACCGATCGTGCCGAGGATGTTCGACGCCGGAACGCGGCAGTCTTCCATCACCAGCTCCGCGGTGTCGGACACGCGCATGCCGAGCTTGTTCTCTTTCTTGCCCGGCCGGATGCCGGGACGATCCATTTCGACGGCGAAGGCGGTGATGCCGTGCTTCTGATCCGACCTGTCGGTGACGGTCAGGACGACGGAGATGTCGGCGTAGGTGGCGTTGGTGATGAAGTTCTTCGTCCCGTTCAGCACCCACTCATCACCGTCTTTGACCGCGGTGGTGCGCATACCGGAAGCGTCGCTGCCGGAGCCGGGCTCGGTCAGGCCCCATGCGCCGATCCACTCACCCGAGGTGAGCTTCGGCAGCCACTTCTTCTTCTGCTCGTCATTGCCGGCCAGGTAGATGTGGCCCGTGCCGAGGGAGTTGTGCGCGGCGACGCTGAGGGCGAAGCCGCTGTCGACGACGGCAAGCTCTTCGATGACGTGGATGTAGTCGATGTACGAGAGTCCGGCGCCGCCATACTCCTCGGGGACGGTGACGCCGAGCATGCCCAGGCCGCCGGCGCGTTTGAACACGTCGGTCGGAAAGTGCTGTGCCTCATCCCACTTCATGAGGTGAGGCTTGATCTCGCTGAGCGCGAAATCGCGCACCATCTGCTGAATCTGTGTCTGCTCGTCTGTGAGACGGAAATCCATTCACGCTCCTCGGGAGATCTGGTTGTTCGCGAGCGCGCAGGCTCGCGCGCCGCACGGGCGGAAGGGGATGATAGCAGGGCGGCGAGGTGTTGGTAGAATTGTGGATATGAGCGATCGTGGAATGGCGAAGCTTAGTGAAGATGAGCTCAGGGACATTCATACCAGGACGGGTGTTGATGTGTACGCATTGCTTGATTTGCTCGATCGCACGCCAGCCGAGCGTCTGAGCATCGCGATGGCAAACGCTCGTAATCTTTCCAGGCTGCGCGCGGCGACGCGGCGAGCGAAATGACGACGAGCGGCGTCTTTGACGCCTTCGCGATCCTTCGTTTGCTTCATCGACACGCGGTGCAGTTCGTCATCATCGGCGGCATCGCGGGAAACCTTCGCGGCTCGAACCTGATCACCAACGACCTCGACATCTGTTTTGCCCGCGATCGTGAGAACCTGCGCAAACTGGCCGCAGCGTTGAATGAGCTTCATGCCCGGTTGCGTAACTTCCCGCCCGATCTTCCCTATATTGTCGATGAGCATGCATTGCGGCTAGGGCAGACATTTACCTTCGAGACTGATTACGGCCTCTTCGACTGTCTTGGAAATCCTGATGGAACAGACGGCTATCTGCAGCTACGCGGTAACTCGGAATGCATGGATGTCGATGGCATGCCGACGTATGTTGCCAGCCTTGCTGACCTGATTCTCATGAAAGAAGCGGCGAATCGAGAAAAAGATCAATGGGCGCTTGTGACACTACGCGCGCTGCAGAAGCTCGAAGGCTAAGTCCCCTTCACAGCAGCATCCGATACACATCGTTCTTCCTCATCCCGAACTTCTCCGCTACCGCTTTCACCGCATCGTTGCGGCGCCTGCCGCCGGCGCGGAGGCGTTCGAACTCCGCGGCGATCTCCTCGGGGGAGACGCTGCTCGTCGTTTCGTGCGCGGCGGCGAAGACGAGCGTGATCTCGCCGTAGATCGACTGCCGCGAGCGAAGCTCGGTCAGGACTTCGCTGATCGTGCCGCTGAGGAACTCCTCGTGCAGCTTGGTCATCTCGCGGGCCAGGGTGAGCTCGACGTCGCCGAGGACGGCCAACGCGTCTTCGAGGGAGTCGACGACGCGCTCCGGTGACTCGTAGACGATCGCTGTGTGGCCAAGCTCCGCGACCGTGCGATAGAAATCGGTCCGCTCGCCGCGGCGATGCGGGGTGAATCCGAGGAAGGTGAAGGGGAGTGGCGCGATGCCGCTGGCGACGAGGGCTATGACGGCGGCAAACGGGCCTGGGATCGGCTCGATTACCAAACCGAGCTCCCGGGCCAGGCGGACGAGCCGGAAGCCGGGATCGCTGACCACGGGCATGCCGGCATCGGAGACCAGGGCGACCGTCTCCCCTGCGGCGATGCGATCGGCGAAAGCGCGGGCCTTCAACTCCTCGGTGTGATCATCGAAGCGGTCCGTCGGCCGGGCGATGCCGAAGTGGGTCAATAGTTTGCGCGTGTGCCGCGTGTCTTCGCAGAGGATGAGATCCGCCGACTTCAGCGCCTCGATCGCCCGCGGCGGAAAATCGCCGAGGTTGCCGAGGGGTGTGCCCACGATCAGGAGCTTGCCAAGCATGGGAGGCGAGTGTATCGCGCGTTTGAAAGCGTAGCGCCCGTAGCGCCGGCGGCTCGCCGGCGGGGGCCCCGGCGGCGCCGCGGCGGGGTAGGGGATATGAACCGCGCCGCAGGGGGGGGAGCCCCCGGGCGAGCCGCCGACGCTACGCTCGTAGCCCCTACCTCCTCAGCACATAGCTCCTCGCCAGCAATATCGCGGCCGACGCCGCCACGTTCAGCGACTCCATCCTCGGCGACATCGCCACCCCGATCGTTCGCGCAGCGTTGGCGAGGGCAGGGGAGAGGCCGGAGCCTTCGCTGCCGAAAGCGAGTACCGCGTGTTGCGCCGGTGGATCGGCGATCTCCCCCCGTGCATCGGCGGCGATCACCGGCCAGCCGCGGGCCACCAGATCCTCGACGGAGCAACTGACGACCGGTACCGTCAGAATCGCGCCGGCCGAGGCGCGGATGGCTTTTGGACTGAATGCGTCGGCGCAGCCGGGCAGGAGGACGACTCCGTTCGCATCGAAGGCGGCAGCCAGGCGCACGACCGTGCCGACGTTCCCAGGATCTTGCACACCGTCGAGGGCGATGACGATCGAGCTGTTGCGAGTAAAGAGTTGGTCAAGGGTCGCGGTGGGCCGATGAAAGAGGCCGATCACGTTCTGCGGCGACTTCGTCTCCGCCAGTGCGTCGAAGATCTCCGACGTGAAGTCGACATCGCGCGTGATCACCTTGATCGGCGTCCAACCTGCGGCGATGGCATCGGCCACGGGCTTCGGCCCTTCGATGACGATCTCACCGGCATGTTCGCGGATGGCATCGCGGATGCGCTTGAACCACGGGTTCTGCCGGCTGCTGATCTTCATCAATTAGAATGCGCGCTCCTGGCGGGGCGATGATACTGAAACTCATCAAAGCGACGACCGCAGCCTCCGCCGCGGCGTGGTCTGCAATCTGGACCTTCCCGAGCATCCTCCTTTCCGCCTTCGTCATCGCATGGGCCGCCGAGGCCGCGCAGTTCCTCATCTCGCAGGGATTGGCGCTGGCGATCCTGGCCTGGCTGCAGACGCTGCCGGAGTTCGCGGTCGAAGCGGTCATCGCCTGGCAGGCTGGAAAAGATCCGACGAAGATGCACCTCGCCATCGCCAACTTCACCGGCAGCCTGCGCCTGCTGGTCGGTCTGGGATGGCCGATGATCTACTTCGTGGCTGCGGCATTCGGCTGGAAGCGCGAGCGGCGTTTCATCAGTGTTCAACTGGACGAAGAGCATTCCGTCGAGGTCTTCGGTCTCTTCCTGCCGATCGCCTATTTCACCTTCATCTGGTGGAAGGGGTCGTTGACGGTGTGGGATGCGCTGCCGCTCACCGCGTCGTACGTGCTCTACCTCTGGATCCTCTGGAAGATCCCGCCGCGCGACGACGAAGGGGAGGCGCTGGAGGATCTCGGCATCGTGCCCCGCACGGTGCTGCAGATGCCGCCCAGGCGGCGCAACATCGCCATCTGGATTCTCTTCCTGGCCGGCGGCACGATTCTCTTTTTCGCCGCTCACCCCTTCCTGGAATCGATGCTGGCCATCGCCACGTCGCTCGGCGTCTCCACCTTTGTCTTCGTGCAGTGGGTGGCGCCGTTTCTGTCCGAGTTTCCGGAGAAGCTGAGCGCCTTCTACTGGGCGCGCAAGGTCAAGACCGCCAACGTGGCGCTGATGAACATGGTGTCGTCGAACATCAATCAGTGGAGCATCCTCTCGGCGATGATCCCCATCATCTTCGTCATCAGCGCGGGCGGGTTGCGTCCTCTGCTCTTCGATGTGCATCAGCGCGACGAGATCCTGCTGACGATCCTGCAGAGTTTCCTCGGTTTTCTCCTTTTGCTGAACCTGGAGCTCAAGATGCACGAGGCGGTGATCCTCTTCGTCTTCTGGCTCGCCCAGTTCGTGATGCCGTCATGGCGCGGACCGATGATTTATGTGTATCTTGCGTGGTGCGTCATTGAGCTGGTCCGGCTGCTGCTCAAGTGGCAGGCTCCGCCGGCCTGGCGCGGCTTGCGAACGACGCTCGGAGAACGGTTCACCTGATGGGACTGGACGTGGTTACGAAACCCGGCATCCGCTTCACGCGCCGCGTGAGCGAGATGCAGACTTCGCCGACGCTGGCGGTGATGAACCGCGCCCTGGAGCTGGCGGCGCAGGGGATCGACATCGTTGACCTCGGCCCGGGCGAGCCCGATTTCCCCACGCCTTCCTCCGTCTGCGAGGCGGGCAAGCGTGCCATCGATCGCGGACTGACGAAATACACCAGCGGCAACGGCACGAAGGCGTTGCGTGATGCGCTGGCGAGTCGATACAACCTGCGCTATGGCACGTCGCTGACCGCGGAGAACGTCATCGCCGGCACGGGCGGCAAGCAGGAGCTGTTCAACGTCACCCTGGCGCTCGTCGACGACGGAGACGAGGTCATCATCCCGTCACCGTACTGGGTCAGCTTCCCCGACCAGGTGCAGTTTGCCGGCGGCACTCCGGTCTTTGCACGCACCGACCCGCAGAACGACTTCCGCCCGACGTTCGCCGACATCGAAGCGGTGGCCACGGAGCGGACGCGGGGCGTCATCATCAACTCGCCCTGCAATCCCACCGGCGCGGTGATCGCCGAGAAGGAGTTGCAGCGCATCATCGAGTGGTGCGCGTCGCGCGACGCGTTTCTCATGTTCGACGAGACCTATGAGTTTTTCGTCTACGACGGAGCGAAGCATGTCTCGGCGGTGCGCTGGTTCGAGGAGTATCCGGAGACGATCGTCGGTGTGAACTCGATGTCGAAGACGTTCGCCATGACCGGCTGGCGCCTCGGCTACGCCATTGCGCATCGCGACGTGATCACGGCGGCGGGAAAGATCCAGAGTCATTCGACCTCGAATCCCAGTTCGATCTCTCAGGCCGCGGCGCTCGAAGCGCTTGGCGGCGGTGATGAGGAAGTACGCCGCATGTGGGAGGCCTACCGCGAGCGCCGCGCATGGCTGATCCCGGCGATCAATGCCATCGACGGCTTGCGTTGCGCGCACACCGATGGCACGTTCTATGTCTTCCCCGAGGTCCGGTCGTACTTCGGACGCGGCGGAGTGCGCGACTCGCAGACGTTTGCCGACTATCTGCTCGACGAGGCGCGCGTCGCGGTCATTCCAGGCTCAGCATTCGGCAGTGATGACCACGTCCGCATCAGCTACGCGACGTCGATGGAACGCCTGCAGGAAGGCGTGCGGCGCATAGCATCGGCGCTGACGAAGCTGCGCTGAGCCTGCTGGAATCAAGCCTCACCACCCCCCGTTACGATTCGCTGTCCAATACATACAGCACTAAGGAGAATCTGTGAAGAAAGCAACGATTGTCATCGCTCTCGCGCTTGCCGCTCCGGCGATATTCGCGCAGGGCAAGGCGGCTCCGGCCACTCCTGCTCCAGCAACGGCCGCCGCGACGGCAGCGGATACCGATCCGGTGGTTATCACGGCCGGCAATGTCACCGTCCGGAAATCAGAATTCGAGGCAGCGCTGAAGACCCTTCCGGCTGAATACCAGAGCTTCGCGCAGGGTGCCGGCCGCAGGCAGTTCGCCGACGACTACCTTCGCATGCGCCTTCTGGCCAGCGAGGGTGCCAAGGCTGGCTTGCAGAACGATCCCGAGGTCGTCACCCAGCTCAACCTGATGCGCGAGAACCTCGTGGCGACGGCACAGCTCAAGAAGATCGAGAGCGGCATCACCATCAGCGACGCCGACGTGCAGAAGGCGTATACCGACGGCGCGAAAGACTACGAGCAGGTCAAGGCACGCCACATCCTCATCGCTCCGAAAGGCAGCCCGGCCGCGCAGGCAGGGAAGAAGGAGCTCACCGACGACGAGGCCAAGGCGAAAGCGGAAGACATCCGCAAGCAGATCGTCGCCGGCGCCAGTTTTGACGAGCTGGCCAAGAAAGAGTCGGACGACGTCGGCTCCGGCGCCCGCGGCGGCGACCTCGGCTCATTCAGCCACGGCCAGATGGTTCCGGAGTTCGAAGAAGCGGCGTTCAAAGCGAAAGTGGGAGACGTAACCCCGGTCGTGAAGACGCAGTTCGGCTACCACATCATCAAGGTCGAAGCGCACGACTCGGCTCCTCTGGAGCAGGTTCGCCCGACCATCGAGAAGAACCTCAAGCAGACCAAGCTGCACGCAGCTCTCGACGCCATGAAAGATAACGCCCATCCGACCTACAACGAGGCCTACTTCGCTCCGCCTCCGCCGCCTCCGCCGCCACCAGCGGCTCCGGCACCGGCCACGCCGAAGGGCGACCCGAAGAAGACTCCGACGAAGCCGTTGCCGTAAACCAATTTCGAGTGCGGCGGCGTGAGCCGCCGCACCTCACCGCTCCACTTCGAAATCCGTGGCGATCGACGGCACGGCGTCGTTGAATATGATGGCGGTCTCGGCGATCGGGAAGAGGACGACGTGGTTCCGTCCCTGGAAATCCATGACGATCTCGTAGAAGCCGAGGTCGTTGATGGCGATCAGCGTGCCCGGCTTGCCCTTCAGCTCGAGCGTGTGGTTGAAGATCGAGACCTTCGAGGGGATTTCCATTTGCGCGTAAGGGTAGGTTGCGGCGGGAGCAGAGTCAACGGCGCGGCCTAGATCATGCGGGAGCCTACTCGATAGAAAAGATTAGACGAAGATGGCGGCCGAGCCTTGGGCAACCAACGCTGCCGGCCG
>Ga0307470_10000268_pt1 | contig 32279 bp, 28 predicted proteins | sample atmos_gasesAM3C__FD_204565 | JGI IMG/M metagenome (GOLD analysis project Ga0307470, IMG submission 204565) | Hardwood forest soil microbial communities from Morgan-Monroe State Forest, Indiana, United States - atmos_gasesAM3C_05 | ecosystem: Environmental > Terrestrial > Soil > Temperate forest... | reverse complement strand
CGTCCTCACCACCCCTCCCCGAACCACGTACCGGATCTTGCGAAGGTTCGCGATATCCGCCGAGGGATCACCGGCAACGATGACCAGGTCGGCGTCCTTCCCCTTCTCCACCGTGCCGAAATCGGTATCGCGGCGCATGGCTCGGGCGGCCACGGCGGTGGACGAGAGGAGCACCTGCATCGGCGTCATCCCGGCCTTTTGCATCGCTTCCATCTCGGCGTAGATGGCCGGGCCGTGCAGGGTCAGCGGATTGCCGGCGTCGGTGCCCGTGGCGATGGGGATTCCGGCGGCCATGAGCGCTTTCAGATTCTGCGCGGCGATGCCTTCCGCCTTCGTGGTCCTTTCGTCGCGAAGCGCGAGCGATGCGGCCGTTGCCGTCGTCGGCACCGAGGGAGTTTCGGCCAGTCTTGCCAGAGTCGACTTGTCGACGCAGCCGTTCGGATCGTCGATTGCCACCAGCGTGTGTTCGACCGCGGAGCGGGACATACGTACATAGCCGCGTGAGACGATCAGCGTCGGGATGAGGATCGTGCCGTTACGTCTAGCCAGGTCGAGGAACTCCTGATCGACCGGCTGATCCGACACGCTGTGTACGAGCAGCGTTGCTCCCGCGCGCAACGCAGCCTTCGCCTCGGCCAGCCCGGTGGCGTGGACGATGAGCGGGATGTTGTGCTTGCGCGCCTCGTCGCCAGCGGCGGTGACAGCGGCCGCGGACGCCTCCACGGTCAGATCGGGCGGCCGGACGATGTACCAGACCTTGACCGCGTGAGATCCCTGCGAAACCAGATAGCGGACGCCGTCGCGTGCCGAGGCTTCGTCCTTCAGGACCATGAACTGCCGCTCGGCCGGAAGGTTCAGCCAGTGATCAAGCGTGGAGAGCAACGGGCCGGCGGCATCGACGTGCGGCGCAAGCGTGTTCGGCTCGAAGCGGTCGTGCAGCCGCAGCGTCCAGGCGTAGCCGCCGACGTCGTAGACCGCCGTCACGCCGGAGCAGATGTACGAACGGCCGTAGCGCTCCGGGTTCGCCTTCAGGTCCGCCTCGACCTGATCGTAGGGATGCGTGCCGCGGACGTCGATCGAATCCGGCCGGCCGTCTGCCCATCCTGTCTGCGAGAAATGGACATGCGCGTCGATCAATCCCGGCGCGATCCAGAGGCCATGCACATCGGTGACATCGACTCCCTCGGGAACAGGACATTGCACGGCGCTTCCGGCGCAATCGATCTTGCCGTCGCGCAGGATCACATTCGCGCCGGCCACCGGAGCGCCGCCTCGGCCGTCGATCAACGTCGCGCCCGTGAGCGCGCGCGGAGGAGCGGGCGTGCCGGCCGGCGAATCGATGGCGCCGGTCAGCGCGATCTTCCAGCCGTCGGGCGTGCTGACGAAAAGCCGCTCGGAGATGCCGGCGTGCTCGTCGCTGCCGTAACGGACGCGGTAGCGATAGGTGCCGTAGACGATCCCGGGCCGCAGCGGGGTGAGGTGAATGTCGTTCGCCTCGATCAGGTCCGGCCAGGCTGCGCCAACGCCTTTCGCGAACGAGTCGAATCCGACAGAGAAGCCTTCCGGACCACCGCGCACCAGCCCCTCGGAATGGAGATAGCACGCGAGATACGCCTCGCGATTCCGCAGCCGGATGGCGTTGATGTTCGCATCGAACAACGCGCGCGCGGCGGCGATGTCGTCGGCCGGCGCGGCCAGGAGTGGTGTGGCAATCAACAGGAGAACGGTTACCAGCTTCATGCGCATCACAGCATTGTAGAATCGCGGCGCCGATACCCCGAAAGGAAACGACCATGCGCACCAGGAGTTGCCTGCTACTGCTGTTGCTCGCAACGTCGTTTCCGGCCGCGCCGCAGACGCCGGTCATCCCACACGCCGGCGAGACCATCGAGGTGTCGATCGTCAACGTCGATACCGTGGTTACGGACAGGCGGGGAAACCGCGTTCACGGACTGCGAAAAGAGGATTTCGAGATCTACGAGAACGGAGTCCGGCAACCGATCACGAACTTCGCCGAGTACGCGAGTGAGCGCGAAGCTGCATCGGCCGGTGTCGCCACACCGTCGGGGGTGCCGAAAGCGGCATCCGTCGCCGCGCTCCAGCCTCCTCCACCGCAACGGCGGACCATCATCGTCTTCGTCGAGCGCTTCCAGTTACCGTCGTTCCGCAGCGATCCGATCTTCGCCGCCTTGAAGAAACTGCTGCACGAATCCGTGCGGCCGGGCGACCGGGTCATGGTGGCCACCTGGGATCGAGGCCTGCTCGGCACCCCGCTCGGATTCAGCGACGATATGGGCCGGATCGACAAAGCAATCGACACGGTCGCGGACCGGACCACAACCGTGAGCCTGGACCCCATGCGCGATCTCGAACGCGAGGTCGATGCGATCACCACGTACGAAGCCGAGGGAGCCGAGCTCAACGCCGGCCGCATCGGCCGGGCTGACATCCCCCTCGAATCAGGCCTCAGTTTCTTCATTGAAGAAAACTCCAAGATGACGGCGAAGGTTGCGCTCCTCGACGAGCAGCGGAAGTTGGAGACGCTCAACGCGCTCATGCGCTCGGTAGGCGCCGTCGAAGGGAAGAAAATCCTTCTCCTGGCCACTCACCGCCTCTCGGAGTATGCCGGTGCCGAGGCACTCTTCATCGCCGGGGCGACCACCCTCCCTTCTGATTTTCGACGGCAATTCGATGGCAAACCGCTCATTCGATCCCTGATTGAAACGGCCAATGCGAACGGCTTCACGGTCTATCCCATCTATGCGGAGGGCCTCGGGTCGAGCACCGCGGGAACGTCGGAGCTCAGAGCAAGACAGAACAAATCGCTCGGCTATGACTACCAGGTGCTCAACAACGAAACGCCGATGCTCGAATATGTGGCGCAGCAGACCGGCGGCGTGGCGGCGTGGGGAAGCCAGGACGTGACGAATCTTCTGCCCCACGTCGCCGACGACTTCGAGTCGTACTACTCGCTCGCCTACAACGCCACGCCGGGCAAAGCGGCCTCGCGCAAGATCGAGATCAAAGTCAAAGATTCAAAGCTGACGGTCCGCGCGCGCAAACAGTTCCTGCCGAAGTCCGATGCCACGAAGATGGAAGACCGCCTCATCGCCACCCTTTTCGGCAACCCACCGCCCTCGTCGTTCGAGGTGAAGGTTCTGCTGGCCACGCCAAAGCTCGACGAAAAGAAGCACTACATGATTCCGATCACCATCGAAGTGCCGATCTCCGCACTGACGATGCTGCCAGGCGATGCCAATGTCTCCTCGGGCGCGTTCACGGTCTACACGGCCTGGGGCTCGACGTTCGGAGGCGTGAGCGATACGCACCACGAGACAAAGCAATTCTCGATCGCCGCGGCCGACATCGAGAAGGCGAAACGTAATCACTTCACCTACCAGTTCAGCGTCGTCTCCGCCACGCCCTACCTGCGCATCGCCCTCGGCGTCTACGATGAAGTGTCGAAGGAGTACGCCCTGAATCTCGTCGACCTGGAGCCGCCGATCAAGAGGAAGTGACCTGGAAAACGTAGGTCGGACTCTCAGTCCGACCCGCGCTGCTCAAGGTCGTACAACTTCGTGGAACACCGTCACCGTCACGCGCGACTACGTTGTAGTATCCATCCGCCGGTATCCCGAAAAGGAAACGTCTATGCGCGCCTGGAGTTCTTTGCTCCTGCTGTCGATCGCCGTTCCGATATTCTCCGCTGCACCGACGCCGGCAATCCCACACGCCGGCGAGACAATCGAAGTCTCGATCGTCAACGTCGACACGGTGGTCACGGACAGGCAGGGACGCCGCGTTCACGGTCTGCGCAAAGAAGACTTCGAGATCTACGAGAACGGAGTCCGGCAGCCGATCACGAACTTCGCCGAGTACGCCAGCGATCGCGTGGCAACATCAGCCGGCGTCGCCACGCCGTCGGCGGCGCCGCAAGCCGCATCTGTCGCTGCACCGCAGCCTCCGCCTCCGCAGCGACGAACCATCATCGTCTTCGTCGAGCGCTTCCAGTTGCCGTCGTTCCGCAGCGATCCGCTCTTCACGGCGATGAAGAAGCTGCTGCACGACACTGTCCGGCCCAACGACCGGGTCATGGTCGTGTCGTGGAACAAAGGCATCCTCGGCGTGCGGCAGGATTTCACAGACGATCTCGGCAGTGTCGATAAAGCCATCGACGCCGTCGCCGAGCGTACGACCACCGTCAGTCACGATGAGATGGCCGATCTCGAGCGTGAGCTGGACTCGATCAACACCTTCGAAGGGGAGATCGACAGCGCTCAAAAAGCAAAGGGCTACAAACCTCCACTCGAAATACCGCGAGAATCCGGACTGAGCTTCTTCATCGAGGAGGCCTCACGCTTCACGGCCAAGAATGCGCTGGTCGACGAACAGCGCAAGGTGCAGACTCTCAACGCTCTCATGCGCTCGATCGGCAGCGCGGACGGCAAGAAGATCCTGCTGCTGGCGACGCATCGCCTCTCCATGTATGCAGGCGCCGAGGCCATGTTCATCGCCGGCTCGTCGATACTGCCGTCCGATTTTCGCCTCGATTACTACGCCAAGCCTCTCATCACGTCGCTCGTCGAAACGGCGAACGCCAACGGCTTCACGATCTACCCGGTCTACGCGGAGGGGTTGGGCTCGAACCCGGCGGGGACTTCAGAGTTCAGGGCCAGACAACGCGATGGAAAGGGCGGCGCCCCCGCGATCACATCCGTCAGTTACGACGCCCAGGTACTGAACAACGAGATACCGATGCTCGACTACGTTGCCAGGGAAACCGGCGGCATGATGGCATGGGGGAGCCCGGACGTGACGAAGCTGTTGCCGAACATTGGCGACGACTTCGACGCGTACTACTCACTCGCTTATCACGCGCCAAAGGGCTCGTCGGCAACGCGCAGGATTGAAGTCAAAGTCAAAGATCCCAGGCTGGCCGTACGCGCGCGCAAGCAGTACCTCCCGAAGTCAGATACGACAAGGATGGAGGACCGCGTCATCGCCACGCTCTTCGGCAACGCGCCGCCGTCAGCGTTCGAGGTCAGAATCCTGCTGGCCACGCCCAAGCTCGATGAGAGGAAGCACTACATCATCCCGATCACCATCGAGGTGCCGGTCTCCGTGCTGACGATGCTTCCGGGCGAAGGCAATGCCTCCACCGGCGCGTTCACTGTCTACACGGCCTGGGGCGCGACGCTCGGCGGCATGAGCGCAACCCACCACGAAACGAAGCAGTTCTCGATCGCCGCGGCGGACATCGAGAAGGCGAAACAGAATCACTTCACCTACCAATTCAACATTACCAACGCCACGCCATACCTGCGCGTCGCGCTCGGCGTCTACGACGAGGTGTCAAAGGAGTACGCGCTGAACCTCGTCGCTCTGGAGCCGCCGTTGAAGAGGAAGTAGCGGCCGGCACGGCCGGCAGCGTTGGTTGCTGAAAACGTGGAGCCGAAGCTGCCGGTGGGATGAGTAGTCGATCCACCGCGCCTACATCAATATCCCATTCTTCACGATGTCCGAAAGGTCTTTGATCGCCTGGAGCGAGTCCTTGCCGAAGGGCTCGGGGACATTGAAGAGAATCTCGATGGAGAAGTAGTTGAAGAAGACACGCGAGGTGATGAGGAGGGCGGAAATCGGGGAGACCGAGGGGCGGAGGCGGCGCTTGATGACGCCGAGGGCTTCTTCGCCGACGTAAGCGCCATAGCGCTGGCCGAGCTCGCCGTAGAACTTGCGGATGTGCGTTCCTTCGAACTCAACGACGTCGACGAAGATCAGGGCGAAGTAGGGCTTGAACTCACGGATGGAATCGCGCGCGGCCAGGCCGAGCTGTTCGATATTGTCGGGAAACTGGCCGACGGAGAGGGCGCGCGTGAACGGATAGCGCCGCGTCTCGGTGATACGCCAGAACTCGTCGAGCAGGGAGCGGAAGATCGTCTCTTTGTCAGGGAAGTGGTGATAGACGTTGCCGGTCGAGACGCCGGCGGTCACGGCGATCTCGCGCACCGTCGTGGCGCGATATCCCTGATGGGAAAACAACTGCAGGGCGGCGTCAAGGACCTGCCGCCGGCTGCGCTCTGACTTCTCGTCTCGCTGCATACCTTGCCCGCCCGAAGGCTACGCGCGCGAAGGGCGGGGGTCAAATGTTCATTGCCCTCGGTGTTACGATAGCCGCTCACCAAACAATCCAATGCCACAGGGTAACGACTCCGCGCGACGGCGCACGATCACTGTTTTTCTTACACAAGGCTTCGCCGGCCTATTGCTGATGCTCTGGGTGACGTGGCTGCGGTTCGATCAGACCACGGCCATCCTGCACCGCCTGCAGCCGAACGCCGCCAGCGTCATCATCATCCTCATCGCCTTCGCCACGACGCTGGCGTTGCTGAAGTTCGAGCTGACGGAGCTGATCTTCGTTTCGCTCGTGCTGACGGCTTACACCGTCATGATTCCGATCCTGGGCGTGGTGATGTCGTCGTGGCTGGCCGTGATCGTGGCCGGCTTCACGCGCATCCTGGCCCTTAAACAGATCGGGCCGGCCAAGATCGAGTCGACCGACCATTTCGTCGATCACGTCAAGACCTTCGGCCTCTTCGGCACCTACGGCATTCCCGTCGTCGTCGCGGCGACGCTGTACGAGCGCCTTCACGGCGAGCTACCGCTGGCGCACGCCAACTTCAGCGCGGCGCTGAAGATCGCTCTCTGCGGCGTCGCTCTCAGCGTCACCAACATTCTGCTGATGTTCCGGGTGGCGCAGTCATACGGCTACTCGCTGCGAAAAATCCTCCGCATCGACGGCGTCGACCTGGCCATCTATCTGCTCACCGTCCCGTACGCGGTGATGACCGCCATATCCTTCGCGGCCCTGGGATGGGGAGCCCTGGTCGCTCTGGCCTTCACCGGAAGCGAAGCCATCATCGTGGCCCGCAACCTGGCAAAGACGCGGATGAAGAGCGTCCTGCAATTGCAGCGCATCGCTTCGCTGACCAACATCGGCAAGACGATTTCCCTGCGGTTCACGACCGAGGAATTGCTGGCGGTGATTTACAACGAGTGCAAGCGCTCGGTCGACTGCACGCTCTTCTCGATCGCCCTGCTCGATGAGTCGGCGAACGAGCTGTCGTTCGAGCTCGACGTCCGTGAAAACGTGAGCCTGCCAAAGGAGCGAATCCCACTGGGCGAGGGGCTGAACTCCTGGGTCATCAACCACCACGAGCCGCTCCTCATCGGCAGCGTGGCTGATGAAAAACGGATCGGTGTGAAAGCGGTGGCCGACACCAAGCCGACCGAATCATGGCTCGGCGTTCCGATGATCGCCCGCGATCGTGTGATCGGCGTCATCTCCGTGGAGAGCTTCAAGAAGAACGCCTTCACCAATGACGACATGCTCCTGCTTACCGCGATCGCCAACCAGGCGGCCGTGGCCATCGAGAACGCGCATCTCTACAAAGACCTCGAGGGGCTGACCTACGCGCTGGAACAGCGCGTACTGGAACGCACGAACGAGCTCCGCGAGACGAACCTCCGCCTGCTGGCCGCGGACCGTTCCAAGAATCAGTTCCTGGCCAACATGTCGCACGAGCTGCGCACGCCGCTGAACTCGATCATCGGCTTCTCCAGCGTGCTGCTGGAGAACACGCGCAGCATCCCCCCGCGGCTCTACAAGTTCCTTGAGAACATCCATGTGGCCGGCAACCACCTGCTGGAGTTGATCAACGACATCCTCGACCTGTCGAAAATCGAGGCCGGCAAGATGGAGCTGCGCACCGACGAGTTCGACCTGCGCGACACGATCGCCTCGGTGGAGCGCGTGATGAAAGGCTTCGCCGCGGAGGCGAAGGTGAGCATTTCCGCGTCGATCGAGCCGGCGGTGCCGCGCGTGCGGCTCGATGAGGGACGCCTCAAGCAGATTCTCTTCAACCTCTTGTCGAATGCGGTGAAGTTCTCGCCTCGGGGCGGGCCGGTAACGATCACGGTGAAATCTCTGCCGCGCACGACGTCCCCGCTCGGCGTCGAGACGGTGCGCATCGACGTCGCCGACCAGGGGATCGGAATCGCCCCCGACGAGCTGCAGCGTATCTTCGACGAGTTCTACCAGACCGAAGAAGGACGGCGCGCACGGCGCGGCGGGACCGGCCTGGGCCTGTCGCTCACGCGCAATTTTGCCGAACTGCATCACGGACGGATCGAAGTGCAGTCCGTGGCCGGCGAGGGCTCGTGCTTCACGCTTTATCTGCCCGTGGATTACGACGCGACAGCGGCACCGGCTCCACGGGGGTCGGGAGTGGGGAGTCGGGAGTCGGAGGTTCTTCTTTTGGCTTCCGACCCCCGACCCCCGACTCCCGACTCCCGCCGCCTACATCAGCTCTGATTCAGCGAAGAAGAACCCGATCTCGATTCTGGCGTTGTCGTCGGAATCGGATCCGTGGATGGCGTTCTGCTCGATCGACTCGCCGAACTCCTTGCGGATGGTGCCGGCATCGGCCTTGGCCGGATCCGTTGCGCCCATCAACGTGCGCAGAGCGAGGACGGCGTTCTCCTTCTCCAGCGCGGCGACATAAACGGTGCCGGAGGTCATGTACGTGACGAGAGACTGGAAGAACGGCCGTTCGCGATGAACGGCGTAAAAGCCCTCGGCCTGCTTTGTGGTGAGGTTGACCTTTTTCAGGCAGAGGATCCGAAAACCCTCCGCTTCGAGCCGGCTGATGATTCTGCCGAAGTTCCCTTTGCGGACGGAGTCCGGCTTGATGATCGTAAACGTGCGATTCGACATGCGTGTTGTTTGTCCTTCTGCGCGGAATTGGGCGGCGGATTATAGCGGGTGTTGGCGTTCCGAGCGGCCGGGAGCTCCAGCTTGGGTTGCGCAGTCGCGCGGTTGCGGGGTCTCGAGGTGTTGACTGGCACGATCGGCGTTAGAGTCACACACCCCGAGACCCCGAAACCGCGCAACCGCAGATCAGCGGCGCTACCGAGTCACAACAATCGCCGATATCCCCGCCGCTTCGAGTTTGGCGCGGACGCTGGCGGCCTGTTCGCGCGTTTCGAACGGGCCGATGCGCACGAGGTAGAGGGACGTGTGATCAATCGTCGACTCGTGGCCGATCGACTTCAGTTTCTGCTGCAACGCTTTGGCATTGGCTTCCTGTGAGAACGCGCCCACCTGGATGATGTAGCGTCCGCCGTGCGACGTGGTAGACGAGCTCGGTTTCGGTGGCGCGGCCGCGGTCCTGGTGGTATCGGTTGTTTTGGGTGCTGCCGGCGAACCACCTCCACCGGTCTTCTTCACTGGGACATCTTCGATCGTCGTACCGTTTGCGGACACCTGACGGCGTGTCTCGGTGTTGTCGGCGTGCAGCTCGGTTACCTCCACCCGATCGACGGTCGCAGGAGGGGGAGCCGGCTGCGGCTGCACTTGCGTGGGTACTGGCACCGGCGCCGGCGCGGGGGTCACAGGCGCCGGCGTGGGAGTTGCCGGCATCGCCGCGACGGTCTTGTTGTCAGGCACATTGACGGCGAACGCCGCAGGCGGCTCGCGCTCGCCGCGGCCCATCTTCACCACGGTCATGTCGATCTCGCCGCCGCCGCTCTCGGCAATTCCGATCTGCTGCGCCGCGGCATACGAGAGGTCGATCAGGCGATCGCCGACGTACGGACCGCGATCGTTGACGCGGACGCGCACCGTCTGTCCGGTCTTGGCATTGTGGACGTCGAGGAGCGTGCCGAATGGAAGGGTGCGATGCGCCGCCGTCATCAGCATCGGATCGAAAATCTCGCCGTTTGCCGTCGTCCGGCCGGAGAACTCCTGTCCCACCCAGCCCGCCGTACCGTGCGCCGACATCTGCTGCGGCGTCACAGTCGATCCCGATGTCGATGGAGGAACGGCGGTCGATTGCGAGGCCTGCCGGTGAGAGCACGCTGCCAGCGAAATCAACGCCACGGCCAGAAAAACTCGTTTCATACCCGCACCTCGCCGACTTCCGATCCGATCTGTGCGCGCTCGGCTTCGAGAATGGGATCGACATCCTCGACGAGAAACCTCTCCGTCTGCTGCTTCGCCAGCCCAGTGTAATTCTCGGGCCGGGCCATGGTCTCGATCAATGCGCGATCGATGCCGAAGAGCGCGTCGGCGGCGATGCGATCGAAGAGATCGTTCTCGTTCGCCCCGGCCTTCAGCACATCGGCGGCAGCCTGCGAATGGATGCGCACGCGTTCGTGAAGCACCTGCCGGTCGCCGCCGCGCCGCACCCCTTCCATCATCAGGTTCTCGGTCATCATGAACGGAAGCTCCCGCCGGACGTTGGCCGCGATCACTTCCTCGTGGACCACCAGTCCGGCCACGATGTTGTCATAGATCAGGGCAATCGCATCGGCGGCGAGAAACGCCTCCGGGATGGCGATGCGCCGATTCGCCGAGTCGTCGAGCGTCCGCTCGAACCACTGCGTGGCCGCGGTGAAGGCCGGATTGAGAGCGTTGACGAGGAGATGCCGCGCCAGCGCATCGATCCGCTCGGCGCGCATGGGATTGCGCTTGTACGCCATCGCCGACGATCCGACCTGATCCTCTTCGAACGGCTCCTCGATCTCGTGCAGATGCTGCAGGAGGCGCATGTCGTAGCCGAACTTCGACGCCGACTGCGCGAAGCCCGACAGCACGTTCACGACCTGCGAGTCGACCTTGCGGGAGTACGTCTGGCCGGAGACCGGATAGCTGCGCCGCATCCCCACCTTCTCGGCGACGAGCTGCTCCAGCCGGTTGACCTTGGCCTCGTCGCCCTCGAACAAGCTGAGGAACGACGCCTGCGTTCCGGTCGCTCCCTTCACGCCGAGGAGGGCGAGCTGCGAGAGGCGGAACTCGATCTCGCGATAGTCGAGCAGCAGATCGTGCAGCCACAGCGTGGCGCGCTTGCCTGCGGTGGTGAGCTGCGCCGGCTGGAAATGAGTGAAGGCCAGCGCCGGAGTGCCGCGCCATTTCCAGGCGAAGTCGCGGAGCTTGGCCATCAGATTGACGATGCGGCGGCGGATGATGCCGAGGGCCTCTCGCATCTGCAGGATGTCGGTGTTGTCCGTGACGAAGGCGGAGGTGGCGCCGAGGTGGATGATTCCCTTTGCGGACGACGCCTGCAAACCGTAGGCGTAGATGTGGGACATCACATCGTGCCGGATCTCGCGCTCGCGGCGTTCGGCGTCCGCGTAGTTGATGTTGTCGGCGTGTGTTTTCAGGTCCGCGATCTGCTCGCCGCTGATGGGCAACCCCAGTTCCCTCTCGGCCTCGGCGAGCGCAATCCAGAGCCGCCGCCAGGTCCGGAATTTGTAATCGGCGGAGAAGAGGTACGACATCTCCTTCGAGGCGTACCGCTCGTTGAGAGGGTTCTGTGCGGTGTCGCGCGTCACCGGTTGAATTATACGGCGTTGACAGCGCGGCACCGACCCGCGACACTAGCTTTACACATGCACCCCGCCGTCTACACCCGGGCTCCCCGCCGCGCCGCGCAGGCAATCCGCCGGCTGGCGGTGATCCTGGTCGCCCTCCTGGTCCTCGGCGGCATCGCTTCGCTCTTCGTCACCGGCCGCGCCACCTCGGAGCTGCAGCAGTCGCGGAAACGCGTGGAATCGCTCAACGCCGAGATCAAGCAGCTCGAAAAGGAGAACGGCCGCCTGCGCGCCGAGATCGACAGCGTGAAGAAGTCGACCTACGCCGTGGAGCGGATCGCACGCGTCGATCTGGGGATGTCGCGCAAGGGCGAGGTGATCTACCTGCTGCCGCGGTAATGCGCCTCGGCCGAAGGCCGGATAAAACGTAGGTCGGACTCTCAGTCCGACCAGAGCTCGGCAGGCTCTGACCTACAGGCGTCTTATCAATTACCGCTCTCCCAAGCGCCGGTCGGACTGAGAGTCCGACCTACGTTTGTCCCTCACGGGTCACTTCCCCTTCGCCGCCTCCGTTGCGCGATTCACCTCCGCCACGTACCCATCGATCACCTTGGCCACGATCTCGATCTGGGCGTTGGCGTCACTCCATTGCTTCTGCTCGATGGCCTCGCGCACGCCGGGGACGGTCTTGACGCCGTAGCCGGTGTAGAAGCCTGGCGCGTAGATCTGATGACGGAACCACGGCCGGCGCGGCAATCCGTCGGGGCGAAGGAGCGACTGCTCGATGTGCATCAGGGCATGGTCGACCGCGGCCTGACGCACGACCGCATCGGCCGGCACGGCGGCAGCGGCGCGATCGAACTCCTGTGCGCTTCGTTTTAGTTTCGCGACCGCGTTCTGCAGCGGCGCGAAATTCAGATACGGCTCTGTCTCTTCAGCTTTCGGCGCAACGAACGTCTTCGTCGGATCGGCGGCCAGCTCGTAAGCGTGGTCGTGTACGAGGCGATTCCGGTCCTCGATGTCGCGGCGCGTGGTCTCGGAAAGCTTGGTCAGCTCGTCGAGGTAGCGCGACAGGGTGTCGGCGAATGTCGTCACCTCGAAGGGCAGGACGTCGGCGTTTGCCAGCCGCAGCACCAACCGTCCGGTCGTCTTCGCCTGGGCAACGCCATAGTCAAAGGTCGGATCGCCGAAGCGCGTGTAGTGATCGAACGAGTCGTAGACCGAGTGATACGACCCGCCGCCACCCTCTCCGCCGTACCCGATGTTCAGCGAGGCGATGCCGGTGTGCTGCAGGAAGGGCGTGTAATCCGAGCCCGAGCCGAGGGCGCCGAGACGGATCAGGTCGTGCTCGCGCGCTTCCTTCCGCGCCTCGGCGTTCGACGCCTGCGTGGCCTCGCGGGCCCGCATGCGCGTGAGTACCGAGACGTTGCGTTCCGGATCGGGGACGTCACGCGCCACCTGCGTGACCAGTCGCTCGAGCGTGTGCGAGCCCTCGGCTTCGAGGAAGCCGCGCGAGTTCGTGTCCGAGTTGATGTAGACGACCCCTTTGTTGCGCAGCTCGTCGGCGTGCGTCTCGGCCCACTCCGTCGAGCCGATGAGCCCCTCTTCCTCGCCGTCCCATGCCGCGAACTGGATGGTCCGTTTCGGCCGCCAGCCGCTCTTAGCCAGCTCGCCGATGGCCTTTGCCTCTTCCAGTTGGGCCACCTGGCCGCTGAGCGGATCGCTGGCGCCGTTGACCCATGCGTCGTGATGATTGCCGCGCATGATCCACTCATCGGGATACTGCGAGCCGGTCATGCGCGCGATCACGTCGTACGCCGGCACCATGTTCCAGTTGAACTCCAGCAACAGATGGACGCGCGACGGCCCCGGGCCGATGTGATAGGTGATCGGCAGCGCGCCGCGCCACTCGGGCGGAGCAACCGGACCGCCGAGGGCCCGCAGGAGCGGCAGCGCGTCGGAATACGAGATCGGCAGAACGGGGATCTTCGTGATGACCTCGGCGTCTTTCCGGTCGATGCGTTTCGCGTCCGCCGTCGCGCCAATGCCGGGCGTGAGCGGATCGCCAGGATGCACGGGCATGTCCATCACCGAGCCGCGTTGTGCGCCGTTCTCATTGCGATAGGCGCCCTTCGGATAGACGTCGCCCGGTCCGTAGCCGTCGTCGCGCGGATCGGAGTAGATGAGGCAACCGATGGCGCCGTGCTCCGCAGCCACTTTCGGCTTGATCCCACGCCATGAGCCGCCGTAGCGGGTGATGACGATCTTCCCTTTCACATCGATACCGTGGCGCTCCAGGATCTCGTAATCGGCGGGGATACCGTAGTTTGCGTAGACGAGATCGCCGGTCACGTCGCCGTCGATCGAGTAGGCGTTGTAGACGGGAAGCTGCTCGCTCTGCTGACCCGAGGTGGCATCGCCCGGCACCGGCGGCTCGACGAGCTTGGCCGTGAAGTGCTCCGGAGCGATCAGCTCGACCAGGCGCCGCTTGGGCGTCGGGAAGAGAACGCGGAACTCTTCGATGTTGGTGTCATAGCCCCACGACCGAAAGAGCGAGGCGATGAACTCGGCGTTGTCCTTGTCGTAGGCCGAGCCGAGGTGATGCGGCCGCGCCGAGAGGCGCTTCATCCATTCGCGCAGGTCATCGCGTTTCAGCGAGGAATCGAACTGCGCTTCGAGGGCGCGTTCCTTCGCCGCGGACGCGCTGCTGAAGCCGAGCATCGGCGGATCGGCCGGCGTTTGTGCGAAGAGCGTGGTGGCGAGGAAGACGGCGAGTGCGATAGCTGTGCGGCGCATGAGCGCGGATTGTAATTTGGAGTGTGCCGGTCATGCCGCTTTTCTGACGAGTTGCCCTGTTAAGATGGACCTATGACTGAATACACCGCGATCGTAAAAAAGTCCGGCACCGATTGGATCGGATGGATCGAAGAGGTTCCAGGCGTCAACTGCCAGGAGGGGACGCGAGAAGAGCTGGTGGCGACGCTCCGCATCACGCTGGCGGAGGCTCTCGAGCTCAACCGCGCCGACGCCCGTTCCGCGGCCACCGAGAACTTCGAGGAAATTCGTATCGCCGTATGAAACCTACGGTACCCTCCCCCTCGTGGCGCTCGTCTTCGTCGCCGGCAATGCTGCCGACGTCTTCGGTCCGGAACTGGCGCAGGCAATCGACGCGGAACTGCGAAAGCGTTTTCCTGCGCTGCCGGCCGTCAAAGCGGAGCCTTATCGCTCTGATCCTGTCGAAGGCATCGGCTGGTCGCAACTGCAGGCGCGCGCCATGCGGACGATCGTTGCACCGCACCTCTGCGGTCTCGACGCTTATCAGTCGGTCTACCTCCCGCTGCGATTCGAGCGCGTCGAGCACATCGGCATCCCGACGGTCGCCGATCCTCTAGAGACAGGCAGCCTCGATGCCTTGCTCGACGAATTGCGACTCCTCGCCGCGAAAGCCTCGCTGCCGACCGATGATGTCGAGCTGATGCAATTGGCCGCGAAATACCTCGAAGACGACGCTCTCTTTGACGCCGATCTCGATGTCCAGACCTACGTGCAACTCCTGCTGACGGCGAAGCAGGCTGCGGCGCACGGCGTGGCGCTGTGGATTGCGGTGGAGTGATACGCGCAGTTAAACGTAGGTCGGACTCTCAGTCCGACCGGCGCTTGGGAGATCGGTGATTGATAGACGCCGCAGGTACCCGACCGCGCAAGCTCCGGTCGGACTGAGAGTCCGACCTACGTAACCCCCAACCGCATAGAATCGCCACGAATGGACCGACTCAAACGGCTGGCGCCGTTCCTCAAGCCGCTTCTGGTCCTGGCTCTGTTCGCTGTGGCCCTGCGGGTGTTGCACGACACGCTGGCTGAGTACCGCTATCGCGAGGTCCTGGCCTACGTCAACACGCTCCCGCGCCACCAACTGCTCCTCGCCGTCGTCTTCACGCTCCTCAGCTACCTGGTGATGACCGGGTACGACACGCTGGCGTTCCGCTACATCCGGCATCCGCTCCCGTACCTCAAGATCGCCCTGGCCTCGTTCATCGGCTACGCCTTCAACAACAGCGTCGGGTTCTCGGGACTCGTGGGCGGCTCGCTGCGCTTTCGGCTCTACAACGCCTGGCGCCTCACCGCCGTCGAGATCGCCAAAGTCATCGCCTTCTGCACCATCAGCTTCTGGCTGGGTTTCGTCCTCCTCGGCGGGTTTTTCTTCCTGGCCACGCCGCCCGAGATCCCCCCCTCGATTCATCTGCCGTTCCTGTCGATCCGCCTCCTCGGCATCGCCCTGCTCCTGCCGGCGATCGGCTACGTGCTCTGGATCACCATCCGCCGCGAGCCGATCCGCTTCAAACAGTGGGAGTTCGAGCTGCCGTCGGTCCGGCTGTTTCTGGCGCAGTTGACGACGTCCTGCCTCGACTGGATCCTGGCCGCAAGCGTTCTCTACATCCTGCTGCCCGCCTCGATGCCGCTGACGTTCAGCCGGTTTCTCTGCATCTTCCTTCTGGCGCAGATCGCGGGCGTGGCCTCCAACGTGCCCGGCGGCCTGGGCATCTTCGAGGCCATCATCATCGTCTTCCTTGCGCCGATCTCTTCGGCCTCGGCGATCCTGGGTGCTCTGGTCGCCTTCCGCGCCATCTACTACCTGCTGCCGCTCCTCGTGGCCATCGTGCTGCTGGCCATCCACGAGATCGTCGAGAAGCGCGAAGGGGTTGCCAGGGCCTGGAAGATCTTCGGCCGCTGGGCGCCTGGCCTCGCGCCGCAGCTCCTGGCCTTTACGACATTCGTCGGCGGAGCGGTGCTGCTCTTTTCCGGCGCCACGCCGACACTCCCGGCACGCATCGGTTTCCTGCGCCGCAACGTGCCGCTGCCGGTTGTCGAGCTGTCTCATTTCTTCGGGTCGATCACCGGCGCAGCCTTGTTGCTGCTCGCGCGCGGTCTGCAACGACGCCTCGACGCCGCCTACCAGATCACCATCGGCGTGCTCGGCGCGGGCATCCTTTTCCAGCTCTTCAAAGGCGGCGACTTCGAAGAAGCCATCATCCTGGCAGTGATGGGGTTCGCGCTGGTGGCATCGCGGCGCCACTTTTACCGCAAGGCCGCGCTCCTCAACGAAGGGTTCGGGCCGGGATGGATCACCGCCATCATCCTGGTCGTCATTACGTCGGCGTGGCTGGGCTTCTTCAGCTACAAACACGTCGAGTATTCGGGCGATCTCTGGTGGCGCTTCGGGTTCCGCGGCGACGCACCGCGTTTCCTGCGAGCATCGGTCGGCGTCATCGGCGTGCTGTTGCTTTATTCAATCCAGCGGCTGCTCCGCCCCGCGCCCGAGGAGCCTGACCCGCCGCGGATTGAAGAGGTCGAGCACGCCGCCGCAATCATCGCCAACGAAAAGAACAGCCAGACCAATCTGGCCCTCCTCGGAGACAAGCCTCTGCTGTTCAGCCCGAGCGGACAAGCGTTCCTCATGTACGGCGTCGAAGGCCGGAGCTGGATCACCATGGGCGATCCTGTCGGCGCCGAAGACGAGAAACAGGAGCTGATCTGGCAATTCCGTGAGCTGTGCGACCTTCATGCGGTCCGGCCTGTGTTTTACGAAGTGCAGCGCCAGAACCTCCATTTCTATCTCGACCTCGGGTTGACGATTGTGAAAATCGGTGAGCAGGCACGCGTGGAGCTGGAGAGCTTTTCGCTCGAGGGGCGCAGGCGCAAGTGGATGCGCTACGTCCTGCGTCGCGTCGAGGGGGAGGGCTGCCACTTCGAGATCATCGATCCCGAGCCGGTCATGGAAGAGCTCCGCGCCATCTCCGATTCCTGGCTCGCCGAGAAGCGAACGCGCGAGAAAGGCTTTTCCCTCGGCTTCTTCTCCGAGGAGTACATCCAACGCTGCAAAGTCGCGGTCGTGCGCCGCGGCGATCGCATCGTGGCCTTCTCCAATCTATGGCAGGGGGCGGACGTGGAGCTTTCCGGCGATCTCATGCGCCACCTGCCCGACGCCCCCACGGGGGTGATGGACTACATGTTCGTCAGCCTCATTCTTTGGGCGAAAGAGCACGGGTACCACTGGTTCAACCTGGGCATGGCCCCCCTGTCGGGATTGGAGAAACGCACTCTCGGCACCCTCTGGAACCGCGTAGGAGCGCTCGCCTACCGATTCGGCGAGAACTTCTACAACTTCCAGGGCCTGCGGCAATACAAGGAGAAGTTCGATCCCATCTGGGAGCCGATGTACCTGGCCAGCCCCGGCGGGTTTGCATTGCCTCGGATTCTGACGAACCTCGCCGCGCTCATCGCGGGAGGTTTGCGCGGGGTGATCTCGAAGTAGTTTGCAGCTTGCAGTCTATCCTGAGGAGCGCAGCGACGAAGGATCTCCGGTGGCGCCGCGCTGGCTGCGACTTTTTGCGCGGGTATTTGCCTCGGCAGTGCGAGTCGTGAAGAGCAGCGCGATGCCACCGGAGATCCTTCGTCGCTTTCGCTCCTCAGGATAGACTTTGCAATCCTCAGGATAGACTCTGCAACCGACATGAAGAGCGTAACGTCCGCCCTCCTCACTCTCGCCATCACCGTCACCACATTCGCCGCGACCAAGCCGGCGCCGAAGCCGTTCAACGTCGTCGAGGCCAGCATCTCCGACATGCAGGCCGCGCTGCGCGACGGGCGTGTCACCTCGCACGAGCTCGTGCAGCAATACCTCATCCGCATCGCCACGTACGAGGACAAACTGCACGCGGCCGTCACCGTCAATCCGAATGCGCTGAAGGAAGCCGATGAGCGTGATCGGGAGCGCGCGGCCGGCAAGATCCGCGGACCGCTGCACGGCATCCCCATCGCTCTCAAGGACAACATCCAGACCACCGACCTGCTGACCACCGGCGGCGCACTGGCGTTCGCCAGCCTCGTGCCGCCGTACGACGCCACGCTGACGAAGAACCTTCGCGACGGCGGCGCCATCATCATCGCCAAGACCCAGCTCACCGAGCTGGCGAACTGGGTGGCCGGCAACCCGCCCATGCCGGCGAATTACAACGCCCTCAACGGCTACGGCTTCGATCCCTACGATCCGCGCCGCGACCCGCGCACCGAGACCGGAGACGGCCGTCCCGCCATGACCACCGGCGGCTCAAGCTCCGGCGCCGGCACGACCGCCAGTTTCTGGGCGGCGAACGTCGGCAGCGAGACGTCCGGATCGATCCTCAGCCCCTCGAACCAGAACATGCTCGCCGCCATCAAGCCCACGGTCGGCCGCATCTCCCGTTACGGAATCATCCCCATCACCGCCGACCAGGACACGGCCGGCCCGATGGCGAAGTTCGTTACCGACGCGGCCATCCTCTTCGGTGTGCTCGAGGGCAACAACCCCGATCCCAACGATGCCACCACAACGCGCTGCACGCCGCCGCCGAATCACGACTACACCGTTTTTTTGAAAAAGGACGGCCTGAAGGGCGCGCGCATCGGAATCCCCCGCGCCGGCTTCTACGACAAGACCACGGTCCCCGGAGCCGACAAGCCGCGCGGCGGACTGAATCCCGAGCAGACCAAAGTGATGAACGACGCCATCGCCGTCCTCAAAGAGCAGGGCGCCGTCGTCATCGACCCCGCGGACATCCCGAGCGTCGTCGACAAGAACGCCAACGACAACTACTTCCTCTGGGGAGTCTGCACCGACATGGACGACGTGAAGGGCCGCAAGTGCTCGATCGATCTCGCCTACGGGATGGAGCGCGATTTCAACAAGTGGCTGGCCACCCTAGGCACCGCCGCTCCGGTGAAGTCGCTGGCCGATCTGCGCAAGTGGAACACCGACCACGCGAAGATGGGCGCCATCAAGTATGGCCAGTCGCTGCTCGACATCTCCGACGCCATGGATCTCGACGTCTACAAGGTCCGCTACGAGTCCGACCGCGCCAACGACATCCGCTTGAGTGCCACGCATGGAATAGACGAGGTGATGAAAGCGCAGAACCTCGATGCCATCCTCTTCCCCGGTCCAAGCGGCGCCTCGATCGCCGCGCGACCCGGCTATCCGACCGTGATCGTGCCCTGGGCAATGGTCCCGAACGCGCCGACGACGGCGTTCCCCGAGGGGTTCAAGGCCCTGCCGCAACCATTCGGCGTCAGCTTCACAGGGATGGCGTGCAGCGAACCAACATTGCTGAAGCTCGCGTATGCATTCGAGCAGGCCACGAAGAAGAGGGTGCCGCCGCCGTCAACGCCGTAGTCACGGAACAGGCGGGAATCCAGGTATGGCGATCGGCGCGCGGCGGCCATGCTCCATGATGGACGCGACCCACTGCGAAATCGGAGCACCGTAGAAACGCTCGACGAGCCAGAGGGCCAGATCGAGTCCCGAGGTGACGCCTCCGGCGGTGACGATATTGTCGTCATCGACGACGCGCGCGTACGTGATGCAGGCGCCTGTTTTCGCCAGGTCGTCAATGGCCAGCCAGTGCGTGACGGCCCGCCGCCCCTTGGTCAGTCCGGCCGCGGCAAGGAGCATGGCTCCGGTGCAGACGCTCGTGACCGTCGCACCAGCGGCGGCGGCATTGCGAAGCGCCTCGGGGATGACTCCGCTGGCAATCTCCTTCTTTACGCCAGGCTCGGTTTCGGGGCGGAGCCAGCCGCCGCCGGTAACGATGACAAGAGAGTCACGGGCCGTGGCATCGAACTTCGCCTGCGGCGTGATGATCAGTCCGTGCTGGCCCTTCACCGGCCGTGGATCGTGCACTGTGACGAGCTGCACGACGAGATCCTTCACCTTGGCGGCGGCAAATTGGAAGACCTCGTACGGCGCCACACCGTCCATCTCGTCGAAGCCGTCGAAGATGATGATCTGTACGCGCATGATTAATGCGTGAATTGCCGCTGAAACATTACGTCCGCCTCGGCTACAGGGTCAAATGGTTTCCAGCATCGTGATTAGTGCCTTGCGCCGCGCCGCCGCGGAGGAATGTCCGACGCATCGAAAATCCACGCGGCACCGAGTCGATCGTTAGCCCAGGGCCCGCCGACAATGGCCGTGTTGCCGTCCGCAGAAGTGGAAACGCTCGTGCCCTGGAAAGCGCCCGCGCTGTCCGAGCCGATCATCTCAGCCCCCTGTTGGATCCAGACTGCTCCGCTCCTTCTCCAGACCCTCGCCGACCCAGTGCTTGGTGCAAAAGGGGTGACGTTGACCAGCGCGGCGTCGTTAGACGCTCCAACGATGGCCGTGTTTCCGTCAGCAGATAGCGACACGGAGGCGCCTTGTGCGATGGACCCCCCCGAATCGCTGACCAATTTGGTTCCTTGCTGGGTCCACACGCCTCCGTTCCTTCTCCAGACCCATGCGGCACCTTTTCCGTTCCCGTAGTAGCCGCTATCGTTGGGTGCTCCGATCAGTGCCGTATCGCCGTCCGCGGAGAGAGACACGGAAAAACCCTGTAAAGCAGCATCACCCACGGCGCCCGCGCCCACAAGCTTCGTGCCCTGTTGGGTCCACGTTTCTCCGCTCCTGGTCCAGACCCACGCGGCGCCAGATCGATGGTTGTCGTAAGGCCCCCCACGATTGCCGTATTGCCGTCAGCAGAGAGAGCCACACACCATCCCTGGTGCGCACCCCAATCATCAATCGCGCCCGAGCCGACCAGTTTGATGGACTGCTGGGTCCAGACTCCTCCGCTCCTGGTCCAGATCCACGCGGCGCCAGCGATGTTGTTGTCGCCATACCCTCCGACGATGGCAGTGTTGCCGTCGGCGGAAAGAGCCACGGACGAGCCTTGTCCAGCTTCCCCCACTGAGTCCGAGCCCACCAGCTTGGCCCCTTGTTGGGTCCAAACTCCTCTGCTTCTGGTCCAGACCCACGCGGCGCCAACGCCCCCGTCGTCGCCATCCCCTCCGACGATGGCCGTGTTGCCGTCGGCGGAGAGAGCCACCGATAACCCTTGTGCAGCACTCCCCACTGCGTCCGAGCCCACCAGCTTGGCCCCTTGCTGCGTCCACACTCCTCCGCTCCTGGCCCAGACCCACGCGGCGCCAACGTACTTGTTGTCGACGTACCCTCCGACGATGGCGGTATTGCCGTCAGCGGAGAGAGCGACTGCCGTGCCCTGTTCAGAGTTCCCCACAGCCCCCGAGCCCACCAACTTCGGCCCCTGCTGCCACAGCTGCGCGTGAGCAGGAGAGGAAAAGAGCAGGGTTGTGTAGACGAGGACGATCAGCGAAACGGTACGACGCCTGTTCATCTGAACCCTTCGGAAGGATGCGATTCCGCGTTTCTCAGGAGCAATATATGTCATGACACCATAAAAGACACGCAAACAGACACTTTATTACTTTGTCACCGTCCAGAATCAGGCAGGCGCCGCGTCCCGCGATAGTTTGATGCCATGTCAACGAAACGTCTGAGCACCTTCGCCGCCCTCGTGGGTGGCATGCTTGTCGTCGGCTCACTGGACATCACCTACGCGATGCTCTTCTGGACATTCCGCGGCGTCGGACCGATCCGCGTCCTGCAGAGCGTCGCCGCGGGTCTGATCGGACGCGAGGCTGCCGTCAGCGGCGGGACGAAGACTGCCCTCCTCGGCCTGGCTCTGCACTACTTCATTTCGTTCTGCATCGTCCTGATCTACTGGATCGCGGCGAAGTCGATGCCGGTGCTGCGGCGCCACGCGGTGATCTGCGGCGCGACGTACGGCGTTCTGGTCTACATCGTCATGAACTACGTGGTCATCCCGCTTTCGATGACCAAGCGCGGCCCCTTCAACCTCTTGTGGGTGTCGTGCAGCGTGGTCGTTCACGCGTTCCTGATCGGACTGCCGGCGGCGCTGTTCGCGAAAGCGGCGCTGCCCGAGACGGCATCGTAGAATCCGATCATGACAGACATTCGCGAATCAGTGCTCTCGGCTATTGGTAATACGCCTGTGGTCAGGCTGCGGAGACTGCCGGAGAGCGGCAGCGCCGAGGTTGTGGTGAAGCTGGAGTACTACAGCCCGACAGGGTCGTACAAAGACCGGATGGCGCTGTCGATGATCGAAGGGGCCGAGAGCCGCGGCGCTCTGAAGGCGGGGATGCGCGTGGTCGAGTTCACCGGAGGGAGCACCGGCTCGTCGCTGGCGATGGTGTGCTCGATCAAAGGGTATCCGTTCATTGCTTTGTCCTCAGACGCCTGGTCGAGCGAGAAGCTGCGGACGATGAGCGCCTTCGGAGCGGATCTCCGCCTGTTCCCGAGCGAGGGAGGCAAAGTCACGCCCGGCCTCATCCAGCGTCTGAAAGCCGAGGCCGAGCGGCTGGCCGCGGAGCCGGGAACGTACTTCACGAACCAGTTCAACAACCGCGACGCCATCACCGGCTACCGCGGGATCGGGACGGAGCTGCTCGCGCAAGTGGGAACAATCTCCACGTTCTGCGGCGGCGCCGGAACGGCGGGGATGATCGCCGGCGTGTCGCAAGTGCTCAAGAGCACCGGATGCCGGATCATCGCCCTCGAGCCCGACGGCTCGCCGGTGATCACCACCGGCCGCGGCGGACCTCACAGCGTGGAAGGAATCGGCCCCGGCTTCGTGCCGCCGCACCTGACCGCGGATGTCTACGATGAGGCGCGCTCCATCAGCGAAGCAGAGGCCCGCGCGATGGCGCGGCGCCTGGCGCGGGAGGAAGGCATCTTCGCCGGTGTGTCGACCGGATTGAATGTCGTGGCCGCGCTGCAGATCGCGCGCGAGTTGGGGCCGGGGCACACCGTGGCGACGGTGGCGGTGGATACGGGGCTGAAGTACCTGGCCGGCGACTTGTTCGAGGCGTAGCCGCGTAGCGCCGCCCCCGTAGCGCCGACGGCTCGTCGGCTGTACCGCTGCCGCCTGCCCTGAGCGGAGCCGAAGGGGCTCGGCGGCGGTACGTTGAACACCTGCACCATTCTCAATTCCGCGGCCAGGGCGGGCGGCGGAACGTAGGTCGGACTCTCAGTCCGACCGGAGCTTGGGAGATCCTAAATCGAAGCCCCGCGTTCGATTACGGCAGGCCTCCCCACACCGCCAGCGAGCCGCCGGGCCGCCAGCGCTACTTGGCTACGGCGCTTGGCGCTACTCCCTACGCCGCCCGCTTCAGTGCGAACCCCACCTTCATCCGCCGCTCCACCGCCTCCCAATCGACATTGGCCAGGAAGGCCTCGATGTACTTCGGACGGTCCGCGGGTTTGAAATCGAGAAGGTAGGCGTGCTCCCAGACGTCCATCACCAACAGCGGGATGAAGCCGGCCACGTTGCCGTTCTCGTGCAGCTCGATCCAGTGATTGGAGACCCGGCCGTTGGTGGGATCGAGGTAGGCGATGGCCCAGCCGACCCCGCGCATCTTGCCGACGCTGACGAAGTCGGTCTTCCAGATATCGAAGCTTGGGAAGCCGCGCTCGACCGCCGCGCGGAAGCCGGAGCTCTTGGCCGGCTCCCCGCCGCCGCCGCGCTTCATGTTGCCGAAGTAGTGCTCGTGGAGGACCATCCCGTTGTACTCGAAGCCGAGGCGCCGCGTCAGCTCCGAGTAGGCCGGCATCTCCTCCTTGTCCACCTTGCCATCGGCAAGGATCTCCGAGATTTTCTCGGTGAGGAGGTTGGTGTTGGTGACGTATCCCTCATAGAGCTTGAAGTGCATCTCCAGCGTCTGATCGGAGATACCGTTGAGGTTGGAAAGGTCGAAGGTTTTGGGTTTGTAGGTGTCGGTTTGCATGGGGGTGATGGGTGCAGGAATCGTGCGCGGGTGGGAGCGTAAGCGGCCTTCCGTTCCCGGTACCTGTTCGGTTAGGGTTTACATGTGCTTCCGACCGTCTACCTTGAGACCAGCGTCATCAGCTACCTGGTCGCTCGCCCGAGTCAGAGCAGTGTACGAGTTGCCGCAAATCAAGAGACAACGCGTGAGTGGTGGGAAACCAGACGCGAGAGGTTTGATCTCTACGTGTCCGCCGTTGTTGTGGGCGAGGCTCAGCGCGGCGATCCCAGCCTTGCTTCCGCCCGCATGGACATTGTGCGAGGGCTGCGGCTTGCGCAGGTGACGCCCGAGGCCCGAGACCTCGCTGCGGCACTGATCGCTGGCGCCGGTGTTCCGAGAAAAGCGAACGAAGACGCTCTGCATATCGCAATCGCGGCGGCGAACGGACTGGACTATCTCCTCACATGGAACTGCTCGCACATCGCGAATGCAGTCACCATCCCCCGCGTTAACTCGATCTGCTGGGCTCGTGGTTTCGAGCCGCCGCTAATCTATACTCCTCAGGAACTGATGGAAGGTTGACATCGTGGAAGATCCCATCGTTGAAGAGACTCGCGAAGCGCGACGACAGCTCGACGCCGAGTTCGGCGGAAATCTGGACTTGCTGTACGCATATCTGGTTGAGATCGAGCATGAGAACGCAGACAGAGTCGTAAGACTCGAGCCCAAACCTGCTGGGGTCGGGCACCGAAAGATCTCCTAAAACGGCTACCGAACCGGAGTGATGACCGTCGCACGAAAACAGGCCAGTACGTGGGTTAGCCACGCTGCGTAGCGTAATCGTCATGTGGGAAGATCCGATCGTCAAGGAAACACGAGTTGCCCGCGAGAAACTGGTCGAGGAGTTTGGCGGCGATCTGAACGCGCTCTGGGAACACCTTCAAGTGGTCCAGGAGCAGTATCGAGATCGAGTGGTCACCGGGCAGCCGAAGGCACCTGTTCGCGTCGACGGTAAGGTTTCGTAGCCGCGGACGGTGACGTGCCGCGGTATTGGGAGATGCTGCGGGAGCTGGCGCGGAGCGAGAGGACGTGTGTCGCGAGCTGGAGGCTATGGCTTCCGCGCATGCCGAGGAGCTGGCCGGCGTTCCGGGGTTGGTCTTGGCGCTGCAGCGACCGGCGATTTCGTGATGGAGTAGGCATTCCGGCGTGTCCGATAATCAAATCGGCTCCTGGGTAGAGCCATGGCTCTAATGAGTAGCCATCTTCCCGTGCCGGGTAGATCCTTGGATCTACTGAAGAGGCCCACAACCTACTGGGTAGATCCATGGCTCTACTGAGTAGATCCCGGGATCTACTCAAGAGGCCCAGAACCTACCGGGTAGAGCCATGGATCTACTGAGTAGATCCCGGGATCTACTCAAGAGGCCCAGAACCTATTCGGTAGAGCCATGGATCTACTCAGTAGATCCCGGGATCTACTCAATAGGCCCACAACCTATTCGGTAGATCCATGGATCTACTGAATAGTTGTTTTGGGTCGTCCATGGCTCTACTCTATTCCCCATGCCGCGCGCGCGACAACTCGACCCCGACGCCATCCTCTTCGGACAGGTTCTCCGGCGCGAGCGGTTGGCTCGCGGGTGGACCATCGCCGCGGTGGCGCAGCGCACGGGCATGAATCGCCAGTACCTCGGCGTCGTCGAGAACGGCGGAAACGTGACCACCCTCAAGACCATCCTGGATGTGTGCGAGGTGATCGGGGCGGATGCGGGGGCGATGATTCGCGAGGTGGCGATCGCGCGGCGGCCGAAGGGCTAGCGCGCCTTTCTTAGTCTATCCCGAGCGGAGCGAGGGATCTCTGGTGGATCCGCGCGCCATGGAACTTCTGCGCGACTTTCTAGTCTATCCCGGGACTTCTGCGCGGTTGCACCGGAGATGCTTCGCTTCGCTCAGCATAGACTGAGAGCTGAGACCTGAGAGCTGAGAGGCGTGCCAGCGCCCCTACCCCGCGCACCGGAACGTGGCGTAGACGTACGGGTAGTTCGGGCGGAACCAGTTGCGGAAGCTGCGGCGGATGAGCTCTGGCGACGTGGCTGGTGAAGCACCCTTCATCACGTAGTGCTTGCCGTCGAAGAAATCGGCGGAGTAGAGGGGATAGGACGGGAGCGGCGTGAAGCCGGGGAAGCCGTCGAAGACCGTCGAGGTCCACTCCCAGCCGTTGCCGACGAGGTCCTCGACGCCCCAGAAGCTGGCGCCGGCGGGATAGGAGCCGATGGGGACCGGGTCCCAATGGGTGAAACCGAAGTTGCCGCGGGTGCTGTCGGGCAGGGCATCGCCCCAGGGAAAGCTGCGCTCTTCGCCGCCGGGAGTACCGAAGGCGGCCCGGTGGTATTCGCCCTCGGTGGGCAGGCGCTTGCCGCGCCAGGCGGCGTAGGCAGAGGCTTCGTCGTGCATCACGTACACAGGCGCATCGAGCGGCAGCGGGGTGAGCTCGAACATGCCGCGCCAGTGCCAGGCGCCGTCGCGCTCGGTCCAGAAATGCGGCGCGCTCGCGCCGGTGGCGGAGACGAATTCGAGATAGTCGCCGTTGGTGACGTCGTGACGGTCGATGGAGAACTCATCGACAGCGAGGCGCATCGACGGCATCTCGTTGTCCCAGGCAAAATCGGTCCCGGATGCGCCGAGGATGACTTCGCCGGCGGGGATGCGGACCATGTCTTTGACGGGAGTGACGCGCGGCAGCGGGCCGTTCCCGTGAAACGGCGCGGTCGGGATCTTGCGGTCGTACGGCATTTCGTGAAACAGGTAGAGCAGCGTCTCCTGGTGCATCTGCTCGTGTTCCATGATGGCGATGGCCGCCTCGGCGTTGCGCCTCTGCGGCTCGAGCCCGTCATCGATCGGGCCGTCGCACAGGGCGCGGAAGATCAGGTCGTCGGCCTCGCGCCCATACGCTTGTATCTGCTCCCGCGTGGGCCAGAAATCGGTCGGCGCTTTGGCGGCGTCTTCGCTATCCGGATCGATCCCTCGGGCGAAGAGGGTCTCGAATCCGCTGTCGATCCCGTCGCGCTTCAGCGCCAGCCGGATCAGCGTGTTGATGGCGAAGGCGGGGATGTGCCCCTCGTAGAAAACGATGGGGTTACGCAGCCGGATGGGCCGGTCGAAGTAGGCCTCGGGCGTGGGGATGGCGAAGATGTCCCGTGTGGTCCTGCGGCCGGCGCGATACCACTCGATCAGCCGGTCGCGCGTCAACCCTTCCGGATATGCCTCGTGTCGCACGCGCGAATTGTATTCTCCGTTCAGTCCGCTGTCAGGCCACGATGGCCTCTCCCACTGGCACTTCGATGACCCGGAACGGCGGACGATCGCCGTTTGCCGCCATGAGCAGCGGCATAGCCACGTTATAAACGGGCACGTTCCCCTTTGTCCGGCCCTCCAGCGTGCCGCGGTGGGCGTGGCCGTGGAAGACGACGCTGCAGCGATAGCGATCGATCGGCTCCTCCAGCCGCGACGACCCCAGGAACGGACTGATCTCCGGCGGCTCGCCATCGCAGGTGCCGTGAATGGGCGCGTAGTGCAGCACGGCGATCTTCTGCGGTGTTCGCAGACGCGCCAGCGCCCCTTCGAGCTTGAGGGCCTCTTCGATGGCCTCGTGGACGAACTTCTTGATGATGTCCTCGCCCCAGGCGTTGAGCTGACGGCGGCCGAAGCCGCCGCCGAAGCCTTTGATGCCGGCAAAGCCCACCCCTTCGATCTCGTGCGAGCCGCCGTCGAGCATGGTCACGCCGGCGTCGATCATGATTTTGACGACGTCCTCGGCCTTGCCCGATTCGAAATCGTGATTTCCGAGGACGCCGATGGCCGGGATGCGCAGCGAGGTGGTGATCTCCCTGGCCAGGATCTTCGCTTCGTCGACCAGGCCGTAGTCGGTGAGATCGCCGCAGAGAAGCATGACGTCCGCCTCCGCCGAAGCGGCTGCGAAAAGAGTTTGCAGGCTTCCCTGCCCCGTCTTCTTGACGTGGATGTCGGCGATCGCGGCGATGCGGAGGTTCTCTTTCATTTGGTTCCGTCCACCTCGATTCCCGCTGTCCACTGCGCGATCTCCTCGGCGGTCATGTTCCCGAGCGGCCGGAGGCGCGCGTCTTTGTAGCCCCACTCGTTCAGATCGGGGAGGTATTGCTGCCGCGAGAGGATCGTGCCGTAGCAGATCTTCTCTCTTGCATCCGGTTGGCTAGTCTCCTCGGCGATGCGCCGGCCCAGCTCTTCCATCACCCACGCCGGTACCTGCGAGCGTTTCGATGGATAGATGAAGCCGAAGAGCACGAGGTGCGCGTAGAGGCCGCGCCAATGTTCGCCGAAGCGGTCGATGAGGCGCCGCCAGTCGAGCCGGTCGCCGGTGGCGTAGATCACGTGGGCTACGTCGGCACCGTCGAAGCGCTCGCGCTCCATGATCAGCCCCTTCGACCAGATCATCTCCTCGGCGGGCATCAGCTTCACATCAAGATCGAAAACGACGCTGCCGACCGCATAGTCGAACCACAGATCATCGACTACGGCCACACCGTTGCCGGCGCCGAATATCAGATCGATGAAGTCGTCGCCCTTGACCGCTTTCCCCAGCCAGTGAGGAAAGGACAGCTCCGATTCGTAACCAGCCGCCTCGAAGATCCTCTTCGCCTTCGGAAAGTCCTCACGACGGATGAAGACGTCGAAGTCTTTCGTGTGGCGCTCGATGCCCGTGTAACGCGCGAAGGCGTATGCGCCGCCGACGAGAAAGTGCAAACCGCCATCCCGCATCAGCTCCATCGAGCGGACGTAAAACGCGCGGCTCTTTGGATCGACGAGCGTGTCGGCGGGACTGGCAAGGACGGACATTGCAGCGGGAAAAGTGCATGGGGCGTGCCGGACCGGAGCGCTGGCGTCCTCGCCGGCTGGCTCGGCGTGCGTCTCGCCGCCGCGCGCGATCGAACGGCTCTCGCCGCCGCGTTTACCGGCGAAAGTTGGGAATCTTGCCGGATCGGCGGCGGGACGCGGCCGAGCCAGCCGGCGAGGACGCCGGCGCTCCGCGCTACTTTGCCCCCTCCGCCCACGCCACCGAGAACCACAACGCGGCGTCGGGGCGTTGGGACCATCGGGCGTAGTCCTCCATCACGCGGTCGAAGGCGCCGGCATCGAAGAGGTGCATCGAGGTGATGGTCTCGCGGGCGGTGCGGACGACGCCGGCCATGTTCGCGGCCAGCGTCGGGAAGGTCTCCATTCCAGCGCAGCCGCCGAAAAAGACCCAGGTGTTGCGCACCGGTTTGGCGCCGGCTTCGTGCAGCAGTTGCACGAGGCGCCGGCCGACTAGCGGGTCGTTGCCGACGCGGTCGTAGGCGCGCATGTAGGCGTCCCAGAGGCTCATCCAGCCGGGCGGTTCGGGCCAGAGACGCATCACGCCGTGATCGTCGTCGGCCAGAACGATGCGGCCGCCGGGGCGGACCGCTTTGACCATCGAACGGACCGCGCACAAGGGATCGGGAATGTGCTCGAGCAGAAAGCGGGTGTGGGCGACATCGAAGGTCCCCCACTCGTCGCCGAGGTCGAGATTGAGCGCGTCACCGGCGCGGAAATCGGCCAGGGCCTCCTCGCCGTCATTCGCCGCGAGCCGCTTCGCCGAGGCCAGTTGCTCCTCGTTGTACTCGATGCCTGTGACATGCCCGTCAGGCACCGCCCGCGCCATGGTCCGGGTGAACTGGCCCAGGCCGGAGCCGAGATCGAGGATGCGTTCATCGCCGCGCAGGTGCATCTCCCGCAGCATGGCCGTGTTGAGCAGCACGTCGTTCATGAGCGACAGGCGGCGCTGCTCGTCGTCGCTCGTGCCGTGGATGTAGTTCGACATCTACAAGACATCCTCCACCGGAAAGCCGGCATCGATCCAGCCATCGAGTCCGCCGGCGAGCGGCCGGACCTTTGTGTACCCCTTGTCGATGAGCATGCGCGCCACACGGGCGGCTGAGGCCTCGTTTGGTCACGTGCAGTACAGCACCACCTCCTGATGGGGTGCCAGATGGCCGAGCTGTGCGTCGATGTTGTCCATCTGCATCATGATGGCCGTGGGGATGGCGCGTGGGTTGTGTTTGCGCCCGCCAGGAGTACGGACGTCGAGCACGACGGTCACCTCGCCGCGGTCGAGCATCTCCTTCAGCTCCTGCGGCTGGATGCGGGCCAGGCGGAGTTTCTTGAGGAAACGCATGCGCTGCGCCCACTTGACGACGATCACCAGAGCCAGCAGGCAGGCCACGACGAGGAGCGCCCATCCGCCGAGGCTCTCCAGCGCGGCCAGTACGCGATCGATGGCGCGATGAAAGACGCGCCCGACCGCGACGGCGCTTCCCGCCCATACCAGCGCGCCGATGCCGTCGTAGATGACGAACGCCAGCGTGCCGCGTCCCGACGCGCCGGCCAGCGGAGGGGCGACGGTCGAGAATCCGGGGATGAATTTCGCGATCAGCAGCGACTTGAGTCCCCAGCGCTCGAATCGCGCCTCGGTGTCGCGGACACAGGAGTCGGGCGATAGCGAGATGCGGCAAAGCGTCCGCAGGATGCGATAACCGTATCGCCGCCCGAGGAGAAACCAGATGTAGTCCGCGATGAGCGACGCCAGGAGAGCCGCCAAAAGCACGTGCGTCGAGGACAACTTGCCGTCGCGCGACAGCGCACCGGCCACGATCAGCGCCGGCACGGCGGGCACGGGCGCACCAAGCTGCTCGAGCAGCACGTTGATGAAAATCAACGAGACGCCGTAGAGGAGGACGTAGTGGACGAGTGAGGTCATGGTTCGCGGGAGTCGGGTGTCGGGAGTCGGAGCGGGGAGAATACGACGGTTGCTGGGTTGCTGAGTAAGACGGGGCTTCGATTCACGACCGCGCAAGCGCCGGTCGGACTGAGAGTCCGACCTACGTATTCTCTACGACTCCCGACCCTCTACCTAACCAAATGCCCGACATCGAGTCTAATCATTCCGGGATGGAGATAACGACCGACCTCGCCGTGGTAAGCCGGGCCCGATCCGGGGATACCGACGCCTTCCGGCAGCTGGTCGAGCGGCACTCCAAAATGACCTTTCGAGTGGCCTATCGCATGACCGGAAATGAACATGACGCAGACGACGTGGTGCAGGAGACGTTCCTTCGCGCCTACCGCCAACTCCGTCACTTCGAGGAGCGGGCCGACTTCGGCACGTGGCTGCACCGCATCGTCGTCAACTGCTCGCTCGACCTGATCCGCGCCCGGAACCGCGCTGACCGGCACTTCGGCGGCGATCTGGAATCTGCGGAGCTGGCGGGCACGGCAAGAAGCGAACCGCAGCAGGTCCGCCTGCTGATGTCCGCCGATCTGCAGAAGCACGTCACCGCGGCCATGGAACGCCTCAGCAGCAACGAGCGGACGGCGTTTGTTCTCCGCCACTTCGAAGGAATGCCGGTCGAAGAGATCGGCAAGGAGCTGGGCATTCAGGTCAATGCCGCAAAACACACGATCTTTCGCGCCGTGCGCAAGCTGCGCGAGTCGCTGGAGCCGTTTGTGAGGACGACATCATGCAACACCTGACAGAAGAACAATTGATCGCTCACTACTACCACGACGGCGACGCTTCCGCCGCCGAGGAGCACCTGGCCTCGTGCGACGAATGCCGGGCGCAGTTCGAGACGCTTCGCAACGTTCTCGCGCTGATCGATCAGCTCCCGATTCCGGAGCGGGGAAACGCGTACGGCGAGGAAGTCTGGACCCGATTGCGCTGGAAGATGGGCAAAACGCGGGACGGGTTCTCCAACCCGTCCGCGCGGGTCGGGCTAGAGAGTCCGACCCACGTTTGGAAAACCATTACCGCGATCGCGGCGGCACTGGCGATCGCATTCATCGGAGGCGTGCTGTGGCACGCCCGGACGCAGCAGATCGAACATCTGCGCACGACCGTCGCCCAGGTGGCGCAGCCAGGCCTGGTCCGTACAGCAGCAGCCGAATCGGCATCGAGAGATCGGCTCCTGCTCATCGTCGTCGGCGATCACCTCGACAACTCCGAACGGATGCTGCTCGAGCTCACCAACGCCGACCCGAAACACTCCCTCGACGTCTCCTCGGAGAGCAAACGTGCCGGGGAGCTCGTGGCTTCGAATCGCATTTACCGGCAAACGGCCGTGCGCAGGGGCGAGACGCGTATCGCCTCCCTGCTCTCGGACCTGGAGCCGGTCCTCGTCGAGCTGTCGCACGCCGGCTCG
>Ga0307470_10000267_pt1 | contig 32333 bp, 46 predicted proteins | sample atmos_gasesAM3C__FD_204565 | JGI IMG/M metagenome (GOLD analysis project Ga0307470, IMG submission 204565) | Hardwood forest soil microbial communities from Morgan-Monroe State Forest, Indiana, United States - atmos_gasesAM3C_05 | ecosystem: Environmental > Terrestrial > Soil > Temperate forest... | reverse complement strand
TGCCTTTGGTTGTGAATTTTCATAGCCACGATACGCCGTGGCGAGCCCTGAAATAATTAAGATTCCGCGCGTAACGATAGGACCGCCTTTAGGTCCGAATACCTGCCCGATCAGATCTAAGGTCTCGTGATCAAGGAGCGCCAAGGCTCCGATGGCTGCTGTACAAAATCCAATAACTTTGGTAGCGTGATTATGGAAAAAAGTTTGTATGGATTTCATCATGACATCTCTCGATTTGATCGGAGAAAAGTATGGAGATTTAACAGTCCTAAAGAAGGCCCATAAATCTCCGCACGGATTTCAACTCTGGTTTTGCGTTTGCTCATGCGGCACTAAAGGTCTGTGGTCTGGAAATACTTTGCGATGCGGACATACAAAGAGTTGCGGATGTCAGCAATACAAAAATCGCAAGGGCCGTGTCACTCACGGATACACAAAGCAACGTCAGTCTTCTGAATATCAGGCATGGAATAATGCAAAAAGGCGCTGTACCGATTCTAGACGTCACAACTTCCATCGATATGGAGCCAGAGGAATCGCTATGTGCAAAGAATGGCGAAAGGATTTCGGCGCATTTATTGCACATATCGGGAAAAAACCTCATCCACATCTCACCCTCGAACGCATTGATAATGATAGAGGATACGAACCAGGAAATGTTCGGTGGGCCACCTATAGAGAACAAGCATTTAATCGCAGTAACTCACGTAAAAACAAACCCCACTAAACTGTATCTTCGTTTAAGCGATGTGCCCATCCGGTGACAAACTGAAGTGATTTCCATCAGGTAAGTGAGTGAAGTCACCGCCCCATCGATAGTTGGGACCTAGGGTTTTCCACCATTCTCCCAAGTCTTTTAGCTGCGAGCCATCGGTGATGAGTGCGCCGTTCTTGAAACAGTTCAGGTCAATGGCCAGACGCTCTATATGCAGGCTATGCGCAATGCCTAAGCCATGATCGGCGTTCCACTGCGCCTGTTGTGGAGTGCGCCACGCCTCACCCAATGTGACTGTGTAGCCAAAGCTCGTCGCCTGCTCGATGAGCTTGGCGGCAGCTTGCGCAAATTCTTCCTGTAACTTGCTCATGATTTCTCCAATTTCCTGATTCTAGCTTCCAGATCATCGATCGTGTTGGGCCGATTGCTGTCAGCAGATCCTAGGTAAGGATCAACCCGCAAATGCTTCATCTTGCGTAGCTCCAAGATGAACTCCTCTGACTGGCGTACCCGCTCCTCGAGCCGTGCGATCGATATCTTGGCGCCGAAGAAAGCCCCCGAAACGGAGCCTCCGACCGTGAGCAGCCCGATAAGGATTTCGATGAAGTCGCGCGCATTCACGAATAGCCTGACCAGAGCGATTGGACGAGCTGCTGAAACCATGCCTTATCGGCCGCGCTGAAGGCAGGCTTGGCGAGAAGCTTACAGAGCATATCGGCACTCCCTGTTTCATTCGCCACCGCCTGAGCGATGTCCTCTTGTGCGAAGAGTGATCGCCACTGCGCATCCGAGGTCGGATCGGTGACCACGGCGTTATGAAGGATTTGACAGACGATCCCGCCCATAGTCTTCCCCTTAAGCCTTAGGCTTTTCGCGCACCGACAACGCTTTGCCGTCATGCCATAGGTAAACCTCGCCGGATTCGCCAGGCTTTAAGGTCTTCTCTATGGTGCCGTCTGGGTTCACCAATTCAACGTCCCAGCTAGCATAGGGTTCACCCTGGTTTTCATTCTTCACCGTTACCTTCGTAGTCATTTCTATCTCCGTGGTTTGTAGTCCAAATTGGCAGCCGGACCTTTCGATTCATCCCCTGGCTGCTTCAGTCCTTCGCGAATCAAGAGTGCATCATGATCCATGATCAATTGTTGTAGCACCCGCGTCTCTCGCGCAGAACGTTCCGCATCAAATATAGCCCAGATGCCCATCATGAATGCGGCCACCGCGAACACCAAAGCGAGTAGCGATAAGGTACGCTCTGAAAGCTCTACCTTGGTACTCTGGCTGATGCTGCCCTCGCGCTGATTCACCGATTCGTCGCGATTCTCCTGCTCGCTCATTTGAGCCTCGCCATGACCACTTCCACCTTCGCCTCAACGGAGGCCAAGCGCTGACTCGATGAGACCGCAAACTGAATGCCGCCGCTGATGGCCGCAGCGATCAATAGTGCATTGATACCTAAGAGCCAACTGATGAGCTTGGTCGAGCCGTTGAAGGTGTTGTTCGATCCCATGCCGTTGAACTTCCTTTCGCGCTCGAATCTGCGATCAAGCATCTGCCCCCATTCGTAGATATCCTCAGGAGTGCTGACGGCGGGGCGGCTCAAGGGGTGCTGGTGTGAGGCGTCAGGCATGGCTAGTAACCGCGACCGCCGCCAGCGGATAGGACAGGGTAGTATGGAGGACCTACTTCCCAGCCTACTTTTACGTAATAGCCTGATTTGAAATTATCCGGTGTTTTTGTCCACCAGCGATAAATAAGCGGTCTGCCAGATCCAGAAACACCCGAAACACGACGTAAATTTGCTACAGGATTTCTCCATGCCAGCCAGATGTACTTTGCAAGCCAGGTGCTTCCAACTGCCCCATCATCCGAGTTCCACCACAGATACGAGGCTTTAGCGAGTGTGGGAGAAAGGCAGATAAACCAGCCCATCACCATCAACGGTATATTGATGATCTGAATGAGTGCAAATAACAGCCACATCATAGTGTTCCTGAGCGTTCTGATTCTGGTAAATCTGCATATCCTGGCGGAATGCCATGCAAAAATAAATGCAAGGTTTCAGCACTGTTTGACATGCAAGTGATCGAGTGAGACTGCTTGCCATTAAAATCATGCACGGTTCCGGTTAAAAGCACATCTTGATTTTCAAGATCAAGCCTCACTGTCCCATAAACGACGATGATGTTGTGTTCAAATTCTGCCTGGTGAGCGTGTACTGGGATTTTCTCCCCATAGGCCAGCCAGTACCTGATCCCGAATAGATCACCCGATTGATACCATGCGAATCTCATGTGTAGTAGAAAGCGATTCCGCCTACTCCACCACCCGTCTTACCCGTATTAGCCACGCCAAATCCTCCCTGACCGCCGTTATTGCCTAGATTCGCATTGATCCCGGCAATCGCACCGCCACCATTCGGTATAACTCCACCCTGACCATTCTGTCCATTACCCCCTGTTGTGTTGGCGAGAGTTCCGCCTGTTGCAGTACCTCCGGCTCCTCCAATGCCACCAGGTGCATTTCCCCCTACCGCCCCACCGTTTGCCGTCATGGTGGTGAGCGTTTGCGTACCGCTTGAGACGCTTGAATTAGCTCCATTCGCTGCCCCCACTGTATAACTGAAAGTAAGCCCAGCCGTAACAGGTAAAGAGGTGCGACAGTATCCACCTGCTCCACCGCCCCCACCTTGTGAGGCAGAACATCCGGTTCCTAATCCATTGCCGCCAGCGCTCGATGGCCCCCAAGCTTCTATGAGTACGTTCTGCGCACCGGCAGGGATCGTTTCGGTAAATGATCCAGGGGTTATATGGGTGATAAGGATCGGTGCGATCGCGCTACCTGCCAACAAGATCTGCTGGATACTCACGAGAGACCTGAACCCGATATGACCCACGTGGTGGTTTTGAGCTTCAGGATCGTGGCGAGACCATTCTGCGCAAGGGTGCGCGTGCCAGATGCGCCGGTCGAGCCGAAGCGCACCGTGTCGCCCGCTGTCGGAATGGTGATATTACCGCTGGTGTCATTGTAGATCGAAATAACGGTCCCGATCGGGAAAGCCACCGAGGCATTGGTCGGAATGGTCACTGTACCGGCTGCATTGGCCTGAGCCACGCATTTACTTGCATCTCCCAATGCCAGCACATAGTTGCTGCTCTGATTGTTTAAGGGTATGCCAGCATAGATTTGTACACCATTTAATATGATATCGCTCTGCACGTTTATGGTGCCGCCACCAAAACTGCCGCCGGCGGGTGCCCCTATCGTTACGCCGCCATCGCCGAATATCCTTAAAATATCGACCGATCCGGCATTCAAAAATCGCGCACAATAATCACTCGCATTCGTACCGGCAACGATGGCCATGCCGAAGGATTGGCCGGCTGTATTCGGAGAAATTACAGCGATCGCATTTGAATTGGCGACGCCATTGACAGACCAAGCAACACCACTAGAGGGCGGCCCAATAGTCCCTGATAGAGCCGTAATATTGAGCCATGAACGAATGGCCGTACCTAAGTTATAAGCACCTGAGCTATTAGGCAGAAAGTCAGAAGTCATCTTTCCCTGGCCGTCACGGGTGACGCAAAGTGAGAGCCCGGTCGCAAATCCATTGTCTTCTGTGTCAACACGCGAGGCCGTTATGTCAATATTGTTGTTAGCATCCTGCACCCAGGAGTAAGATCTGACGAAGTTGCCATTTCCATCAAAAGCCATTTAGGTAGTCCTTATGATATTGCTGGGTAACTTGTTTTTGGTCTTTCTCATCTCTATCCCTTCGATCATTGCAGGAGTGGTGCTTTTCTGGGCAGCATCGCAATTGCTTCGCGACATCTTTCACTGACCTTGTAGCTTTTCAGCAAGCATTCTTTGACGCTCACTCAAGGGCGATGAACTAAGAAACCCACCGACATTCTGCGGAGTTAAAATCGGCGTCGTGCCTTTAGGCAACGCATTCCCCTGTCCAGGTCCTTGGATGTACTTCCTCATCCCATACCTACCTGCTGGATAAGCAGCCGCAGCCGCCAAACCCGCTACACCCATGTTCTTCAAAGGCTCTGGAATCATTTCAGCGAGCGCACCACCCCCTAATAACGCCCCAGCCATCCCTAGATGATTGCCGGCCGTCTTAGTGGGTTCGGTAAAAGCCCCAGACTTCTCAGCTTGACCGGCTGCGCGAGCTGCAATCTCAAGATTGCCGGATAGATAATCATCATTCTTCAAAGCGGCTGCTAGTTTCGGAGCCAACACATTGCCGGTGGTTGCATTGCGGTTATCCTCCACCGAATGAATGATGGCAAACTTCCTGCGGGAATCCTGAAAGTTTTTCACCATGTCCGCCGCAGTACCGCCGCGAGAAGAGAGGTCCTGTTCGATCGCGTCCTCTAAAACCTTGGAGACGCCTTTGTATGCCTGCCCTGCTTGAGCATTGCCGGTTCGATATGCCGCGCTTGCTTTATCCCGAAGTGCGGCGATCGCATCCATGGCATCGCTCGCATCAAAAGTCCCCGGTCCTTGAGAAGCTTTGCGCTTGATATCATCAACAATCCCGGCAAGTTCAGGATCAGCTAACTTCGCTGAAATCTTGCCAGCACCAGATTGCTTGGCTAGCGCTGCGGTGAGTTTCGGCACCATATCCGATGGGGCTTGAATCTGGCCTGCACCGCGAAGCGCATCATATCCAGGGGCCGCTGCGGCTTTTGCATTCGCAATATCCAAATCAGTGATCGGACCTTTGGCTGGAGGTAATCCCATATCACTGCGTGCACCTTGATTGGTCACTTCCTGATTGTTGATGGCCATGTGCTGAGCAACGTTGGTCTTACCGGCGATCGTTTCGCGGGTGATATTGGCGGTCGTCGGATTCGTAGTCGCAGGTGGGAATTGATAGCCCTTAGCCTGTCCTGCCGTGACAGCATCGTTTTTGATCTGATTTTCAGGCAACAGCGCACCAGCGGGTTTTACTATCTTGCCACCAGCAGCTGTTCCCAAGGCTTGGGTTGCGATTGAGGCTGCATTATTGGCCCAATCGCTATCGAAGGGTTTAGCCTCGCCTACCGCCTGTCCTGCCATCGCCGCAGGAGCCGCTACAGCCAGTCCTCTTGCGGTGGCAGGCATTCCTCCACCCCCAGATAGAACGCCTGGCACAACGCTTCCTGCGGTCGCGAGATAGCGCGATACTGGATCATCTGGCCGCTCAGGCTGCGTCGATGTCACGGGATTTTTATCCATTTGCTGAGTAAGCCACTTACCCACAGGTGATGGACCTCCTACATCCCAGCCTGGCTTTCCGGTGATGGCCTGATAGCCAGCACCTAACCCGGCTTTGCCTAGATTGAAAAGATTGGCGACCGTATCCGCCGGAAGGGCCGCAAGATATGCGGTACCGCCAAGAATTCCGCCTTCTAAGGCATGGGCGCGGTTCACCGCTGTCACGGGCTTAGTTTTAGCCTCTGGTGGGTCGTACTTATCGAAATAGTTGTCGGTAGGATCTTGAGCAGGTGCTTGAGTCGGTACGTTATCGTACTTGTCGAAATAGTTACTCTCCGGCATCGGGCAACCATCCGAATTTTTTCTTGAAAGCAGGTGCTAAGGAAGGATTAGCCTTCAACTCCGCCACAGCCTGAGGAGGGGTTGAGTATTTCTGCGCAAACTGCTGAAGCGGAAACTTATTGGAATACCAACTCTCGAAGCGATTCGGATCCCCACCTTGCGATACATATTTCCCGTAGTCGGCAGAACGCTGCTTGAAGTACGAATTTCGCGCATTATCTTGTTGAATGAGACTTTGAATCGCCTGACGTGAGGTCGCAACAGAAGGACTCGCCTCGTTCTTTTGCAGCATCACCTCATTGCCTGTCATCCTAGCGCCGTAGGTCTGCTTTGCACCCTGGAGGGCGGAATTGAGCAAGTTCTTATTTAGCTCAAAGGTCGGTGTAACTGTTCCACTACCCGGAATGAGCTTAGGACTCACTCCCCATTCCTGCATCTTGGCCCGATTCTCAGTGAAGAAATGACTCAACGGCCCAACCTCTGCAGTCGGTAGAGCCTTCAAGGCTTCGCTGTTGTAGTTCATTTTCTGATCAGCCAAGTCCGCCTCAGAGCCATACTTCGTCACCAATTCTTGATGCTTATCCGCCGCGCCTTTAAGCACGTTCTTCGTAAATTCATCCGGCGCACCAATCGCACTCGATATCGGAAGCTTCGGAATGCTTGCCCAGGGACCGCTATCTGGTGGCTTAGGAGCCTGCGAGTTAGGCAACGAGGTCGCAGTGGGAAAATAGCTTTTCTGCTGTGAAGCCGGTAACCCAGTATGCGGTCCTCCCACCACAGCACTGCCGCCCCCTTGGGTCGGCAGCGTCGTGTATTCGTTCGATACCTTACCCGCAGTTGATGCGCCCGTGGATTGTGCGATGGCTTCAGCAGCACCAGGAACCATGCCGGAACCTGCAAGGCGCCCTTGATTATCGTAAGTATTCACCGCACCCTGAGGAAGCGATGGATTCTGACCGATCACCTCATTGGTGAAAGGGTCACGCTCAACCGCTCCGGGTCTCTGCTCTACCGGCGCCACATAGTTGGCCTTAGCCAAACTGCGCTGCGCTATCTGTCTGCCGATGGCTGAATTAGGATCAATGCCAGCAGCCCTTAACTGCGCCTGAATCTCCGCAGGCTTGAAGTTTGGCGCAATGAAGCTCTCTGCATACTTCTCAGGCCCCATCATGCCTAGAACTTGCTGTGCGGTTCCTTGGCCCATACCTTGGGGAATGAGAGGATTCTGTTGTTGCGCAGCATTTGGCGATGGCTGCTGCTGTCCTGGCGCAGTGTTCTGCGGCATTTGGGGTGTGCCACCATAGATATTCTGAAAATACTTCTGCTGCGCCTGCTGTGAGCCCTGCATGGCTTTGCCGGCCATCAATGCAGAGGCAAGGGTAGAAAGTCCAGACAAAGCAGAACGGCGCGGCACCAGCTTCATGCTGTTCCAATTCTCAGGCGTCTGATTGCTCTGTTGCGTATTCTGCATCAGCATAGAGGCAAGCATCTGCTTGCGCTGCATGTCTAGATAATCGGGATAGGCCGATGGGTCTAGATACGGTGGCTGCGTTTGATCGGCCATTATTGCTGCGGAATTTGCGGCATCTGAGGAGCGGTATCTTGCGGCATATTAGGAGGCGCTTGCGGATTCTGCTTCTGCATCATTTGGCGAAGCATCATCATCTTCAGGAAATCACTTCCACCCTGCGCGGCCCCGCCAGCAATACCCTGCTTGGGCACGACACCGCCTTGCATTTGGGGCTGCTGTTGCTGCATGAGCATGGCGGCTAACATCTGTGGGTCCATAGACATTCATTTCTCCTTTAAGCCATCATCGCGTACATGGCAAGCATCGCAGCTAAACTCGATGCCCCGCCTACCGCCTGATTGTTAGCGGCGTTCGAGGCATTCGCGGAATTAAGCTCGCCCTGATACTGATTGTTGAACGCACTCATGATATCAGGCGAGGCCGCCCCTCCCGTCGCACCGTTGCCGGAGAGCGCGTTGAAAAGACTGATCGGCTCCTGCTGCGATAGCTGCTGGGCATTTAGGCCCTGCATCGCCATGTTCTGTAACTGCCCTTCCTGTGCGGTCGCGCCGGTGATCGCCGAATTAGCCGCCTGATTCTCACCGAAGGTCTGATTGCGCGCGAGATTCCCTTGGGCATTGTTCCATGCTTCAGAACCAGGCGTCGCCCCTTCTGCGGCAAGCTGAGCATTCTGCGAGGTCTGCTGCTGCTGGTACTGCGGGGCTAAATAGCCCATCTGTTCATTAAATAGTGCGTTGGCCACGTTCTGATTGCCCATCCCCACGCTTTGGCTTCCCTGGCCACCGCCGAACACTTGCGAGGTATCAAGCGGTGTAGAGATGGCGCTTTGAAACTGCGGCGCGAGCTGCGTGGAAAAGCCATATAAAGGGGCTCCAGTATTAGGATCTGTTCCAGTCTGTTTCCAACTACTGTTTCCCAATGCATTGGAATTGCTGGTGCGGCTCAATGCCGCATTATAATTTGCCGTGCCTTCATTCAAGCCCAACTGTGCACCGGCCGCTTGATACGGATCAACCGGAGGAGGCGTGTTACTGCTCTTACCCATAGCGGCAATCCTCTTTGAATAATCGATAGATCAACACATCATCGTCCTTCATGGCGCGCGCCATGGTGCTTTCGTAAGTAAAGCCTAGGTGTCCGCAGAGCTTTCGAGACTTTAAGTTCTTCGATGCCACATAGCAGGTGATTCGACGCACCCTCAATTGCTTGAAGGGATAGCGAAACATGGCATTTAAAAATAATGGCTTAAGCCAAAACCCAACCCCAGCAATGTGAGCACAGATGCTGCCCTCATCGCTATAGTTGGTGTACATCACCCCGGCGATGAGCTTTCCATCTCGAGCAAATCCTATCGCGGTTGCTGGTCGTCCTAATCCATAACCGATCTGCTTTTCCACCCACTCACAAACTAGTTCAGCATCGAAGATAAGTTCAGATAGGCCCTCCTGGCTCATACATGTAGTCAGTCGAGAACCAGTTGGCAGCAACACCATTGGTTTGTAGGGTAATCCTTCCTGAAGCGACATAGCCTATTCCTGATATGCCTTGCCAGTTTTGTATGAAGGTGTTTCCAGTTGCCCAAGGAGAGGTATTCCAGGCAGAAGTGTTCCAAGGAGAACCGAGCGCTGAATTAACCGTCACAGGCGCCCTTTGCACGTCCTGAAAATCCGTATTTAAAGTAACCGTGGGTACTAAATACGAATTGCTCTGAAAGATCGGACGCGCCATGACAAAGCGCTTGATTTGTCCAGGCTTGTTGAAATAAGAGAACGCCGGTTTACAGTCCTCGATGATGGCCATACCGGCATCTGAGGTACCTTGATCGGCTAGAAACACCTTGGTATTTTCTCCGTAGTAAAGCGAATCCTGCTGCAACTCCCAGCAGTTGGCATTCCAAGCTTTAAACCTACACCATGCCTTAGAGATGGAATTTTGCACCCACTGATGCATCACTGAATTAGTCACGTCAGGCACATTGACAATGACCTTATTGCCTATTGGATAGTCTATGACCTGCCAGCCGAAATTGGCATTGAAGTTCTGAACGTCCGCATTGATGGCGTTCAATATTTTGTAGGTCAGTTCCTTATCCGCTCCAACCCGATCGGTCAAAACCGCCGCATTCAAGGAGGTCAATCCATCTGCCGTAATCACGACAATATCGGAGGCGAGTTTCGTATAGCACCGCCTGCCGATAGGTCTGCCGATCCTGAATATTCCGACAAGCTGCCAAGTGGCAACTTGGGAAGGATCATACCCTTGATAAAGCGCTACTTCCCCCTCACTCGTAATAAAGGCCGCGTAATCGTTTATTCCAGCAACGTTCTGGATTGTCCACGAAGCCATCTGCATCAAGGTGCCGCCTAATTTAAACAAAGTGCCTAAAGGCAGTTTGGTCAAAACTCCCTGAAATCCTAAGATGGAGGCATACCAGACATTCAAGGTATTGTTTTCGATATACCAGCAACGCTGTTGATGAACAGTGATCGTGATGAGATTAGCCGCCGCTAACCCAGCGCCGCTGATAGTCGTTACATTCCAATTTGTTCCATCGAAATATTGCGGAGGATCAAGCCCGTTGACCCAGATCAAAAAATTACCACCACCGGCATTAAACATTGCATGCTGTAGTTTATCGGTCGTCAATCCCGTTACCGATGCTGCTCCCACGGCTCCCTGTGCGCTGATGTCGTATATCGCGGTACCTGAAGCACCAAATAGCTTGCGTCCGGTAAGACCGTTATAAGCCATCACCGTATTAACATGCGTGGGTAAGCCCGATGCCCATAACTGCGTGCCATTGCGCAAGCTCACATAGGAGGGTTGTGGAAACCAGTTATCCATAACCACCGCATCGGTCGGCGGCATGGCGGCCAAACTATCTCTGGCGTTAACTCCTCCGACAGGAGAAGGAACAGAAGTCGTGATGGATTTCAACTACCAAACCCAGTATCAGGCACATTTTGTGAATTGAGCAATCGAATACCTGATGCTCGTGCATTCAATGGCAGATTTCTAGCCGAGGCATTGCGGCCCTTCACCAGATCAAACTTGGTGTTGTAGTCCTTGAATTCCTGCTCCCAATCAAGCCCCTTAGCTTTCAAGAATCGCCACTTCAAACTCAAGATCATCAAATCCTCAGAGATGAGCGACACATCGGTATCGTTCTGCCAGCTATTACTAACTCCCACCGTGGGAGCCATAGCAGAAGCGGTCCAAAAGCTCGATACATATTCAAAGGCGATCGTGTCGATGAAAAGCGTTGAAGCAGATCCTACCGGATTGATGTAGAACTGCCCCTGCATGATGCGAAAGCGCATGCGCGGTCCGACTGGTGAAATACCTGATTTGATGACCTGCCATTCCTGAGCATCCAATGGCCCAAGAAGCTGCCATCTGAAATTTCTATCCCATTCTGTCTGCACGATAAGGTATGCCAAATCCGCTGGCAGCGGATAATTCTCGGTCGCAAAGGTCACCGATTGACCGGATAAGGCAACGGTTGCGGTGGGAGCTTGTGATATTGATACAGAACTACCCACAGGAGGAGCGGTAACAAGCGTGTCATTCACCAACCCCACCGCATAGACATTCTGACCGACCGTAATACCTGCCGTACTAGAGAGATTCGTAAGCGTGGTCGATTGCGGGGTGATCGTGCAGGTATAGGGCCCCACCCCAGAGGTTTGAAACGTGTATTGCTTGCGTAGTTGCTGCCAATATCCTGCGGCCCTTGGATCCTCCGCCATCTCCTTACCAGCCCTGTTAGCAAGACTCAAAGCCTGCTGGGCTTGTGGGTCAGGATTACCCACATAGGTAGTGAGGGACGGTAGCCCTATTTCTGATAGGGCCTGGGTACAGATAGTGGCTAGGCTCACTCTTTCTTCTTCATCGAATTAATCTGGGCCTGCAAGCCTTCCAATTGCTTCTCAAGTGTCTTAACGCGCTCCTCTGCTTTGGAGGCTTTCTCCTGTTCAGCACTCGCAAGACTCAATAGCTCCTGTTCCTCTAGTGCAGCTTTCGCCAAGTCCCGAAATTTCCTGCCGCCCATGATATTGGCTGCGGCTGAATCCGAAAGTCCGGCCAGTGCTTCCACGGTAGGAACATTCAAAGCCTTTAAACTCTCGGCAAACGATCGGGTGATAGCACCCCATTCGGAGATATCCCAGCCCTTATGGCCTTTCTCGCCTTTCTTTAAGAAAAGCGCCCAAGCTTCAGGGTACTTGATGGGATCGGCTTCCCCTTCGGTTTCATCGATTTCCCAGCCATCCTGTTCGTACTCGTCCTTGGAGATTTCCTTGTACTTAGGATTCACACCTCTGGCGAGCATGTCCCACACTGTCTTGGTATTTCCTGGTGAGACAATATTGACGTACACCCGATCCTCGTAATATGGGTATCCTTGGTCCTTGGAAATCGCTTCCATCAGCACTGGTTTCGCATAGAAGCGCACCAGAAGTCCTTTTTCAGTGCCATAGATGACCTTCCCACCGGTACCGATGTTCTGCGGTGCTGCAAACTCGCTCATAAGTTGACCTTCCACGTGTAGTTATCGCCCAATTCAGGTTTACCAAAAGCTTCCTGTACGGCCTTCTTCACGCCCCAGCATGGAAACTCCGTATTCTCATAGTCATGGCCTGAGATAAAGCCGCCCTTTTTGATCTTTGGCTTCCAAGCTTCAATATCGGCCTTACATCCTTCATAGGAGTGATCGGCATCGATGAAGACGAAATCAAGTGAGGCATCTGGAATATCCTTCGCGGCCTCTTTAGAGTCTTTTCGCAAAATCTTCGCCCTGGGGCCTGCGAAATAGATCATGTGATGCGTCATGCGAAAGTAACGCTCTTGCTGATCTTGGGTGAGTTTTGAATGAAAATCTCCGGATTCAGCATAGCTTTTCGAAGGACTCGCAGACCATGAATCCACCAGATATAAAGTGAGGTCCGCACGGCTTAAAAGACGCCTTGAAAGCTCGCCGGCGAACACCCCTATCTCCGCACCCACAGGATTATCCATACCCTCAAGCCAGGTGAGCAAGCTTTTAGCCCGCAAATCAGCCGCACAAGAAGTCGGTTCAATGTGCTGCGCTAAGGTAGGGATCAACCCCCGTCCGTAGACGGTCAACTCACACCCTAAAGTCGTGAGCTGTTTCGCCAGACTTAAGAACTGCTCGCTCTGCTGAATCATCCACGGGGCACATTTAAAATTCTTGCCATGTGCCTGAACGTCTAATACTAGTTCCCCGTCATTTAAGCTTTGCGGGTAGGCATGATGTTCATCCTCGTAGGATGAGTCAAAACCGAATAGGAGGAACTGACGATGGCCCAAGATGTAGGCCAAGGAAATGGCATTAAGCCCAGCCGTTGACCCGCCTGAGACCATCGTAGGGCCTTTGGCATTATTCCCGATCTCATCAAGACAGGTCTCACTGTGAGGATGCCAGCAAACCAATCTCTCGCCCGCGGCATCCAAGATTTCAGGATGGCACTGCGAGGCGTAATAGCAAATCGTCTTAATCTTAGGCACGAAGCTTAAATTCGCCTCTCGTGCATCGTGCATCACATGCGCATCAGGTGTAACACCTCTTTCTAGCAGGAACTCAAAGGTGTTGTTCGTCGCAAAGACGACGGAGCCTGAAAGCTGCCAGCCCTTGATGCGCCAGATATCATCTTCGAGAGATGGACCACCGCCGACAATGATTGCGCTATGAGGCGTTCCATCGCGCATCTCGATCCACTTAGGCTTGGTAAGGGCATGACGGATGTTGCGCCTTACCTCATCCTCCTTGGTGTTCATGGCAAAGAACATGGTTTCATTCGAGACCTTCCACACATCCTTCACCCAGTTAAAGCACTGATGAGGCCGTGGAAAACCATGGAAGAATACGACTGAAGTGCCTTTCGGCACGAACTGCTGACAGTCCACCTTGTAGGAGCGGAGAAGCCCTGGATAGAGCTTTTGCCAAATGTCTGGCTCTTGGAACTGTTCGATCCAAGCTTGATCACCGCCTTCGAGTTCAGGATACCCAGCCTGAACGAACCCAGCCCACAAATCAGTTAAAGTCCCAGCCTCCCACGCCATCACGGAGGACTGAAGTCCGTCCGGTCGATACACGTCTCGAAGGATTGCAAAAGGACCAGAATAAGCGGCAATATCGTCCAAGGGACCGGTTATTACCGTGTCTAAATCGAAATAGAGTACCCGCTCACCTTTCGGGAAAGCGTGTTCGCTGAACAAATAGATCTTGTTCCACCAGCCTTCCAAACCTTCCGGTAGAAGTTTCGCCTGAACTCCCGCCATATCTTTGAAATCCGCAGGGTTGTCCGTGAACACCGTGAAGCGTCCCCGAAGCCCTGCGGGTAGATTGCGCCGTATCATCGAATACAAAATCTCCACCGCCTCCACGGCCCGTCCATCCATGTAATGACGGGCATCGACGCAGAGGCAGCAGATATTGAGCATTAGATGGCCGTAATCTTATTGGGGCGGTCATACCACACCAACGCACAACTAATCGTTGCACTGTTGGATGAGGCAAAACGCGCACCAATCAGTGCCGTTCCAACCGCCGAGGTGACCATGACCCGCCCGGCAGTACCGGAGACGAATACACGACCATTCAAGGTGTGAATAACGGCAGTCTTTAGAGTCTGCGCGATACCCACCAGTTGGAACCAGGCGTATTGAATGGAGTTCGCATTGCTCGTGATACCCCCTGTCGTACCGGAGGTGTTGGAGATGCATACCGCTCCAGGCTCACCACCCTTCGCCGTGGTCGGCATCACCGCGACCGTATAGTTAGCGAGCGACCCGGTAAACCAGGTCACCAGCGTTCCTAATGGAACCGCGGTAGAAGTCGGCACAGCAAGATAGATGAACTCACCATATCCCAACGTCGGCTCCCAACCGGCCACAATCTGGCCCAAGCAAGGTTGGAAGATGGGACGCGGAGCAATGGAAGTCGTGATGGTATTGATACCCGATCCCGGTCCTACACCCGGCGCATCGGTCGAGACCACCCCGATATCCAAATCCCCAATCAGAGGAGTGAAGGCACTCCAGTTATAGGTCACCGCAGCGTTAACCTGCGGACTTGCGAATGAAATTTTAGCCATATTGTATCCCTGTGGCTTACGCCGACAGGACCCCCTGCAAGAAGCGGTTGCTCAATGTAAGGTTTCCTGCAAAGCCGATGAGCTTCACCATCGCGTCCTGATTCACCGCAAACCGCTCATCACCCAACGGAGCGAAGTTCCGATCGGCATGAGGCCTGAAGAAAATGTACTTGGTGTTCAAGAAGTACATCGTAGAGGCGGGCGCTCCACCACCAAAGCCACCATCGAGAACCACATCGGCGTTCATGTACTTCAAGGACTGAAAGCCGACTTCGGCCATCTCATCCGAGGTAATACGCTGAATCGCCTGCAAGGATTCAAGATAGAAGCGATAGTAGTTATTATCCGCCACAATCAAGTCCGGTGCATCAGCTCCTCGGACAAGCTGCAGGTACACCCGGTTCATATAGCTCTGGATGTTCGCCGTACTCGTGGCGCCACCACCATTGGTGACACCTGAGAACGCAACATTGCGCCAGAAGCTCCAAATCGAGGAATCGATGCCGCCGATCACACCACTGTTATTCGTGGTGCCAATCAGCAGCTGAATTCCACCGATCTGCCGTCCACCATCAGCCGTGCCGTTGGAGTAAGTATCCAGGGCAATGTTGTTGGTGAGCGTCTGCTCCGCATTCTCGATGCGACCTTCGAGCAAATCGATGATCGCATTCTCACCTGAGTTTTGCAGCATCTCCAAGCCTGAGATAGAGACTGCAACCGCAGCCTGCGCGTAGTTGAACTCAGCTCCCGTGAAGACATCGGAAGGACTGATGTTAAGTGCTTCATCAAATTGTTATCGCGTGGGCTCTTTATCCCTCGCATCTGCATGTCACCATGCAGTTCAGACTATATCTTCCCTTTCGGGTGGGGCATTCGTGGGGCGATTATTCTTTCGTCACGCCCTAGTCGTTACACCGGCCACAGCATTTTAGGTCTGTGGATTGGCTCGGTATTGACTCCTTCTACCAAAAGCGTATAAAGGAGTTGTCCACCGAATTAACCCCATGTTAGCCTTATGCCAAACCATAAAACAGGTCATGAAATCGCGTGCGTAGTTTGCGGAAAACTCGTCTATAAAACCGCTGCTTATCTCTTGCGAGGGCACAAGCGGATTACGTGCGGAGCCTCTGAGTGCAAAAGCAAATCATTTCAAGGCGAACACAATCCATTTTGGGGAAAGATTCACGATGAGGAAACTCGCGTTCGCATCCGCGCCGGTCGTAGAGCCAGTCCACCTAAAGGAACTGGCCCACCAAAGGGCTACAAACACACCCCAGAAGCCAAAGCTAAAATCACCATCGCATTGCGTGAAAGATGGCTCAATAACCGTGCTGAAATGCTCAAAAATCTTGAGCACCTACGATCTATAAAACCTCGTGAAGAACAGCGCTATCGCCGCAACTTCACGCCTTTACAACGCCGCGAGTGGAAAGACTCGGCTTGTCTATGGTGTAAAACACTTGAGGATCTGATCCTCGATCACATCATTCCTGTTTCATGCGGCGGAGTGAATGTGCGCTCTAACGCTCAAACACTCTGCCGTACCTGCAACTTGTGGAAAATGGCCTATGTTGATAGACCGCTTTTCCTTGCAGGATTAGGCAGCAAGGAGGGCTGAAGTAGACATCAACCCAGAGTACCGTTTGAAAGTCCCGTTCTCCTGATAATTCAGCTCTTGGACAATTGTGCGTCCACCACTTACCGGTTTTACCTTCCCTTTTGCGCGCAACCGATAGAGCAGCGCATTATTTTTTGTAACGTTATCCGCCAGTTTACCGGTGCGGTTCCTGAGCGTGGTCGTTACGATTTCCGTCAACGCGGTTGACGGACCTACGAGTGCCATGATCGACTCCTAAATTGTTAGATACGTCCCCGAGCTTCGGCAAAGGCCGCCTCGAGGTCCTCACGAACGCTTGAGTTAGGATTTATTGCTGGTGCGGGTGATCCGCCTGGACCTCCACGCACGCTTAAACCCTTGGTTCGTGCCCGCTGTACTTTTAGCGCCGCATCTTGTTTCGCTTTCGCTTCGGCCTGTTGATCAGACAGTTGCTGTGCGCGAATGTCAGGACGTGCCCAAATGGCCGCTTCATACGCCTCCTGCAGGGTGCCGGCATAACCACTTCCAATCAGCTTGCCCATATCGGCCTGTACTGCTTGGAAATACTTATTTTTCGGGTCTGCGCCAAAGGCCTGAATGGCCTCCATCACCTTTTGCTCCTCAGCTTGACGCTGAAGGCTAGTCTGCTGCTGGGTCATCCCCTCAAGCTGTGCGATCCGTTGTTGCAGAGCGGAGACCTGGGGGTTAACTTCCTGCGGCTGACCGATCAAACTCAAATCGATACCGTAATTCTGAATCACCTGTGCAATAGCGCGAGCTTTCGTCACAGGATCGGCTGTCTGTAAGATATAGGCGGTGTTTAAGACCGACTGAACGGCGGCAGGAACGGTCGTCCCCGCAGCCCGGATAGTCGCCTCATAAGGAGCAACGATCTTTTGCATCTCCTTGGCAAAGGAGCGTTCCTCATCGATCTTTCTCACGCCCCGTTCCATGTCCCCTTCGCGCTTGGCGATTTCCGCTCGAATCTCCGGGTCTATGGCGGCCCATTTGGCCTTGGCTTGTGCTGACCAACTGTTTGGAGCTGGTGTAAAAGAAGGAGCAGCAGTAACGGGGGGAGTTTCGGGTTGCTCCTTGGGTGCGAACTTGCCCTTCTCATCGCGAGGACGCTCGGAAGGCTCCTCTTCGCCCGATGCTGGAGCAATCTGGGGCGTTTCTTTTGGCTGTTCGACCTTAACTTCTGGCTCTCTAGCCTCGATTTCATCCCGTGCCGCAATCAATTCCTCACGGATACTGCGCTCTGGGATGACTTCACTTTCTGGAACTGCCATTTAGCACTCTCTTTAGTTCTTGAGCCACTTCGCCCTTCTTAGGGCGAAAATCATTGCGTATCGGCTTGATGGGTTCATTGCCCACCTCAATAAACCGATTGCGCTTTAAGAATTCTCTGTGTTCCTTGCGTGAACTGATCCACTCTCCTGCCAGATCTCCTGCCACCGCTTTATAGGGGGCAAGATCAGGGGTCACATAGGAAGCACCTAACTGCTGCACCTGTCTACCACCGCACCGACAAGGAAGGGTGGGTTTATGATCCTTCACCGTACCCACGATTTGGCCTGTCTCGCCGCAACGCGGGCATTCGTATTCGTAAATCATAGAAAATACGCCACGCTGCCGTCTTCGGTGAGGTAGTGGAAGCTCATTTTGGTGCAGGCTTCTGCGGCACTCTGAATGGCGGCCACTGCCGGTACCATCCTGGTTCGCCTTCTTTAGCGAGGGTCAAAATACACCTCCCGCCGACCACTGAATGGGAACTGATCCGCCATTAGTAACGCCAATGACATTTATCACCAACTGCGTTGCGGTAACGCTAACCACTTCAGAGGCAATGCCGCCTCCAGTTACGCTCGTGACGCTAGCGCTGCAATTTTGTAAGGTGGGCGGCGCATTGGTGCTGAAGCTTTGCGGGAAAGTGATTGTGGTCGTGCCTGAAAAAATTGAACCTAAAGCACTCGATGTGCTGACACTAGTAGTGCCAGATTGGAAATCGCTGGCAATGTAGTTGGTTCCGGCTGGCCAGTTCATCTGGCGCTGCGCAAAGCCTGATGCTTGGTTGATACCTACCTTGGCCCTGGTGTTATGCGTCCCGAGAACGATAGCTTGCGAGGTTGTGCCTGATGCAGGGCCACGAATCACGTTTGCATCTATCAACGGATCGGTAACCCAGTCAATAGAGATGGCTATAGATGTTCCGGTATCGGCGACGTTGAACACGTTTCCATTGACTATCATCCGGCTTAAAAAAGCTGCCCCGTTGTTGCATAGTACGCCGATTGAATTGGTGGTCGTACTACTGACTAAAATCTCATTGCCGGTGATTACGGCGTGGCTGAAAACTGCTGAGCCAGATGTACGCTGCAACTGAATTGCGGTAGTGTGAGAGTTCTCGAAGCTATTCCCGGTAATGAGTAAATCCGAGGTGCTAGACAATCCAAGATCCAACAGGTATCCGATGTTGAGGTTATTAAACTTATTGGCAGTGATTTTCAGGCCGCCAGAGGCAATTTGCCTAATGCCGTTACTCAATAAATTTGAGCCTGGACTATTGTTCTCAAAGTCGCAGTTCGTAATTGACGAATCTCCGCTATCAGCTACGTTCGTATTGTTGACGGTGATCGCATCGCCGCTCGGACTATAGAACTGAGACGCGATAACTGACCAGCGGGAAGCTGCGGAGAAATTTATTCCATTCGGTAGACTATTAATAACGATCTGGAACACGCGCATGGCGCTTACTTCGCCGGAGGCTGGACCTATTCGTATACCGTATCCGCCTGTCTTGCTTGTAAATGGTCTAAGTTGGAAGTTCTCAAACCTTCCAGCTACCGATCCGGTGTAGTTGAAACAGTCATTCGAGCCCACGCCGGTATCTGTTAGAAACGTCTGATAAGCGCCGTCTCCAATTATTCCTGCCCCGAAAAATCCACCAGGACCGCCAGGAATTGGTATTGATCCAGCATCAGAATTAAAATGGTAGTTGCCAGCCGGGTAATAGATCATTTTACCTGTGGCATGAGCGGCAATCATGCCTGCCGTCGAATCTGTCGCACCACTTGGATCAACCCCTGCGAAGTCCAGCACGCTCACCGTTTGCGCGAGCTTCGCTGCGATCGAGGTTAGGACTGAGCCGGTGAATGGGGGCAAATAACCTGAAGCTGCGCCAGTTGATACCCATGAGCTGCCGTTCCAAACCTGCGGGCCGCCATCGCTCGTGTAAGCCTCAACACCCGCACGTAAGTTCGATATGACGGGAAGTGTTGAAGTAAGAAACACACCAGGAATGTGATTCGTCGGCCAGGTGCCCAAATCATTTGGATCGTTAGGGAACTGAGCCAATGGCCCTCCCGCAATGATCGCAACGCAAAACCGCTGCTTTGATGGCGCAATCGCACTTACCGGGTTTCAATGTCATATCAGGATTAGGCGTCCTCAATTGGGTCAGTTCCTGGATGATCTGACGGTTCACGGTTTCTAGTTCCTGTAATCTCACCCGTTCTCTGATGCGATCCTGTTCCTGGGCGAACAGAGTTTTCTCAAGCTCATCGTAATGACCCTCACGTATCCATCTACATGGAAGAGATGATCGAGCGACTTCCAAGGTTGTCATGCGGTCCATCACTGGATCCCCGCTATCTGGCCTTTCTCATCCCTGACGACCTTACGAGGCTTTCTGGCCTCTTTTAAGGCCGCGGTGAGCTCTGATATAGCCTTTACCGTTGGCTCCTGTTCCTTGGCCTTACCGTTCGATTTAGCCTCAGCCTTCACTTGGGGTTTAAGCTTCGCGACTTTCTCGGCGTTCTCACCCCGTACACCCTCAATCTCTTTGGCCTGCTTGCCCTTGACGCCCTCGATTTCCTTAGCCTTGTCGGCCTTCAAGGATTCGACGCCAACTTGGGTCTCCCTTTCGTGCTGTGCCATGCGGCCTTCGTGATCTTGAGTCATCTGCGTGATTTTCTGCTCGTGGGCCTGTTTAGCACCATCCAACGCCTTCTCATGATCGTGCTGCATCTTCGCAATCTGAATATCGGTCGCATTCTTAGCCGCCGCAATCTTCTCCTTGGCCGCTTCCTCGAACTGCGCCTTCTCAGCCTCGAACCGATTGTTGATTTCAGCGAGCGCTTGCTCATGCTGGGCCTTGGCTGCCATGTCCTGCTGGTTTCGCTGCGCTTCGAACTGAGTTCTTAGCCTATCTTCCTGGGCTTGCGCTTGCTGCTGGGCCTGGGCGATCTGAATATCTGCCTGCGCTTTGATCTGAGCGGCTTGTTGGGTAGCTTGAGCCTTCGCCTGCTCTTTCAGCATCTCAGGATCAGGCTTAGGCGGGGCTTTCGAGAGCTTATCGATCGCATCCTCAAACACCCTCTCTAAGCTTCTGGCCACCTTAAAGCCCCGAATACCGAACATGATGAGTTCCCCAGCAGCCGGAATCATCATCTGCGGTACGTTCGAGGCCTCTCCTATCAGTTTGGATACGGCCTCGATGAAATTCATCCTAGCTTCGCGTTCATTATCCTCATCGAGCCGTATGGTGGAGTCGGTCTCCACATCGATACGAAATTCCCGAAGGACAGGGTTTTCAAGTAAGGCCGCAACCTCTTCCCAGCTCGGCTCTTTAAGAAGCGTTAGGTCTATTCCGGGCGAAGCACCGGGCGCCGGGGGAGATGGGCTTCCAGCACTTCCCTGCGGTTGAGGAGCGGGACCGGCTTGGGAAGGCATGGGAGCATTTCCGGGGCCCGCCCCTGGTGACTGCGCAGCACCCGATGCTCCGGGACCAGATGGGGACCCTGCACTTCCAGGTAAACCTCCTGGCATCGTGGGCATAGGATTTTGTGCGGCAGCAATTTGTCCATTGATCGCCTGCTTCTCGGCTTGGGTGAGTAACTTGACACCCGAAATCTTCTTGATCGTCTCGATATCATAGTCCGCAATGACCTCGGCCATGATGCGGATGATGTCCCGGCAAAAGCGCTGCACCTCGCGCTGCGAGTCTGAAATGCGCAATACCGCAAACTGACCCTTGATCTGCTGGGCGGTGGCCGTTTCATTCGGTTCCGATAGCCCGCGGATGATGTCAGAGAGTCCCGTGATCTGGTACACATCATCAATCATCATCTGGCGCTGTTCGCGCAAGAATCCTAAAGCCTCCGCAATCTCCTTTAAGGGCAGAAGCTCCATCACACCAGCCAGCCCGCCCTTCTCCTTGAGCGCTATCCACCCGTCCACCGGCACTAGAGCATTTTCCGTACCCTCGGATAGCAACCGATCAAGCCCTTCAGCAGAACTATCCCGCACGCCGGCGACTTTGAGAGCTTTGCCGATCGCGGTAATACGGCTCGAGAGTTCGTCTATCTCATTGGCCTGATCTTGATAGAAAGTGAAATTGGGTGTCGGAACTAGTTCCTCAGAGGTAAGGTTCGCAAACATCGGCGGCGGGCAGGGAAAGAAGTTCTCCAGGCCTAATGGATCTTCCTTCTCATCGAGCGTTCTAGGATGATTCTTGCAAAGCCAGATGACTTGGTGTTCCTGCTTGTCCCAAATCTCGTAGATGATGGCTTTCTTCTGCTCCCGGTTGTCCTGCTTGACCTGGGCGTCCTTCAAGGTCTTGGGCTGCCAGTCTAAGGGTACATCATTGAACTCCTTGCCAAAGCGCTTTACGCCTTCCTCACGGGTCAGATAGACGATTCGCCAGACTGCCCGGACTTCCTCCCAGGTCCTTGCCCAGGTATGGCCGAAGTCCTCCCAGTACACATAATCAAGCAGGGTTTCCTCGTACTTGATGCGCTGCTCATCTACCTCATCTTCAGCGTCATTGGTGACTTCCTCACCTTCGGTACGCTCATCGGCATTAGGATCCGACTCATTGATGAGTTCAGGCTTATGAAAGTGCGGCACATAGCGCACCCACACCGTAGCTCTGCCGGGAAGCTCATAATCAAGCACAGCCTGACGAAGGATTGCGCCAAAAGGATTGGTGCACTGAATCGTATAGTCCAAGCACCGCTCTAAAACCTCGGCTACCTGACGCCCTACCGGGTCTTTGTCCTTGAAGCGCCGCTCACACTCAGGCTTGGGATCCCGTGCATAAAGAGCCGGCATTCTGGTCTGCACGTTCGACCATAGGATATTAAGACGAGTGACCGCATCTTCTCGTGGCGATCGCACATCCTTGTAGCGCTTCATGATCTTCCGACCACGCTTCAGCCACTTATCCGCTGTGCGCTCGTAGAGCTGAATCTCGTTCTTCCAGAAAGCCACCGTTGGCGTGGCTAGTTCGATGGTCATTAGTTATTTTACTACTACAAACGTAATATTCGCAGTCCCACCGATAGTTGCAAAAATGCCGCCTGGACTAGCTATTGGAAGCGCAAACCATCCATTGGCACCAGCGACAAAAGTAATTGTGCCGCCGATAGCTGTTCCAGCAGAACCTCCATTGTTGGTAGCAAGAGCTAAAGTCCCAGAGGAGTGACTGTTTAGGAAAAATCCCAACATAACACCTTCAATGGAAGTCGTTTCGGCTTGGCTTCCGGGATCATTCCCACCACCTGGATAGGTACGAGCCATGGCAGTTCCGCCAGCCACCACACCACTGCTCGTTAGATTAACTGGAATGCCAATTTCAACATTACCAATACCCATCTTAAATCCTCTCCTGTCGTACCTTGTTGCGATCTTTCGGCCAGAACATCTCATCCGCGGTCATTTGGTCTAGGAACCTGGGCTCTTTAGTCGTCGCCTTGCGGGACATATAAGGCCTAGACATGCAGGCATAGCGGGTTTCATCCGCCGCATGGTCCTCACCGTCCGAGTCCACATCCTCAGCCTTTACCCGATCGTGCTGAAGCATAGGTAAGGTACGAATGGTGTCCTTACAGGTCGAGAAGAAGTAGATCATCGGCTTCTCCTCGCCCTTCAATCGAGCCCTGAGTTGATCCCAGCCGCCAATAGCCCCTGCCTGAGCCACCCGCTTGTTATCCGCCCGATAGAACATCGCCCCAGCCTTAGCCATTCTCTCGGCAATCGAAGGGCCGCCATCAGCCGTATAGGCCGCAGGATCAATCACCCCGTACTTGCATTCACCTTTGGTTTCACGGGAAACAATTCCTAATGCAACTTCTTCAGCAGTGAGTTTAAGTCCCACATTTGGTTGACCTGTTGATCCATACCATTCACGGTACTTGATGATGGCATTGCGAGGGAAATCCCCATCGCCTTCCGATACCGCATACCAACCGACCGAAAAGGGTTTAGCTGATCCCCAGTCCATTGCCCTAAAGCGCACCCAATGAGCCGGCAGCTCTCTTGGGGTAACCACGTGTTTCTCAGTCGAGAACTCAGGGAAGAATGCCCCTTCAATCGCGTTCCAATCGCCCTCCAGCCATGCCCTCACGAGCTGCGGGGAACCGACCAGGTAGAGACGATCTAAGTAGCCTGGGTCATTACGTAAGAGAATCAGGTTGTTCTGAAGCTTAGACGGGATGAACACATACCGATGTATCGACCCATTCGGAAGCTTACGTTCCAGTATCTTTAGTCCCAATGGCGATGGATCAATGTACCGATCCTTAATCCATCCCTGCCCAGGTCCACCCGGATTACCGGTCAGGATAAGCTGTGTCGGAACACCCTTGGCACTGCGCAGCACACCATTCAATCGATCAATAGGCGCAGGCATAGGATAGTTTCCAGCTTCCTCAACCGCTGCATCACTGATGCTCTGCCCTTGGTACTTCTCAGCATCCTGAATGCTCTCAAGGGGCCTGAAACGGACACGCCCACCTTGTGGCATGTTGAACATCTTGTGCTGCTCACGCCACTTAGCGCCTAAGGGACAGTAAATCTCCTTGGCCCGCTCAACTAAATCGTCCTGCTGTGGCATCTCCTTGCGGAAGAACACCGCATTGAAAGCCTTACCGTACCGACGAGCCTTCAGAGCAAACTTGCCCAATACCCCGTCTGTCTTCCCGCCACCTCGAGCGCCACCAAAGAATATCTCACCGATGGGGCAGTCAATGAGGAGCTTTTGCGGTCCCGCTTGCGGGCGCCAGATGATCCTGCGCGCTGGCTGCCCATTCATCAGCGCTGAGGGGCTTATCGGAGATATCGGAGATTCCAAGTTCACCCTCGATGTTCAAGTCTGTCTGGCTCAAATCAGGCAAGGTTTTGCGTAAAAGTCCAAGCGCAGCAGTCACTTGCGTCTGGGTCATTTCGACTTTACCAAGTCCATGATTCTGTAGGCGTTGAGCGAGTAAGCCTGTCTTGATGCGTTTACGCACAATCTCAGGCGTCCAGATGCCTTTAGGGCGGCCCATTTCAGCCAGCCGTGAACGTAAACACGGATGCGCCGCTAGCCACGACCGTGATGTAGAAGCGCGCTGCAGCATTGTTGGTAGTGGTGGCTGCCGGGAGTGCAACGGAGGCATTGGCTGAAGCTCCGTTAATCACCCCTCCCGTGGGAGGGAAGACAACAAGGGCTTGGGAAGTGCCATTGACCACTTCGTAATAATCCCCCACATTCCAGTTCTGCAAAAATGGATCAGGCAGGGTAACAGCGGTATTGGAACCATTCGCAGCAGTAACCACCACCATATCAGTGGGCATTTTATAGCCGCCCTGGGAGGTACCAGCGGCAGCGGTGATGAGACTTACAGCGGTGACATAGCCGAGTACGGCATTGGCTGTGTTGATCGGATTTCCGACAAGGGCAGATCGTGAAGGCATAATCTAACGCTCCCAGCTAGTTTTGGCACGGCCACGCAAGGACTCCATTTTTCCTCGGTGGGTTGATTGATGAAATCCTGAAGTGGGCTTGCCTCTTGCTGGCCCCTCACGCTCGGACTTCCCTCTGGATTGTGGCTGGCCCTTATTCGATTGAATCGTTCCGCCAGGGCCGGTTGAGGTAGCACGGTATGACTTATCCGAGGAGCCTCGAAACTTGCCTGAATCCATGTTAGGGGACCCTGAAGCACCGCGCTTACCGATCGGCCCCTCACGTTTTGGCCCAATTCCAGCAGAATTAGTCAACCCTCCGCTAGAGGCGTCTTGACCTGTCTTGATAAATCCGGGTAGACCTTTCATGGAATTCCTTTGTACGGGGGGTGACTTACCCAATTGAGAGGTGGTGCGCGTCGCTTTTATCGAGGCGCCATCGTAGAACTTGGCAGGCATCATCGAACTCCTTTGGTTAAGTGCGAGACCAATTCGCCCGCAAGGTGAGTTAATTCATCGATTTCACTCGATTCTACCGCCAAATAGACGGTAATCGCCTCATCATCATCGACTACTTTCTGCAAAGAGACGGGTTTCTCAGCAATGAGGCGGGCTATTTCCTCATCGATCAAATCCTGGCGCTGAAGAGCCTTTTTAGGTAATCGCAGCTTCTTTCGATAATGGCTCTCACGGACTACCTGGGTGCCGCCATCGTGAGTGTCGCCCGTGGCAACAATGAGGTTGCTATTCGTGCCAGACCATATAAATCCGAAGGTCGGATCACTCGAAATCTGTATCGGGACATCAGAATTAGTCCCGCTCCAGGTAAAAGTACCTGGTATCCCAATAATGGGATTTCCTAATGTCCCTGTGGTAGCCGACCAAGCGTAAGCCCCGATACCAGCATTGATGAGCTGAGAGAGACTCGCAATGGCCCCGGCCCAAGAATAAGCGCCGATCGATTGAGAGATATTCTCAATCAGCGTGGAGGTAGTCCCTGCCCAGCTATAGGACCCTACGATGCCATTGATCAGTCCAGAATTGACCGCAGTCGTGCCTGACCACGAGTAACCAGCAACGGTGGCGTTGATGACATCGTTTATCGTCGCTGTCGTGCCAGCCCAGGTATATGAGCCTATCGCCTCGTTTATGAGGCCTGAGGCATTTGAGGTCGTGCCGACCCAAGAGTAAGTGCCGATTGAGGCATTGATCGTGGCGCCGCCAAGGACAGTGGTGCTTAATATCAATCTCTCAAAGCGCGCACCTGTCTTACCTGGGCTTCTACCTGGCGTAAATCCACGTGCTATGGGCGCGGATAAAACCCTGGTAGGCTGAAAGGTCGCAATCGCTGCCTGATAGCACAGCATAGTGGCGTTTGCGGTGCAATTCCAGGTCGCTGTCTGCGCGCCGGTCCCTGTTGCTGAAAGATACGAACTTTCGGCTCCGACCGTGACACTGTTATCCTGAGAGACACCAAGACTGGCAGTGTATCCAACAGCCGGGTCTGAAATACCTGAATTGCTCGTGCCTGTGCCGCAATTCAAAGCACAGCATGCCACCGAGAAATCACTACTCGATGCAACCGCGCCGGTCGCGCCTGAATTAAGCGACGTGATGCTGGCTGCCGAATTATTCAGATTACTCTGAACTACATCCAATGTCCCAGGAGGCCACTCGGCAATCGTAATTAGCGCGAAAAGATTAGCGCCGGCGGTGGGTGGCGAGACTGTCGAATTATGAGTAGTGGCAGAGGCCACTTGCTCATAGAAAATCGCGGCCCCGACTGCGCCGGAATTAAAGGCAGAGAGTGGATTTTTGGCTACCAGCCAAGTGCCATTGGCATCGGTTGGAACCGATAGCGTTTCTGCCGCTACCGAAGCGCCATCAATCCAACTTACCGTGAGTGTGAGTAGATTGCCAAGAGTGGCATTTCCGGGCAAAGCAATGGAGCCGCTCGAGACGCCGGACACCAATACGCTATTGCTTTGAACCGGAGCCGTCATGGCCTATGCCCCAGTATCGCCCCAGCATTCGTATTATTGACAATCGCCACAGATCACCCCGTGGCGTTGATCAAGCTGCGGTATTTCCCCAGGTAAATACACGATACTGGTTTAGTTGCATGCTTTTAATCCGCCGTGTTTCCCCAGCTCTTCACTACGTATTGCTGAAGTTGAAAACCATTGCCGGCATTACTGACCGACTGAGCAACGAAGAAATCAAGCGTATTAGCGATGGTAGAATCGAAGCCAGCGCCCACCGCAGGAGCTGTATTCGGACACATCGCCCAACCGGTATTTGCCGCCCCATCGGCCAAAGAAGCCGCCATTGCGATCATCTGCCCCCAAAGCATCGCTTGACCCCTAAGTACTGCGGTCGTTCCGGTCCCTTCAACATCGCAGGTAAGAATAATTTTCCCCACACACGGGATAGTCGTATGAGCGGTCGTCGTCAAATTAATTGCGCCTGTGGTGAAGGCGATTGCCGCGCCGACCATCACCTGAATGGTGAACGTATCTGGTCCTGTGATACGGTTGCTGATCCCAGCGGTAAAATCAATTTCAAGTACCCCTTTGCGCTGGAAAAAACCGCTGGGCAGAATCTTTGCAGCCGCCGAAGCTTCCGTAACAGTGGCACTAGTGAGCATCGACTTCGCAGTCGTATAAGTATTATAGAGTGTTCCAGCCTTCGGAAGGCTCGCAATGACTTGGCCCCAACTTTGAGATGCCACTTACACGCTCCTAAATAGGCAGATAAACCATGTTCGGTGCAAGCGCATAAGTTGCCTGCAAGGACTGGCCTGGATTCAAATGAAACTGACCGCCAAGCAATCCGATGGCAGTGAAATTCACACCATCTGGCGCAAGTGAAATCGCTGTCACGGTGCCACCTGAGACCATGACATTGATCGGGACAGTTTCAGGATTGGTGAAGGTGAAAGGAGATGCTCCCACTGAAATGGTGACAGCGGGGCCATAATTGGCTCCGTTGCGCGTAACAATAGCCATGTGTGATCCATTATGTGGCTGTCCCTTGGAAGATAGGCTGGGTACCAGAAGAGACGCCGTTGATATTGATCTGAAGGCCAGGGACGAGCGATAAGGATCCAGCGAGATCCATGAAACCAAATACGTGTTTGCCTGCGTCCGTGGAGTCGTAGAAAATCGCCCAAAAAGCCCCGGTTGGATTACTCGCATTCGCCGCGATCGTAATCGGGCTCGTGGCATTCAAAGATGTCACAGCTCCTGAAAGCGTCGAAGTAGTACCGGAAAGTGTCACGCCACCGGCAGAGTAGTTACCTCCCGGTGTAACCTCAGCAGTCGAATAATTCTGTGTACCACCAGCGCCCCAGCGAGGATCTGAATCAGTGATTCCTGGGGTCTGGGCATTGGTGATAATGGCCATTTTGATGGTATCTGAAGCCCACAGTGAGGCTAAACCGGTCAAGGTCATGTTCGAGACGAACTTGGCACTCACGTGGGTTTGGCCTACTGACATCAAGCCTCCATAAATAAAAAAGCCCGCAAACAGCGGGCCTTGGTGACAGTTTCTCTATCAAATCACGTTCTACCATGTCCGTGCCTAAATTGGAACCATGGCAAGCTCTTTTCTGTAGGTAGCCTGACCTAAAGAACAGTACGCAACGTGCACCGCATACTCGGCATCCTCAACCTTTCGCCGCGCCGACCATTTGGTACAACCCATTCTCTCACCAATCTCCTTCAAACTCATGCGCCACTGGTACTTGTGGATAACTAACTGCCGCTCGTATGGCTCAATGAGCTTGGTGGCATTCTCGATATCGAGCACATCTGCTGGAATATACCCCACGGCAAATAGCGGTGTTTTCAACGCACGTTCGCCGAACATGGGCGAATATCGAGGATATCCGATGTTCTCGATGGCGCCCCAGCGGCCCCACGCCACCAGAAGTGCGTGAGTGCTCATCGGAATCATGTAGAGAAAAACCAAACGACGACCCATATTCCCATCAATCCGCACGCTCCCAGCCAGATAAACCCGATCTTCAAGTTCTTGCGCTGGCGCTTGTCGAATTCGATCCGGGTGAGCGGAATCACGTAATCCTCATCGTAATCCATAGATCTACCCCTTTTACGTTACTGCGTAGGCCTCTCGGCGCTTGATCAACAGATTGAAGTCGTAAACGATTTGGGAGGCGTTATACGCCACGATGATAGGCCCCTTCCACACCCTTGCGAATTCTATTTGCGCCGGCCCACGACGCTCTAATGCGGTTTTACGCCCCCTTGGGGTCTTAATCTCGACCAGAGCGCAGACATTGTTGCGTGCAATCGCCAGATCAGGAAAACCGGACCCGACGCGACTAAGATCAGCAACAGAAAAGCCGCAATCTTGAAGTTCAGCCATAATTTGCCCGTGGCGCTCATCCTTGCGGAGCTTGTAGCGCATTTCGCTCATCCTGCTCAGCAAGCGCAATTGCCTGGCTCATCGACAGTTCACGCCCCAAGCAAGCTCTGTGCTTTCTTGTCATGTTCCAAAGTTCCCAACCGCGCGTAGTCCAGTGGATGCTATAAGGAGCGCATCTGTACTCCATTGGCGCGGTGCAGTGAAAGATCACGGCTTGTTCCTAGGATCTACCCCTGGCAGGCTCATGGTTTGGAACCTCCATCAGATTGCGGCGATGGACCGATCCCTCCTCGATTCTCATGCGTCAATGGTTCTTGACCCATATCATTTCCGCCAGAGCGAAAGATCGGCTGCCAAGGCCATACTTCGCTGGAATCTGAACGCCACGGACCAGGGATATCGCTCTCAATGGCTGGACAATGCTCAATTTGCCCAATCCTAGCCGACAGCACGCACAATTCCTTGCGCAAAGCTTTGAGCTTCAGTTCCTGCGCTATAGAGCGCTCGAGTAAGGATTCAAGACGAGATTTGCCGTGACGGCGCTTAGGCTTGGCTGCCACTGGCTACTCCCGCATTCCATCCTCTCACCCAGTCACGAACCTGAGATTCGGTGTAATGCTCACTCGGTTGAGGAAGCGATTGTCCTCGCTGCCAGTGAACTGCGCCAGATAGGCCTTTAGTGTAAGGCGAGTTGGTTTCTTTCATTTTCCGATCCTCTCGCGGATTCTTGCTACCGCGTCTTTTGCTTGGGTTCTTTCCGCTGCTGACTCTTGGGGTTTTTCCGAAGAAAGCGTTTTTAACGCTCTCTGATCTTTATATGTTTGAGTATGCGTCTGAGTATGAGAGGGGGAAATCGGGGGAGAGCGGGGGACGTCCCTAGAAGCACGTTTGCGCTCTGCGTCTTGACCGGAAGCGGTGCGCGCTGAGTCCTTAGCCATCAATCTGGCTTTTTCCCGATATTGTCCATGGTTGACCACCTGCCAGCCCCAATCTCGATCTTGGTCTATAAGCTTGAGCCTAGCTCCACCTTCTGCTTTTGACCGGCTTCGCGGGTCTGGCTGGCAAAGTTCTGTCAGTCCCTTGATTAGGATTTCAAGCGGCCATCCGGTCAGCAATCCAATGGCTTCTGGCGTCATGTCTATGCGGCCATTCTTGTCTGCAAGTGGTAGAATTGTCAGCCAGATAGGGAGCGTCGGCCATTTACCGCAGAGAGTTCCCTGGAATACGGTATCGAATACGGGAGTGTACCCGCTCATGCCTTCGCGGCTTGCTCTCGACGATAACGAAGGCTGCGAATGTCCTCTTCGAGTTTCTCCGATCCTAATAGGACCACTTCCAGGTAATTGGCAACCGAACGGCTTTCTAGATAGGCCGCTTCTTTCACGTCGTTTGCCAGCTCGGCGTCGAGGTAAATGGTTATTCTGTATCTGTCTGACATAAGACATTCTCGCACAGACTAAGTGAGAATGGAACATGTTAGCACAGCCTGTTCACGCTCACTCTCTGCACTCCTTCACACCTGTTAACTGACGCATTCAAGCCCCGCCGCACGCTGGCGCTTTGCCGCCTTCGGTAGTCTTGCCGTTAGCCGTATAGGAAGTCGTCGGGAAACGTCCAGTTAAGCGGTTGGATTTGGTCAATTTCGTCATCCCACATGTTCGGCATTGCCAGCGAGAAACCTCAAATGTCCTGGCCTGTAATCGCCATACGTGTTTCATTCTGCTGACGCCAACAGCGCATAGCCCACAATCGCAAATTCCTCACAATGGAGCTCCGCTACGGTCAGTGCGCCATCGTCCATGATTGCGAGTACTTCTCCGTCACGTACGACCATTGCGCGCTCGTTTTGCGTTTGCCGATCCATTGACTTTCCGAAACGTGACCTCTTTCTCAACACCCAGCCATTCCAAAATCTTTGGGCCCATTGGCCTGTGCCGATTAACCACTTGATGTAAATATTGGCGAGAAATACCTATTTCTCTGGCAATTTCGCTCGCTGACTGCGACTCTAGCCTTGTTCCCAATAGATCAAATGGATTTGTCATGGTGCGTAATATAACGTCATTCAAGGCGCTTGACAAGCGGCAATCAGTTGCTTTACAGTAGCGCCATGTTCAACGGAGGCCCCATGCTCGCATATCACAATAACCCCAAGATCAAAGCCAAGTACCTGCGCCGTGTTCGCGCCCACGCCAAGGCCGATGAAATCATCCACGGTAAGTACTGGGAGAACGGCAAGGGCTGTGCCGTCGGCTGCACCATCCACAGCGGTGAACACAATGCGTACGAGACAGAACTGGGTATCCCTTTAGCTCTCGCGCGCCTTGAGGACACCCTCTTTGAGGGACAGTCGAACGGCAAGTCCAAAACCTTCCCGACGCGCTTTCTTGCTGCTATCAAACCTGGGGCAGATCTATCGACCGTTCACTGGAAGTTCCTGCACTGGCTGCTGACCGAGGAGCTTGCGGGTCGTGACCATCCCACCGTTGCTGCTGCGGTGAAGCAATGCGCCGATGTGCTGGTGCCTCTAACCAAGGGTCTTCCGGTTGATCAGAGCGCGGAGAGCGCGGAGAGCGCGGCGAGGAGCGCGGAGAGCGCGGCGAGGAGCGCGGCGGAGAGCGCGGAGAGCGCGGAGAGCGCGGCGTGGAGCGCGGAGAGCGCGGCGTGGAGCGCGGCGAGCGCGGCGAGGAGCGCGGCGGAGTGCGCGGA
>Ga0307470_10000266_pt1 | contig 32510 bp, 30 predicted proteins | sample atmos_gasesAM3C__FD_204565 | JGI IMG/M metagenome (GOLD analysis project Ga0307470, IMG submission 204565) | Hardwood forest soil microbial communities from Morgan-Monroe State Forest, Indiana, United States - atmos_gasesAM3C_05 | ecosystem: Environmental > Terrestrial > Soil > Temperate forest... | reverse complement strand
CCTTGAGCACCTCCTCTCTCTCTCTCGGTGCCAAGACCTCATGCCGCCGCTACGAGCGGCATGAGCGTCGGGTTACGCGCGAAGGCTGGCGGTCAGCCCCCGAGCGCCTGGCGGCACGATGCGCACGTGCCGCAAAAATCTGACTTGTTCTGCATATCTACTAGACGTTGCAGCGGGAAAAAGGTCACAGCACCCTCTATCCTCGACCGCGTCATGAGTCCCTCACGCCACGCGCAACCGCTGGACGTTGACGTTCGCGCGCGAAGCGGCACCTTGCCCGTGCCGCGAGAATCCGATCTGTCCTGCATACCTACTAGACGTTGCAGCGGGAAAAAGGTCACAGCTCCCTCCATCCTCGACGACGGCACCTGCTGCTTCTCGCCTGAAGGACTCACGCGGAGACGCGGAGTGCGCGGAGAAAAAAGCTCCTCCTCATCTCCTCCGCGTTTCCGCGCCTCCGCGTGAGTCCTTGCTCCACTTGCCCTGAGAATCTAACTTGGCCTGCATACCTACTAGACGTTGCAGCGCGAAAATAGTCACAGCTCCCTCCATCCTCGATCGGCGGCACCAGCATGAATGCCACGCGCTCGACCCGGCAACCTGCTGGTGTCGCGAGAATCCGATCTGTCCTGCATACCTACTAGACGTTGCAGCAAGAAAAAGGTCACAGCTCCCTCCATTCTCGACGGCGACATGAGCGTCGCGTTACGCGCGACTGCTTGACGCGCACCCCGCACGCGAAGCGGCACCCAGCGCGAGCCGCCGCGTGAATCCGATCTGTCCTGCATACCTACTTAGACGTTGCAGCGCGAAAAAGGTCACAGCTCCCTCATTCTCGACGGCGGCATGAGCCGCATTTCTCGCCCGACTGCGCGATGCGACGCTGCGCGCCAAGCGACAGCTTGCCCGACGCTCCGCGCAACCCCGACTTGGCCTGCATACCTACTTAGACGTTGCAGCGCGAAAAAGGTCACAGGTTCCTCCGACCTCGAGCGCATCATGAGCCTCACGTTACGCGTGACCACTCGACGCCGGCGCCGCGCGCGAAGCGGCGCGCTGCCCGACGTGCCGCTTGCATCCGACCTGTTCTGCATACCTACTTAGACGACGCGGCGGGAAAAAGGTCACAGATTCCTCCATCGTCGGCGAGCACGGGCATGCGCAATTCTGCCGAAAGCTCACTCGCTCTATTTCTCCAGGGGACGGATCGGCAGGGAATAAAGTCACGGCCGCTTACAAGCCTGAGAAGCTGATTTCCTCCCCGAGAGGTATCGATACCACTCCGAGCGGTATCGTGACCACCCCGAGCGGTATCGCGACCACCCAGAGCGGCATCCAAACCACCCCGAGCGGCATCGAGTACCACCCCGAGAGGCATGGCGACCACCCCGAGAGGCATCAAGCACCACCCGGAGAGGCATCGAAACCACCCGGAGTGGTATCGAGAACCACCCGGAGTGGTTCGCGAGCCACCCGGAGTGGTATCGAGAACCACCCGGAGTGGTTCGCGAGCCACCCGGAGTGGTATCAAGACCACCCCGAGAGGCATCAAAACCGCCCCGAGAGGTAGTTTAGGGTAGGGGTTTAGCGATTCACGTCACTCCTTCAGTATGGGAACGGGCTCACCAGCGCCGGATAGTCGAGCTTTGCCGCCTGTTGCCGGTCCAGCAACGGTCACAACGGACCGGGTCATGGCCACGCCCTTCGCAGAAGTTTACGAGCGTTACGCGCGCTTGCTGCGCGTGATCGCCGTACGCGATTTTCACATCCCATTTGGCGACGCCGAGGCCATCGTCCACGACATCTTCCTCTGTTACTTCGCCAATCCAGCCGTCGTGCGAGGCGAGGTGAAGGCGTATCTCTGCGGGGCCGTTCGCAACGGGTGTATCGACTACCTTCGGAAGCGCGGAAGGGAGCGAGCTGTCTTCGAGGACGTTGAAGACGTTTCGGCCGACAGTTCTCTTTCTGACCGAGTGGCCAACCGGCTGGCGATGGCGGAGACGCTCGCCCGGCTCCGCCCTCGCTGCCGCGAGGCGCTCCGCTGCTTTCACCTCGAAAACAAGTCGAGCACCGTCGTCGCCGCGGAGCTCCACGCTTCTCCGACGTACGTGCGCCAGTTGCTGCACCACTGCCGCAAGGCCGCCCGCCTGATCTTCGAAGAGCTGACCAGGGTGGCGCCATGACCCACATCGACGACGACCTCCTTGACGAGTACGTGACCGATGTGGACGATACGCTGCCGGGCCGTGCCGCCATCGAAGCCCATCTGAACCAGTGCCTCCAATGCAGAACGCGGGTCGGTTCGACCGCGGTATTTCTGGAGATGATCGTTTTACCCGAGGCGTGGGAAACGGCCGAAGCGGTGATCGACGCCGAAGGACATCGGCAGGGGCTTGTCGTCTTTGCCTCGCGCGTCCAGGACGAATACGCCCAGGCCAGCGCCAGGTTCTCGCTATTTCTGAACGACGCCCTTGCGTTCGTCCATGAGCGCGTGGAACGGCGCCCGGAGTACCGCACCGCGGGCGCTGTGCGACTGCTGACCGAAGCCGCCCACGCGTGCTGCGAGCGCGAGCCGATCCATGCCCGCAACATCGCCGAAGCGGCAGTATTGATTGCCGATCAACTGCCGCAGAACGAGTATCCCGCGTCGGTCGTTCATTCGCTTCGGGGTCTGGCCTGGAAAGAGCGCGCAAACGCGATGCGCTTCATCGGTGAGTACCCGGAGGCGCTCGTCTCGCTGGACAGGTCGGAACGGGAGTTCAGGCAACTGCTGGTGCCGTCGATCGAGCTTGGGAACACGGCTTACATTCGAGCCGTGGTGCTCACCTACATGGACCGGCTCGACGAGGCGGAGCGCTTCGCTGCCGAAAGCGCGGAGATATTCGCCGGGTTCCGGGATTCGGAGCGATGGCTTCTCTCGACCGCTGCGCAGGCGGCGATTCTCTACTATCGCTCCGACTTCGCGTCTGCAGTGCCCCTATTCGAGCGCCTTTTGAAACATGCAGAATCGAACGCTAACGCCATGGAGACCGCGCGACATTCGTCGAACGTCGGCGTCTGTTGCATCCAGATCGGCAACACGTCGCGAGCAGCAGAATGTCTCCTCGTCGCCCACCAGCTGTTTGTTGGGTTGCAGAACAGACCTGAACTCGTTCGGATCGAACGATGGCTGGGAGTGCTTTCTAGGGTCGGAGGCAATGTTGTTGACTCAGTAGCAAGGCTCCGTTCAGCTCGCAGAGACTTCGAGCTGCTCGGACTGCCCTACGACGCGGCTCTCGCTACGATCGACTTGGTAGAGTCGCTTATCGTAGCAGGGCAAACGAGAGAGATTCCAAAACTCTGCTCCGAGGCAATGCGATATATTCGCCGCGCCGGCAACGGGCGACAAGCTTTGATTGCAGCCGCGTACCTGAAAGAGGCCGCTGACCTGCATCAGCTCACCTTGCCAAAGGTCGAGCACGTCAGGAAGTTCGTGCAGCAGCTTGAGGCTCGCCCCTCTCTTCGGTTCGAAACGCCAGCCGACTAAGTTCCACCCCAAACAATCAACGTACCCGCACGTCGTATCTTCGGGCGCGCCCTCCAAAACAGCCGGAACCATCTGGCACGAGGAGGGTTTATGCGAAGTGTAACGAAGGTAGTTCTCCGCCTGTTCGTCGTCTGCCTGCTCACGGCAACATTGCTCGCTCCTGCAGCCGCGGCTGCAAGCAAATCCGGCTCGAGATCGGTCCGCAAAGGGATCATCGCTCGCATCCTGGACTTTGTGCTGCCAGACATCAGCTTGCCGCCCGGGTAGTCACAGCAGGTGGTTCAGGACTTTCCGCCTCTGCTGTCGTTCCAACTCAAACAGGGGTGGGTTAGACTCTGACCCACCCCTGCAGTTGCCCCGAAAATAGTTCCCGAAGAGGGTAGGTAGATCGCCGGTCGCCGACACTCCCGATCAGACGCGGCGCGGATGCCGCGCAAGACCATGGCAGCGACCAGGCGATCCACCCTAAAGCGAACGAGCGTCGATGACGAACGGGCGTGGTACAGGCGAGCGGTGGATACCTATCTCTCGGCCTGCTATCGCGAGCGCTCGCGCGCCACTACCTCGGAGTTCGCAGGGAAATTCGGAGTGACAGCTCAGTCACTCACACGTATCTTTCGCCGCCTGTTTCAGCAGACGCCGCTCCAGTATTTTCGCGCGCGGCAGCTCCAGCATGCAGCACGTCTTCTGGAGCAATCGGCCCAATCCATCGATGAAATAGCGGTCAAATCGGGGCTCGGTACCCGTGCCACGCTGTTCCGTCTCTTCCTCGAACAGTTCGGCGTCACGCCGGAAGAGTACCGGCAAGGCAGCGCAAGCGATGGTAAAAAATGAGACTTCCCTCTTTCTGCCATCAGACCTAAGTTAGTGATCCGCAAGGACCGAATGAACGAACATAGCCAGCTCAGGCGCGTGGGAACTGCGGTAGGAAATCTGCCGGTTCCCGGACGCCTCGATCTCCGCCAGCAGGTCGTCGACGAGCTGGCGTCGATGCTCCTCCAGGGCGAAGAGATTCTCATGCTGCTGGAGCCCGCCGAGGCGAACGCCTTGCGCTGGGTCGAGCGGCACGTGCAGCGGGCATATGACGAGGTGAATGAAGTTCTCCTGCAGCTCGTGGATTGACACTACGGTAAAAAATGAGACTTCCCTTCAGGCGTCAGCGGCACGTACTGTAGCTCATTGAAATCCATTGCCACTTGAATCGATGGCAATTCTAAGCGTAAAGAGCAAGGAATGAAGCGCGTATGGCGGCTGGCGGCAGGACTCACCCCAAGCAGGACACCGAACAGTTCCTCCGTTTGTGTGTCTCCTCCTCAAGACGCGGAATGATGGACCGGACTCTCTCAAAACGCTGCCGCCGCCAGCCGCCGCCAGCGTCCACTACCTTCGCAGCCATGAGGGGAACATTGTTTCCACTGGATGATGATGACAGTCCGCAATAAACCACCGCGAACGCTTCTGGAAGCCGCTTTCATCCGGTACGGCCTGCAGGTCGTCGCTGTAGCACGTCTGGCCGGCGTGAACAGAATGCGTATCAATCGGATTCAGCGCGGCATCGCTCCTGCGCCTCGTCCTCTCCGAAACCGCCTTGTCAAGGTAATACGGTACCTGGCGGAAGACGAATCGATTACAGAGGCTGACCTGTTCCCAACAGAGGGATGAGCGAAGTGCACCCCAATGACACCCGATTCAAACGAGCAGTTGGAACCGGAATCAACCGATACCTGGCGTACTGCTATGACGGACGCGCCCGCGTGCGACGGAGCCCAAATTGCCACTAGACATCGCGTCAGCATTAAGCATACCTTCCACACATCCAGCATTTGCATGCATTGATGATGCGCCGGCGCCTTAATACAGACGCTCATCCTTGGAAAAACGGCGTCGATGATCATGCCAGGCACAGGGGAGAACCCATGCGAGTGAAGCTCAATTTGATGTTTCTGGTAACGGCGTTTCTGCTCGCCTCAAGTGCGCTGGCCGGAACGCTCGTGTTCCCGCCGACATCTGCCAACAACACCCAATGCTCCACCGACGACGTCCCGAACAACTGTGGGGTTGTCGTTTTCAACGGGGGGCATTTCGTCACGAACAACGGCGCCACGACCTACACGGGAGGCCAGAACTTTCCATCGTGCGTTTCCGGTCAGGTGGGCTGGACATTCATGAACGGCGCGGCCACGGACCTGAGCGTCGTGATCGAAAACGATGCCTTCAAGACCGATCAATCTCTCAAGGTTGAAACGACCGATCTGATTGATGGTGTCACTACAACGACGACTCAAATGGTGGCGTTTCCCGGGCGCGATCCGCAGCAATCGGTAGGCACGCCACCTTCGACCTCGGTGCAAACCAGCGGCAGAGCAATCAACCGCGTGCTCATCACGATCGTGAACTCCTTCGGGCAAGCGAACTTCGATGAAGCGGCCTGGCAGGTGCTTTCGATGACGGTCACACAGCCCGTGCCGCCGACCGTCGGACTCTCCATCGGCAGGAACGGAGACGGCACATTCGCCGCAACCGTTCAGTACGACTTCCCGACCCAGAGCACTCCGTCCAGCAGATCGTTATCGTTAGAGCTCCTGCCCGAAGGGAAAGAGCCGGGCAGCACCTACTTCACACGGACGGATCTGAGCGGATCCGGCGTCCTTGTCCAGCAGATCGGCAAGTTCGACACGGATCGAATGATCCGCGCCTTCGCAACCGCGTGCGACGGGAGCGACGAGGCCGAGGCGTCCGTCTCTGGCTGCGGTGAGTGCAAGGGCCCGGCGAAGTCCGTCGGAGGGCCAGTCCGGCTCTTCGACGGCGTGATGACCTACGGCGAGACCGACCCCCTTCCGGCGACGCTCGGAACGGAGTTCCGCCGCCAGTACGCGAGCAGCAATGTGACGGACGGAGCGTTCGGCACCGGCTGGACGTCGCTCTTCGACGCATCCGCCCTGCCGCTCGGCACGGATGGCGCGAGCGTGAGCGTGGTAACGGAAGACCGGACCGCGGTGGTCTTTCGGCACATCAGCACCGGTGAGTGGCTGCAGAAGTGGCCCATGGGAGGCGTCGCCGGCACGCTCACCGGATCGGAACAGGACGGATACATATTCCGCGATGCCGGCGGGTCGATCGTCCGCACGTTCGGCACGAATCACCGCCTGATTCGCCTCCAGGATCTTCGCCGCAACCGAGCGGTATCCGTTACGTACGACGCAAGCGGCAATCCGACGCAAATCGCAGACGAGAGAGGCAATTGGTCCTGTGTGGTCACGACGTCGGGCGGCCACGTTACCTCGATCAGCGTAGCAGGCAGCCCCGATCTCGTGTGGGGTTACGCCTATACGGGAACGTTGCTGACGGGCGTGAGCGTCGGTGCGTCCGGCAGTCCGTGGCGAACGTACGAGTATGCAACTGGCTTGTTGAGCACTATCCGCGACGCGGCCGGATCGATCATCGAGCAGCACGATTACGACGCGGCCGGACGCGCCACGTCATCCCTCGGCGATACCGGAGACATCAGCGCGATCCAGTATCCGGCGAGCGACGCGAACAACATCGCCATCACCACCGTCCAGCGGGCGGATGGCAGTCAGGCAACCTACGAGCAGCAGTTTTCGGCCGGCGAAGTCGTCACAAGGCGTGCCGACGGCGGCTGTTCGGCCTGCGGCTCGAACGATGCCACCGCCGCCTACGACGGGCAAGGGAACCTCGTCCGGCTGCAAAACGGACGGGGATACGTCACCGTATCCACGTTCGACGTCATCGGCAGGCACCTCATACAAACGATGACCGCCATGACGCCCTCGGGCTGTAACCCGGAGACAGACCCCGCGCACTGCCGGCTCTCGTCGGACGCTCTCGCTGTGGCATCGCTGGACCTGACCACCGCCTCTGAGACCACGAACTACACGTACGCTGACCCGAACTGGCCCGCCAACCCGACGCGCATCGACCGTGAGAGCGTGATCCAGCCGGGCGGTACGGCAACCGAAACGTTCATCTACGACGCGGCCACGGGGCTGGTCCTCATACACACAGTCACTGGAGCCGTCGACACGGCTGGAACTCAGGAGTCACACGTCACCACGACGACGCTGTACGGCAGCAATGAGCCGGCGGCATTCGACCCGGGCGGGGCATTTCAGTCGGCATGGCTGCCGCTGGCACAGCCCCCGGGCGAAAAGAAACTCGTCGACGGCCCGCGTACGGACGTCTCCGACGTCGACACGTTCGTTTACTACCCCCTCGATGCGAGCGTTCCCGGTGCTTGGCGCGGCAGGATGGCCGCGGCGCGGAACTCCGCAGGCCATATCGTTCGCTTTCAGGATTACGACGCGTTCGGACACCCGACGACAGTCGTCGATGCGAATGGCGTCGTGACGCGTACGACGTTCGATGCGCTCGGCCGGCTGCTCACGTCGACCGTCGCCGGCGTACCCGGCTGCAGCACGGCCGCCGACCCGCTCTGCGCCACGGATCTGACAACGACGCGCGTCTATGCGTCTCCGGCTGGCCTGCTCAGTTCCGAACAGCGCCCGGCAGGCAATCTCACGACGTACGTCTACGACGCCCGCGGGCGGCTGCAGACAATGACTCATGGAACGGCCAGTGTCGCTCTCGAACGGATCGACTACACATACGATCCGACCACAGGCAAGAAAGCCACGGAAATCGCGAGCGCCTTCCAGAACAACGCGTGGGTCGCAACGAAGAGCGAGACCTACGCCTATACCAGCGACGGCAATCTCCGGAGCGTGACGCACAGCGACGGAACGAGCATCGTCAACTCCTACCTGCCGGACGGCACACTGAGCAGCGTTCAGGATGAGAGGCACACCAGCGCGAACACCAGCTACAACTACAACGGTGTGAACCAGGTTGTTTCGGTGACGCAGATACTTGCCTCCGCACCGGGCGGGCAGATCGTGACGCGGTACGGTTATGACTCCGTGGGGAATCTCACGTCTGTCACAGATCCAAACGGAAACCTCACAACCTATGTCTTCGACGACTTCGGACGCATGCAGCGGCAGAACAGCCCGGTCTCGGGCACGACCAGTTACGCCTACGATCTGGCCGGCAACCTCCTGTCGACGACCGACGCGAACGGCGCGACGACAACACGCGTCTATGATTCCCTGAATCGCGTTACCTCAGCGGTGACCTCGCGCGCCGGCACATCGGAGAGTGTGGCATCGACCTACGACGACCCGACGCCTGGCAACTTCGGCTTGGGCCGCCTGGCCACGATGAACGATCCGACCGGGTCTACGGCCTACCAGTACGAGCGCCGCGGCGCTCTTCGTAACGAGTCGAAAACAATCGGCGGCGCGACGTACACGACCACGTTCAACTTCGACGCGAACGGAAACCGTAGCACCATCGGCTATCCATCAGGGATCATGGCGCAGACAACCTTCGATTTCGCCGACCGGCCATACTCTCTCACTGCTGGATCGACGGCCATCATCACAGGAGCGACCTACCTTCCATTCGGTCCGCTGACGAGCATCGCCTTCGGAAACGGCACGACCCGCTCGATGCAGTACGACGCGCGCTACCGTCCGCTCGAAAACAAACTCACCGGCCCGGCGGGTACGATCGCGGATTACGCCTACGGCGAGGATGCGCTTGGCAACATCACCTCCATTCACGATGCGGTGAATCCTGCCTACAACCGCGATCTCGGTTACGACGATCTGAACCGGCTGACAACCGCAAACAGCGGGGCGTCGCTTTGGGGAGCGGGAACCTACGCCTACGACGCCATGGGGAACATGACATCCTCAGCTCTCGGGACGTGGAAGACGACCACTGCCACGCTCGTCGGATCGACGCCTAAACTCAGCAGTGTCGTGGAGAACGGCGTGTCGCGCGGCGTGTCGTATGACTCGGTCGGCAGCGAGACCGCCGTCGGTTCTGCGACATACACCTACTCCCCGCGCAATCAACTCACATCCGAAGGGAACAATGCTTACGCGTACGACGGGCGAGGCGTCCTCACGATGGCGACGATCTCCGTTCTCTCCATGAGTGTGGTTCCAACCTCGGCGACCGGAGGCAGTTCGGCGACCGCCACCGTGACGCTCAGCGCGCCGGCGGCATCAACGACAACGATTCTCCTCTCGTCGAACAACACCGCCGCGGTGTCGATACCTCCCAGCGTGAGCGTACCGGCAGGAGGGACCACCGCCTCTTTCGCGGTAGCCACATCACCCGTGTCCACGCCGGCACCGGTCACGATTACAGCCTCGTTCAATCAGTACGCGGCATCGGCGGTCGTGACGGTCCTTCCCCCGCAACTCGCGGCCGTCACTGTCTCACCTACCTCCGTCGCAAGCGGCGGCACGTCCACAGGCACGGTCACCTTGACCGGTACGGCCGCTACGGACACCGCTGTGGCACTCTCCTCCGACACCGCGGCAGCCACCGTGCCCCAGTCAGTCACCGTTGCTGCAGGCGCTTCGTCAGCGACCTTCCCGATCACGACGTCGGCAAGCGCGACCAACACGGTGGCAACCATCACCGCGAGCCTCGGCGGCGTTACACGGCAGGCGACCCTTCTCGTCGGAGTGTCGGAGCTGAGCTCGATCAACGTCACGCCTTCCAGCGCCATCAACGGAGGTACATTCTCCGCGACCGTGACGCTGACCAGTGCCACGCCGTCGAATATGACAGTCATGCTCGCCGCAACGGACAATCAGGTGTCCCTGCCTTCGCAGATTACGGTACCGGCTGGAACCTCTAGCTCGTCGTTTACGATCAGCTCGGCCCTGACCGGAAATCGGGCGGCGACGGAGACGATCACCGCGACGCACGGCGCGGTCGTGCGCCAGAGCACGATCACCGTGCTACCGCCGTCGATTGCGGTATTTGGCGTCGCTCCAGGTACCTTCGTCGGCGGCACGGTGCCCCTCACCGGAACTGCCACGCTGTCGGGAAACGCCCCCACAGGCGGGTGGCAGTTGCCAGTCTCGTCGACGAATGCGACGACCGTTCCGCCGCCACCCACGATCACGATCACCACCACCTCAGGCCAGACCAGGGTGCTAACAAGGCCAGTCGCGGCGACGACGACCGTTACGCTCACGGCGACGGACCCGACCGGCATCAGCCGCTCAGCGGCGCTTACCGTGCAGGCGGCACCCGTAACGATCATCAATCTCACGCTGAGCGCCTCCACGGTCGACGCAGGAACAGCCGCGACCGGTACCGTCACGCTGACGGGGGCCGCGCCGGCGGGAGGCGTCGATGTCGACCTGACGATCGATAATCAGGGAACCGCCGCCCTGCCGCCGTATGTGCGTGTTGCTGCCGGAGCGACGACAGCAACTTTCCCGATCACGACGACCATCTGCTCCTGTTCGTCGGCAGCCGTTACCATCTCGGCTACGCACTCCGTGACGACGAAAACCGCGACCATCACCGTGACGGAGCCGACGGCGAAGACCGGGCCGCTGGTCGCCGCCTTGACGATCAGTCCGGCCGTGATCAAGGTGGGCAGCAGCGGGACGGGGACGGTTACTCTCAACATCCCCGCGGCTGGCGGCGGTGCATCCGTATCGTTGTCGAGCAGCAATCCTTCCGCCGCGAGCGTCCCATCGAAGTTGAGCGTGGCGAAGGGAGCGGTGAGCGGGACGTTCACCGTCACGGCCGGCAGCGTCGCTTCGTCAACGTCCGTTACCATTACTGCCACCGTGAACAACAGGAAATGGTTCGACGCGCAGAAGGTGACCGTGTTCGTCGTGCCAGCGAACGCGGTCACCCTGGCGTCGCTGACACTACAACCCGGTTCCTGGACCACCAACACTCTGAGTGGTTATGGCTATATTGCGACTGTAACGCTCACCAATCCCGCGCCCGCCGGCGGCGCCGTGGTTCTCCTCGGCGGCTCACGCGACAACCTCATCGCGGCCCCATGGAACCCGGACAATCTCACCCCGCCGCCGAACAGCATGACCATACAGGCCGGCAGCACCTCGGACATCGCACTCATCCAGGCACTGCCGTTCCTCGGAACCCAGCGCGGCACGATCGTGACGGCGACCTACAATGGCGTGACCATGTCGCAGGAGGCATTGGTACAGCCCCAGAGCGCCCACCTCGCCACGCACGAAGCCGTGCAGTGCGCCTCGCTAGCCCTCGCGCCATGCCTCAGCACTGCGGCATTTACCCCGCGGACGTCAGCCTTCACGCCCGCGACAACCGCAACGGGCGACACGAACGGCTACTACCTGTACACGCCCGAGCTGCGGCTCCTCGCCGAGACAGCCGTGACCGCAAGCAGTACCAAGCCGATCGCGTACTCCTATCTCTGGTTCGGCGACATCCCGGTTGCGTCCGTCGAGGCGGCGACGAACACCACCCGTTGGTACGCCACGGACCACCTCGGTACCCCACTCATCCTGACCGATGCAGCCGGGGCAGTAGCATGGCGCGCTGAGTACACGCCGTACGGTGACACCTACACTCTTCGCGCCGGCGCCTCGCTTCACCAGCCGCTCCGTTTCCCCGGTCAGCTCGCGCAGGATGGGAGCAGCCTGAATTACAATGTGTTCAGATGGTATCGGAGCGGGTGGGGGCGGTATACGCAAAATGACCCTACGACCACGACCTCACGCACTACTCAGAATTTCGCATACGCATCTTCAAACCCCTTCTCACTAGTTGATCCGCTGGGTTTGTTTATGGCCTTACCAGGTCGAATACCTTCTTCTGGTATAACAACGATAGTCTGTGACGGCCGCGGAGGCGTTACTCCTTGGATTGACTTTCCGCCCGACAAGTCGCTTCAAGATCAGAAGTGCCAGGTCCACTGCGCACAGGAACACGAGAAGAGTCACGCGCGGGATGCTGTCGCTTCAAACCCGAACGTTTGCTTTGGCCAGCCATACGGCACGCTTGTAGTTCCGTCGACCATTGACGAGCGGAATGAGAGCGAATACGTCGCCTATTCTGTCACCGTGACGTGCTTGGAAGGTGAGCTCGCCAGCGCTTCCGGTAGCCGTCGTAAATGTTGTGGTAAATTCTGGGCACTCCAGCTCGACTTCGCTAAGGAAAGGCGAAGCCGCTACAATGTCGTCAAGCCCAACCATCCATAAGAGTCATGTGTTACTTATCTCACTCACTTTACGCATTGCTAATCGCGGCCTCTATCGGCGTGCAGGCTCAAGCGCGCGATGTTCCGCCTTCGCTTCCCAGTGTCGTCGCTCTGTCTGTGCGAGTGACGCTGAGCAGAGGCATGTCAGTTGACAAGCTCGTATTGCAAATCACAAACACGAGCGGCCATGCAATAACTGTAAGACAAAACACTTTGCCGTGGAGCCACCGTGGTGCGCTATGTGTTGTCGTTACGGAACCGACGACGCAAACAGAGCTTCACCAAGATGCGGTGATATCCGATATGGGCGTGTCGTTAACCACTATACCTGCAGGAGGCACACTCAAAGGCTCGGTAAATCTCAACGAGCGCTTCCCTCAGTTGACAGCACTGTCAAAGAAGGCGGCGCTGGTCGTCTTTTGGGCGTTTCGGCTGGAATACAGCAACGGAGCATCCGAATTGAAGGCCGGCGCAGAGATCATGACACCTAACGACTCGAAGTAATACAGAAAAACAGCAAAGTTTTTGGACCGCGACTCCTATCAGCGCGACCTGTATGACGTCGTGAGACCGCGCCATAAATGAGGACACCCGTGAGCCGAAGTGTAAATAGAGCACCGTCAGGCCTCACCACGATTATGTGGATCGCGGTGATTTGTCTCTCAACGATCGAAACTGTGGCTGTCGCCGATCAACGTTGTTCGCCGACCAAGCCGCTTACAAGTTATGTCGCAATACTAAATCGGCGACACCTTCTGGTTCGCCTGACGAACCGCACCTCGCGACCTCTCGTTGTTGAGCGAGCGACCTTGCCATGGCAACTCCCAGATACCGCCTCGATCGGTGCGACGGTCGTGGTCGTGCCCCATTTGAAATCGAAGCCGGATCCTCTGCTGGGCGCGATCGAGCGAGTGAGGCGCCGTGGCTTCAATGGCTTGATTCGCGTGACTTCCGAAGTCTCGTCGGATGGACGAGTCACCCTGTGTCAAGTCGATGGCGTTCTATCGGCTGGCGACAAGACGTCGATCTGTGGGGCCGACCTGAAGAGGAGGTATCAGTCGACGGCGCCGGCTCGTCTCATCGACACTTTTCATCCGCCGTCTCTAAGGTAAGCGCCCTAACAGTTCGCTCTAGCTATGCCTCTCGGCCGTCTGCCTACTATGCACCACAATAAGAGGTTATTCACGCTCGTCTTCTTGACGGCCGGTTTGCTTGGTTTTTGCAGAAAGAACCTCGAACCACCGCGGCACCATGTCAGTGATGACAGGCTGGAGTCCATCAAAGTCGGTACTTCTACGGAGGATGTTAGGCGAGGGTTAGGCTCGCCATCGTTTGTTTGGTCCTCACGCGTCTTCGAAGGCCAACACTATCCCAGTACCCCGACCTGCGCCGCGACTCGTCCGGCGCAGATGTGGGTCTACTACGAGAACTATTCGCCATCAGCCGCGGTGTTCTTCGACTCCACGGGTCACGTCGTCTGTCACGAGCGCACATTGATCGTGATCGCCTACTAAGACGCGCTGTAAGGAGGGAGCCTGTCTAATGCAGTGCGGAGGAAATGGATGGCGCCGATGAGATCGTTTGCACTGCTATATCTGCTCCTGCTACTGGCGGGCTGTGCGACCACAACCGGCGACGTTGCTGACTGCCTTGGTACAAACAGAATCGTCAACTTATTACAAAACCTGCACATTAGCGAAACGCGACTTCATCTCGACTCAGCCGACGTGGCTCGGCTGACCGGAGCATCCTCACGCAATGGACTTGCGACAATCGAGCGCGTTCCACCGATGGGAATCTGTCGCTGCTGCGTTACCTTCTTCTATGACGAAAGCGCCCGGGTTCGAGAGCTCGTTATCATGCGCCAGCTAGCTACGCGAACGGCGGCTCGCCAACTTGCGCACGAGGTTGTGCGCGCGATCAACCTACCTCCCGCTGACGTCTCGACTCCCGGCGAAGACGTCGCGCTCTATCGGTGGAATACCCGTGATGACCCGCACGAGCAGCTTGCGCTGGATATTTCAATTACCGATGAGCCCGACGGAAAGATTACATTCAGGGCAGCGCTGTCGGTGATTGGGAGGAAGCTACGGCCCTAAACGACCGGGTGCGGATGCCACTCATCCGCGTTTGGCGCACGGACTATGACGTGGCGCCGCCTTTCATTATTTCTCTGCATTTGTGCGCGCGTGGATCTTTCTCGCAATCGCTTCAGCCCAGTGGGGTTGTGTCAGTTGGTCGATCGTACGGATTCGCCGCAGGACGACGAGAAAAGCCACTCGGCTGAGGGAGGCCGCTTCCTGATGCGATTTGTATGCATCTCAATGATTGTTCTAACTGCGGTTGCCTTTGGCGTGATTACTTACTGTGCGCCTAAGGAAAACCGTGCAGTTCAGACCGCCGCGCATTTAGAACGTGCGTTCCTGAATGAAGTTGGTCCGCAGCCTGACGAAGAACGCGTGGCTAAATTCTTGAGACAACACGGCATTCCGTATCATGTTGACACGCGGCACCGCATGATATCCGCTTCTCTGACAAACGTTGAGAGGCAAGGTCTTGTTACGACAGGCGTCTATCTACAATTCGCATTCGACGAAGGAGGACGTCTGCGGTCGCACTCGATTCAAGCGGTCCCCACCGGGCCATGAATGTGCGAGATTGCACGAGTGGCACCCTCATTCTTTTGAAGATACCAATAGGTGCGTCCGCGAATCTCCTTCGAGACGAATGAGCCGCGCACGCCTCCGAGCGCAGCCTCCGCATCGGCAGCGCGAACCTGGTCGAGAAGCTCCGCGTACAGTGTCTGCACGGATTCAGGAAGACGGACGAACACGAAGAAAGTATACGCAGAGTTGCCGAAGCCTGCGTATAAGCCTCAGCGTTCCCGCTCTTCGAGCTTGCGCGTGAGCAGGTCACGTTCCGACGCCGGAATCTCGGCGAGGCTGGCCGCTGCCAGCGCGAGAATCCCTGCCGGCCTGGGAGCGATGTCCGCGTCTTCTCCGTAGTGCCGGCGCAGCAGGGCGATCACCTGTCCTTCGAAGCTCCGGACACACCGTTCCGCATCCGCCTGGATTCTCCTGCGGAGCGCTCCCGGCATGCGGATGGTGCGTGCGATCGTCAGTTCTTCGGGGTGGTCAACGGTGCGGCGGCTCATAACCGGAATCGTACCGGATTGGTGAAGGAAAGCACACTCGGCGGCGAGACCCTTCGCTCCGCTCAGGGCAGGCTCTGCCGAGCCGGCCGGCGGGACCCTTCGGCTTCGCTCAGGGCAGGCGCCAGTGCTCCGGGCTTACTTCTTCTTCGCCTTCGCAGCGCCGGGCGGGAGGAAGCCGATGCTGGCGTAGACCGCCCGGGGAGGCGTTTGTGCCGTGTATTGAACCGTCGACCCGAGCGGGGGCGTGGCCAGGTTGGTGATGGTCAGGGCATTGGGGTTGGTCGATCCGACCGAGGCGCTGGTGATGAGCTGCGCGCACTGCGGGCAGGGTTGCGGGACGCCGAAATCGGGAACCCAATTGAAGACCGTGGAGCCGCCGCCGTCGAAGTTGACGGCGTTGTAGCCGCCGAAGGCCATCATCAGCAGGGCGAAGTCGGGCGTCTGCAGTCCCTGCGAGGGCTCGCTGCCGGTGCTGACGAGGATGATGAGGTACCGGTTCGTACGATCGAGGCCGATGGCGCCGCGCGCGGCCATGACGCCCGATTTCGGGATGGGGCAGGCACCGGACACACCTTGCTGCACCAGCAGTGTCCCGAGCTCCCGCAGGGTGAGGCTTCCGGCCTGGCACGTCGGGCAATCGCTGTCCTGCAGAGTGGAGCCGGCCACGGCGTTCTGGATCTGCGACAAGAGCGGCAACTGCTCGCTGGTGATCACGGCGCTGCTGTTCGACGTGAAGTAGAGAACAGGTCCGCTCGTCTGCGGCCAATTCACCCATGCGCCGTTCGAGACCATCAGTCCGTCAGGCACGGCACATTGCGGCGGCGTTGTGGTTAACGCCTTTCCCGTATTGGCGGTGATGGCGATGAAGGTGCTGTTCTTCGTGGCGAAGGCGATCGTCGACGTGGTGAAGACGGTGTTGGGCGACGTGCAGTTGGAGGCCAGCGAGGTCACCACGGGGGCGAGCGTGCCGGTGCTGAGGTCGAGGATGGCCACGTACCCATCGAGCGGCGCCGGGGAGTAGCTGGTGGTGTACTTGAATGTGCCGAGGGCGGCCTGAGCGAGAAGGGCCTGTGCGGAGAGGGCGAAGAGTCCGGCAAGGACGGCCGGGAGTTGCTTCATGACGGCGTTCCTCCTTGAAGAAGGAGAGTCGCGGGAGGGGAAAGTTCCTACCCGGGCAGGACGTGCGAAACCGACGATAATCGGGAGGCGGATCGGCCGGCCCGAGGAGATGAGCGCCGCCACAAGGTTCGTTCGGCGCGAGACCCTGATTTTCCGCAGATGGACGCAGATTTACGCAGATGGAGAACGGATGGGCAGCTTTTATATCTGCGTCATCTGCGTCATCTGCGGATTCGTCCTCCGCGTCCAGCTAACAGCCTGCGCGGTAGAAAAGATCTGGCGACGATGGTGGCCGAGCCTTGGGCAACCAACGCTGACGGCCAGCCGGCCAGGCACCGTCATTGCTGAGTCTCTCCACGGAGGTACTCCGTGAACTGGTTCAATCTGTCGTTCGTGGGCTGGATCGTCCTGATCGCGGCGCTGGCGCTCGGGGCTTACAAGCTGCACATGCCGCCTATCTGGATTGGCATCGCCTCGCTGGCACTGGTGGGCATCGGCGTCATCGCCTCGGTGGGCAAGGCGAAGCCGCGCATTTAATGCGGAAACACGAACGGCCCGGCGAATCAACGCCGGGCCGCCCGAGTCAGATCCCGCGTGAGGGTTACAGCTTGTAGACGGTGAAGGCGATCAGCAGCGCGTAGATGACCAGCGACTCGATGAGGGCGAGACCGATGATCATCGAGAGGCGGATTGCTCCGGCCGCACCGGGGTTGCGGGCGATGCCCTCGACCGACGCGGCGATGGCGCGACCCTGACCGATGGCGCCGGCAGCGGCAGCGATACCGAGTACGAATGCCGCGGCGATGACGCCCCAGCGCACTCCCGACTTCGCTGCCGTGGCCTGGGTGATCGGATCCTGCGGCGTGGCCTGGGCGAACACCGCACCGGCCATCAGCACGATGACCAGAGCCATCAAGACGATTTTGAACTTGCTCATTAACCTATCCTCCTTTCCTGTATTTCTTGTGAGTCATCAATTGCAAATCAGTGCTCTTCAACAACGGTGGCCCCGGCGATGTAGACCATCGTCAGCATGATGAATACGAAGGTCTGCAGGAAGGCCCCGAAGATGCCCAGGCCCATCATCGGCCAGGGCAGGATGAAGGGCAGCATCCCCATGAAAACGCCGGTGACGGCGTGCTCTCCGAAGATGTTGCCGAACAGGCGCATGCCCAGGGAGAGGATGCGCGCCAGGTGGCCGATGATCTCGATGGGGATCATCAGCGGCGCCAGAAAGAGCACCGGCCCCATGAAGTGCTTCAGGTAGTGAACGATCCCCTGCGTCCGGATGCCCTGCCAGTTGTAGTAGAGGAAGGCGCAGACGGCCAGACCGAAGGTGGTGTTGGGGTTGGTGGTCGGCGGCTGCAGGAAGAAGAAGAGGCTGAAGATGTTCGAGATGAAGATGAAGGCGGCGAAGCTGCCGATGATGTAGAGGTGGCGGTCGCCTTCGTGGCCGATGATGTCGCGCAGCAGGTCTTTGAGCCCGCTGACCACGACCTCGAGCATCTGCTGGAAGTGGCTGGGCTTTTCGCGGCTGATCTTCCGCGCCATGAGCGGGAAGACGACGGCGCTGATGGCCAGCACGAGCAGAGCCATGACCACGTGATCGGGGATGTCCCAGGCGAAGCTGTGCTGCACGCTGTGCCACAGCTTGTTGACCGGTGCGTAAAGGATCGAGCTTTCGTGTTCCATCAGTTCTTATTCTGTAATGCCGCGGAATGCCGAGTACACAGCTTCACCCATGATTCCCACCACCACTACCGAGAACCCCAGCAGCACACTTACCGTATTTATCCGAGCTACGAAGATTGTGACCAAGAGCGCCACACCGACGAGAGCGAATCGCGACAGAGTGCGTACTGTCAGTCTCCCGAGGTGCCGGCGCGGCGTCGGCTGGAGCAGGCCGTCAACGATCTCCTCCAACCAAAGGAAATTGATCATAGTTACGAGACCACTGCAAGTCAATCCGATCAATCCGCGCCAGCCGCCCGCGATCAGGACCGGGATGGTGAAGATCCCCCAGGAGACCAGGGCAATGCGCCGGATGCGGCGCAGGACCACCGCGGCCGTCTCATCCTGAACTGCCGTCATCGTTCCGCAATCCGATCCGGAAAAGGTTGACGAACGCGGCGATGACGCCGAATCCCGTGAAGATCCACGTCAGCCACGGGCTGGTGTGAAAGAGCTTGTCCATCCCCCACCCCCAGGCGTAGCCGAGGGCGATGGCGATGGGGAACATGAGACCGATGGAGGATGCCTCGATGAGCTGTTTGTTCTGGCGGAGCTTCTTGCCGCCACCGCTGTCGTCACCGTCCGGCATGAGGCGTAAGACCGGCGCGCACGGCGACATTGTTCGAGGAGGCGATGACCTGGTCGATCATCGGCGCGGGCAGGATACCGAGCAGCAGCGTCACGGCCAGGCATACGCCGGCGACGATCTTGAGCGGAGTGGTGATGGCGAACTCCGCCTCGATGCCCTCTCTGAGGTACATGGCCACGACGAGGCGGAGGTAGTAGAACATCGACACGGCGGACATCAGCACGGCGATGACGGCCAGCCAGCCGAAGCCGGCCTTGACCGCGGCGGCGAAGAGGAAGTACTTGCCGATGAATCCCGCGGTCGGCGGAATGCCGCCGAGGGAGAGCAGGAAGATGACCATGGCGAACGCCCATAGCGGCGCGCGGTGGCTCAGCCCTTCGAAGTCGTCCACCCGTTCGCCGGCGTACTGGTGACGGCGCAGCATCAGCACCGTAGCCCAGATGCCGAGGTTGGCGAAGACGTAGACGATCGAGTAGACCAGGATGCCGCGAAGGCCGAGAGTGTTGAGCGAGATGATCCCGAGCAGGATGTAGCCGGCATGTGCGATCGATGAGTAGCCGAGCATGCGCTTGACGTTGTCCTGGGTGATGGCGGCGAGGTTGCCGAGGATCATGGAGAGCGCGGAAATCGTGGCCAGGACGTTGCTCCACCCGAGGTGAAAGTCGTGCAGCCCGACGTAGAAGATGCGCGCGAAGATGGCGAAGGCCGCGGCCTTGGAAGCTGTCGAGAGAAAGGCGGAGATCGGCGTGGGCGCGCCCTCGTAGACGTCCGGCGTCCAGACGTGGAACGGAACCGCGGCGATCTTGAAGCAGAGTCCCGCGCCGAGCAGCATGATCCCGAACATCAGCGCGTCGTTCTGCACGATGGTGGACATGGCCGCGGCGATGTCCTGCAGGTTGAGCGAGCCGCAGACGCCGTAGATGAGCGAGATCCCATACAGCAAAATGGCGGAGCTGACCGCGCCGAGTATGAAGTACTTCATGGCGGCTTCGGTGGACTTGAGCTCGCTCTTGTAGAAGCCCGCCAGGACGTAGCTGGAGAGCGACAGCAGCTCCAGGCCGATGTAGATGGTGATGAGGTGGACGCCCGAGGCCATGAACATCATGCCGCAAAGAGCGAAGCCGAGGAGCGAGTAGTACTCCCACGGTGAGTAGCGCGACTCGGCCAGGAAGTCCTCGGAGAGCATGACCAGCATGCCGATGGCGGCGATGAAGAGCAGCTTGAAGAAGATCGAGAAGGCGTCGAGCGCGAACATCGCCTGAAGCTGGCGGGACTGCACGATGGTCTCGACGGCGTGGGAACAGACGATGAGCGAGATCGCCGTGACGGCCAGAACGGCGATCATCATCCATTTCGCGGACAGCTTCGTGCCGCGCGCTCCCATGACCGGCACGAGCAGCATCACGGAGGCGCCGACCGTGAGGATGATCTCCGGGAGGAGATAGATCATGTCGTTCCAGGTCATCGCGTTGTCTCGACCGCGCTGACGACGACGGGCGCGGCCGGCGGATACGTCAGCGGCTGTCTGGCAAAGTAGGTGGGATCGACTTTCTGGACGATGTAGTTGACCGGTTCTTCGATGATGTCGAAGAAGACGGCGGGCTTGATCCCGATCCAGACCATGAAGAACACGAGGGCCAGCAGCATCCCGAGCTCACGACGGTTGACGTCGGGAACGTTCTTGTTCGCGGGGTTGTCGAGCGGACCCCAGAAGACGCGCTGGTAGAGCCAGAGCAGGTAGGCCGCGCCGAGGACGATACCGACCGAGGCGAAGGAGGCCCAAACGATCGACTTGTTCGCAGCGCCGAGCAGGATGGTGAACTCGCCGATGAACCCGTTGAGCGCCGGCAGTCCCATCGACGAGAGCGCGGCAATCAGGAACAGGGTGGCGTACATGGGCATCTGCTTGGCCAGCCCGCCGTAGTCCGCGATCATGCGCGTGTGCCGCCGCTCATAGATGATCCCGACGAGAAGGAAGAGCGCGCCGGTGGATATGCCGTGGTTGATCATCTGCAGCACGGAGCCTTTGAGCCCCATGGGATTGAGCGCGAACATGCCGAGCATGACGAAGCCGAGGTGCGAGACCGAGGAGTAGGCGACCAGCTTCTTCATGTCCTTCTGCACCAATGACACGAGCGCGCCGTAGATGATGCCGATGATGGACAAGACCACGATGGGAATGATGAGCTGCTTGGTGGCGTCGGGCAGGATGGGCAGGGCGAAGCGCACGAAGCCGTAGGTACCCATCTTCAGGAGGACGGCGGCGAGGATGATGGAGCCGGCCGTGGGCGCCTCGACGTGGGCGTCGGGCAGCCAGGTATGGAACGGGAACATCGGCACCTTGATGGCGAAGCCGAGGAAGAAGCCGATGAAGATCCAGAACTGCAGCGTCGGCGGGATGAGATGGCCGATGTTGTGGTACTGCAGGACCGAGAAGGTGGCCGCGTTGCCGAGGCCCTTGATGTTCAGGAAGGGGATGCCGCCGTCGTTGAAGAAGTAGAGCGCCAGGATCGACAGCAGCATCACCACCGATCCGGTCAGCGTGTAGAGAAAGAACTTGATGGCGGCGTACAGCTTCCGCGGACCGCCCCAGATGCCGATGATGAAGTACATCGGCACGAGCATGATTTCCCAGAAGACGTAGAAGAGGAAGAAGTCGAGCGCGCAGAACGTGCCGATCATGCCGGTCTGCAGAAGTAACAGAAGGATGTAGTACTCCTTCTGCCGGTGATCGATGGCCGCGTACGACGAGACCACGGCGATGATGCCCATGAACGTCGTCAGCAGGATGAGCAGGAGCGAGATGCCGTCGATGCCGAAGTCGTACTGCACGCCGAGGGACGGAATCCAGGTGTAGGTCTCGCGGAACTGGAAGAGATGGACGCCCTTGCCGTGCGGGTCGAAGTTGAACCAGAGGTAGAGGGAGACGATGAAGTCGACGACGGCGAAGAACGTGGCCGTATAGCGGATGGCCGGGCCATTCTCTTTTCGAACAAAGAAAAGGATGACGATCGCGCCGATCAGCGGGATGTAGGTGACGATGTTGAGAATGCCCATCTTCGGTCGTTCCCCTTAAGACTTCATGGCTTCATAAACAGATAGACCGCGGCGATGAGGACGATCCCGCCCCCCATCACCAGCGCATAGTTCTGGACGAATCCGCTCTGCAACTTGCGGAAGAGGCGCGAGCCGCCGCGCGCCGTGGAACCCACGCCGTTCACGGCACCGTCGACCACGAAGCGGTCGAAGAGGTTTGAACCGTGGCCTAGGATGATCACTGTCACGTTGCGTACGCCGTTGACGATGCCGTCGATGATGTTGGCGTCGAACCACGACATGGCCCGGCTGAAGGCAAGCGTTCCGCCGACGAAGACGGTGTTGTAGAACTCGTCGACGTAGTACTTGTTCTCGAGAAGCCTGTGCAGGAAGGCGAACTTCGTCGCCAGGCGCGTGGCCCGCGCGAAGGAGGCGTCCTTCTTGTACAGGACGTAGGCGATGAACCAGCCCAGCGTGGCCACACCGATCGAGGAGAGGATGAGCAACGCTTCCTGCATCCGGCTGGCTTCGGCAAATTCGAAATGCTCGCCGCCCAGCGGCAGCAGCACCGGCAGCAGCCAGCGCTGGAACCACGTCGGATGCGCGCCGCCGAACATCTCCGGCAGGCCGACCAGGCCGCCGAACACCGCCAGGATGGCCAGTATCCAGAGCACGCCCGTCATGCTCCACGGCGACTCGTGCGGCGCGTGCGCGTCGGTCGTGTGGCCGTGCGCCTTGTCCGAGTGTGCATCCCCCTGATCGAGGTGCAGCATGCTGGGGATGACGTCGTGACCGCCGTGCTCGGGCTCCGATTCGGGATGGCCTTCGACGTGCGCGGCGCGATAGTCGCCGGAGAAGGTCATGAAGTAGAGGCGGAACATGTAGAACGAGGTACAGGTCGCCGCGATCATGCCCAGCAGGTAGAGGAAGCCGTGGTGCTCGAAGGTGTTGGCCAGGATCTCATCCTTCGAGAAGAACCCGGCCAGCGGCGGGAAGCCGGCGATGGCGATGCAGGCGATGAGCATGGTCATGCGCGTCTTCGGCATGTACTTGCGCAGGCCGCCCATCTTGCGCATGTCCTGTTCGCCGCCACAGCCGTGAATCACGGAGCCGGCGCCGAGGAAGAGGCAGGCCTTGAAGAAGGCGTGGGTCATGACGTGGAAGATGGCCGCGGTGAAGGCGCCGACGCCGGCAGCCAGGAACATGAACCCGAGCTGCGAGACCGTCGAATAGGCCAGCACTTTCTTGATGTCGTTCTGGGCGATGCCGATCGTGGCCGCGAAGATGGCCGTGACCGCGCCGACCGTGGCTACGACCAGCATCGCCGTCGGTGAGAGGCGGAAGAGGACGTTCGAACGGACGACCATGTAGACGCCCGCCGTGACCATCGTGGCGGCGTGGATGAGCGCGGAGACCGGCGTGGGACCGGCCATGGCATCGGGCAGCCAGACATACAACGGAATCTGCGCCGACTTGCCGCATGCGCCGACGAAGAGCAGCAGGCAGATGGTCGTGGCAATGCCCGTGTACGCGGCGGGGTTGGCGCTGGCCATGGCGAAGACCTTCTGATAGTCGGCCGTGCCGAAGGTGTTGAAGATGAGAAAGATGCCCAGGATGAAGCCGAAGTCGCCGATGCGGTTGGCCACGAAGGCCTTCTTGCCGGCGTCGGCGGCGAAGTTCTTGTCGTAGTAGAAGCCGATCAGCAGGTAGGAGCAGAGGCCCACCCCTTCCCACCCGACGAACATGACCAGGTAGTTCTCCCCGAGAACGAGGAGCAGCATCATGAACATGAAGAGATTGAGGTAGGCGAAGAAGCGGGTGTAGCCCTCCTCGTGCGCCATATAGCCGCTGGCGTAGACGTGGATGAGGAAGCCGATCCAGGTGACGATCAGCAGCATGGTGCAGGAGAGCGTGTCGATACGGAATGCGAAGTCGACGGCGAAGCTGGCGATGCCGTTGCCGCCGACATACCCAAGTCCCGCGGGGATCCAGGTGTACCAGGCGTGCTGGATGGGTGTGCTGCTGCCGAAGTAGCTGATCACGGTCCACGCCGCGAGCAGCGCGGAGAGTCCGGTCGATCCGAGGGCGACGATGTTCGTGATGGTGCGGTTCTTGGGCGTATGCGGGCTCGCGGCCGCGCGCACGCCGTTGATGAGCGCGCCGAGGGCAGGCAGGAGGGGGATCAGGAGGAGGATGGTTGGGTTAACCATTCATGCTCCTCGCGTTGGTGCTCCAAAGTTTATCCTGAGCGGAGCGAAGGATCTCTGGTGGAATCGCGCTGCAGTTTCGTGAGCAGCGCCTGTCGCAGCGGCCCGCGCGGTGCCACCGGAGATCCTTCGCTCCGCTCAGGATAGAGTGAAAGAAACTAACCATTCAGCGACCTCGCGTCATCGACATTGATCGTGCTCTTGAGTCGATACAACTGGATGATGATGGCCAGGCCGACCGCGGCCTCCCCTGCCGCAACGGTGATGATGAAGATAGTGAAGGCCTGACCTTCCAGCGATGCGAACCGGTGCGAGAAGGCCACGAGGTTGATGTTGACGGCGTTCATCATCAGCTCCACCGCCATGAGGACGGTGATCATGTTCCGGCGGATGATCACGCCGACGAGACCGACGGCGAAGAGGGTCCCCGAGAGCATCAGATAGGCCTCGGTGCTTGGAATGGCGTCAGGCACTCATGCCCTCCTTCACTTCGTGCTCCGTCTTCACGCGCTCCAGCATGTAGGCCGGCACGTTCTCTTCTTCGATGGCGGAGAGCTCGCGTTTTCCGATGACGATCGCCCCGATCATGGCCACGAGGAGGAACAACGACGCCACTTCGAACGGGACGAGGTAGTCGGTATACAGGGCCATCCCCATCGCTTCGGAGTTGCCGACAACCTTGCCTCGGCGGAAGAGCTTCCGGGCGACCGTGCCATCCGGCTGCTGCACCTTGCGGTGGTGATAGGTGTACGTCGAGCGCAGCGCCTTATCGCTCGCCACCGGGTCGTGGTAAACGCCGGTGCGGATGATCGTGAAGAAGAGGATGAACACCGCCAGGCCGACCGCGAGGCCGCCTTTCCAGAAATTAGAGAGTACGCGCTCGTCGGGCAGATGCCGGACGTTGATCAGCATCACCACGAAGAGAAAGAGCACCATGATGCCGCCGGCGTAGACCAGCACCTGCACGGCGCCGACGAACTCCGCTCCCTTCATCACGAAGAGGATGGCCACGCAGAGAAACGTCACCAGCAGGAAGAGCGCCGAATGCACGGGGTTCCTCATGGCCACGACCAGGATCGAGGCCGCGACGGCGACGGTGCCGACGAGGAAGAAGACGAGCAGGGCGGGACTCAAGGCATCCCTCCCTCGATCTGTTTCGGTTCGGGCTCATCGGGAGGAAGTCCGGCGTACTCCGGCCGTCCTTCCCAATATTCGAGCTGCTGCATGTTGAAGTAGAGATCGCTGCGGTCGTAGGTGGCCAGCTCGTAGGTCTTGGTGGTCAGCCAGATCGACTTCGGCTTGGTCGGGCAGGCCTCTTCGCAAAGCGAGCAGAACATGCAGCGCTTCACGTCGATGTCGTAGCGGTCCAGGACTTTCAGCTTCTTCATCTTGCCGTCGACTTCGCGCTGCTCGTCGTGGACGTCGATGTAGATGATGTCGATCGGGCAGGCCAGCGCGCAGAGCTTGCAGGCGATGCAGCGGTCAAACGAAAAGCGGAACATGCCGCGGAAGCGGTTGGCCGGCTCCATCCGCTCTTCCGGATAGCGGATCGTCACCTTCGGTTTGAACAGCTCCCGAAAGGTAGTCTTCAACCCCTCGAGCATGTCGAGGAGAAGAAACTTGTCGGTCCACCTAGGCTTCGGATACTCGACGTGCATGGGTCACCTTTGCGCGCGGCCGGAGCAACAGATATAGCGTGAATGCGATGATCGCCGCCCCGGCGATCGACAGAACGACTTCTCCCTGGAAATTGAGCTCCTGCCCCAGGAGCACCACGATGCCTGTGACGGCGATGTTCGCCAGCGCCAGCGGAATCATCCACTTCCACCCGAGCTCCATGAGCTGATCGAAGCGGAAGCGCGGGAAGGTGGCCCGGAACCAGATGTACATGAGCATGAACAGCATCACCTTGCTGATGAAGATCACCGCGCCGAGGATGCCGCCGTAGATTCCCCACCCACGCAGCACGCCGGTGGTCAAACCGTAGCCGTTGATGGCCATGGTCCAGCCGCCGAAGAAGAGGCTGACCATCAGGCAGCAGTTGACGGTCATCGACGAGTATTCGGCCAGCATGAAGAAGGCGAACTTCATCGCCGAGTACTCGGTGTGGTAGCCGGCCACGAGCTCTGATTCGGCCTCGGGCAAGTCAAACGGCGTGCGGTTGTTCTCCGCGTTCATGGCCACGAGGAAGATGAACGCGGCGATGAGCTGCGGGAAGAGATTCCAGACGTGATCGGCCTGGTAGTTGATGATGCGGACGAGATCGAAGCTGCCGCAGAGCATCAGCACGCCGACGATCGACAGGCCGAACGGCACCTCGTACGACACCATCTGCGCCGCGGACCGCAGGCCGCCCATGAGCGAGTACTTGTTGTTCGAAGCCCACCCGCCGAGGATGATCCCGTAGACGCCGGTCGAGGTCAGCGCGAGGATCAGCAGCAGTCCGACGTTGATATGCGTCACCACGAACGTCGGCGGCGGGCCGTACGGGATGAGACAAAAGACCAGGAAGGCCGGGATCAGCGGCAGCATCGGCCCGAGGAAGTAGGCCACCGTCTCCGCGCTCGACGGCACGATGTCTTCCTTCAGAATGAACTTGATCGGATCGGCCACGATCTGCGCCAGTCCCCATGGAATCCCGAACTCACGGCCAACGCGATTCGGCCCCAGCCGCGCCTGCATCAGCCCGAGCAGCCGCCGCTCGATCCAGTTCATGGCCGCGACGATGACCTGGACGACGATGAACGCGACCAGGAACTTGACGAGGGGCCAGATGAGGTAGCGCATGAGAAGGTCTTGCGTCATCGCACCACCTCTGCAAGCGAAAGGATGAAGGATGAAGGACGAAGGATTAGACCGATCGTCATCCTATTCATCCTTCCGCCTTCATCATTCATCCTTCGTATCACCGGTCCACCTCGCCCAAAACGATATCAATCGTCCCGATCAAAGCCACGAGGTCCGACACCAGGTGTCCCTTGGCCATGGCCGGGAGCGCCTGCAGGTTCACGAACGACGGCGGGCGCACGTGGCAGCGATACGCGCTCTGCGATTTGCCGTCGGAGACGATGTAGTAGCCCAGCTCTCCCTTCGGCGACTCGATGGAGTGGTAGACCTCTCCCTCGGGCGGCCGCACCACGCGCGAGATCTTCGCTTTGATGTCGCCGGCGGGAGTGGCTTTGACGAGCGGGATGCACTGCTTGAGGATCCAGTTCGACTGCCGCATCTCTTCCATCCGCACGAGGTAGCGATCGTAGGTGTCGCCGTTCTTGCCGATGGGGATCTCGAACTTCAGTTCCGGGTAGCACTCGTACGGCTGCGCGCGCCGCAGATCCCACTCGACGCCGGAGCCGCGCAGCGGCGGGCCGGTGATGCCCCAGTCGATGGCATCCTCGGGAGTGATGACGCCGATGCCAACGGTGCGCTTCTTCCAGATGCGGTTGTTCGTCAGCAGCGATTCGTACTCGTCTACGGCGTCTTCGAACTTGTCGACGAATTTCTCCACCCCGTCGAGCCAGCCCGGCGGCAGATCGTCGGGCATGCCGCCAATGCGCATGCAGTTCAGCGTCAACCGCGCGCCGCAGTACTCCTCGAAAAGATCGAGCACCTGCTCGCGCTCGCGGAAGCAGTAGAAAAACGGCGTCATGGCACCGATGTCGATGGCGTGCGTGGCCAGCCAGAGAAGGTGCGACGAGATGCGCTGCAGCTCGCTGAGCATCACGCGCATGAGCTGCGCGCGCTTGGGGATCTGTTTGGTGATCCCCATCAGCTTCTCGACGGTCTCCACGAAACCGAGGTTGTTCGTGGCCGAGGCGACGTAGTCCATCCGATCCGTGTGCGGGATGCACATCGGATAGGACATATTCTCGAAGAGCTTCTCGGTGCCGCGATGGAGGTATCCGATGATCGGCTTGGCGTCGATGATCCGCTCGCCGTCGATCCGCAGCAGCACCCGCAACACCCCGTGGGTCGAAGGATGCTGAGGGCCGAAGTTGACCTCCATTTCGTGAACGTCAAACAAGCCGCCACCCTCCCCTCGGTTGCGAGGTCACGGGGTTGCGCGGTCTCGCAGCGCTCCGCCAGGCGGCAAACCGCGAGACCCCGAGACCCCGAAACCTCGCTACCGCGTTCATCACAGTTTCCCCGCTCCCGCCATCAACTGCTTCAGCATCGACTCGGTCTCGTCTTCGCCGGGGACGCAGAGGGTGATGTCTTTGGTCTCGCCTTTGGCCAGCGCCTCGGCGTAGCCCTCGCAGTCCCAGCCGCAGGCGGTGCAGTCGGTCTGCGCCATCGCGGCGAACAGCTTGTCTTTCAGATCGCCGGCCTTGGCCAGCTCCATCCGTTCCGGAAGCGACTTCTCGGGATCGTGCCACGGCGCTTCCTCGGTCGGCTTGGCGGTGTCGGCAATGACACCCGCCAGCTCCGGCGCGGGCGGCTGCGCTCCCGCGGCCGCGCGCTGCTGCAGCTCCGCGATGGGCCAGGTGCCGTAGTGCTTCCACTCGCCCTTGTAGATGTTGACGTCCTTGACATCCTTGCCGGTCGACCCCGCCTTCGGTCCGCCGCCGTCGGGGAAGACCTCGGGATAGATGCGCGCGCCGGTGTCGATGCCCCGGATCGGGAAGTCTTTTCGAAGGGGATGGCCGTTGAAGCCTTCCCACATCAGGATGCGCTCGAGGTTCGGGTGCCCGTCGAACACGATCCCGAGCATGTCGAAGGTCTCGCGCTCATGCCAGTTCGCCGTCTTCCACACCGACGTCACCGAGGGGATCGGGGTCGTCTCGTCCGTGGTGACCTTGAGCCGCACGCGATCGTTCTTCGTGAACGAGTAGAGCGTGTACGACACGCCGAAGCGCTCGCCGGCCCAGGCGGGGTATTTCGAGTAGTCGACACCGGAAAGATCGACCAGATAGTTGAACCCGTCGTCGCGAAACGTTCTGGCCACCTCGGCGATGCGATCGCGGGTGACCGTCAGCGAGATCTCGCCGGCGAATTCCTTCGCTCCGGTGATGGCGTCGCCGGCGCGCTCGCACGCGCTCGCCACGAGCGGATCGCCCTTGATCTCGTCGACGCTCCGCCCCACCGGTGCCGCGGGGGCGGCCGGAGCAGGGCGCGCAGGCTGTTCGGGAACTTCAGTCATGGTGGTTTAGTGGCCGAGGGCCGTGGCCAAAGGTCAATCGTCAGCAGGTTATCTGACTACTGGCCGCTGGCAACTAGCTCTCGTATTCTCGTCCTGCTTCCTTCATCAGTTTTACCAACTCGTCGAGCGTCTCGGCCTCGCCCGGCGTGCAAAGAGTGATGTCTTTCGTTTCTCCAGTGGCGATCGCGTTTGCGTAGCCTTCGCAGTCCCAGCCGCAAGCGCCACAGTCGGTCTGGGCCATCGCCGCGAAGAGCTTCGTCTCCAGATTGCCGCCCATCTCTTCGGCGATCTTCATCCTCTCCGGGAGCGTCAGGTTTTCGTTGTGGAACGCTACCGCCGGCTTGGTCTCTGCCGGTGCCGCAACGGCTGCTTCCGAAGTCTCAGCCGCCGGCGCGGCACTGGTAGCTTCTCCCGCGGCAGACGGCGCAGCAGGTGCGGCCGGCGTCGCTGCCGGCGCCGCTCCGCCTCCACCAGGCTTCGGCTTAGCCTTCTTCTCTTCGACGATCGGCGTCCGCTTGATGCCTGAGATCGGAGCCGGCTTCAGTTGCGCCTGGGCCTGTTCCGCGCGAAGGGCCGGCCCTTCGTGGACCGGCCGGAGCGAGTCGCGCACGGCCGCGCGGGCAAAGTCGTACGACTCACCTCCCTTGCGGATGACGTGCATCTTCTCGATCTTCTTCTGCAGCTCCATCAACCCCCAGATCAGCGCCTCGGGGCGCGGCGGACAGCCAGGGATGTAGACGTCGACGGGGATGAGCCGGTCGACCCCCTGCGTCACGGCGTATGTGTCGTACGGACCGCCGCACGTGGCGCACGAGCCCATGGCGATCACCCACTTGGGATCGGGCATCTGGTCCCAGAGCCGGCGAACGATGGGGGCCATCTTTTCGGTGACGGTGCCGGAGACGATCATGAGGTCGGCCTGCCTCGGCGTGGCGCGAAAGACCTCGGCGCCGAAGCGGGCCATGTCGTGGCGCGGGTCGAGGACGGCCATCATTTCGATGGCACAACAGGCCAGACCGAACTGCATCGGCCAGAGGGACGATTTGCGTGCCCAGTTGAAAAACTTGTCGACAGAGGTGGTGAGGACGTTTGGATCGAAGCGGTTTTCGATCAGACCCATGAAAGGACCTTCCTCTTCCACGCATACACATACCCGACAAGCAGGATCGCCAGGAAGACACCCATCTCGATCGCGCCGAACCAGCCGAGCTGTTTGAACCGGATCGCCCAGGGGAAGAGGAAAACCGTCTCCACGTCGAAGACGATGAAGAGGACCGCAATCAGGAAGTAGCGGACCGAAAACCGATGATCGATGGCCAGCGAGCTGGCCGGAATGCCGCACTCGTACGGCTCCAGTTTGACTTTGCCGCCGCGCGAAGCCCGGACGAGCGGTGTGATGATGAACAAAGTCAGTACGGGGAGCGAGATAACGATGGCCGCGGCCACCAGGAGCACTGAATAGTTCGCCATTATTTGCCCGTCGAAAGACCGCGGTATTGTAAACGCCGACTGACAGGAGTCAACCATTCGTTGCAGTGCGCGCGGATCAAAACAATCTGGTCTGAAAACGCCAGTCGTCTCCCCCCATCCTACATGCCTGCGCGAGCACGCGGATATCGGCGCCGATACCGTCCGGGAGAATGAGGCGCTTGGCGTCATCGCGGGCTTCGAGCAAGGCCATCCCATGCTCAGCGCTGTCGATAGCGACCTCCCCGATCGGCCGCAGGAATTCGTGCTCGGCCGCGCCCAGGGCGAGTAGAAACTTGGCCTGGACATCGAAGAAAAGGGTGGCGAAGCCCTGTCTCTCTCCGGTGCGGCGTAGATCGTCGAAGTTGATGTGCGCGGTCAAATCCTGTTCGCCCGGATTGATGAGAAGGTCGCGGCTGACCCGCTGCCGCGAGTAGGCGGCCGCCGTTCCGAAGCGCCGCATCCGGCCCCGAAAGAGCTTCGTTTGCGGCAGACCATAGTCAAAGGTGACGATGAGCCCCCGCCCCACGAAGCGGCAAAGCTCGTCGTAGAGCGCGGACCATTCGAGCGAGACGTCGGCAAACTGCCCGTCCTCCAGCTCGATGCCGCGCTCCGCGAAGTAGTCGTCGTACCGCGCATCCGCCTCACGCTCGGTCCAGTCGAGGGCGCCGTCGCGCTCCGTGACCCAAAGTTCGTGCAGATCCTCGCCTCGCTGGACCAGCCGCGCGAAGGGCAAAGCGTCAAACAACTCATTACTAATGATGAGACGTGCCTCGGCCGGAGGGATTTCGTCCAGAGAGGTGACGTAGGTAACGTGTGGGTCGGGCTGTGCGCGGCCAAGGTTGCGGTCGAGGCCGAAGAAGACCGGAGCGCTGGCGTCCTCGCCGGCTGGCGCGGCGCCGTCCCGGCGCCGCGCGAGATCACAGATGAGCGCGCCATCCCCGCATCCGATATCCACTATCTGCGCCACTCCCTCGCCGGCTCGGCTGAGGAACTCGTTGACAAGCTTGCCGAGGGCGAAAGCAAACACTGGACTAAGCAGCGGGGAGGTGATGAAGTCGCCCTCGCGTCCGACGGGCGACTCGGCACGCGCGTAGTAGCCGAACTCAGGGTGATAGAGGGCCAGCTCAACAAAGTCGCGAAACGGCAAGTCACCATGCATCAGCGAGTTGCGCAGGACGTCCGATAGCGACTGCTCGCCTGGCATCACTTGGCGCGAGCTCTGAGGCGCGCCTGAGAGTCATGAACCACAGAGACACAGAGGACACGGAGACCTCTGTGTCTCTGTGGTGAGTAAATCCGACCCGACTCGGTACGCACAGCAATGTCTTTGGGGTCCCGGCTCATCCATCAAGGATTCTACTCCCCCCCCCCCCCCCCCCCCCCCCCCCCCCCCCCCCGCGGCACAACCCCCCCCCCCCCCCCCCCCCCCGGGGGGGGGGGACCCCCCCCAACA
>Ga0307470_10000265_pt1 | contig 32911 bp, 37 predicted proteins | sample atmos_gasesAM3C__FD_204565 | JGI IMG/M metagenome (GOLD analysis project Ga0307470, IMG submission 204565) | Hardwood forest soil microbial communities from Morgan-Monroe State Forest, Indiana, United States - atmos_gasesAM3C_05 | ecosystem: Environmental > Terrestrial > Soil > Temperate forest... | reverse complement strand
GATCCCCAGGCGCTCTACCAACGATGCGACGACGAACAACGGCGCCTGCTCAACCAGGCCATCTTCCACAAGCTCTACATCGATCATGACGAGGTCACCGGCCACGATCTGCGCGAGCCGTTCGCCCGGCTTCACGCCGTCCACAACACCCGCCAACGCGACAAACCCGACCCCGACGCACCCCGCAACAACCCTCAACACGACAGCAGGGCCGTCCCCCAAGGGGACGGCCCTGCTGCACACCACATCGAAGACCTGCTAGCGGGTGTGGACTTGGTCCATTGTTCTAGTAAGCCTCCCAAGGTGGAGCTGAGGGGATTTGAACCCCTGACCCCCTCGATGCGAACGAGGTGCGCTACCGGACTGCGCTACAGCCCCTGGAACGCGGTACAGGCTATCAGGTCACCCGGGCCGTCAGCCGTTCACGGCCCGGGGCAGGCGCTCGTCGATCTCCGCGAAGGACGGGTCGTCGTCGTCGAGCCCGATCACCTGCACCAGGATCGGCGCCGAGGCAGGCGCCCGGGCAGGCGCCGACACCACCACGGGGGCCACGACGACCCACGGCCGAGACGGCGCCACCGGGACGGCGGTTCGGGCGACCGCAGCTCGCCGGACCTCCGCGCGCAGCCACACCAGGCACCCCACCAGCACCACGTCGCACGCCACGTGAGCCGCCCACAGCACCGGCGAGCCGAGCGCCGCCGCCGTCCCGGACACCACGACCAGCGCGACCAGCACGCCCACCGCCCGACGTCGTCTCGTGAGCATCGCGACCCGGCCGTCCGCCACCAGCGTCGCCGAGACCGCAGACCCTGGCTTGCCCGCGACGACCCTCGCCCGCCGCAGCAGCACCCGCCCCGTCGACCTGGCAGGCTCTGGCCCAGCCGGCACGGCGGCGACCTCGTCGAGCTCGTCGACCCGCCGGACCATTATCGGCACCAGCACGACAGCCCACATCACGACCAGCACGATGACGGTGAGGATTGTCGAGCTCATGATCGCCCCTCCCGTCACATGAGTTCACCCGAGTCACACCAGACGCTAGTTCATGTCTCGCGCCCAGTCTCAGGAACATCCCGGTGTGTCGCCCAGGTCGCCTAGATGGCTGCTGTGGACCGCCAGCAGGGCACCCGGTCCGGCCGCACGCTCAGCACACGCTCAGCGCTCGCTCAGCGTGCTGACCAGCCCACGCGGACAGTCCTCGACGGTCAGTGCATACCCGATGTGGTCCCGCCACGCACCCGCAATGTCGAGATACCGCCGGAACAACGCCTCCTCCCGGAACCCGAGCTTGGCCACCACCCGCCGGCTAGCCGCGTTCTCCGGCCGGATGTCCACCTGCACCCGGTGCAGCCCCACCGGCCCGAAGCAGTGGTCCACCGCCAGCGCCAGCGCCGTGGTGGTCACCCCGCGACCCGCATGGGCCTGGTCCACCCAGTACCCGACCTGGGCGGACAGGGCGGCGCCGCGCACGATGTTCAGCACCGACAGCTGGCCGACCAGCCGATCGTCGTACGTCACACCCCAGGGCAGCGCCCACCCGTCCCGCGCCATCCGCCGTAGCCGGGCCAACATCGCCGGGTACGCCGCGACCGAGTGCCGGTGCCTCCACGCGACGGGCGCGGTCGGTTCCCATGGAGCCAGCCAGCCCTCGTTGCGCAGCCGCAGCTCGCTCCACGCCCGCGCGTCGCGGTACCGCAGCGGCCGCAGGCCCACCGGCCCGTGCGCCAGCCAGGCCGGCCACCCCGGGTGCCGAGTACCCATCTCAGCTCACGCGCTGGACAGCAGCAGCGGCAGCACGGTCACCTGGTCGCCGGCCGGCACCACGGTCACCGCGGCGTCGATCACGATCAGGCAGTTCGCCTGGGCCAGCGCCGCGAGCAGGTGCGACCCGGGACCTCCGACCGGCCGCACGCAGTACCCGCCGCTCTCCTCGCGGTGCAGCAGCCCACGGCGGTACTGCCGGCGCCCGGCCGGCGACTCCATCGGCTCCAGCGCCGACGCGGTGACGCTACGGCGGAAGAGCCGGCGCTTGCCCAGCATCAGCCTGATCGCCGGCCGGACGAACACCTCGAAGGAGACCAGCGCGCTCACCGGGTTGCCCGGCAGGCAGAACACCGGCGTGCCGGGGTCGCCCAGCGTGCCAAAGCCCTGCGGCATCCCCGGCTGCATCGCCACCCGGACGAACTCCATCGTGCCGAGGTCGCGCAGCGCATCCTTGACCACGTCGTACGCGCCCATGCTGACCCCGCCGCTGGTGACCAGCAGATCCGCCCGGTTCGCCTGCGCCTCCAGCACCTCCAGCAGGGCGCGCCGGTCATCCGGCACGATCCCAGCCCGGTACACCTCGGCGCCGGCGTCCCGGGACGCCGCGGCCAGCAGGTAGCTGTTGGCGTCGATCAGCTCCCCCGGGCCGGGCCGCTGTCCGACGTCGACCAGCTCGCTGCCGGTCGAGACCACCACCACCCGCGGCCGGGGCCGGACCAGCACCCGCTCCCGGCCCACCGCCGCCAGCAGCCCCACCTGGGCCGGCCCGATCGGCGCACCCAGCCCGATCGCCGTGTCACCGGCCTGGACGTCCTCGCCGGTGCGCCGGACGTAGGCGCCGGGCGCCGGAGGCCGGTCGATGCTCACCCGGGCGACGCCGCCGTCGGTCCACTCCACCGGTACGACGGCGTCCGCGCCAGCCGGCATCGGCGCCCCGGTCATGATCCGCACGCACATGCCCCGGCCGATACCGGTCGGAACCCGCGAGCCGGCCGCGATGTCACCGACCACCGGCAGCACCGCTGGCTGCTCCGCGCTGGCGCCGGCCACATCCTCGGACCGGACGGCGTACCCGTCCATCGCGGAGTTGTCGAAGCCGGGCAGCGGGGCCGCGGCCACCACCTCCTCGGCCGACAGCAGCCCCTGCGCGTCCAGCAGGGCGAGCTCGATCGGGTCCGGCGGGGCGATCCGCTGCAGCACCAGCTTGAGGTGCTCCTCGACCGTGCGCAGGTCACCGCCGCCGTGCGGGGTCATGTCCGGCCCGCGACGAACTCAGCCAGCCAGGCCCGGAACTCCGGCCCGAGATCGTCCCGTTCGCAGGCCAGCCTGACCACCGTGCGCAGGTAGTCCAGCCGGTCGCCGGTGTCGTAACGCCGGCCACGGAACACCACGCCGTGCACCGGGTCACCGGCCCGCGCCAGCCTGCGCAGCGCGTCGGTGAGCTGGATCTCGCCGCCGCGCCCCGGGCCGGTCTCGCGCAGCGCGTCGAAGATCCGCGGCGAGAGCACGTACCGGCCGATCACGGCCAGGGTGCTCGGCGCCTGGTCAGGCGCCGGCTTCTCGACCAGGTCGGTGATCCGGACGACGGCGTCGCCGCTGTGGCCGCCGCCGGCAGCGGCAACGACACCGGCCGCGCCGCCGTCGACCAGCTCAACCGGCTTGGCAGGCTCGACCGCGGCGCAGCCGTACAACGAGATCTGCTCGATCGGCACCTCCATCAGCGCCACCACCGAGCCGCCCCGCTCGGCCCGCACCGACAGCATCTCGGCCAGCAGCGGGTCCCGGGCGTCGATCAGGTCGTCGCCCAGCAGCACGGCGAACGCCTCGTTCCCGACGTACGGCTCGGCGCAGGCCACCGCGTGCCCCAGCCCGAGCGGGTAACCCTGCCGCACGAAGTGCACGTTGGCCAGCTCGGCCGGGCCGCGGACGGCGGCCAGCCGGTCCAGGTCGCCCTTCTTCTCCAGCGCCGCCTCCAGCTCCGGCGCCCGGTCGAAGTGGTCGGCGATCGCCTCCTTGCCCCGCCCGGTCACCACCAGGACCTCGTCCAGGCCGGCACCGACCGCCTCCTCGACGATGTACTGCATCGCCGGGGTGTCGACGACCGGCAGCAGCTCCTTCGGCACCGCCTTGGTGGCCGGCAGGAACCGCGTGCCCAGCCCAGCGGCGGGGATGACGGCCTTACGTGGTGCGCGCGATGCCGGCTCGGTCGAGTGCTGGGCCATGCAGCGGACAATAAAGGATGATGGGGCAGTGGCTTGCGCCGACGGTCCCCCGCGGGACCCGATGCACGACTCCCCGCACGACGTCCAGGCAGAGAAAGCGGCCTGGCGGGCCCGGATGCTGGCCGCGCGCCGGGCGATGCCGCCCGCCGGCCGGGCCGCCGCCACGCATGCCCTGACCAGGCTGGTGCTGACCGCTCCGGCCGTACGGCGGGCGCGGCGGGTCGCGGCCTACGCGCCGATGAGCTCCGAGCCGGGCTCAGTGGCGCTGCTGGACGGGCTGCTCGGGCTGGGGCTGTGGGTCGTGCTGCCGGTGGTGCTGCCGGGCGGCACGCTGGACTGGGCGGCGTACGACGGGCTGCTCCGGCCGGCCGGTGGGGAGGGCGGGCGCGGGCTGTGCGAGCCGGCCGGGCCGCGGCTCGGGCCGGAGGTGCTGGCCGAGGTCGACGTCGTGCTGGCGCCCGGGCTGGCGGTGGACCGGCAGGGCACCCGGCTCGGCCGCGGCGGCGGCTGCTACGACCGGGCGCTGGCCGGGCTGCCCGCACCGGTCACGGTGGCGGTGCTGCTGTACGACGGCGAGCTGGTCGACGCCGTGCTGCCGGCCGAGCCGCACGACCGGCCGGTCACGGCTGCGGTGGCTCCCGTGCTCGGCTGGGTGGATCTGGGCTAACCTCATTAGCAGTCACATGGTGGGAGTGCCAACCACCAACGATCGCCAGGAGGTCGGGGTGCCGACGTACCAGTATGCCTGTACGACGCCGGAGTGCGGGCACGAGTTCGAGGCGGTGCAGTCGTTCTCCGACACCGCCCTGACCTCCTGCCCGGTGTGCGAGGGCAGGTTGCGCAAGATCTTCTCAGCGGTGGGCGTGGTCTTCAAGGGCCCCGGCTTCTACCGCACCGACAGCCGCAAGCCGGAGAACGGCTCTGGCGGGGAGAAGGGGGAGAAGACGGAGCGCAAGGACGCGGCGCCCGCCGGGGGCGCGGCCTCCGACAGCAAGCAGGCGGGTGGTTCCGGGTCGAAGTCGGACAACTCCTCCAGCGGTGCCTCGTCGGCTCCCACGCCAAAGCCCGCGGCGGCAGCCAGCTCGTCGTAAGCTGCCCGGCGTGAGAGCGCCGGACTCGCGCGGGTTCTGGGACGACGCTGCCCGGGGCGATGCCTACTGGCACATCGCGACCGGCAGCAGCGGCGACCCGGCCGAGTTCTACGCGAGCGGGGCGGCTGAGACCGACGCGCTGCTCGCCGACTGCGGGATCGTGCCGTCCGAGGGCCGGGCGGTGCTGGAGATCGGCTGCGGCGCTGGCCGGATGACCTGGCGGCTGTCCGAGCTGTTCGGGCAGGTCATCGCGCTGGACGTGTCGGCGGAGATGCTCCGGCACGCGCGGCGGGCGCTGGCCGGACGGGGCAACATCACCTTCCTGCACGGCAACGGCAGCGACCTGTCCGGGCTCGCCGACCAGTCAGTGGACGTGGTCTTCTCCTACATCACCATGCAGCACGTGCCGACCGGGGCCGGGCAGCTCAGCTACGTGCGGGAGACCGCGCGGGTGCTGCGGCCGGGCGGCCAGGCAGCACTGCAGTTCCGGGCGAACGGCGTGCTGCCCGTGGCGCTGGACCTGGCCGGGCATGTGGCGCACGCCGTGCAGGGGCGGCGGACCTTCCGCCGGGAGTGGCGCGGCGCCCGGGTGCCTGCCGGTGAGCTGCTTGCCGCGGCGCGCGGCCGGGGAGCCGCGGCGCGGCTGGTGCGGCGCGGCGCGCGGCACCTGTGGCTGCTGATAACGGCGCCTACCCCGTAGCGGGCCTGGTGTCAACTGGCCGTCCACAGGCCAGCGCGTTATCCACAGCGTGACCGTCGAGGGGTACGTGGTGGTCGGGCCGGTCCTAGCGTCGCTGGCATGCGATGGTTCCGATCGTCCCCGCCGTGGCGGCGGGTCCGGTTGCTCGGCCGGGTCAGGCTGTGGCTGGCCGCCGGGCTGCTGGGGCTGGCGGCGCTGGCAGCGGTGGGCCGGGCACCGACCGTGTCAGGCCCGGTCGCCACGGGGGCACCTCATCCCGCCGCGTCCCATCCGCATGCCGACCCGGGCACGGTAGCGGTGCCGATCCGGCTGGCCGACCCCGCGCTCGGCACGATCGTGCGGCCGGGCGACCGGGTCGACGTGATCGCGGTCGGCGACGATGGCGTAGGCGACGTAGTGGCCGGTGACGTCGTGGTGCTCGCGGTGCCCACCGTCCCGGCTGGCTCGGCCGCCGACGGCACGCTGCTGGTCGTGGCCGCGACCGAACGCAGTGCGCCACGCCTGGTCAGTGCCGCGATCCGGGCACGGCTAGCCATTAGTCTGCGTCCGCCGTAACTCGCGGTCACAGCAGGCCGCCTGACAGTGAGAAGAAATGGGAGCAATGCTGAAAACGATGCTGAGGAGTTTCCGGGCGTTCCTGTTTCGCGGGAACGTCGTCGAGCTGGCCGTGGCGGTCGCGATCGGCACGGCGTTCACCACCCTGATCGGGGTGTTCGGCACGTCCTTCATCAAGCCGCTGGTCGGTCTCCTCGGCGGCGGGGGGGTGGCGGGCGGCACGTTCACGATCAGGGGCCAGACGTTCGACTGGGGCGCCTTCGCCAACGCCATCATCTTCTTCGTGATCACCGCGGCCGCCATCTACTTCGTCGTCGTCATGCCGATGGAGCAGGTCAAGAACCGGCTCACGAAGCGCGACGGGGTCGAGCCGGCGCCCAAGCCGACCGACGTCGAGCTGCTCACCGAGATCCGCGACCTGCTGCGCCAGCAGGCCGGCCGGTAGCTCCACCCGCGGTGGGCACCAGCCTGGTCAGGTCCCGTGGTGCGGCGGCACCTCGCGGCGGATCCGCTCGTCGTCGCCGTGCTCGCCGACGTGCTCCTCGCGCCAGTCGCCCCAACCGTCCCCGGTTTCGTCGCTGGTCACGTCTGGTAGCACGCGCCTGGGCTGGTCGGAGCTCAGCGGGTCCGGGCTGAGGGCGTCCGGGCTGGGCGTGCCGGGGTCGGGGGCGGCGGGCCTGTCGCTGGTCAGTCCAGGTCACCTGCCTCGATGCGGGCGAGCCGCAGGCTGCGCACCAGATCGTCGGCCGGGAGGCTCACGTCCCTGGACGCCGGGCCAAGCGCGGCAAGTACCGCGGCCAGGTCGCGCAGCGACACCACCCCGGCCACCCGCCCACCGTCGATCACCGGCAGGTGCCGGATCCAGCGGGAGGCCATCACACGGGCCGCCTCGTACAGCGGGGTCTCCGGCTCGACGGTGAGCACGTCGCGGCTCATCACGTCTCCGGCGACAGTCACGTCCACGTCCTTGCCGAGCGCGACCGCGCGCAGGATGTCCCGCTCGGTGAGGATGCCGGCCAGTCGCCCGCCCTCCACGACGAGCAGCGACCCGGTCTGATGCAGCCACATCCGGGCGGCCGAGGCACGCAGCGTCTCATCGGATGTGTCCGCCACGCACGCGGGTGTCATGACATCGGCAACCAGCATGGTGGCCTCCCTGTGCGAGTATTCACCTGAGGCCGGCGTACGCCCGGCCACGGACATGGCGGTGGAGGTAGTGGCAGATGGGCTTGTTCGACAGGGCCAAGGACGCCGCGGAGACGGCCAAGGACCTAGCCGGCGAGGCGCTGGAGAAAGCTGGTGACCTTGCGGCCAAGAGCGTGGACGTGGCCGCCACCGGAGTCGACAAGTTGACTGGTGGCAAGTTCCACGACCAGATCGAGAACGTCAGCGGCAGGATCGAGGGTGTGCTCAGCCCGGACGGCGACACCGGCACGGGCGACACTAGTCCCGGCGACACCGGCGGCGATACTGGCACGGGCGACACCGGCAAAGGCGACCCCGGCACGCAGGGCTGAGCGCCGTCGGAGTCGGGGCGCCGTCGGAGGCGGGCCGCGATGGTCACCGTTCGGTACTGGGCCGGCGCGCAGGAAGCGGCCGGCAGGGCAGAGGAGCAGGTCGCGGCGGGTTCGCTCGGCGATCTGCTGGGCGAGCTGTACGACCGGCCGGCACTGGCCCGCGTGCTCCCGGCGTGCAGCCTGCTGCTGGACGGGTCGGCGCTGAGCCGCAACGACACCGGCCGCGGGCTGCCGGACGGCGCTGTGATCGATGTGCTGCCGCCGTTCGCCGGCGGCTGACCGCTCGGGGTCGGGCACTCAGGTGCGGCGGCGACGACGGCATGCCCGACCCTAGGCACGAGCATGCCCGGGCCAGCCGGCCACATCGCGCTCACCCATCGGCGCTGGTCAGGGACAGTTGACCCACTCCTGCCCGCCGTCGGCGAACACCTGACGCTTCCAGATCGGCAGCCGCCTCTTCGCCTGCTCGACCAGGAGCCGGCAGGCGTCGAAGGCCTCCGCCCGGTGCGCCGCGCTCGCCGCCGCGACCAGCGCGACGTCGCCGACCTTGAGCACCCCGACCCGGTGGCTGACCGCGACCACCCCGCCGTCCAGGGTGGCCGCCACCTCGGCCGCGACCCCGCGCAGCACCTCAATCGCCGTCGGGTGCCCGACGTACTCCAGCTCCACCACCTCGCGGCCGTGGTCATGGTCGCGCACCTCGCCAGTAAACAGCACGCACGCGCCACAGCCCGGCAGCTCCACGGCGGCCAGGTGCTCAGCCGCGTACAGCGGATCGGCGCTGATCTGGGCGAGCCCGATCTGGGCAGGCGTCATCGGAGCTTCCCCTCCCGCCACCAGCCACCCGAACGCCCACCGGCCTTGGCCTCCACCTGGATGTCGGTCAGCACCGCCGCCCGGTCCACCGCCTTCACCATGTCGAACAGTGCGAGGCCCGCGGCGGCCACCGCCGTCAGCGCCTCCATCTCCACCCCGGTCCGGTCCGCCGTCCGGGTGGTGGCCACGATCCGCACGGCATCGACGTCGAGCTCGAGCTCGATGGAGACGGAGTGCAGCGCGATCGGGTGGCAAAGTGGGATCAGGTCGGGCGTCCGCTTGGCGCCCATGACGCCGGCCACCCGGGCCACGGCCAGGGCGTCGCCCTTGGGCAGGCCGTCGCGGCGGAGCAGTGCCACCACCTCGGCCGTGGTCCGCAGGCACCCCGACGCCGTCGCCGTACGCACCGTCACGTCCTTGGCCGACACGTCGACCATCCGCGCCGCGCCGCCCGGTTCGAGGTGGGTGAGCTCGCCTGCCACGGCACCGAGGATAGTTGACGCCGCTGGTCACGCCCGTCCGGCCGGTCCGGCCGGTCCGGCCGGCCCCGCCGAGGGCAGCCGGACCTCGAAGCGGCAGCCCGGCTGGACGTTGCGGACCGCGATCACCCCCCGATGCGCCTCGACCAGCCCACGCGCGATGGCCAGCCCCAGCCCGGCCCCGCCGTCCTTGGACCGCGCCGCCTCGCCCCGGAACGCCACGTCGAACACCCGCGGCAGGTCCTGGTCAGGGATGCCGCCGCAGGCGTCCTGCACCGACAGCCACGCCCCGTCGCCGTCCGTCCCCGCGGCCACCCACACCGTGCCGTCTGCCGGTGTGTGCCGGATCGCGTTGGACAGCAGGTTGCGCACCACCCGGCCGAGCTCGCTGTCACCACCCGCCACCGTGGGCCACTGCCCCGGTGCGGCCATCACCTGGACCCGTTTGGCGGCGGCGGCCGGCGCCACCAAGGCCACGGCGTCCGAGACCAGGTCGGCCAGCGACACCCGGTCCAGGTGCAGCCGCACCGTGCCGGCGTTGATCCGGGACAGCTCGAACAGGTCGTCGACCATGCCGGCCAGCCGGTCGGTCTCCCGGCGGATCTGGCCGTGGTACTCCGCGACCTGCGCCGGCCGGTCGACCACGCCGTCCTCCAGCGCCTCGGCCATCGCCCGCAGCCCGGCCAGCGGCGTGCGCAGGTCGTGCGAGACCCAGGCGACCAGGTCGCGCCGGCTGGCCTCCACAGCGCGCTCGCGGTCTAGCGCCTCTCGCTCCCAGACACTCTGCCGGGCCAGCCGCCGGCCCAGCACCGACGCGGCCCCGAGGCCTACCACCCCGGCCACCACCACGACCAGCGTCACAACACCGAGGTCGTGGGCGGACAGGAACATGGACTGGGCGGTGCCGACGACGCCGGCCACCACGGACAGTACGGCGACCAGGACCACCACGAACAGGTTGGCGGTGATCGAGCTGCGCCGCAGCAGCCGCAGCGCCACGGCACCGGCCAGCCCGATCGGCACCGAGCTGGCCGCCGCGATAAGCACGATGAGAACCTGGTCGGGGGTCATGGTGCCGGCTCCGAGGTCATGGCTGGTCCGCGATCATGGCTGCGGTCACGGCTGGGCCGCCCGCTCGTAGCGGTAGCCGACTCCCCAGACGGTGACGATCCGGCGCGGCGTGGCCGGGTCCGGCTCGACCTTCTCGCGCAGCCGGCGGACGTGCACCGTCACCGTGGACTGGTCGCCGAAGGTCCAGCCCCAGACCCGTTCGAGCAGCTCGGGGCGGGAGAAGGCGCGGCCGGGGTGGCCCATCAGGAAGGACAGCAGGTCGAACTCGCGGACGGTCAGCGCCAGCTCCGCTGAGCCGAGCCGGGCTACCCGGGCGGCCACGTCCACGGTCAGGTCACCGTCCCGCAGCGTCGACGGCCCGGCGGCGCCTGGGGTGCTGGCCCCGGCGGCTCCGGCGGCCCGGCGCAGCACCGACTGCACCCGCAGCGCCAGCTCGCGCGGGGAGAACGGCTTGGTGACGTAGTCGTCGGCGCCCAGCTCCAGGCCGAGCACCCGGTCGGACTCCTCGCCCAGCGCGGTGAGCATCACGATCGGTGTGGGCTGGGCGGCCCGCAGCCGGCGACAGACGTCCAGCCCGGACAGGCCGGGCAGCATCAGGTCGAGCACGACCAGGTCCGGTGGGTCGCCGAGGGCGCTGGCCAGCGCGGTCTCGCCGTCCGCGCAAACCTCGACGGCGAGCCCGGCCCGTTCCAGATAGCGGCGGACGACGTCGCTGACGGTCGGGTCGTCGTCGACGACCAGCACCCGCGCGGCCCGTTCCACCTCCTGAGCGTAGGTCTGCGGCGGGGCAGCGGCACCGGACGTTCGCAGGTCGTAAGGAGAGGCGCAGACTGCCGGGTATGGAGTACGGCTGGATCTCGCTGACGACTGACTACGGGACCGACGACGGTTACGTCGCCGCGTGCAAGGGGGTCATTGGCCGGATCGCCCCGAGCGTCCGGACAATCGACATCACCCACCACGTGCCGCCACAGGACGTACGGCGGGGCGCGGCGGTGCTGGCGCAGACCGTGCCGTACCTGCCGCCGGCCGTGCACTTGGCGGTGGTGGACCCGGGCGTCGGTACGGCGCGGCGCGGGCTGGCGGTGCTCCCGGCGGGTGCCGGCGTGCTGGTCGGGCCGGACAACGGGCTGCTCCTCGGCGCGGCGGACGTGCTGGGCGGGGTGGCGGCGGCGTACGAGCTGACCGAGCCGGCGTACTGGCTGGCGACGGTGTCGGTGACGTTCCACGGCCGGGACGTGTTCGCGCCGGTGGCGGCACACCTGGCGACCGGGGTGCCGGCGGACAATCTTGGGCCGGCGGTGGACCCGGACACGCTGGTCCGGCTGGCCGCGCCGGAGACCGCGGTGGGTGCTGGGCGGCTGGCCACCGAGGTGCTGTCGGTGGACCGGTTCGGCAACATCCAGCTGGCCGCGGGCGAGGCCGAGCTGGCGGCGGCCGGGCTGGTCACGGCCGGACCGGGGCCCACGGGGCAGGGGCCGGCGGGGCGGGTCCGGCTGCGGCTGGACACGGTCACGGTGGAGACGACCCTGGGCGGCACCTTCGCCGACGTGCCGCTCGGTGCGCTGCTCGTCTACGTCGACTCTGCCGGCCTGGTGGCGGTCGCCGTGAACAACGGCTCCGCCGCCGCCCGGCTCGGCGTGGTCCCCGGCGCTCTGGTGTCCCTGGAGTCCATCGGCTAGGGCGGCCGTCCCGCCCGGCCCGTCCAGCTCGTGCGCCGGGCCCGGGTCAGACCCGACCCGGTAGGCTTGGCAGCGGCGCAGCAGCAGGTCAGCCCTCGTAGCTCAGGGGATAGAGCATCGGTTTCCTAAACCGTGTGTCGCAGGTTCGATTCCTGCCGAGGGCACCCACTGTACCGAGCAAAATAGTGCCTCTGAGCTGCGGAAACTGTTCAGGAAAGATCAGATCGTACGTCTAGCAAGATCGGTCTAAAGTTCGCCGTGGTGCTGTTCGTGGTGCGAGTGAGCTAGCTCGCATGAGCGTGACCGAGACAGGGCGCAGGCGCCGCACGCGCGGCGAGATCGCGACGCTTCCGAGCGGGTCGCTGCGGGTCAAGGTGTACACCGGCACCGACCCGCTGAGCGGCCGGCGACACTACCTCAACGAGACCGTGCCGGCAGGACCTACCGCCCGGAAGGAGGCCGAGCAGGTCCGGACCCGGCTGCTCAACCAGGTCGACGAGCGGCGTAACCCGCGCACCAGGGCGACGGTCGACCAGCTCATGGACCGGTACCTGGAGCTGGACGTCGATGCCAGCACGCGGCGGAGCTACGAGGGGTACATCCGCAACCACGTCCGCCCGTTGCTCGGCAGGCTCCCGGTCGGGAAGCTCGACGGCGAGACGCTCGACTCGTTCTACGCTGTGCTCCGCATCTGCCGGGCCCACTGCGGCGGCCGGGGGTACGTCGAGCACCGGACGGCCAGCCCGCACGAGTGCGACGAGCGGTGCGGGCCGCACACGTGCCAGCCACTGACCACATCGTCTATTCGCCAGATCCACTGGTGCCTGAGTGGCGCGTTGAAGCGGGCGGTCCGCTGGCACTGGATCGCCACTAACCCGCTCGACCAAGCCGAGCCGCCCAGAGCGGTCACGCCCGGCCTTCACCCGCCGACACCCGAACAGGCCGCCGCGATCCTCACCAAGGCGTTCGAAGACCTGTCCTGGGGAATGCTCGTCTGGATGGCGATGACGACAGGGGCTCGGCGCGGCGAGCTGTGCGCGCTCCGGCTGGACCTGCTCGACCTGGACAACGCGGTTCTGACCATCAGAACGAGCATCGGCGGTGCCAAGACCTGGGAGAAGGACACCAAGACCCACCAACAACGCAGGATCGCACTCGACGAGAGCAGTGTGACCCTCCTGCGCGTGTATCTGCAACAATGCGAACTTCAAGCCGCCGCGTTCGGCCGTACGCTCAAGCCACACGGGCGCGTCTTCTCACCGTCAGTCGACCACAGTACGTGGCTCAAGCCCGACTCCGTCGGCCAGCGGTATCGCAGAATGTGCGAAAAACTGGGCTACGACATGAATATCCACCAGTTGAGACACTACTCGGCCACCGAACTCATCGCAGCCGGTGTCGATATACGCACTGTTGCTGACCGGCTCGGGCATGGTGGTGGCGGGGCTACCACGCTTCGCGTCTACTCGGCGTGGGTGTCCGAGGCCGACCAGCGGGCTGCAGGCAACCTCAGTGGCCGCATGCCGAGCCCGCCGATCACTATCGAGTCGATTGGCGTACCCAAGACGGCGCAGAAATCCGAAGAGCCCGACAGCCCGTATCAGCAAATCGCTGCTGATCTGCGCGGCGCCATTACCTGCGGAGCGCTCCGACCATGTGACCTGCTGCCGACCGTCGTCGACCTGGCCGCCCGGTACGGCGTCGCGGTCACCACCGCGCATCGCGCAGTAGCCGACCTGAAAGCGGCCGGGCTGGTCGCGGTCGGCCGAGGGCGCCGCGTAATCGCCCATCAGCCAACGGCAACGGTCTCCGAACGGGCTCTTGTCTAATTCACTGGGCGGAGTTACCGCGTTTCTCGAACAGCTCGGTCCCCATGATGGAATCTTGCATCCGCAGATGTTGCGAAGCGTGGAACCGCCGAGCCATGCTTAAGCTGTCTCCAGTCCGCTGTAGCCAGCCGCTACCGCGGGTGTCTCGACGACAAGTTCGACAACGTCATTCTCGCGGTCGTTGGATCCCAAGCCCTCAACGACCGTCTCTCCGGCCGCGAGCTCAGCTTCGCGAGAGTTAAACAAATAAACCGTAGGGTGGGAAGCTGGCGCGGTAGTTGCAGACTCCGTTTCCAGCTCCCGCCCGTCGAGTGAAGTAGGCCGCCGACGAGGTGTCCGTGGTTCGGGTCCTTTTCCGTCGGCCCCTTCCCGAACCGTGCTGGTCGTCGGGTAGGCCGCCGACGAGGTAAACCTTGAGGCTTATGCAGAACTCCACCCGGACCTGACAGTACAGGCCGTTGACCTGCAAGCATGCAGTTGATGATCTTGTCCTAAGAGAGTTCTGCATAACCCTCATGGATCTTGCGAGCGCTAGATTCGCCAGGCTACGCACTCCAGGCTGCACTACAACTCGGTGCTCTGCCCCAAAGTGCCTCTTGACACCCACCCCACACTTGCCATACTACGATAGTAATGTCTCACCCCCGTCCCCCATTCACCCGTCTCATTGGCTCGCTCTATGCTGCCGGCTGGGAGAACCACCCGAAACACACACTGTTTCGAGGTATCGATCCTCAGCATGGCCCAGTCATCCGGCGCACCCTCCGGCGCAGCTGCATGGTGGTCAATGCTGCGTACTTCACCCACGAGGATCGCTTTCACCTCGAACCAGTGCCACTCGACGACGAACGGCTGGCTACTGTCTCGATCTTGGAGACTAACACTATGGCCAGAGTCGAGGGTGTGCAACAAGTCAGTCATGGCCCGATGGTGCCGTTCATCGTGGAACAGCTGGCCGGGAAGCATGGCCTGCTGGAACCCACCCGCTTCAACGTCTCCGGCGACTCGCCGGTCTCAGCCGCTGAAGCGCTCATGCAGCTCTACGTCACCTACGTGACAGGTGATGCTGTCCGGTCCTCGAACCAGCCCATGAAGACAACCCTCCAGCGCATCGACGATGACGAACAAGTGAGTGGAATCATCCGCAGCCTTATGCTGCTAGCGCCAGACGTCGTACCAGATCCCGTACCGGACATCGCCGCCCTCGGACTCACCCTGGAATGCTGGCGGCACACCGCCATCGAGCAACTACACAGCTCGAACCACGACCTGAGCGATGTCATCATGATGAAGCTGAACATCGCGACCAGCCGAGCAGCTATGGAGTTTGTCAACCTCGACGGCGTGAGCTGGGAGCGAATCGCGGCCATCCTGCTCGACGCCGACCGCACCATCACCGACGGCCGACCAGTTGGCCAGCTCGTCGGGCCGGGCTGGCCGGAAGTAGCCCAGAGCATCAAACAGAAGCTAGCCTACTGGCAGCACATCGAGGCCGTGCTCGGTCCAAGAGCCACGCTGCGCCTGTTATCTGTAATGGGCTCCACGGCCTACACCGAACGTTGGTGGGGCAACAGCTGGTGGTCGGATCTGGTCGACAAGGTGACTCGGGCAGCCATTCGTCGCCACCCAAGTCTGGTAGACCCAGCCAACGAATTCTCCGGCCTCGAACTCGCAGCCGACCTCGCTCACCAGCCAGACAGCCTGCCAAACGAGACACTGGCAATATTTCTCAAGGAGCGAGGAACAGCCGGACTGCGCACAGCCAAGATCGAACGACCGAAGGCGACGGTACTCAAGATGCGCGACAAAATTCTCTAGATGAGCTGAGTTTGCGGCACCGAAACGACGGAGCACCGCTGCGACATCGCGTGGCATTCCGCTAGTCCCTCGGCTGGGCGGCTCTCCTTGGCGCATTCGGTCTCATTTGTCGCCTGGCCATGCGAGTTGCCCACTCTCAACCCGCCGCGATGCCCGGCTCGGTCAGAGGCAGCACTGCTTCGCTGATCTTGAGTGCGATCGTTTCAATGCTGTCGTCCTGCGTGGTGAAGCCGGCCAAATCTGTCAAGATGCCGCTGTACTCGCCGACATCAGTAAAGGTGACTAGGTGCAAGACCGGGATGACCGTGTTCTTGTGGAGCAGTACGCCGAGTTCACGCTCGGTCCAAAATCGGCCCGTCAGGTAGGCAGGCGTGAGCAGTACGACACCTGCACGGGCCTTGCGGAGCCCATCGTCCATCTGTCGCGACATGCTGTGGCCGGGCTTTATCGAGGCCGCGTCGAACCACACCGACACGCCGAGTCCCTCCAAGGCTGCCTGTAGCGCGGTGGCCGTCGTCGCCCCGTCGATCCGTGCGTAGCTGAGGAAGACGTCCTTCTCCTTCGTGGACGGCAGGATGCCGACGGCATCCTGCACGCGCTCGACCAGCGCGCTTTCTGCGGGTGTGTACGTCACGGTCGGCGCATGCTGAGCCTTCCGCAGGGCGCTGTCAAGGTTGCTGACGACCTCCCGGTTGTGTGCGTCGGCCGCTTGGTTCCGGGTGTCGATCTGCCGGTTCGTCTCCCCAACATGGCGCGCCACCTGTTGGTTGTAGGCAGAGACCTCCCGGTTGTACGCATTGACCCCCGCGACGACGCGCCGGTTGTGCTCGTTCACCTGCCGGTTGTAGTCGTTGATCTTTCGCTCGGCCTCGCGCACGGCGCGTTCGTGCTGACGCTGCGCTGCCTGCAGCTGCTGACGGAACTGGCTGGCGTTGAACTGTGCCATCGGTGCTCCTGTATGTATGGTTCGCCCTGCACCGCGCTGGTTGGGCTCGCGGCCATCGTGCAGCGGGGGTCTGACATTTTTGGCGGACCGGCGAGGATGCCGGTCAGCACTCCGGGGTCGAGAGTGCTAGCTCCGATGATCCGTCCTCGCGGCGGCTCGGCGGTTGACGACACGCCGGTGGCCATCAGAGTGCGTGAGTTCGATCTTGGTTGCGGTAGCCTACGCGGTTCGCGCTGCGGACGCGGCAGACGTATCCACTAGCGATCTTCATCGATGGCTCGCCTCCGTCCCCCTCGTCGTGGCCGCATCACCACCCCAGCCTCCAGCAGCCGGGCTCGAACGGTATTGTCAGTGCAACCGAACTTGGCGCTCAGCCTTGCCAACGACCAACCGGCCTGATACAGCCCTGCCGCTTCTGGTACATCGTCAGGCGACAACCCTACGTCACGCCGTGGGATGGCGAGCTTCGTCAGGCTCCCAGAAATCGTCGTCCGATGCACACCGAACTTCCTGGCCAGCTCCCGCAGGTCAGCACCAGCCCGATACTCCCGGGCCACTGTCACCGCCTCGCTCGCAGTCAAGCGACGTTGGTGCTGGCGGGGACGAGGCACTGCACCGATCCTGGTGTCCGGTACGCGCAACGTCTGAAATGTCCGATCTCGCAGACCGGACAGGTCGATCGAACACCTTGAGAGTTGTCCTGTCAGGCCCACGCAGGTCAGGAGCCCTGTCGGCGTGTGTCGGCGGGGCCTTTTCATGTCTGTACAGCAGCGAAGTACAGCAGCGGTCTCAGGTGTCATCGGTGCCGCCGAGGCTTTCGCCGAGGCGCTTGAGCGCCGCCCGGGTCTCGGTGGAGGAGACCTCGCTGTAGACGTTCATCGTGACCGCGATCTGGCTGTGCCGGAGGATCTGCATCGCCACGCAGGGGTGTACGTCGAGCGCGACCAGGAGTGAGGCGCAGGTGCGGCGCATGGCGTGGACGGGGAGCTCGCGGACGCCAGCCTTGACGCATCGGGCCTTGAAGTCGCGGTGGAAGTTCCGTGGCTCGATCGGCCGGCCGTAGCGGGTGGTGAGCACGAGCCCGTCATCGTGCCAGGCTGGCCCGGCGTCGGCCCGCCAGCGTTCCTGGCGTTGCCGGTGCTCGTGCAGCGCGGCGGCGCACAGGTCCGGCAAGGGCAGTATGGTGTCTGACGCCTCGGTCTTGGTCTGCCGGTGCAGGAGCTGTCCGGCGATCCGCTGGAGCTGCCAGCCGATCGTGATCTCGGCGTTGTCGAAGTCCACGCCGGACCAGGGCAGGCCGAGCAGCTCGCCCCGGCGCAGCCCGAGCACCAGGATCAGCACGTAGCCGACGTACCTGGGGTCATGGTCGGTTCGGGCTGACTCGAGGAGCTGTCTTGCCTCGTCCACGGTCCAGGCCTTGACCTTGCGGGGTCGCGGTTTGGAGACCCGGACCAGGGCCGCGACGTTGCGGGTCAGGATCTCCTCGCGGACGGCGTTGCTTAGCACGTTGCGCAGCACCGTCCAGGCGTCGCGGCAGGTCCGCTCGGATGAGCGCTGGCCACAGCAGCTTCCGACCGCGCAGCACCGCCGCTTCTGGTTCGGTCGGCCCTTCGCCGGCCGGGCCGCGTCCTTGCCCTGCGCGCAGCACTGGCAGGTCTGCCGGAGCTTGTTCAGCCAGGTCTGTACGTCGCGGACGGTCAGCTTGTCCAACCGCTTGGCGCCCAGTCCCGGCACTACGTACAGCCGTGCGAACATGTCGTAGTTGGCGGCGGTAGCAGGTGCGAGGTGCGGTTTGACCACCTCCGTGAGCCAGTAGTCGAGGTACGTCGCGACGGTGGGGACCTTGGCCGCGACGGGCACGTCTCGCGCCTGTTTCTGTAGGTCGATCCGGCGGCCGTGCAGCTCGTCCCGGTCCTGGCCGTAGATCCATCTCCGCTCGCGGGTGCCGGCTGGCGTGGTCACCCACACGTACGCGGCGTACCCGTTGCGGTAGGCGAACAGGGAGCCCTCGCCGTTGGCTCTCGCGCGGCCGGTCATGATCCGGTCTTCGCGACGCGGCGTGCGATGTACTCGTCTACCCATTGCGGGAGGACCCGCCTGTGCCCTCCATCTTTCAGCGACCGTATTTGTCCGGTGCGATGAACAGCTTGGTTTTCGACAGGCCGTAGCCGAGCAGCTCGGCGACCTCTGCCGCGCTGTACCACTTCGGCGCGAGCCGCGGCCCGGCCCGCAGCTGTTGTAGCTCGTTCACCGGTGTTGCCCCTTCTCAGGTGTGCTCGGTCGTTAGTCGGCGTCGCGGGCGGCTTGTCGGTGTTCGCGTGCGCGGGCTGCGGCGGAGAGTGCGAGTGCGGCGTCTCCTGTGGTGAGGTGGCCGAGTCCAGTGAACTGCCAGTGGGCGATGACGAGGGTGGTGTCCTGGTCGTGTTGGTCGTGGCCCAGCTCTCGGGCTGTTTCGGCTGCCTGGGTTTGGCGGTAGGTGCGGCGTTCGGCGCGGATGGCGCCGAGGGTGGTGGAGTAGCGGCGGCTTTTTGAGGCGAAGTGTCCGCGGAATGCGATCATGTGGAGCCAGCGGCGGATTCCGTCGTACGCCTCGTGTTCGCCGAGCTGCCGTGCGGTGTCGATGAGCTTGGCGACGTGCGCCGAGACGCCCAGCCCCGGAACCGCGGCCGGGTGATGCGGCGGTCGCCTAGGCCGAAGTCTTCGGCGCTTTTGGTGGCGTACTTGGCGATGTAGGCGGCGGCGTGTTCGGGGGTGAGCCTCGATGCTTCACGCTGATTTGCCGGACTGGGTTGGGCTCGGTGACGGGCATCCGGGATGCTGTTAGGTCAGGTGGGTGTGACCGGGTGCCCGATGCACTCGGGTGGGCGCCGGTCCCATGGCCGGCCGGGGTCTTGCTGTCGTCGGGACGGGGGGCCTGGTTCAGGCGGGGTGTAGGGCGTGGATGCGGGTCCAGGCGGTGGCCAGGTCGGACGCCCGGGCACAGCCGGGTGGGATCTTCAGGAGGCGGTTGCGGGCGGGGTGAGCATGCGGGCGGGGGCGGAGAACAGCCGGAACCGCAGCATCTTGGGTTCGGCCTTGGCCAGGTCGCCGTCGAGGGCGGTCAGCCGTGGCCAGGCCAACAACGAGACTGCGAGGGTGAGCAGCTGCAGCCAGGCGCTGTTGCGGTTGTAGTCCTTGGACGGCAGGCGTTCGGCGCCGCAGGCCTTGGTCTCCTTCATCTTCTCCTCGGCGTGGGCCTGGGTGCGGTGACGGGCGTCCAGGTGCTGGACCTGCCCGATGCCGGTGCTGGTGGCGAACGCCCCGTACCGCCAGTGCGCGTCCTGCCCGAGCTCGGCCTGCTCACCGGGCTTGCGGGGAGTGCGGCGGGCGATCACCCGCAGATCCGCCGGCCAGCCCTCCGGCTGGTCCCCACCGGCGCTGTGCCGCAGCAGCCCGGTCAGCTCCACGACCTGGGCCTTCTCCTCAGCCTTGCCGTCAGCACTCAGGGCGGTGGTCCAGTCGTCCTCGGCAGGGCGTCGATCGCGGTCTTGGTGCGGGCATCGACCGGCCGGCCGATCGAGTGCTCCACCCGCCGTCCCCGCCGCCCGTGCTCCGCGGCGGTGTTGAGCTCGGTGAGGTGGTCCACCAGGTCGTGGCAGGCCCCGGCCCCGTCCACGGTGACCAGCAGTTGGTGCACCAGGCGGTGAGGGGATGGAACCCGTAGCCCTTGTAGTTGGGTTCAGCGCCGTCCTTGTCCGAGGCGGTCTGGATCACGGTGGCATCCAGACGGATCACCACCACCGCCCGACCCCTGTCCGGGCTCGTCGGCGGGCCGGCGTACGGTCTCGGCCACCCGCACCGCGGGCAGCCCACCATGCCGGTTGATGATCGCCGCCCACGCCTTCGCGCGGGCCTGGGCCATCACCCGGGCCAGCCGCCGACCCGGTAGCCCGTTGCCGCCCAACCGTTCTGCCAGCTCGTCCAAGCCTCGCAGCACCCGTCGTGTCGCTGGTCCCACCTCCGGGGCCGAAGATCTCCTCCTGCCTGGTCAGCGCCTCCACATCGGTCAGTGCCGTCGCTCCCGCGGCCAGCGCGTACGCGGCGTCGACCAGCAACCTGCCCCGATGCCGCAACGGACTGAACCCCGCCCGCGCCACCACCGCCGCCAGGTCACCGGTCAGCCCAGCCGGTCGGCTAGCAGCCGCGGCAGCACCACCCCCGCGTGCGCGACCGTCCCAGCCCCACCGACCTCGACCCGCAACTTCATCGACCACGGCAGCGCAGGATCGGCCACCGCCGTCCCACGCCCACTACGCTGCACCACGAAGGTGCTCCTCCCACGGACCCGATACTTGTCTCAGCAACTCGTATCGTCCCTGGTCAGGAGCATCTTCCCCGTTCAGACACGCGCCGGGACCGCAGTCAGATCATCTGGCGTGAACACCCCAGGTTGGCTGCGGTGAGGGAGGCGGCCTGTGGCGGACTCGGCAGAGGTAACGAGTTCCCCCGCGACTGAGATGGGGGTGTGAAGCGGGTGATGGTGTGGTGCCAGCCCGCCCGATCGCCGTCCTGGCAGGATAGCGACATGGAACGTGTGCTTGGAATCGGTGGATACTTCATGCGGGCCGCCGACCCGGTGGCCCTGGGCGCGTGGTATCGCGATTGCCTAGGCCTGGACGCCGATGAGAACGGCCTGTGGCGTCAGGAAGCCGGGTTGACGGTGTTCGCGACGTTTGAGTCCGAGACCGGCTACTTCGGGTCCCGCGCCCAGCAGACTATGATCAACTTCCGGGTCCGCGACCTGGATGCGATGCTCGCACAACTGCACGCCAAGGGAGCGGACGTGGCTGCAGAGACGCAGGACATGGAGGGAGTCGGTCGATTCGGCTGGGTCACCGATCCCGAGGGCAATCGGATCGAGCTGTGGCAGCCCGCCTGACCGTGTCTTCACGCAGGCGGTGACGTGCTGGTGGCCCACTAATTAGACCGTCCACACCAGACAGAATGGCTTGCCGGCCGAATCGGCGTAGACGCGCCAGTTCGGGCCGGCGCTGTCCAGTCGGGTGGCACCGATGTCGAGGGCGGCCCGTTCCGCCGCGTCCACGTCCTGGACGGTCACGTCGAGGTGGATCTGCTGCGGGTACGCCGGATCCGGCCAGCGCGGCGCGGTGTACTGCTCCACCTGCTGGAACATCACTGGCTACGCGCCGTCCTCGCCGATCATGGCGACCCCGTCCGCCTCGTACGTCACCGGCTTGCCGAGCAGCTCCGCGTAGAAGTGGCTCAGCGCCTTCGCGTCGGTCGGGTAGCGACGGCGCATTGCTGCGCCGCCGCTCCCTCAGAGTGAAGTGGGCCGCCGGCGAGGTGCCCGTGGTTCGGGTCCTTTTCCGTCGGCCTCTTCCCGAACCGTGCTGGTCGGTTTCCCTGACACACGGCTCTCCGGTGGTCAGTTCCGGGTGGATGCGTTTGTCCTGCCCGCGTGGATGTTCTCGTGGCAGGTTCGGCAGACGACGAGGGTTTTGCGTCGTCGCATTGCCATGAGGTGTACCCAAGCGGGTCTGTCGGGCCGGCCGGGGCGGTGGAGGTCGGCGAGTTTGCGGATGTGGTGTACTTCGGTGTTCGTCCGCGAGCCGCAGACCTCGCAGCATTCGGCGAGGAGCCGGTGGGTCAGCTCGTTACGTCGGGTGCTGGCCATGGTCGGTGACAGGTCGGTCAGGACGGCGGCGCGGTTGCGCCGCAGCGGGATGGCGCCGAAGCGGGCGACCAGCGGTTTCCTTCCGTGGTCTCGCGGCACGACCACCTGCAGGCACTTGTGTGGTCCGTGGGGTGTGTCCACGGTGATCTTGTACTTGCGGGCCATCGTGGTGACCGTGGACCGGTGTTGGCCGGCGAGGGTCTTCAGCCCCGATTCCGCGAGTAGTTGGCTGAGTTGATCTTCAGTAAGTCTTGTTGATCTTCAAAGGGTGTTGCACGGGTGCAGGCATGCTGACAGCCCGGGTGTCGCGCCGGGTTCGGGTGGGTGTCAGGGTGGTGAGGGTTTGGCCTGTGACGGCGGTAATCAAGCGGGAGTGGGAAGAGTGGTCTGCCGCGCGTTTTCCGGACAGTCGATTAATGACTGTTTAGGCTGCTGACTGTCGGCTCAGGTGCTCGTCGCGTGCTTCGCTCGGAGTCCGGTGTCCCAACCCGGAGTGAAGTCTGGTCGTGTTGTATCGGAGTTCGATGTAGGCTGCAATGTCTGTGTATGCTTTCTTCCGGGTGGGGTACGCGGTGCGGTGGACCCGTTCGACTTTCAGCGCCGCGTTGAACGACTCCGCCATCGCGTTGTCGTAACAGGTCCCGGTCCGGCCGACGGGCTGCCGTACCTCCAGTCCCTTCAGCGTCTCGGCGAGCTCGGTCGAGGTGTAGCTGCTGCCACGATCGGAATGGAAGATCGCATCGGCCGGCAGGTCGCAGCTACGCGCCGCCATCCGCGCCGCCGCGGCGATCAGAGGAGTCTTGTAGCTGTCGTCCATCGCCCAGCCGATGACGGCTTTGGTGTGGCAGTCGATGGCGGTCGCCAGGAAAAGCTGTTGACCGTCGCTGGGGATGACGACTACTGGGTGTGGGTTCGTCGTTGGGCTTGCCGACGTGGGTTGTGTGCGGGCGTGCCGTGTTGATCTTTGTGGTCGGCGTCGTCAGTGTGACGGGCATCTGAGGTCGGCGGCCCTCCCGCTGTTGTCGAGACCTCGGGAGGGCCGCGCTGGGATGCGTGGAGGCAACCCGTTGGTGACGGTAGAGGCTGATCAGGCTCGGGTCGAGTCGCGGTTGGCGGCTGGGTTGGTGGAGTGCCCGCGGTGTCGGGCGAGGTTAGGCCCGTGGGGGTGGGCGCGGCCGCGTGAGGTGCATGGGGTCGCCGGGGTGCTGCGGCCGCGGCGGTCTCGGTGTTCGGGGTGTCGGGTGAGGCATGTGTTGTTGCCGGTGACGGCGTTGTGGCGGCGGGCGTACGCGACGGAGGTGATCGGCGCGGCGTTGGTGGCTCGCGCCGGCGGGGCGGGGCACCGGATGATCGGGCGCACGCTTGAAGTTCCGGCGGGGACGGCGCGGGGGTGGCTGCGGGTGATGGGCGGTCGCCTGGAGTCGGTTCGGTTGTGGCTGCTGCAGGTGGCTGCCCGGGCTGGTGTTGATCTGCCTGTCCCGAAGGCGTTGGGTTGTCCGTGGCGTGACCTGCTGGCGGCGCTGGGTGCGGCGACCGCGGCGGTGACCAGCCGGTTCGGGCCGGTCGGGGTGCTCGGCGCGGTGACGGCGTGGCAGGTCGCGGTGGCCTGTTCTGCTGGTCGGCTGCTGGCACCGGGCTGGCCACCGGCCGGGCCGGGTGCTGGCCGCAACACGAGTTGGCCCTGACGCGCCGATCGTGGCGCCGGAATCCTCGCGGGGGTTGCTGCCCGGCCGGTCCTGGCCGGCTTTCCCTTGCTGAATCGAGGTTTTCGTGGTGAGCACACCTGAACAGGACGACCTCAGACGCCGTGAGCGGGCACAGCAGGTGGCGTTGTTCCGGTACCAGTTGATCTGCCCTGCGCTGGATCCGGGGTTGTCGACGAAGGCGCGGGGACGGATCGTGCGGGCGATCGCCGCACGATCCCATGCCGGCCCGTTCGGCGGGCAGCACTCCTACTCGCGTGACAGTCTGGATCGCTGGATCCGCCGCTACCGGGCCGGTGGGTTCGACGCGCTGACGCCCTCGATCCGCCAACCCGGCAGCCGGATCGAGGGCGGGGTGCTGGAGCTGGCGGTCGCGCTGAAGCGGGAGAACCCGGCCCGCACCGCCGCGCAGGTCGCCCGGGTCCTGCGCGCCTCGACCGGCTGCTCGCCCTCGGAGTCCACGCTGCTGCGGCTGTTCCACCGCCGCGAGCTGACGGGCCCGGCGACTGGTGAGGCTGTGGTGTTCGGCCGGTTCGAAGCGTCCGCGCCGAACCAGCGGTGGGTCGCCGACGCGTTGCACGGCCCGCGGGTCGGCGGGCGGAAGACCTACCTGTTCGCCTTCCTTGATGATCACACCCGGCTCGTGGTCGGCTACCGGTTCGGCTTCGCCGAGGACACCGTGCGCCTGACCGCCGCCCTGGAACCGGCGCTGGCCGCTCGTGGCGTGCCGGCCAGCGCGTATGTCGACAACGGCTCGGCGTTCGTTGACGCGTGGCTGTTGCGGGCCTGCGGCAAGCTCGGGATCGCTCTGGTGCATTCCACCCCGCACCGACCCCAAGGCCGCGGCAAGATCGAACGTTTCTTCCGCACCGTGCGCGAGCAGTTCCTCGTCGAGGTCGCTGACAGCAGCGCCGCCGAGCTCGCCGAACGACAGCTGACACCGGCCACGGGCCTGCTCGAGCTCAACGCCCAGCTCACCGCCTGGGTCGAGGCCGTCTACCACCACCAGGCGCATTCCGAGACCGGGCAGACGCCGCTGCAGCGGTGGAACGACGGCTGGCAGGCCGCCGGGCACGGGCCGGCCATGCCTGCCGCCGACGCGTTGACCGAGGCGTTCTTGTGGTCGCAGCTGCGCACGGTCACCAAGACCGCGACCGTGTCCCTGCACGGCAACACCTACCAGGTCGAAGCCGCGCTGGCCGGCCGCAAGGTCGAGCTGGTGTTCTCCCCGTTCAACCTGGAGAGCATCGAGGTCCGTCACGGCGGCCGCAGCTACGGCACAGCGGTGCCGCACCAGATCACCCGCCACGCCCACCCGAAAGCCCGGCCAGAGACACCCGAACCGCCACCAGCGCCAGCAACCGGGATCGCCTACCTCCAACTGGTCACCGACGCCCACCAACAACAGGTGACCAACGACGACCGCATCGGCTTCCACGCCCTCTACTCGGCTGACACCGGGCAGATCCCCGGGCATCTGTCGATCGACGACCTCACAGACGACGAGCCGGGACAGGAGACCGGCCGGTGAGCATTCAGCGCCTGCAATCGCACTGGGGTTTCACCCGCATGCCGTTCGGCCGCGGCCTCGCGCCGTCCATGCTGCACCGCCACGACGGACACGCCGAGGCCACCGCCCGCATCACCTGGTGCATCGACCAGCGCGCCCTCGGCGTGATCACCGGCGAGGTCGGCGCCGGCAAGACCGTCGCCGTCCGCGCCGCCACCGCCGCACTCGACACCTCCCGACACCTGGCCATCTACCTGCCCAACCCCTCAGTCGGAGTCCGCGGCATGCTGCACCACATCGTCGCCGCGCTCGGACAAGCCCCCAGCTTCTACACCGCCACCCTCATCCCACAGGCCGCCGACGCCCTGGCCGCCGAACACGCCGAACGCGGCCGCACCCCGGTCGTGATCTTCGACGAGGCGCACCTGCTAGACAACCCCCAACTCGAAGCCGTCCGCATGCTCACCAACCATGACATGGACTCCGGCGCCCCATTCGCCGCACTGCTGATCGGGCAGCCCACCCTCCGGCAACGGCTACGACTCGGCGTGCTCGCCGCCCTGGACCAGCGGATCACGGTCCGCTACACCCTCACCGGCATGAGCTCACACGAGACCGAGGCATACCTCACACACCACCTCAAGATCGCCGGACGCACCGACACCCTGTTCACCGCGGACGCGATCACACTGATCCACAACGCCTCACGCGGCTACCCCCGCGCAGTGAACAACATCGCCGTCAACGCCCTCACCGCCGCGTTCGCCCGCAACAACGCGATAGTCGACGAGAAAGCAGCCCGCACCGCCATCTCCGAAACCGGCACAGACTGACCCGCCCCACATCAGAAAACCGAACAACCCATCACCGAGCCGACCAAAGCCCCGTCCGCACCCAGCGGCCGGGACCTCCTCACACCCAGACCCTCGGCAACACCGATGACGCCATCCTCGGCAAGATCAACGACGGACAACAAAAAGCCAACCCTCCCACGTCGGAACATAGGTTATGTCGCCGACCATCTTCGCGCCGGGTGTGTCGGCGGTGAGGTCGCGGTTCGCCAGGTCGGGGACCGGGCCCGCGCCGGCGTCGGCGTCGGCCTCGGTGAGGCTGTGCCGCCAGGGACGCGGCTGGCAGGGAGCCAGGCCCAGCTCACGCATGATGGGCCGGACCAGCTCAGGGCTACAGTGCACGTCCCAGCGGCCCAGCTCGGCGTGCACCCGCCGGTACCCGTACGTCTGGTCGGGCTCGGCGGAGGACAGCACGACATGGCGGCTGACATCGGCGCGTCGTCGCGCCCTCGCCGACACCGTACGGTTCCTCCATTCGTAGAAGCCTGAGCGGGACACGCGCAGCCGCGCGCACATGAACATGACCGGGAGCTCATACGGTTCGTACGAGGCACATCTTTTTAGGAGCTCGTTCTCCATCTTGACTTCACGCAGCTCCCGTTCAACCTCACCCAGCCGGGCACGCTCATCAAGACTGAGCTGCGGTTCCTCGCCCGCGTGCTCACGCCGGTACGCGGCGACCCAGCTGCCCAACGTACCTTCCAGGATGCCGAGCTCCCGAGCAACCTGCGCCACTGGACGTGACGACTCGATCACCCTCTTGACGGCCTCGGTCCGATGTTCCGGAGAACAGTTTCGACGTCTCTGGGACACAGACTCCTCACCTTCCAGAAAAGGATCTTAGTAGATCCCCTGTCCGGAAAGCGCGTGGCAGCCCAAGGACCTCGCCCGTATCGTGGCCGGAGCGGGCCTAGGAGCGCGGGCACTGCCGGCTTCAGACCTTGAGTCGCTGACCGAGTCAGTCGGGATCGCGGAACAGGTCCTGGCAGCCGCCATTGGAGTGCGAGAATCTGCCCTAGCATGAGCGGCACCGGGCCGACTGTTGTGGTCCGCTCCCGAACCGCGTCGAGTCGTGACCATCCTCGGTGTCGAACCTGATCTCGCTCCAGATGAAGGGGCCGGCCGAGGCACTCGACGGGCACCTGTGCGATCGGCGGCCGGATCGCTCGAACAGGAGGAGCAGGGGGCGCGCTGGAGAGGTTCGACCTTGGGCACGACCCCGCTCCCCGTGACCCCGTCGAACGGCTCGGCGTGCACGTCCGCTCGGGCGTGGTTCTGACACTCCTACCTGACCCCATCTTTGTCGACAAGGACGCGGTAGCTGGCCCCAGAAACCGAGGCGCCCTCAGCTCGGCGCGGTCACGAAGGGTGAGAGCCGGGCGTTGCGCGTGCTGGCGGCCCCTATCGCGCTCTTGCCGAATTGAGTGCATTTCCGTCATGAGCGGGCTGGGTGGCCCTCCAGCGGCGTTGCCGGACGTCGACGCGGGCCGGTGTTAGCGGCGCACAGGTCGAGGATCTGGTCGGGGTGGCGCGGCAGCCGGGCCACGAGCTGGGTGACATGGGTGGGGGTGGCGTGGGGCCGTTCGCTTGGGTGTCGGCCGATTGAGCTAGGGCGACCGTCAAGCTCGGCGGTCGTCCGTTTGGCGAGCTTCGCCCAGCGCTCGCGTTGCGCGACGAGGTCCGGGAGAACAGCAGCGCGCTCGACGATGTTCGGGCCGTGCCGACGAAGAGAGGAACTTCTCGTGCCGCGGCTGCACCCGTAGGCCGATGGGACATCCTCCTGGGCCAACGACGTGTACCGCCGTACGCGGCGCGCCGCCACGAGAAGGGTGTCAGTCCGCAGCGGACGACCAAAAGGCAAGGCAAAGAGATCTCGCTCCTTGCCACTTTTAACATATAGCAGACTGGGGGGCTTGCCGCAAGACCCGGGTCGTGCCGCAGAATCGTCGGCCGGACCAAGAACGGCGAAGACATGGGGGCACGACGTGCGTGTGTTGTTGTCGACCTATGGCGGACGTGATGATGTCGCCGCTGGTGGGACTGGCGGTGCGGGTTGCGGGTGCTCGGCGCGGAGGTGCGGGTGTGCGCGCCGCCCGACTGGGCGGAGCGGCCGGCCGACTCGTCAGAGGGAAGGCAACGAGAGATGAGGACGTGCCCAACAAGAGGTTCGACAGAGCTGGAGGCGCCGGTGATTCGATCGGCCGGTGCAGGGCAACGGAGCACGGCTGCCGCGGAGGTATCGCGATGATCGAGCAGTACGTGTTGGGTCTTCAAGAGGTTGACGAGATGCAGGTCGCGGTCGTTGGTGGCAAGGGCGCGCACCTGGGGGCGCTGTCGCGGATCGACGGCATCCGCGTGCCGCCTGGCTTTTGCGTGACGACGGACGCCTTCCGGCGGATCATGGCGGAAGCGCCGTCGATCGACGGTCGGCTCGATCAGCTGTCGCGCCTGAACCCGAACGGCCGGGAGGCGATCCGTACGCTCAGCGCGGAGATCCGCCGGACCCTCGAAGGGACCGCCATTCCTGGTGATCTCGCGGCGGCGATCACCCGCGCTCTCGCCCAGCTCGGCGAGCAAGCCGCCTACGCCGTCCGATCCAGCGCGACGGCAGAGGACCTGCCGACGGCCTCCTTCGCCGGCCAGCAGGACACGTACCTGAACGTCGTGGGGCCGGCGGCGATCCTCCAGCACGTCAGCCGGTGCTGGGCGTCGCTGTTCACCGAGCGGGCCGTGATCTACCGCCAGCGGAACGGCATCGACCACCGTACGGTCCACATGGCCGTGGTCGTGCAGCAGATGGTCTTCCCGCAGGCGGCCGGCATCCTGTTCACGGCCGACCCCGTCACGTCCAACCGGAGGGTCGCTTCTGTAGAGGCCAGCTTCGGCCTCGGTGAGGCCCTGGTCTCCGGCCTGGTGAACCCGGACGTCTACAAGGTGCGCGGCGGCGAGGTCGTCGCCAAGGCGATCGGCGCCAAGCAGCGGGCGGTTCACGCCTCGCCAGCGGGCGGGACGCAGGAACAGGCGATCGACCCGGAGCGGCAGAACCAGCCGGCGCTGACGGATGCGCAGGTCATACGGCTCGCGCAGCTCGGCCGGCGGATCGAAGCGCACTTCGGCCGCCCCCAGGACATCGAATGGTGCCTGGTCGACGACGGCTTCCAGATCGTCCAGAGCCGGCCGATCACCACGCTGTTCCCCATCCCCGAGTCCGGCGACCGGGAGAACCACGTCTATGTCTCCGTCGGCCATCAGCAGATGATGACCGACCCCATGAAGCCCCTCGGGCTCTCCTTCTGGCAGATGACGACCCCCGCGCCCATGGCCGAGGCCGGCGGCCGCCTGTTCGTCGACGTCACCCAAAGGCTGGCCACGCCGGCGAGCCGCACGGTCCTCCTGGAGGCCCTGGGGAGATCCGATCCGCTGACCGGGGACGCGCTGCAGACCATCCTCGAGCGCGACGGCTTCATCCGGCCGCTGCCTGACGAGGGTCCCCCCGGGCCACTGTTTGGCGGCGCGCCAGCTCCGATCGAGACCGATCCGGCCATCGTCACCGAGCTGATCGGGCGCAGCGAGGCATCCATTGCCGCCTCGGAACGCGAGATCCGGACGAAGTCCGGAGAGGCGCTGCTCGACTTCATCCGGGCGGACATGAAGGAGCTGAAGCGGATCTTGTTCGATCCGCAGAGCCATCAGGTGTTCATGTCGGCGATGGAGGCCACGTGGTGGCTCAACGAGCGGCTGGAGGCGTGGCTGGGAGAGAAGAACGCGGCGGACACGCTCACGCAGTCCGTGCCCCACAACGTCACGTCGGAGATGGGGCTGGCGCTGCTCGACGTCGCTGACGTGATCCGCCCACATCCGGACGTGGTGGCGTTTCTGCAGCACGTCGAGGACGAGGGTTTCCTGGACGAGCTGCCCAAGCTCGCGGGCGGGCGGGAAGCGCGAGATGCCATCGAGGCCTGGCTCGACAAGTACGGCATGCGCTGCGTCGGCGAGATCGACATCACGCGGCCACGTTGGAGCGAACGGCCCTCCACGCTCGTGCCCATGATCCTCGGCAACACCAAGAACTTCGAGCCCGGAGCCGCCGAGCGGCGCTTCGAGCAAGGGCGGCAGGAGGCGTGGACGAAGGAACAGGAGCTGCTGGAGCGTTTGCGGGCACTGCCGAACGGAGAGCAGAAAGCCGAAGAGACCAAGCGGATGATCGACCGGGTCCGGACCTTCATCGGGTACCGGGAGTATCCGAAGTACGGCATGGTCAGCCGCTACTTCGTGTACAAGCAGGCCTTGTTGGAAGAAGCCGAGCGCCTCGTACAGGCCCACGTACTTCGTGAGAAGGAAGACATCTTCCACCTCACGTTCCAGGAGTTCCACGACGTCGTACGCACGAACCGCGTGGATGACCAGCTCATCCGCCGGCGCAAGGACGCGTTCAGGTCGTATCAAGCGCTCACGCCGCCCCGGGTGCTCACATCCGATGGCGAGGTCATCGCCGGGGCATACCGACGCGACGATGTGCCGGCCGGCGCGCTGATCGGCCTACCGGTCTCCGCCGGGACCGTCGACGGGCGGGCCCGCGTCATCCTGGACATGGCACGGGCCGATCTCGAACCGGGCGACATCCTCGTCACGGCCCACACGGACCCCAGCTGGACGCCCCTCTTTGTCGCCATCGCAGGTTTGGTGACGGAGGTCGGAGGATTGATGACTCACGGCGCAGTGATCGCACGGGAGTACGGGCTGCCGGCCGTCGTCGGTGTGGTAGATGCCACCCGACTGATCCACGATGGGCAGCGGATTCGCGTGCACGGAACCGACGGGTACGTCGAGATTCTGCCTTGACTGATCACACCGAGAAGGCCCTCCGTAGCTTCCGGCCAAACAACGCTAAGCAGTTGATCTTTCTGTGTCACCGGTCGACGTGCCGGCTGAGCCGGTGGCCATCACCGCCGGCAGCGCCCTGGCGTACCGCCTCGGCAGCCACCTACCGGATCAGGCACGGTCGATCTTGATCGACGCGTCCATCCAGGATCGCCTGCCGGCGGTGGCCGGATGGATCGCGCTCTGCGCGGCTTCGTGATGCTGGCCCTGCAACGCCTCAAGAACAGCTGACGATGCCAACTCGACCGGGCAAGGCCAGGCCAATGCCGACCGAGCCGTGCCACCCACACGGACAACAGCTCGCGAACAAGATCAACCAGCGTCCGCTCGTGCCGCAAGTCGCTCATAGGTCCGTCGTGGCGTGGGCCATCGCGGTGACGGGCGGTGATAGGGGTTCTGCTTCTTGACCGCGTCGCGGTGGAGCCTGCGACAGCCGTCCCGGTGGGGCCGGATACGACCGGCACTGCGAGGGGCGAGAGGTCAGCCGGCTGGCGGGGCGAGGAAGATTATCCCGAGCCCGGTGGGTGGGTCTCCTGGGTGGTCGGCCTCCTCAGCCTCGGTCGGCCCGTCGTGCACTGGCTCCGTCTCGGCGGGGTTGGCGTCGCCCTGTTGGTCCGGCAACGGTTGATGCCTGCAGTCCGGGCGCCTGAGGCCGACGAGGCAGGGCTAGACACCGAGTCCGGCAACTACGCGCTCCAGCACCTCCAGGCTGAGGATTTCACGGTGGCCGCCGGCTATGGCGGAGATTTCTGCTTGCGACTGGCCGGTCAGGTTTCCGAGCTCGGACTGGCTGTAGCGGTACTGGCGGATGAGGTGCCGGTACACCGCACCGATGTCCCGCTCGGCCAGGAGCTGCTCTTTGGTGCTGCCAGCTACGACTCGCCGGCCGTAGAGCTCCAGGGCGTCGAGCAGCGGGAGCACCAGGCGCTCGTAGTTCGGTCGGGACAGGTCTAGCTCGTACGTCATCCCGTCGATCGCGATGAGGTGCGGCTGCGCTTCGACATCGGCGCCGTTCTTGGCGTTCTCGATGTCGCAGCAGCAGTTGGAGATGACGGTGACGCGCTGCACGGAAGCCGGGTTCTCCTGGGTAAGGGGTCTGCGCCGATGAGAGTCGGTGATGCCGGCGAGCTACCTTCCTACGTCGCGCACAGGCCGTTGCAGTCAGCGCGCCGGCCGGGCGCCACGGTGGCCAGCATGGTGCTGATGAGCATCATCACCAGCTGCGCCTCGGTTCCTGCCCGCAGCGCGCCGTCACCGCGAACCAGAGGGGACCGGGTGCCCATCGCGGTCAGGGCGTAGCCGTTCAGGCCAGGCCAGACCTCGCGGGCCAGCGGCTCGGTCAGCACAACGCCAGCGGGCTGCCAGTCCGGTAGGTGCCGGCGCATGACGTCCAGCCGCGCCTGGTCGTGCACGACAAGGGTGCGCTCGCCGATGACTTCGGTCAGCCGCGGGGCGACGGTCCGCCAGTCCGGTGAGCGTGTGAGGTTCTGCCAGCATGCGATCGGCACCTCGGCCCAGGGGGCGTCCGTGGCAGCCCAGAAGCCGAACGGCCCGCCGGCCATCACCCCGCCGTCCACGTGGTACACCGCAACCTCCACGATCAGCCGCGGCGCGCCGATTGAGGTTCCTCCGAGATCGTGGAGGTATGGACTGTTAGGAGCGTCATGCCAGAGACACGACGGGGGTTCGATGTGGAGCTCTGCCAGGGCGCGGTCCGGGTCGTGTGGGAGACGGGCAGGCCGGTCGCATGGGTGGGTCGTGACCTGGGGATCTGTGGGCAGACCCTGGGCGGCTGGGTC
>Ga0307470_10000264_pt1 | contig 32950 bp, 31 predicted proteins | sample atmos_gasesAM3C__FD_204565 | JGI IMG/M metagenome (GOLD analysis project Ga0307470, IMG submission 204565) | Hardwood forest soil microbial communities from Morgan-Monroe State Forest, Indiana, United States - atmos_gasesAM3C_05 | ecosystem: Environmental > Terrestrial > Soil > Temperate forest... | reverse complement strand
GCCCGCCGACATAGTGGCCGCCGCCGCCGCTCATGATGACGTTCGTGTACAGCGTGGAGGTGGCGATCGTCCGCGTCGGACCGGAGAGGATCTGGCCGCCGATCGAGCACGCTGCTCCGCTGGTGATCGAGATCGCGCCGGCGGAACTGTCCTGTGCAGTCGCGGCGATGACCGAGCCCGCCTCTTGAGTGAGTGTGCCGGCGGCGTTGAACGTGATGTTGCCAGCGTGGTAGTTGTTCCCACCGTTCAGCTTCGAGGACGAAACGATTGCGCCCGCGAGTGGGCTGCTGGGCCCCTGCATCAGCACGTTGCCGCCAACGATGAACGTGATGTCCGCGCCGTTGCCCTCGCTCGTCCTGTTCTCGGCGAAGACTCCACTCCCCGGAGCGAGCACGACATTACCGCTCACGGCGAACTGCATCGGACAGGCAGAGTTGTTTCCGGCGCCTGTGTCATTGCAGTTGATCGTGCCGAGCACGGTCAGGTTGCCGTTGACGGTGAACACGCCATTAACGGTGTGATCATCGTCTTGCGCTGACCCGTCGAGCGACGAGAAGTTGACGGTGCCGCTGACGGTGACGTCAGCCGCGGCCGGGACAGCCGGAACGAGAATCAGAACAAGGAGGAGGAGAAGGAGCAAACGCGACTTTACGCTTGGACGCATCAGAAATGTCCTTTCGATATCCCGCTGAAGTGAGTGGACGACGGTAAACGTTGTTGGTGAGCGCGAATCATAACGCCAATAATGGAAGAAGTGGCTCCTTTCTGCTCCATTGCCTGCGGAAGGCGCTGAAAGCTGGGCCGGGTCGATCCAATGGCCGCGGCCAGACCAACCACATTTGGTAGGTCACCGCCAAGGCAGCTCCGGAGGAGCGGTGGGCGTTGGTACGCGGCTGGTCTTCCATCCGGATCTCGTTAGAATCGTTTCGTTGAGCACTACCGCTTCAGACTACCTCTGCGAGATTTCATCCCTGCTCGATGGCGGGTATCCGGGAGATTGCGTCACGCATGCGTGTCGGCTGGCAGAGCTACTGATCGCGGAGCGAAAGAATCCCTGGATTGGCCGGGTGCGCGACGTTCGCCAGGTCGCGCTCGGAACCTTTCACGGCCCCCTTACACCGATCCGGTTGTTGGGTTTTGGCGGCCCAACATGGACAACGCACTACATCGCATGCGTGGACGGCTTTGCGTACGACCCGCTCGTCGGAAGACCGGTTCTTCTCGCGGAGTATGCGGTGACGGTCTTCGGTCGGGAGTTGCGTATCGATTGTTTTCTCGATGTGGGCATCACCGCGGAACTCTCCCGGCGACAGGAACTGCCGTCCGCGTTTCGTGTCCAGCGAGTCCCGCGTCAATCGGTCGAGACCAGTGGCCACGGAGCTTGAGTGTTGCGCAACACGAGATCAACGTGCGAGCCGTTGCGATGATGAGGTCTGGCTTTCCTCTTGAGTTGGCGCGGCCGTGCTAGTATCTTTCGTCGCCTCAATCGTTCTCACGTTCCTCGCACTGCGCAAACTTCTGAACGCATGCCGCATGGAGAGCTGTATGAAAACGAACGTCGCCAACGGGATTCCACGCCGCGAGTTTATTCGCTTCGGATCATTCGCTGTTCTTGGTGCCGCGGTCTTCTCAAGGGCCGAAACGAACCTTCTTGGGGCCACGAGCGAGTCCGGCATCGTGCCTCTGATGGGAGTCGGCTACGCGTCATCACTTCCGTTGCTGGGGTATTCGAGTCCTTTGGCCAGTGCCAACGCGATTCTGAGCCCCGATCCTCGATTCATCGGCAGCGGCGCTCGCGTCTCCGTCATCAGCGCGGCCCGAGCGGCAAGCCATGCGAATGCCGCCGGCGGCATCGCCGTCGACGCTCTGTTTGCAGTTTCCCATCGCAGGCCGGACGACCCCTTGCGTTTCAGCTTCTTCTCGATCAACGGCCGCGCCGATCATGACGACGTGACCGGTCCGGTCTCCTTCATGATTCAGGTACCGGCCACCGGCGGTGTCCCATTCGTTGTGCGGCGACTGCGGCCGGCTGTTCAGAAGGAATCGACGGAGCAGCCATCGCTCGAGCCCGAAGTGACGCCGCTGACGCTTTCCCTTGGCAACGTCGCCGGACCGAAGCTCACGCGCGGCGTCTACGTGCTGGCGTTTCGCGAGGAAGACTCTGACGGCATGAAGGACTGGGGCCGCATGGCCATCGCACACGTGGATACCGGCTACGTCATCTCCGGCGCGACATTCTCGTACGTGATCTTGAAAGTCGATTACGCGGACGAGGTTCAGGATCGCCGGCATGCTGCGCGGTAGCGTTGCCGAAATCCTTCAAGAGGGGCGCTATCCCGCATTTCTCGCACTTACGGTGGCTGGCGGCAGCGCGCTGCTAAGAAGGTGTGAGAACTGCAAACCGACGGTTGCGATATCGGAACCTTCGCTTCCGACATCGGTCCAACTTGGACTGGCATCGGTCCGATTTGATCCGTCATCGGAACCGCCGATTCCGACTTATTACCGCCCTCTCCCGTCTTTTGACGCCTTTCTCACGCGATTGGCGCGCTCGATTGGAAAGGGATCAATCCAATGAGTGTGAGAAATGCGGGTGTCGATGATCTTGCATCTGCACGCGGTCGCCTTTCAAACGTTCACACCATCCGCATCACGGCGAGCAGCGAAGCGCACGAGATCACGATCCAAAGCACGACGCCGAGGATCAGTGGGCGCGCTCCGACGGCGGCGATGGACTTGGGTGAGAGGCCCGCGCCGATTAGGAAGAGCGTGATCGTCAGGCCGATTCGAGCGAGCATCGTCAACGCCGACCACACTTCAGTAGGAGCGGTCACGTAGGTTCGGATCACTGAGGCGACGACGAACCAGAGGATGAACCAGGGGAGAGCGATTTTCGCCGATTTGCGCTTGAAAAAGAGGGCAGTCCCGAGCGTCAGGGGGACGATCCAGAGAGCCCGCGTCAATTTCACCGTTGTCGCGATCTGCAGTGCCTCCGCGCCATACTTTGCAGCGGCGCCGACGACCGAGCTCGTATCGTGAATGGCGATCGCCGCCCAGACGCCGAACTGCGGCTGCGTCAATCCGAGGCGGTGGCCGATCATCGGAAAGGCGAAGAGCGCGATCGAGTTGAGGATGAAGACCGTTCCGAGCGCGACCGACATCTCCTCATCATTTGCGTTGACGACCGGTCCGACAGCGGCGATGGCGCTTCCTCCGCAGATCGCGGTACCCGAGGAGATGAGATGCGCGGTGGTGCGGCTGATGCCCATTGCGCGCCCGAGCAAGAATCCAAGGAGCAGCGTGCCGAGGATCGTCACGATCGTGAAGAGGATTCCGGTCTTGCCAGCCTCAATCACCTTCTGCAGGTTCATGCCGAACCCCAGCAGGACGACGGAGACCTGCAGCAGCACTTTCGTTACTTTCGAATTGCGAGCCGGATACGGGTGTCCCAGCGTCAGGGCCAGGACGAGGCCGAGCGCAAGGGCGATCGGCGGCGAGGCCCACGGCGTGAGGCAGAAGAGCAGGAATGCGACAAACGCAACGATGCGGAGCGTCTGCACTACTTCACGTTGGCGCGGAAGAATTCGATCGTCCGCTTCCAGGCATCGGCCGCAGCCGTGGCGTTGTAGTTCCGGCCGGTGTCGTTGAAGAACGCGTGATTGACGTTCGGATAGACGACGAGCTGGACATCTTTACCCATATTCTCGAGCTGCTTCGCGAGACCACGTCCCTGCGAGGCCGGCACGCCCTGATCATCTTCCGCGTAGATCAGGAGGATTGGAGCGCTCAGATTCTTCCAATCGAAGTGAACCTTTTTGAAGCCGCCATAGAAGCTGACGGTCGCGCCGGCGTTGCTTTCGTTCGTCGCCGTGTACTGAGCGAGGGCGCCTCCCATGCAGAAGCCGACGACGCCATATTTCTTCGACGTGCATTCAGGACGTTTGAGCAGCCAGTCTCCGGCAGCGGCGATCTCCCTCTCAGCGCGATCAGCGTCGAGCTCCATCAGCATCCGTCCGGCTTCGTCGGGTGAGCTTGTGGTCGCGCCATGGTAGAGGTCAGGAGCGATTGCGGAAAAGCCTTCGCGCGCGAAACGCTCCACGATGTCTTCGATGTGCGGCACGAGGCCCCACCACTCTTGAATGACGACGATACCCGGACCTTTGCCGGCGAAATAGCCGTGGCATGTATGGCCGTTGGCTGGAAACTCGACGCGCTCGCCCATCGGGGACTCCTCCTGGAAAACAGGCGCGGATTTTAATGCACGCGTGACAATCTGGTGACCTGGACTACATCTGATTCGTATTCATGTGACAATAACGACCTGAGAGGGTTTCGATGACGTTTACGAAGGAGCAAGTTTCCGGTCTCGCCAAAACACCGCGCTGTCCGCGGTGTGATCTGAACAAGACGATCGGCAACGCGCTCTGCCGCAGTTGCCGGGCCAAGTTGCCGGAGAACATGCGGATGGCGCTGGAGAAGATCCCGTCGAAGGATGCTTGGATCGTCTCCCGCGCGGTTCGCGCCGCGGCCCGCTATTTCGACGTACATTTCCAGTCGGTGCGTAATTTTGGCGGCGGACGGCCGCGCTGACGTCGGGGGCTACCGGTTCCTCTCGACCCGTTCTGCCAGATCGGCCAGATCATCGATGTGCGCTTCGCGCGCGCGCACCACGATAGCGTCCGCCCGGCTGCGTGACTGCAGCGTGCGCGCCCAGGCAGCGGCCAGCGAGGCGCGCTTCATCCGCGTCGAGGCGAAACTCCAGAGATGGAGATCATTGCAGCGGATGGTACGCGTCACTCCGCCAACCTTTACGCTCGCGATCGTCTGATCGGGAGTGGCGGTCCGCTTGAGCTCGATCTCATACAACGCCGTCTCATTCGGAGCCAGCGTTCCGGTCAACGCGTGGTGCGATTCGATCGCGTCGCCGAAGGTGAGAGTGATGTCCTCACCGTTTGAGGCTGCTGCATCGATCGACACACGAAGAAGTCTCTTCGACGCATCGAGCGGCGCTGACGACGCTTCGAGCTCGACGCGAACGCCGGAGGGGACATTCTCGGGGGCGGCGAAGTGACGCACGATCACATCGAGATCCCCATTGTGCGGTGTTTCTCCTCGGGCGATGGACTCTTCGATCGCGACGAAGTTTCGTGCCGGCGCCGCATCACGTGCATCGCTCATACGACGCGGTGCGGGCGGTGGAGGAGGCGGCGAAACTCCGGCTGCCTGTGCGGATGCGATCGAAGGCGCCGCCCAAGTTTTTGCGACGGCGGCGAGGTCGCTCTTAGCGCGTTCAGGAGCGAAGCCTTCCATTTCCGCAGCGTTGCCTGGCGATGGCGCTGCGTTCGTCACGATCGTCGGTTCCGGCGCGGCGGTAGGCGCTTCCACCGTGTCGACATACGCAGGCGTACCAGCTGTCATCCCGAGCGCTTCTTCGCGTTTCTTCTCGGAAAGTCTCATCGTCGGCTGCACGGAGCCAATGGTGCTCGGAGGAGATCCCGGCAACGTTGGCAGATCCGCCACTTGCTGCTGCGTGTGGATGCTTCCGGGCTGCGGCGGAGTGTTGGGCAGCGTCACGTTTGCCTGGCGCATCGGTGCGGGCGCAGAGGCGGGCTCATGGAACGTCGCAACAGAGTGAGTATTCGATCCGGCGCGCGAAAACAGGTGCAGAGCAAAATAGAGCGAAGAGACGAGCAGCACGATCGACGCGGCGATTCGAAGGTTGAACATTGCCGACTGCCGCATCTGTTTGCGCGCGCTCTCCGGCGCGAATCGCAGATCGTTCGGGATTTCGTTCTTGATGCGGTCGGCGAGACCATCGGGCGGTGTCGCCACCGCGGCCATGCCCAGCTTCCGCTGCAGGTCAGCTTTCCGGTTGTGTGTCATCGTTCTTCTTCCTCAACAGCCGCGCCGAGGACTTCTTCCAATAGGGTGAAGGCCTTGTGCAGCCGCTTGCGAATGGCAACGGTCGTGATTCCTTCGATGGAAGCGATCTCCTTCACCGCAAGTCCGCCCCAGAAATGCGCCGTCACTGTGAAACGGAGATCCTCGGATAGCGTCAGCACTGCGTTGCGAAGGCGTTCGCTCTCCTCGGAACTGCTCAGCACGTCTTCAGGCGACGGAGCGCTATCCGGCATCTCCTGTGCGTTTTCATCATCGAGCGATTTCATCAACCGCGGCCGGCGTATGTGGTTGAGAAACGTCGTATAGCCGATGCGGTACAACCACGTGAAAAACTGCGCTTCGCCGTTGAAACCCGCGAGCGCTTCCCATGCCTTGCGGTACGTTTCCTGCGTCAGATCAGCGGCCAGCTCGCGATTGCCGCACAAGCGAAAGAGCGACGCGAAGACTGATGAGTAGGTGCGGTCGACGAGCTCTTCCGCAGCGCTGCGGTCGCCGCCTCGAATCGCTGCCAGTAAGCGGCTCTCGTCATTCCAGGCAGGAATCACCGAGTCACGCTCCGGCCGGATGGCGGGAAAAGACGCAACATTGCTCACCCCGATTGGACACGGCTCTGCGACATTTCGAAACCACGAGTTGGGTATCCTATCCGACCAATGAAACGTTTCCTCGCCATCGTTCTTCTATTCGCCGCATGCCGCTACGAGCGTCCCGCCGGCACCATCGAGCCGGGATCGCACCAGGAAGAGATCGAAGCGTGGCGTGCCAATCGAGCCTCGCGCCTTCGCGCTCCCGACGGCTGGCTGGCGCTGGCCGGTCTCTATTGGCTCAGCGAAGGCAACAACGACGTCTCCCTTCCTGCAAAACCGCCTGTTCCATCGCAGTTCGTTCTCCAGAACGGCAAGGTGACTCTGAACCCGAATGCTGCGCTGATGATCGAAGGGAAGCCGGTGACGGCTGCCGTCGAGCTCAAGAACGATACGGATGCAAAACCGACCGTCGTTCGTACAGGGACCTTGTCACTGGTCGCAATCCGCCGCGAAGACGCCGTGCACGGGCCACGATTTGGAGTTCGAGTGCGCGATACCGCTGCAGACGCGCGAACGCATTTTCTCGGCCTCGAGTACTTTCCCGCCGATGCGAGCTATCGCGTGGAAGCGCGCTTCGAGCCCTACAACCCGCCCAAGACGATCCCGATCACGAACGTCCTCGGCATGACCAGCAATGAGATCTCACCCGGCGCCCTTGTCTTCACGCTGCAGGGAAAAGAGTTTCGCCTCGATCCCATTCTCGAACAGGGCGAGAAAGACTACTTCGTCATCTTCAAGGATGCGACGAGCGGAAAGGAAACCTACGGCGCCGCGCGCTACCTCTACGCGCATCCGCCCGACGCGAGCGGGAAGACGATCGTTGATTTCAACAAGGCCTACAACCCGCCGTGCGCGTTCACGCCATACGCGACCTGTCCGCTGCCGCCTCACCAAAACCGGCTACCGATCCGGATCGAAGCAGGGGAGAAGAAGTACGCGGGCGGGCACGGGTAGCGGCCGCGCGGCGTCGATGCGACTTTCGCAACGCGTCGTCGCTCCTATACGACCGCGCCGATCGCTACTTCGCGTTCCGCTCGTCCGCGATCACCTGAGCCACGCATGCCGTCACATTCTTGCCGGTGCTGATCTGAAGGAACTCGTTTGGGCCGTGGGCATTGCTGTGAGGGCCGAGCACACCTGTGATCAGGAACTGTGCGTTCGGGTAACGCTGCCCAAGCATCCCCATGAACGGAATCGAGCCGCCTTCACCCCATGTGGTGGCAGGCTTTCCGAAGAACGCCTGGGACGCGGAGTCGACCGACTGTTCAAGCCATGCGGCGACCTTCGGTGCTTCCCATCCGCCCGCCCCCTTTTCGGGCTCGAAGGTCACGTGCGCGCCGTACGGAGGATTACTTTCGAGTAACTCCTGCAGTTTACGATCAAGATTCGAGGCATCGAGCGTCGGAGGGATGCGGAGGGACAGCTTGATTGAGGTTTTTGGTCGAAGCACGTTGCCGCCCTGAACGAGATCGGGGAGGCCCGCCTGACCCGTGTACGAGAGCATCGGCCGCCACGTTCTGTTCAGCAGGAGCTCGAGCGGATCGTTGCCCATTGGCTTCATGCCAGGAAGGAACGGAAACTTGTCATGAATCTCGTCGCCGAGGATTCGGGCGGTTTCCGTGGCTTCAGCAAGCCGGTCGGGGGGTACTTCGGCGTGCAGCCATTCCGGGATGATCCGGCCGGTGGCCGCGTCTTCGAGGCGGTCGAGAAGGATGCGCAGGATGCGAAAACTCGAAGGCACGATCCCGCTGGCGTCGCCCGAGTGAACCCCCTCGGTGAGCACTTCGACCGTGAGATTGCCGACGAGCGAGCCGCGCAACGAGGTCGTCATCCAGAGCTGGTTATAGTTTCCACACCCGCTGTCGAGACAGATGACGAGGCGCGGCGTGCCGATCTTTTCGGAGAGCAGTTCGATATACGCGGGCAAATCGACCGAGCCGCTTTCTTCGCAGCATTCGATGATGATGACGATGCGCGAGTGCGGCGCACCTTGCTGCTTAACTGCCTGGATCGCGGATACAGCGGCGAAAATGGCATAGCCGTCGTCCGCGCCGCCGCGGCCGAAGAGCTTTCCGTTGCGGAGAACGGGCGTCCACGGACCCAGACCGTCATTCCATCCGACCATGGCCGGCTGTTTGTCGAGATGCCCGTACATCAGGACGGTCGAAGAGTCGTCGCCATCGACTTCGATGAAGATCAGCGGTGTGCGGCCGTCGAGCTCATGCGTCTCGATACGAAGCCCCGGGATCTGTTGCGACTCGACCCAGGCCTTGGCCAGCGTCACGGCGCGGTCCATGTGACCGTTCTTCTTCCACTCCGGATCGAAGAGGGGAGACTGGTTTGGGATGCGGATGTAATGCTGTAGTGTGGGAACGATCGAGTCGTCCCAGATCTGGCCGACATTCTTCGCGACCTGTTCAGAATTCATGGAGTAGTACCTTCCGTCGGCTCGGTTTGCGACGGCGGAGGATAGCATCACTCGAACCGACAGGAACCGACTGGGTCCGGAATCGATGAAAAAGGCAATGTTCCAAAATTACCGACACCTTTCCGCTACTACATCGGGTATGCTGTACGGACTCCAAAAAAGTCCGAGGGGAATTTGATGTCGGGAAGTGACCCCTTTAACGAGGGAAGAGGGACGCGATTGTGTTCGATCCCAATATCCTGAAAATGCCAACAGCTGCGCCGGCCGCCCCCGCAGGAGAAGAGGTTTCACCTCTGACCCTGCCGGTGCTGGAACCTCCAGAGGAAGACATCGGCGAGCTCTACGTGCGGCACCGGACGCTGTTGATGCACATCGGCAGCCGGAAGTTCCGCATCGCGGAGTCGGAAGCGGAAGGTCTCATCCAGGAAGTGTTTCTCTCGTTCATGACCACGACCACCAAGATCTCGAATGTGAGGTCGTGGCTGGTTGCGGCGATGTGCAATGCCAGCAGGCACTACTGGCGCGTGCAGGGGCGCATGGAGAGCCTTCCCGAGAATTTCGGCGATCACACCGATCCGATCTCCGACGACATCGCCGAAGAGATCACCAGAGTGATCACGATGCAGCAGGCACTCGACTATCTTCAGCCTCGCTGCCGCGAAACGCTCTACCTCCACTACTACCAGGGACTCTCGGCGAATGAAGTAGCGCGGGCGCAGGATACGACGTCCCGGTACGCGGAGAAACTGATTCACAACTGTTTGAAACGAGTCCGCGAGATCTACTTCAGCATCACGGCGGTGAAACGATGATGGTCGAGCAACACTACGATGAAGAAGTGCTTGCCGGATTCCTCGACGAACCGATCGATGCCGCGGCGCGTGACAAGCATCTCGACACCTGCTCGCTCTGCAAGCGGACACTCCAGTCGATCCGCGATACGACGGTCCTGATGAAGGAGTCGGAAATTTGGGACCGGCAAAGACTCTCGACCACAGCCAAACCGGAGACGCTGGCTTTCTTGCGAGGAATGCAGCAGACGATGGCGGAGGAGAACGGGGCGGCGCAGGTGTATGTTGCCCTGCTGCTCGCGGGCGATCGCGAATCGTGGGCCGCCAGGCTCGGCGCGCACCCCGAGTGGCGGACACCAGGCTTGGTACGACAGTTGATCGCGGCTATCGAGCGTGCGATCGATTTGATGCCGCCCGATGCTCTCGAGATAACACGCCTGGCAATCGACGTCGCCGAGCAGTTACCTGCGTCCGATATCGCGACTCGCCTGCAGGGCAATGCGTGGTACGAGCGCGGATACGCGTTGTTCTACACGGGCGCATTCCGTGAGGCACTTGTTGCGCTTTCGAACGCGGAATCGCATTTCAAATCTCTCGCGATCGCGGAGTATGAGATGGGAAGGCTGAATCTCGTGCGGGCAATGGTCTACCGCAATCTCGACCGGGCCGATGAGGTGTTGCCACTAATTAGCGCTGCCGCAGCGATCTTTCAGGATTTCGGCGACGGCGAGCGTCGCAATGCCGCAAAGCTTGTCATGGCGCTCACTCTTCATAGCGCGCGCCGCTTTCGCGAAGCTCTGGCCATCCACATGGAGGTTGCGAGCGAAACGGCAATCAGCTCGCGGTGGCGCGCCTCGGCGCTGCAGAACGCCGCAATCTGTCATCGGGAAATCGGCGAGGTTGACGCGGCAATCGAATGCTTCACGAAGGCGATCAGCGCGTTTGAGGCGGCGGGCATGATGTCGTTTAGAGCGAAAACCCGTTGGACGCTGGCACGCGTTTTCGTCGAACGCCAACAATATGAGCTGGCCCTTCCGATGTTCACCGAGCTCCGCGCCGAGTTCGAAGAACTCGGGATGGCGCAAGATGTCGCGCTTGTGGCGCTAGATATTGCTGAGCTATTGCTTGCCGCCGGGCAGGCAAGTGCGATTGTCGCTGCTTGCCGTGAGGCGATAGCGTATTTCGAAAGAATAGAGATGGGATCGTCCGAAGCCGCTCGCACTGCTGTGAGCTACCTTTGCGAAGCCTCTGTCGCAGGGAATGCGACCCCGTCTCTCGTCTCCCATCTCCGAAGTACCTTCTTTCGTGAGACGGATCGCCTGAACTCTAGCCCTCGGAATCAAACGTTTTTGCAACTCCCGCGCGATCCTGGGTAGGGAAAAGTCGCGGCCAGACACTCCTCCTAATTGAGGGCCCTCCAAAGAAACCGAGCTCATGTCAGCTCACGGAGGGTATATGTCTGCACGTTCCAAAGTCCGCCTTACAACCACTGTTCTTCTCTTCCTATTAGCAGCGAATTTCGCATCCGCGGCACCGCAGCGCGACAACGGCTCGGATGGCCTCGTCTCCACGATCAACAAGATTGTGAAGAAGATCGGCAAGATTCTGCTTCCGCTCGAAGAGCCCACATTCCCCAGGCCCTGAGCGGCGCCTCCCCTCCCGCCATACAATACGCCGGCCCAACTAGTCCGGGAGAGTGTGCTCATGTCGGTCGTATTGTCGGTTCGGGATGTCGTGAAGACTTTTGGCGCCGTGCGGGCGGTGGACGGAGTCTCGTTCACCGTCCGGCGCGGGACGATTACCGGTTTGCTCGGCCGCAACGGGGCGGGAAAGACGACCACGATCCGGATGATCACCGGCGTCTTTTTCCCCGATGCCGGAACGATCGAGTGGCTCGGCAGCGAACGCGATGCCCGCGACCGCATCGGCTATCTCCCGGAAGAGCGCGGTCTCTACCGGCAGATGAAGGTCAAGGAACATCTGCTCTTCCTCGCTGAGATCAAGGGTTGCCGCGGGGCTGCGGTCGCGCAATCGGCGGAGAGCTGGCTCAAGCGTTTTGAGCTTTGGGACAAGCGGGACGCCAAGGTGGAGACGCTGTCGAAGGGCAACCAGCAAAAGGTTCAGCTCATCGGGACGCTTCTGCACGATCCCGATCTCATCATTCTCGACGAGCCCCAATCGGGCCTCGATCCGGTCAACATGCTTCTGGTGCGCAACCTTCTTCGCGAGCTGAAGGACGAGGGCCGGACGATCCTGCTCTCCACGCACATGATGGCTGAGGCGGAGAGGATGGCGGACGAGATCATCCTCGTGCATAAGGGGAAGGTCGTTCTCTCCGGCGCGATTGACATGGTGCGCAATTCCTTCGGGAAGAACACCTTGCACATCGACTACGAAGGGGATGGCTCCTTTCTCGAACAGCTTCCCGAGGTCAAGCGCGCCATGATCGTCAACAACGCAGCGGAGCTGAGCCTCAACGAAGGTGCTGATCCGCAGCGCGTGCTCGAAGCCACCGTCGGCCGTCTCCGCGTGCGAAAGTTCGAGATCGCCTCGCCATCGCTTGAAGAGATCTTCATCGAACAGGTCGGCGCCGAGACCATGGAGGCCATTCGATGAACAAGATGTTCGCGGTCATCAAGCGCGAGTACCTCCAGGCCGTCCGGCGGAAGATGTTCATGTTCATGACGGTCTTCTTCCCCGTCCTCATGTCGGCGCTTTTCATCCTTCCAGGACTCCTGATCTCCAAAGGTCTCGGCGACAAGAAGGTTGCCGTGGTTGATGGAACCGGCGGACTGCGTAGTGCTTTCGTGCACCACCTCGCGCCCGAAGCTCCCGATCCGAAGAAAGCGCTCGGCGGGGGCAGGCGCGCCGAGCTCCCTCAGTCGCTCGATGTCGAGTACGCCGACGCCCATGGGCAAAGCAGTCTCGACGCCGCTGCCAAGCCCTATCTCGACCGTCTCAACGTCGATAAAAGCTCCGACCGCCGGCTCGACGCAGTCCTCCTCATTCCCGCAAATGCCTTCGAAGGCAGCGACGCGAAGATGACGTTCTACAGCCGCTCATCAACTGATCTGTTCTCCCAGGAACGACTCGGATCGATCGCCAACCGCGCGATCCAGCGTCAGCGTCTAACCGCGCGGGGGATCGATCCAACGATTGTTGACACGCTCACGCGCGAAGTTCCGGTGAGCAGCGTGCAGCTTTCCAAGAGCGGCGAGCAAAAGAAAGGTAGCGAGGCCAACTTCATCATCGGCTTCATTTTCGCGGCACTCCTCATCATCCCGTCCTTCATCTACGGACTCGAAACCATGCGCGGCATCGTGCAGGAAAAGAGCGAGCGCATCGTCGAAGTGCTCGTCTCGTCGATGTCCCCGCGGGAGCTTCTGACCGGCAAGATCCTCGGCGTGGCTGGCGTCGGGCTCACGCAAGTCGGTGTATGGCTCATCGCCATCGCCGCAGCGGGAACGTTCGGAGCGGCAAGCGCGATGGCTGCCGGTTTCAACGTCACGCAATTTCTCCGGCCGATGGTCTTCGTTTACTTCGCGCTCTTCTTCATCCTCGGCTATCTCACATTTGTCTGCGTTTACGCCATCGCCGGCGCCGCTTGCAATACCGACCGGGAAGCCCAGCAACTCGTGGCCCCTATCCAGATGGTGATGATGCTTCCCTGGTTCGTGATGTTCGCCATCATCACCAACCCGGACTCCACCTTCGCCGTCGTGCTCTCACTCATGCCTGTCTACGGGCCGATGACGATGTTCGTCCGGACGCTCGTCTCCGAGCCGCCAGTCTGGCACGTGGTTGTTTCGATCGCCGTCTCCATCGTGACGATCTTCGCGTTCTTCTACGTGACGGCGAAGATCTTCCGCGTCGGCATCCTTTCGTATGGCAAGCGGCCGACGATTCCGGAGCTGTGGCGATGGATGAAAGTAGCCTGACGGTACGCGCCTGAACCCCGGATCGCCGCCAGCCGCAAGCGGCTGCTATGATCCGCGCCTAGTCCACAAGACAGGGGGCCCACGCGGATGGAGATCCAGACTCTCAACGACATCTACACCGTCACTTGCACGTTGCCCCGTGCGGCCGCGATGAAGTTCAAACGCGACGGAAAATGGGTCGACACCAGCGTGGACGAGCTCCGCGACACAGTTCGTTATTTTGCTACTGGATTGCATCTGCTGGGGCTCAAGGAAGGCGATCGCGTGGCCATCCTCTCCGAGAATCGTCCGGAGTGGGCCTTGGCGGACTTCGCCATCCTCGGCAGCGCCGCGATCTGCGTTCCCATCTACCCGACGCTGCTCGGCTGGCAGGTCGAGTACATCCTCAACGACTCCGGCGCGGTCGCTGTCATCTGCTCGACGGAAGAGCAGATGAAGAAGGTCGCTGGCGTCCGCGATCATTGCCCACACGTCCACAATGTGATCGTTTGCGATTCGCCCTCGACCCTCCCGGCAGGGGTGCTCAGCTTTGCGCAAGTCGTCGAGAGTGGTCGGAAAGCGGATGACGCTGCCGCTCGTGCCCGTTTCGATGACGTTCGCGGACGAGCCAAGAGCAGCGACGTAGCCACGCTCGTCTACACCTCGGGGACCACAGGCAATCCGAAGGGAGCCATGCTCACGCACGGCAACATCGCCAGCAACGTCCAGGCGACGTGCAGCGTGCTCCCGGTCGCCCCCGGTACGGTCGGTCTTTCCATTCTGCCGCTGTCGCACATTCTGGAGCGCGCCGCCGACTACACCTTCTTCTACCGCGGCGGCACGATCGCCTATGCCGAGAACGTGCTCAAAGTGAGCGACAACCTGCGGGAAATACGGCCGACGGTCTTCGCCGCAGTCCCGCGCCTCTTCGAAAAAATGCGCGCGGCGATCCTCGATAACGTAGCCACGCAGCCGGCATCGAAGCAGAAGATTTTCAAATGGGCGCTCGGAATCGCCGAGCAGCGCTTGCCGTATCGCATCAGCGGCAAGCCGATGCCGTTCGGCCTCAAGTTCAAATCGGCGATCGCCGACAAGCTCGTATTCCGCAAGATTCTCGACCGGCTCGGAGGCCGCGTCGTGTTCGTCCTCTCCGGCGGCGCGCCGCTCTCGGCCGAGCTGGCTGCATTCTTCATTGGCGCCGGGCTGGAGATTTTCGAAGGCTACGGCCTCACCGAGACCTCTCCCGTCATCGCTATCAACACTCCCACGCACCGCCGCGTTGGCACTGTCGGCCGGGCCATACCCGGAGTCGAGATCAAGATCGCCGAGGATGGGGAGATTTTGAGCCGCGGGCCGCACATCATGAAGGGTTACTGGAACAACGACGACGCCACGCGGCAGGCCATCGATCCCGACGGCTGGTTCCACACCGGTGACATCGGCGAGATCGATGCGGACGGATTCCTCAAGATCACCGACCGGAAGAAAGACATCATCATCAACGCCTACGGGAAGAACATTGCTCCGCAGCCGTTGGAGGGGCTTCTGAAGAGCTCACCGTACATCGGAACGCCTGTGCTCATCGGCGATCGCCGCAAGTACCTCGTGGCCCTCCTTGTTCCGAATTTCGACAAGCTCGAGCGCGACGCGAAGGCCATGGGCGTGCACTTCGACACCCGCCCTGAGCTGCTCGCCAACGACAAAGTGCTGAAGATCTATCAGGGCGAGATCGACCGCTTCAATCAGAACCTCGACCGCCAGGAGAAGATCCGCCGTTTCGCTCTGCTTCCTCGGGACTTCACCATCGATGCCGACGAGATTACGCCGTCGATGAAAGTGAAACGGAAGATGATCGACAAGAACTACAAGGACATCATCGATGGACTTTACATCGATGAGGATGCTGATGAAGAACGCGACACGAGACGGGTTTGATCGATGACATCCCTTGCTGAAGCGACACCACGCAGTGCCTTCGCGTTTCGGATCGAGCGCGACGGAGATCTGGGCATTCTCTGGTTCGATCTGCCCGGTGAGAAGATCAACAAGTTTTCAAGCGCCGTCATGAGCGAGTTCGCCGGCGTCGTCGATGAACTGGAGCGGGATGGCGACATCAAGCGCGTCATCGTCGCGTCGGGAAAGCCGTCGATCTTCATCGCCGGCGCCGACGTCACCGAGTTTTCGAAAGCGACATCAGCCGAGCAGGCACGCGAGTACACCCGCTTCGGCCAGCAGACCATCCACCGATTCTCGAAGCTTCCTCAAGTCACCGTAGCCGCCATCAATGGCGCTGCGCTGGGTGGCGGATGCGAGCTAGCTCTCGCTTGCGACTATCGCGTCATGTCCGACGGCCCGAAGACTCAGATCGGTCTACCGGAAACGAAGCTTGGTATTTACCCGGCGTGGGGCGGCGTGACGCGTCTTCCGCGGCTCATCGGGTTGCCGGCGGCGCTCGACATCATCCTCAATGGCAAGACGCTCGACGGCAAGAGGGCAAAGAAGATCGGCTTGGTCGACGAAGTCGTTCCCGCTGCGATTCTGCTCGATATTGCTCGACAGTTCGCTGCGAAATCAAAGCGCAGAGGAAGCGGCCGGACCAAGTTCTACATCGAAGGGAATCCCCTGGCGCGGCGCGTCATCTTCAACAAAGCCCGCAAGGCCGTTCTGTCGCAGACACATGGCCACTATCCGGCGCCCCTCAAAGCGATCGACGTGATGGAGTACGGCATGTCCGCCGGCATCGAGCGCGGGTTAGCTCGCGAGGTCGATGAGGTCGTGCCTCTCATCGTTGGCTCGACAAATGGTTCGACAGCTGGATCGGACGTTGCGCAGAATCTGATCCGTCTTTTCTTCCTCATGGAAGATTCGAAGAAGGAACGGATCGCCGCGGCTCCGGCCGAAGTGCGCGATTCCGGCGTTCTCGGCGCGGGCATCATGGGAGGCGGCATCGCCCAGCTCGTCGCCGACAAGACCGATGCCTCCGTTCGGATGCGCGACATCAACTGGAAAGCGATCGCTGGTGGGATGAAGGCGGCGGCGAAGATCTGGAAGAAGAAGGTCGATCGCCGCCGCATGACGCGCGTGGAAATGCAGCGCAAGCTGGCCCGCATCACGTCGACGATCGACTGGAGTGGCTTCGAGCGCTGCGACCTCGTCGTCGAAGCGGTCGTCGAGAACGTCGAGATCAAGCGGCAGGTCCTCCGCGAGTTCGAGGCGATCGCCAAACCGGGTGCCATCTTCGCCACCAACACATCGACGATTCCGATCACGGACATTGCAGCGGAGGCTGCGAAGCCGGAGAACGTTGCCGGGATGCATTTTTTCAATCCGGTCGACCGCATGCCGCTCGTCGAGGTCATCCGCGGTGCGAAGACATCGGACGTAGCCATGGCCACGGTCGCCAACTTCGCTCGCAAGCTCGGCAAGACCGTCGTCTACTGCAACGACGGACCCGGCTTCGTCGTCAATCGCATCCTCGGCCCCTACATGAACGAGGCCGGTTTTCTCCTGGAAGAAGGGAACACGATCGAGTCGCTCGATAAGGCGATGGTCGACTTCGGCATGCCGATGGGGCCAATGGCGCTGCTGGATGAGGTCGGAATCGACGTCGCCGCGAAGGTCGCAAAGATCCTGAGCGCGGCCTTTGGCGCGCGCATGGAGCCATCGCACGTCGTCGACGCGCTTTACACGGACGGACGATACGGCAAGAAAAACGGCAAAGGCCTTTATCTCTATGAAGCCGGCAAGAGACTCGGCCCCGACGCGTCGGTTTACAAGCTGCTCGGCATCAAGAGTACCCATCCCGCCGATCCGACCGCGGTCGTCGAGCGAATGATCTTCGCGATGGTCAACGAGGCGGCGATGATTCTCGATGAGAAGATCGTGGCCTCACCCGCCGAGCTCGATCTGGCCATGATCATGGGCACCGGTTTCCCGCCCTTCCGCGGGGGCCTGCTCCGCTACGCAGACAAACTTGGGTTGCCGTACATTCTGGCGCGCCTCGACGACCTTGCCCAAAAGCACGGCAAGCGATTCCTGGCCACCGTTGCGTTGCGCAAGCTGGCCGAGCGGGATGGGAAGTTCTATCGGTGAGTTTCGGAGCCGCCAAATAGGGCATAACGCCAAGAGGCATGAGCGACGATCCCATCGACTACTCTCATTGCAGCCTATCTGAGTTGCGAGATGTCGCGAGCCATATCGACCGAATCACGTTTCCGGAACGGGCTCGCCGAGTGGACGAAGAGATTCGAAGGCGCAGACGGCTTCCCATTCATGAGCAGGAACCGGCCGAATTCATCGGAGGGGCGCGATGGGGTTCCTCCATGTACTTCGGTAGAACCGCCTCGTGGCCATTCGCGAAACTTCTGGTTTCTTCGAGCAAGCTAACGCTAGAGATATCGGTTCTGTTCATCAACGAGAGGTTTACTTTCTCGCCAGCGCAGGTGAGCTCGATCATCGACCGTCGCATCTTGTTCTCGCGCAGCTTTGTCATCGACCACAACAGAACGGATTACCCCTCGGTCGTGATGTTCTTCTCCATGCGATCCGACTCTGTCCGCCGAGCACTCGTTGAGCGCCAGTGGCTCGTGAAGGGGCCGGGCTTGTTTTCGGTGTCTGCCGATGTGCACGATGCGTGACACATCCGTGGGCATATCCCGAGCTCGTGAACCGAGGCACCCTGACAACCGGCCAACCATATTCATGAGATCCTTTCGCCGCTCCGGCGATGGACCTCACCCAACCACTTCCGGCATTGACGCAGCGTCAGCGCATTGTGTTCTGGTGCATTGCGATCGTGTGTGCCGCGACGCGGTTCCTGGCAATGGCCCGTTCGCTCTGGGACTGGGACGAGGCCCTCTTCTGTCTCGGCATGCGTTCTTTCGACATCACCGCCCACCATCCGCACCCGCCCGGATTTCCGGTCTACATTGCCCTCGGGCGGATCGTTCGAACGATCATCCCGAATGACTTCCTTGCACTGCAAGCAGTGAATCTCATCGCCGGGATGCTGGTCTTTCCGGCGATCTTCTTTCTGGCTCGTGAACTGCGATTCCGTTTCGTCACGGCGGCCGTCGCGGCGGCGCTCTGTGCCTTCTTCCCCAACGTCTGGTTTTACGGCGGCGGAGCATTCAGCGACATTCCATCGCTCGCGCTGGTCGTTTTCGCCGTTGCCTTTCTTTTTCGCGGATGCCGCGATGCCAACGCCTACCTCATCGGCGCCGCACTGCTTGCGCTGGCTGCCGGCATCCGCCCGCAGAACTTCGTGATCGGACTCGCGCCCGGTTTGCTGGCAACCTGGTATCGGGCCCGGGTGGCCTGGCGCGATGTCGTCTTTGCCGCGCTTGTCGGCGCCATCACGCTGGGCGTGGCCTTTGGAGGTGCGATCGCCGCAACGGGCGGGTACAAGCCCTACTTCGAGGCAGCGAAGGAGCACGGTGAGTACATCACGCGCATCGACTCATTCCGGAGCCCGGCGCGCCCGGCGCTCTGGCGCCTTTTTGACCGTTTCTTCGTCAAACAATACGAGTCGCTGGCGCTCAGCTTTCTCACGTCGATCCTTGTTGCGATCTCCGTCGCCGGCGCTCTCGCCGCTCGCGATCGCGCGATTGGCTGGCTGTTTCTTACGTTCGGTCCCTTCGCGCTGCTCGCTTGGCTGATGCTCGACCGCTACAGCATCAACCGGTTCTCGATCGGCTACTGCCCGCTCTTCGCGATTCTCGCCGCCGACGGCATCGCGCGCATGACGCGGCGCTGGCCGAGGGTCGAAGCGTGGATTGGAGCGGTTCTAATCGCGTCGTTCTTTGGCTGGACCTTACCTGCGCTCGCTGCTGTGCGTAACACTGTCGCTCCCTCCGTGTTGGCAGTGGAAGCGGTCAGGGATCATCTCGACAAACGAACGCAGCGGCTGTTCGTGGCGCGCGACATGGACCCGTTCTTCCAGTACCTGCTACCCGATCAGCCATACGTCCATGTTCTCGATAAGCGGGCGATGCCGTTTGCGCTCGATGGCCGTCAACCGTGGATACTGGCGGAGGCTGACGAGCGGGATCACGACGGTTTTGTTTTTCATCGCGAGCGCGATCATCTCTGGAACATTGCACGCCGTCACTACTTCGACGTTGGATTGATGCCCGTGCGCAGTTCGCCGCAATTTCTTTCAGGCTGGTATGCGCCGGAACAGCACGGTTCCGTGCAGCAGCGGCCGATGTCGTCGCGCGGTGCGATCAGGCTCCCGGGATCGAGCGGGGAAACGCTCCTGAGGATTCAGTTTCGCGTTCCTGGCTCAATCCTCGTGAGCCACGGGATGGTGACGATCTCCCTCAACGGTCACGTCCTCGATCGTTTCGCGGCGCAACCGGACGACAACGATCACGAGTATCACGTCACGCCAGCGCCGAACGGCGCACCGAACGTGCTCGAGCTTTCGGTCGATGGCGCGCTCGACGCCCGTAACATCGGCTTGTCCTTGACGTGCCTCTCGTTCGGCCCAGAGTGAGTCACAAACGCAAACGCGCCGGCTCGCACCGGCGTGTTCGTCATCGGACGCGAGCGACTGGCAGTTGTTACTTCAACTTTGCCTTCGTCTCTTTCGCCATCTTGAGGTGATCCTGGATCGTCGGAAGCGTCTTGGTTACCCACGCTTTCAGGTCCGGGTCCTTTGCGTCTTTTGATTCTTTTTCGAACGCCTTCACAACTCCTTCGTGGCCCTTGACCATCGCGTCGATGTAGGCCTTGTCGAACTCTTTGCCGCTGGTTTTCGAGAGTTTGTCGGCGGCGTCTTTGCTCTCCTGATCGACGTCGGAAGGCAGCGCGACTCCCTTGGTTTGCGCGAGCTGTTTCAGCTCGTCGTTTGCTTTGCCGTGGTCGGTAACCATGCGGTCGGCGAACGCTTTGACGTCGGGATTGGTTGCTTTCGTGGATGCCATTTGTCCCAACGCCACCTCGGCCATGCCGCCCTGGGCAGTCTTGTTCACGAATGGGGTGTCGTCGCTGTTGAGCGCGCTGGCTGTACTCGTGGCAGTGGCGGTAGTCGCCGACGTATCGGTCGCCGTCGTCGATGTCGTTGATGCGTAGGTATCTGTTGCGGTGGTTGCCGAGGTATCGGTGGCGCTGTTGTAGCTGGCCTCTTTGTGGCAAGCGAGACTCGCGAGCGCCATTGCGGCGACAAGAAGTACAAGAGACAGTTTCTTCATCGGTCATCTCCTCCGCGTGCGTTTGTGCATGAAGCGCTCCAGAAAACTAATGGCGAGCGGGAGCTTTGGAGGAGGGTTTCTTCGCGGTTTTGCGCGCGACGGCTTTCTTCGCCGGATACTGCTTCGCGGCCACGCGGTTGACGAAGCGGACGAACTTCGTGAACAGCTGCTCGCTGCGGTCGACCGGCGCCGTGTCGCGCGACAACGCATCGACATACGTCCCCGAGTCGAGCTTGAGCTGCGGATCGCGCGTGAGCATCGCCACCATCATGTCGGACACGGCGAACTCCTTCGGCGGAATGATGCCTAAGGTTCGGGCAGACTCGGTGATCGCGCGGCGGGAGGCGGGAGAGAGCTCGGCCACCTTGCCGACGAGCGTCGTCTCGATGTGGCTCGACTGCGGCGTGATGATCGTGACCGCGCTGCGCGAGGCCACGAAGTCAGGGGAGGCATTGACGATCCCTTTCGTCGCCGGCAGGAAAAGCTTGTCGCCGTTATTGGGATCGAGTTGGTTGTAGATCGACGGGCGCAGAAGTCGTCCAGAGTTGCACGCGCTGATGATGACGTAGTAAATCCCCTCGGGCTCGAGGCGCTGTTGCAGAGCACCCGCCGAGACGTAGGAGCGTTCCGCATCAGGATCGTAGCTCCCCTGCAGCTTGAGACCATTGCCGTTGGTACCGTGCGTCTCCAGGACGAGCGTGAAGATGCGGCGCTCGGGATAGAGCACGTTGTAGCGATGGACGTCGTCGAAGACTTTCTCCCAGTCGGCTCCCTGGAAGCAGGCGAATCCGAGAGACTGATAGAAGCGGCAGTTGTCGTCGACGGAAAGGTCGGGGCTGAAGACGACGCCGATGCCGCGTCCGATGTCGTTCACGCGAGTCGAGGCCACGTCCGGCCAGGCATGATTGAGAAGGCCCGCGCTTCCCGTGTCGAGAGCGAACCCGGAGCGAGCGAGAGAAATGAGAAGCAGTAGAAGCGAGAGCGGAAGAAGTCGTCGATAGTTCGCAGCCATGGCGAAGTGAGTGATCAGTGGGTCGTAGTCGATTCGGATGTCGTTGATGCGTTTGTTGAGGATGTAGTCGTCGATGTCGTCGTGACGCGCGGCCGCGTGTCTCCGCCCGTGGTCGAGATCGGCCTCCCTCCGCCCGTTTCGGTAGCAGTCGTTCCAGTCGTTGATGTGGCACTGCTGGTGACGACAGCCGAGTTGGCCGGCTCACGGTTGCAAGCTGCACCGATCGTCAACACGAAAGCAGCGGCGACGATTCTGGCGATCTTCATAAAAAGCCTCCTCTTCATGTGACACTGAGCAATCGTCGCGCCCGGTTGGCCCGGAGCATGAACACATCCAGCGCGGAGGTGCAGTTATGGCTGAGCTTATCGGACGATTCAGTGCACAGGCCTTCGCGATCATGCGCATCGTCACCGGCCTGATGTTCGCGATGCACGGATCGCAAAAACTTCTGCAATTTCCGCCGCAAAGTGGGGCGGGCGGTGGCGGGGGGGTGCCGCCGATCATGATCGTGGCCGGTGTCATCGAGCTCGTCTGCGGCCTCTTGATCGCGGTCGGCTTCTTCACCGGCATCGCGGCGTTTCTGGCCAGCGGCGAGATGGCCGTTGCCTACTTCATGGTTCACGCGCACAACGCCTTCTGGCCGATTGAAAACAAGGGCGAGCTGGCGGTCGTCTACTGCTTCCTCTGGCTCTTCGTCTCGGCTCACGGCGCGGGAATCTGGAGCCTGGACAATGCGATGCGCCGGCGCACGCCCGTCGTCACGACCGGGTGAGTTGCCGGAGGGCAGCCTTGAGCAACGCGGACAGCTCGGCTTCGTTGCCGAGCTGTTTGCGTGCGACATCCAGCGCCCCCTCGGCATCCTTCGGTTTGTAGCCGAGGTTGATGAGCGCGGAGTGGACATCGTCGTCGACAGAAAGGCGCGCTGACGATGGCAAATCCTCACGTTTCGATTCGGGGAGGAGAAACTTGTCGCGCAGCTCGAGGACGATGCGGTCGGCGGTTTTCTTGCCCACGCCCGGAATCGACGACAGCTTCCTCACGTCACCCCGCGCCACCGCCTCGGCGAGATCAGGAGGATCGATGCCGGAGAGAATCTTCTGCGCCAGGGTCGGGCCGATTCCGGAGATGGAGATCAGTTTCTCGAACGCGAACTTTTCCTCGCCGCTCGAAAAGCCGTAGAGCGAGAGCGCGTCTTCGCGGACATGCGTGAAGATCTCCAGCGCCACCGACTTCTGCCCCTCGAGTTTGTAGTATGTCTGCAGAGAGATGTGAATCTCGTATCCGACACCGCCCGCCAGCACGAGCGCCCGCGTAGCGTCGAGCTGTTTGAGGGTGCCCTCGAGGTAACCAATCATGATCCGCGGAGTCTATCCCGAGGAGTGCAGGCGTCTCGCCTGCGGCCGGCGGGCGTCTCGCCCGGCGGTAACCCTGGCCAGCCGCAGAAAAGGGCCAGCATCACGGCAACTCGCGCCGCCGCCGCGACATAAGTCGTTTTTCTCCCCCCCACCGATAGTCATTGACTCGCCGAAGGTTGCCGGTTAGCTTGCACCGGCCCGCGGTCCGGCAATCAAGAATGCAGCGTTGGAGGCTTCATCATGGTTTCTCAGCACTCGTCAATGTCATGGCGCACCCTTGGCCTTCAGGCTCTTCTTTTGATCGCGCTCGCTCCGGCATTGCTGGCCGATTCGACTTGGGCAGCGAAGGCGGACCATCATCGAGGTCAGAACGGCCAGCGATTCCGGTACACCTGTGGCGCCGGCGGCCCGTTGTATAAAGTTTGGGGAACGGACGTTTACACGGACGATTCTTCTGTCTGCACGGCCGCCGTTCATGCGGGGTTGATCGTGGTGAACACCGGGGGAAGCGTCGTGATCGAGATCCGGCCCGGCAGAGAATCGTATTTGGGGTCTGATCGTAACGGCGTCCGCACTGGAATGTACGATAGCTTTTCGGGAAGCTTCGTCTTCACCGGCGAGCGAGCGATCAACGGCACGCAGACAACGACGAACTGGGGCACGACGGCGAGCAGTCATCGCGGACAGAACGGAAAGCGATTCACCTACAACTGTCCGGGAAATGGCACGCCGCATAACGTCTGGGGCACAGGGATCTATACCGACGATTCCTCGGTTTGCTCGGCGGCGGTTCACCACGGCATGATCGGTTTCAACGGTGGCAGTGTGGCGATCGAGATCCGGCCCGGCCAGTCGTCATATCGCGGCTCGAACAGCCACGAAGTGCGGAGCCAGAACTACGGTGCGTTCTCGGGAAGTTTCATGTTCCTGCAATAGGGAGACTCGCCCCAGCGAGGACTGACCCCTTCCACGTCCAGTAGAATTTGTCGATGCGCTCGACCAGCAGCCCGCAGGCGAAGGAGATGGCCGACGAGTCGATGGTGCGCAACCTCGCTGCGCAGGCCGAAGCCATCTGGCCGCAGGAAGAACCGATCGTCAAGCGGCATCCGATCGGCGATGGCGCAGTGCTCGATCTTGGATGCGGCACAGGCGAGATCACCGCGCGGCTCGCGGAACTGTTCCCGCGGGCTACGTTCATCGGCGCCGATCTGGAGGAGCCTCACCTGGAGCGGGCGAGGGCTCGTTGCGCTGCGTTCGGAGACCGCGTCCGCTTCGAGATCGCGGATGCGATGGCACTGCCGTACGGCGACGCGAGCTTCGACTTCGTCGTCTGCCGTCACGTCCTTCAGGCCGTGCCCGACGCTGGGAAGGTACTCGGAGAGATCGCGCGCGTGCTGCGCCCCGGCGGCCGCCTCCACCTGATCGCCGAAGACTACGGCATGCTTCTCTGCCATCCGACGAATCTCGATTCCGACGGCTTCTGGCAGCGTTTTCCCTCGAGAATGAGCGCCGGCTTCGGCAGTGATCTGCACGTCGGCCGTAAGACGTTCACGCTCCTCCACGACCTCGGCATGACCGGCATCGCCGCCGACTACATCGTGGTCGACACGCTTCGGGTCGGCCGCGACGTTTTTGCCCGCATCTGGGAAGCATGGCGCGACGGCTATACCGATGCTCTGGTCGAGCATTCGGGTGCGTCACGCGACGAGATCGACCAGCGCTGGCGCGAGATGATCGACTGTGTTCGGGACCCCCGCGGGTACGCTCTGTGGCAGGTTCCGGTGTGGACGGCTGCGAAAGGGGGGTAGGGAAGAGCCCGTCATGCGACACTCCTAGAGTTAGGAGGAATCGAATGAAAGCTCGATCAATTCTCAAACGAATCGTCCCCTTGACCATCCTAGTCACGCTGACCACCCTGAGTTGCGGCAAGGAAGAGCCGCTCCCTGCCACAACGTCCTCGGCCACGGAGAAAGCTGTGGCCAAGCCGCAGGTCGCCGTCGGATCGACCGCGTGGCAGGTTCCCGTCGACGTCACCCCGACTCCGCCCCCCAATCCTCCCCAGGCCAACTATCTCGACCTCGGCTGGCAAACCTTCGTCGCGCTCAATTGGCCCTCTCTCTCTCCCACCTCGGGCGGCGTCAACGGCCAGCCTGACACGAGCGCCACGATCGGCGCCACCGCTGCCAACGGTGCATTCGTGCCGACTGTCTGGAGCACTTATCGCGATGTCGCCACAATCATGTTGAACAACGGCACCGACCCGGGAGCGTCGTATACGCAGGCAGTCACCATTCCCAGCGGCTGCACGCCGATCGGGAGCAATCCGGTGGCACCCGGCTTCCAGCCGATGTTCATCGATGGATCGTCGTTTCCGAATGCCACCATCGTCCGCGACTACATCAATCAGGCAACCGACAACCCTCTCGTCGATCAAAAGGGGTGGTACACGCTCACCGACATGAGGATCGATCAGTCGGAATACAACTACATCCACCAGAACGCCTACTACCTCGGTGCCAATCAGGCGGCCGCCTATGCCAGCGCCGGCCAATTGCAGCCTTTCCCGAGGACCGGCCAGGAGACCACGCTTCCGCCGAATCCGCCGTATGCGCAGTACGGCGCTCTGGAGGTCAAGGCGGCGTGGCGCGTGCTGGATCCAACCAGCGACAAAGCCGTCATTCCGCGGTACTACACGCAATGGGGTTACTTCTTACAGCCCGACGGAAAGACCTGTCAGGGACCGGCACTCTTCGGACTGATCGGATTGCACATTCTGCGTTTGACGCCTTCGACCGGCGGCACATGGTTCTGGGCCAGCTTCGAACAGGTCGACAACACCATCCCGCCGGCGGGAATCCCGGCCACACTCGCCGCGCCGGGCACGCCCAACGGCAACTGCACGAGCGCATACAACGTCGCCCCCGACGCGGTCACCGGCAACATTCCCTGGAACAACACGAACAAGCCGGACAATCTCTGCCAGGTCACGCCGATTCCGTCGGATGTGCAAGCCGCAAACACCACGTGGCAGGGCAAGCTGGCCGGGACGGTCTGGCAGTACTACCAGATGGTGAACACGCTGAATCCCTGCCCGAACGGCGCATCCGGCTGCGCGACATTCCCACCGATCAACGACCCAAACAATCAGGTGAATACGCCCATCTTCGCCAACACGGCGATCGAAAGCTATTTCCAGGACCACACCTGCATGGATTGCCACGGTGGTGCTGACGGCGATGGCGCTCCCACGAAGATGACAGCGACGAACCAGATCTTCACGTTCGTTCTCCAAAACGCCTACTATCCATCGACATCAGCAGCGGCTATCAGCGCGCGCGCATCCTTCAAGAACCTGTTCAAGAACCCGCCTCACAGCAAGTTGGTTGGGGCGGCGCCCCCAGCGAAGAAGTAAGTCTCTCGCGAGGCACGGGGAGCGTAGTCGCCCCGTGCCTCCCTTGTTCATCGGGGAAGCACAGACGAATACTCCGTCGCGTCGACGTCTTCGTGACGCACTCCGGCGAACTGCGATGCCTCGGCTGACCCACTCCGAGGCACCGCGATCCCGCACAGATTCCGACGCTGTGTTTCGGGCTTATGCGTTCGCGACTTTGCGAAGAACACTCTGCACGTTGTCGACAGAATCTTCGACCACGTCGCGTACCTTGCCTGTTACGTCGGCGACCTTCCTCTGCATCCTCTTTCCGGTCATCGGCGCGTAGTAAAGGGCGACTGCTGCGCCTGTGAGGGCACCGAGCACGAACGTCAATGCGAAGCTGCTGAAACTGCTGTTTTGTCTTGACATGATTGACTCCCGTGCAAGAGCTTCGCCATTCTGCGCTGCGCAGTCCGGTTCAGCTCATTCGTTTCCGAACACTATCGAGGATGTCCGGACATGAGCTCGTTCAGTTCGGCGAACGGTGTGGCATCAGCGAGGGCATCGAACGTCCCGGTGGTAGCGATGCTTCGCGCCGCGCGGATGAACGCACCCCACGCCACGCGCGCCAGGGCGGAGCCGACCGAGATGCGGCGCACGCCGAGATCGGTGAGCCGCGCAAGCGTGAGGTCTGGACTCGGTGCGGAGACGAGGACGTTCACGGGCTTCGGAGAGACGGCCTTGACGATGGCGGCGATTTCCTGCGGATCGCGAACGCCGGGAGCGTACAGACAATCGGCTCCTGCCTCCGCAAAGGCGACGAGGCGTTCCCGCGCGACGCGTGCCGCATTGGGCTCACCGACTAGCCACGCTTCGCAGCGAGCCGTGAGGACGACCGGGAGCCCCGATGCGTCGATCGCCGCGCGAGCAGCACGGATGCGCTCGACCGCCAACGGAAGATCGTAAAGGGCCGAGCTCCGTCCGCCGGCGGCATCCTCGATCGACAGACCGGCCACTCCCGTTGCGATGCAGAGTGCAACGTTGCTCGCCACGCCGTCCGGTTCGTCTGCGAACCCATTCTGAAAGTCAGCATTCACCGGCAACGGTGTGGCGGCGACGACCTCGCGAATGTGATCGAGCATCATGTCGCGCGGGATGGCCGCGACGGTATCCGGCAATCCTCGGGTGAACGCGACGCCGGCCGACGTCGTCGCAAGCGCTTCGAACCCGAGGTGCTGGAGATAGAGCGCGGTTCCGACGTCCCACGGGTTCGGCAGAACGAAGCAACCCGACTCGTGCATCGCACGGTACCGGGCAATGGCGAAGGCGTGCGCGGAGCTTGCGTGAATCATTGCGAAACGCTACACCAATGGAGCTAACCGCGGTAGACGGTTCCTTCCTCAACGAAACAGAGAGGGTTCTTCCACGGGTCCTCGGCGTAGAACGAGCGCTCGCCCCACGGACGGACGACGATCCCGCCGCCGGGTGCATCGTGAACGTTCTCGCGGGAGAGGCAGCCGAGGGATTTGGCGCGCTCAAATGCCGCGTCGAGATTCCTGACCGTGAAGTAGAGCGCCTTGGCGGCGGGGTGAGGCGCTCCCACCGATGACACATCGAGCACAGAGAGCGTCACCGGGCCGCACTGGAAGTAGCAGCGTGATCCGGGCAGCTTGCGTCCTTGCACGTTGAACAGCGTTGTGTAGAACGCGACAGCAGCCTCGAGATCGCCGACTTCGACGTTGATTCGAAACAGCGCGGGTACGTCCGAGTTGTCGTTCGCGGGCATCATTCGATCCTCCTCGTTGAACCGCGGAGCCACAGATTTCGTTGCCAACTCTGTGCCTTCAGTGTCTCTGTGGTTCACTGTTTTTCAGGCGAAATGCGAGAGAGCAGCTCGCGGACGTCGTCTTCCTTATCGATATCGACGGCCGCGTCTTCGAAGCGAATCACTCTGGCGATGTCGCGATGAGCCTCGATGACGGATCGCGCACCGCGATCGCCGCGCAGAGCCAGCAACTCCGGTATCAGCGATGGCGCAAAGACCGCGGGCGCGCCGGCAGTGCCGGCATGACCGGTGGCGACGATCGGAGCATCGACGTCCAGAAGAGCGCGAAGATGCTCTGCCGTGATGAGCGGCTGATCGCAGAGCGTGATCAATATCCGCGCATCATCGCCGGCCAGCCGCACTCCTGTCCGGATCGACGAAGCGATCCCCTCGGCGGCATCGGGATTGAGCTGCCCGGTAACGACGATGACTTCGTCCGCGACCGCACGAGCCACGCGTTCCGCGCGCTGCAACAGCGTTTCGCCATCGAGCACGATGGACTGCTTCGACCGCCCGAGGCGTTTCGACGATCCGGCAGCGAGGACGATGGCGACTACGCGCACGCAGGTTTGTCCACGGTCTCGTGAATTGGCGTCTCGATCTCGCGCAGCGAGCGCGCGGAGCGGCGCTCGAAGACCGCCTGAATCTCGGCCACGATCGAGAGCGCGATCTCCTCAGGAGTCTCGGCGCCGAGGTCGAGGCCGATGGGACTGTGCAGGCGGGCGTCCCGTGATGCTCCGATCTCGGCGAGCAACTCATCGCCGCGCGACTTCGGACCGAGAAGGCCGATGTAAGGGATCGGCGACGCCAGGAGCTGGCGCAGGATCTCGGCGTCGCGCCCGAAGTTGTGCGTCATCACGACGGCGGCATCGAAGGCGTGCGGATCGAACGGCGCTCGCGGCTTGACCACTTCCACGCGCCATCCGATCGACCGAGTGAGTTGCACGACCGGCTCCGCGTCCGAACCTCCAAAGATGAGCACGGCGCGCGGCGGACGAAGGATCTCGATCATCGACTCGCCGTTGGGGAGGATGGTCGTCCACTCCGCCGGCTCCAGCCCGTTCCAATGAAAGTCGGTGACGAGCCGCGGCGGATGGTGCGCATCGAACGGCTCGATGAGAAGGTCGAGCATGCCGCGGCATCCGAGACCGAGGCCGAAGATGAGATCGTCGCTGCGCGAAAAGTCGTAAGTGATCAGCCGCGGAGTCATATCCGCGAGCCAGACGGAGAGGCGCTCGCCGAGGTCGCGCTCGAGACACCCGCCGCTGATGGCGCCGGCAAGAGTTCCGTCCTCCCCGATGACCGCCCGCGCCCCCGCACGGCGATAGGTCGATCCCTGCGTCCGCACGACGGTGACCAATACTCCGCGGCTTCCGGAGTCGATCACGGAGCGGCAGACAGCGATGATTTTGTCGATCTCGTGCATAAAGAAAGCCGGGAGCGGACCTACATGATCCGCGCCCGGCTGCTGTACGTCAAAGGAGAACGACTTTCTCGTCTTTCGATCCTTCTCTCTTCTTTGACGCAAACGGGATCGCGCGGATGCGAGGTCCGCCCGCGGCGAAGATCGCATTGGCAACGGCGGGAGCCACAGCGGGAGTCGGTGGCTCGCCCACGCCGGTCGGCGGTACGTTGCCGGCGTATTCCTTTACCACGTCCGCCGGAGGGTCCTGGATGTACGCGTGAATTTTCGGCGCCTGGTGGATGCGCAGGATCGGATAGTCGTCGAAATTGTTCTGTACGACAGCACCGTTTTTTGCGGTGATCTCGCCGAGGAGGGCGTAGCTCAGGCCGTAGATGATGCCTCCCTCCATCTGGGCCATGACCCGGTCCCGGTTGACGGCCAGACCGCAATCGATCACACCGTAGATATCGTTGATCGTTACCTCGTTCCGTTCGTTGAGCGAAACGTCGGCCACAATACCGACATAGCTCAGAAAGCTGCGATGGACCGCGATGCCGAGGCCGCGGCCTTTCATATTCTTGTATTGCTTAACCTTTTCGTCCCAGCCGGAGACCTTCGCCACCGCTTCCGCTACCCCGCGCAGCCGCCGCGTGTCGGGTGGGAACCCCGGCACGATCTGCGCCATTTTTTCGCCCTCGCCTCGCACTTCGATCATCTTCAACGGAAGCTCGTTGTTGCGATACTCCGCAACCTCCTCGTCTGGCAGCGGGAGGATGCGGCCCGCGCCGATCAGTTCGAGAAGGTAGTCCTTGGAATCGCGTCCGGCGGCGCGCGCCATCTCGTCGGCGAAGGAGCAGATGCCGAAGGCGTGGTAGATGTTGGCCACCGAGCGCATCCAGCCGACACGGATGTGGTTGCGCGCCTGGACGTTCTCGATACGGATGTTCGGGATGTCGAAGGGCATGTCCTCCAGCCCCTGGGCGCGCTCAATTCCTGAGGCGTACGGATACTGACCACCGCCCAACGTATCAGCGCGGACCGCCGCAGCGCCTTTAATCTGGGCATCGTTCAAACCGGGGGTATCGGAATTCGGGAAGAGCGTGCCAAAGAAAGAGGTGAGGGCGCTGCGCTGAAGAAGGGCCGTCGGGCGTCCGTCCGGTCCCAACGCCGCCTCAAAGTGCTGGCTGCTGGCCGCGTTGTAGTAGCTGAACTTGATGTCATCCTCACGGGTCCACTGCACGCGGATCGGTACGCCGGGAATCTGCTTGGCCAGCATGGCCGCTTCGGCGATGTAGTCAGGTTTGGACTTGCGTCCGAAGCCTCCTCCCAGCAGGGTCATGTGCACGGTGGCAGCCGCGCGCATCTTTTCCTGGCATGCCTCGTCCTTGGGTGGGCACGGAGCAGCGCCGAGTGCAATCTGTCCGGCCAACTGCTGCGCCGCGTCCGGATTCTGCGTCGGAGCCCACACTTCCATCCGGCCGTCCTTGAAAAGGGCGATCGCTGCAGGAGGCTCCATCGGGGCCTGAGCCAGATGCGGAACGTAATAGGTAGCGTTCACGGGCGTGCCCGCGCCGAGCGCGGCGTCGACGTTACCTTTGTTGCGCACTCTCTTCGCCTGGGTGGAGGTACCGGTCGCTGCTTCGAGCTCGTCGCGGAAGGAGTCCGAGTCGTATGTTTTGTGCGGACCGCAGTTCCATTTGATGGTCGGCCGGAGAGCCCTGCGGCCTTGGAGCGCGGCCCACGTGTTGGTCGCGACCACAGCGATCCCCGCGTGCGGCAGGAAGCCCTGGCCAACCCCGCCGGCAGGGTATCCGGGAGGAAGAACGGGGATGACGAAACGGACCCCCGGTATAGCGACCGCCGGGTTGGGGTCGTAGGTACTAATCGTTCCATTTGCGACGGGGCAGCGCTCGATCATGGCGATCAGCATGCCGGGAAGGTCGACGTCGGCACCGTAGACCGCTTTTCCCCGCACCATGTCGGACGCGTCGATGAACGGCATCTTTTCCTTGCCGTTGCCGATGTAACGGAACTCCTCCGGCTTCTTGAGCGCGGCGTTGATTTCCTCGTACGTCGGTTGTTCTTTCATGGCACCCAGCAGGAGCCAGCGGTAGTCGGTGGAACGCCCGCCGGGGCCGTATACCCTGTGTTTCTCCGCGCGGCAGTCCGCTGCGTTGACGCCCCACTTCTTCGCCGCCGCGCGAATCATCGCCAGCCGGATGCCGGCACCATAGAGCCGCATGACCTGGTAGTACGCGGTCATGCTGCGCGAGCTGTCGGCGAACTGCGATCCTTCGGGCACGATGGTGTACTGAGGCTTGTCGGGCGGAGGGAAGTCCTTGGTGTTGTAGGGAAACGGCAGTTTGTAGTCCGCCGCGACTTTGTAGGGGAACGTGACCGCATACTTGACGGCGTCGGCGTCGGCCTGTTTCACCGTCACCCGCTTCCAGTCCGCTTCCATCTCGTCGGCCAGCACCGCCGCGAGGCTGGAGCGGGTGCCCTGCCCCATTTCCGGACGATGGGCGGTGATGACGACACTGGCGTTCGCCTTGAGAGCCACGACCGGGACGCCCGATACCGGGAACCCGTTGATCAAATTGCTGATGAGGCCCTGGGCCTGCAGCGCCGGAGTCAGGTAAGAGCCAAACGCCACCGCACCGGCGCCCACGCCGGCGGTCTGAAGGAAAGCCCTGCGAGAGACTTTTAACCTGGTGCTCATGATGTCGGATCCCCTGCCGCCTGATGAATCGCTTTCCGAATCCGTGGATAGGTTCCGCAGCGGCAGATGTTGCCGCGCATTGCTGCGTCGATCTGCTCGTCATTGGGGTGCGGATTCGCTTTGAGGAGGGCCGCCGCGGTCATGATCTGGCCCGGCTGGCAGAAGCCGCACTGCGGTACGCCGAGCTCGATCCATGCCTTCTGACACGGGTGCAGCTCGCCGCCGTCGTACGACAGCCCCTCAATGGTGGTGATCCTGGAGGGGCAGGCCACGCCGACGTCGACCGAGCAGGAGCGCGCCGCAACACCGTCGAGGTGAACGGTACAGGCGCCGCATTGCGAGACGCCGCAACCGAGCTTGGTGCCCTTGAGTCCCAGAATGTCTCGCAGAGCCCATAACAGAGGCATGTTGCCGTCGATGTCGACCGCGTACCCTTTGCCGTTG